>Ga0209829_10000063_pt1 | contig 89324 bp, 85 predicted proteins | sample C_140205_EF_Meta_FD_187311 | JGI IMG/M metagenome (GOLD analysis project Ga0209829, IMG submission 187311) | Freshwater microbial communities from Lake Croche, Canada to study carbon cycling - C_140205_EF_MetaG (SPAdes) (version 2) | ecosystem: Environmental > Aquatic > Freshwater > Lake...
GGAGAACCTGCGTCAGGCCAGCGAGCAGTTAAATGAATTCACTCGTGTCGCAAGTCAATCACCGTCCACTCTCATCTGGGGTGAGCCACCCGCACGTATTACGCCTCCAATGAATGGAGCTCAAAAATGAAAATGCAGATGATGAAGAATTTACACCTTACCAAGCTTGCTGCTTTATTGCTAATTATTGCAGCCTTAAGTGCATGCTCATTGCCTAAAAGACCAGCATTAGAGACCGGTAGCTGGATGGTTGCCCCTGAGCGGACTGGTGCCGCCTATAAGCCGCGTAGCGATCTGTGGCTCAAGATGGGTTCATCGTCAACAGCACCACCTTTTGACGGGAAGTCATTAGTTTATCGCTTAGGTGACCTGCGTTATGAAAAGGATTTTTATAATACGTATTCTGCTTTACCAAATGAAATGGTCGGTAACGCAACACGTCAGTGGTTGAATAACGCCCAGATCTTCTCTATGACCGTAGGTCAGGGTAATAGCTTCTTTCCGTACTACATCTTGCAGATATCCATAGAAGAGTTCTATGGTGATTATCGGGTTCGTCCCGAGGCTATTGTAACGATTGAATTTTTCCTAACTGCAACTGATCCCCAAAAGCGCAATCCAGTGATTGGTAAAAACCGCTATTCCAAGAGAGTTGCACTTAAAGACAGCTCTCCTCAGGCATTGGTGCAGGGCCAGCAGGAAGCCTTGGCACAAATTTTGAAAGAGTATGAGGTGGTACTTTATAAGTACGCTGGCAATCTGCCTCCACCTCTTGGGCAGTAGGCATTCTAGAATGACAGTACATATAACAATATTGGAGAAGACATGGATTTAGGACTCAAAGGTAAGGTTGCACTAGTTTTGGCATCTAGCCGAGGTTTAGGACAGGCGATGGCCGTTTCCTTGGCGCGTGAAGGCGTCAAAGTGGCGGTGACTGGCCGCAATCCCGAGGGATTAAAAAAATCAGTTGAATTGATTGAAGCTGCCGGTGGAACAGCTTTAGCTCTGAGCTGGGATCTGTCTGATGCATCTTTGATTGACAACTTGGTGAGTAAGGTAGAAAAGGAATTAGGTCCGATTGATATCCTGGTAAACAATACCGGCGGACCTCCTCCAACATTAGCGGCAGGACAAGATCCCGCTTTGTGGCAAAAGAGTTTTAACGACATGGTGCTATCACTCATCAGTATCACTGACCGAGTTCTACCAGGAATGCGTCAACGTAAATGGGGTCGCATTATTACGAGTACCACTTCAGGTGCCATTGCCCCGATTAAAAATCTTGCGATCTCCAACACCTTGCGTGCTGCATTGCTGGCCTGGTCTAAAACCTTAGCGGCAGAAGTGGCAGCCGATGGTATTACTGTGAATGTGATCATGCCAGGCCGTGTGGCAACCGATCGCTTGCGTCAATTAGATGAAGCACGTGCTCAACGTGAAAATGTGAGCTACGACTCCGTTGTTCAAGCTAGCTTGAGACAAATTCCGATGGGGCGTTATGGTGATCCACAAGAGTATGGAGATGCTGCGGCGTTTCTGGCCAGTAAAAATGCCTCCTACATTACTGGGTCAGTGATTCGTGTGGATGGCGGTCAGATTCAGGCGATTTAAAGCAATGTTAAGCAGCTTTCTAAGGGCTATTCAGCGAGACCTGCGATCTAGTGAGTTATTGGCACTATTGGTCGCGCTGACGCTCTCGGTAGCCGCCTTATCGAGCGTCAGCTTCTTAGCCGACCGAATGCAGCGGGCCTTTCAGTACGATGCGCGCCAGCTGCTTGCTGCGGATCTATTACTCGTTTCTGATCAGCCGCTGCCCGAGCGCTTTATTCAGGAAGCCAAGGTGCGGCAACTGAGCTTTGCTCAAACGATTGTCTTTCCGAGTATGGCTACGGTTGGGTCACAAAGTAAGCTGGCTTCCCTTAAATCTGTAAGTTCTGCCTACCCCTTGCGCGGTAGCTTGCAGGTATCCCCTTCATCAGTCAGCGCAACTCCACCAGCAGGTTCAGTCTGGGTGGATCCGGCAATGCTTAGTGTACTCAAGGCAAAAGTCGGTGATCCGATGCTTTTGGGTGATAAGACATTTCTCATTAGCGGTATTTTAGAGCGTGAGCTAGATCGGGGTGCTGGCTTTATGAACTTCGCGCCACGCGTCATGATGTCGCTGGACGATTTACAAGCTACCGGCCTGATTGGTCTGGGCAGTCGCGTGACCTATCGACTACTTTTAGCCGGGAATGATTCTGCGATCTCTGACTATGAGCAATGGGCTACGCAATCGATTAAATCCGACGGGCTCAGGGGATTGCGGATTGAGACTTTGGAGAATGCTCAGCCTGTCATGCGTAAAACTCTCGAGCGGGCAGAGCGCTTCTTATCTCTGGTTGCCTTACTCACAGCCATGGTGGCTGCGGTAGCGATTGCCTTATCAGCACGCCGTTATGTTTTAAAGCAGGCTGATGTTTGCGCTGTTATGAAATGCCTGGGCGCAAGCCAAAAGACCATCCTAGTAAACCAAGTCAAGATATTAGGCGCTCTGTGTATATCTGCCGCTGTGATGGGCGCCACAATCGCTTATGGCGTTCAAGAGGTATTGATTGGGATCTTGGGTAATTTGCTAGTTGCCAATCTACCCGCGCTCTCACTCTGGCCTTTAGTCTGGAGTATTTTATTTTCCTCTTGCCTGCTAATCGGTTTTGCTGGTCCGCCCTTATTTAGTTTAGTCATGATTTCACCAGTGCGACTGATTCGTAAAGAGTTGGGATCGGTAAACATTAAGGTGTTGTGGGTCGCACTCTTTGGATTGACTACTTGCCTTGTCTTAATTGCGCTTGCAGCTCAAGATTGGAAGCTGGCCTCTTGGGTTGCCGCAAGCTTTGGCTCAGCTATTGTGGTCTTTGCCGTAGTTTCTTGGTCGTGCCTAAGCTTGCTTAACATCGTATTTACAAAGTGGAGTAGTCAAAGCTTTGCCTTACGCTTTGCGCTTACAGTACAAGCGCGTCGCTCTGGGTTTGCAGTCATGCAAATTACGGCGCTAGGTATTGCCTTGATGGCCTTATTACTCATCCTCTTGCTCCGACAAGATTTATTGGCTACTTGGCAGGGCAATATCCCAGTCGATGCACCTAATCGCTTTATGATTAATGTGCAGGAAGATCAAAAGCCTAGCATTACTCGCTCACTACTGGATGCGGGAGTAGCAAAGCCGAGCTTTAGCCCCATGGTTCGTGCACGCTTAGTTGAAGTGAATGGAAAGTCGATTGGACCCAACGATTACATGGATGAAAATGCACGCCGCTTGGTTGATCGAGAATTTAATCTTTCATACACAGAGCGGCTACCTGAGGGTAATCGGATTACTTCCGGAAAATGGCTTGAAGGGAGTACGCCACAAGTTTCCTTAGAAGTAGGAATAGCGAAGACTTTGAAGTTGAAGCTAGGTGATCAAATAACCTTTGAGCTTGCCGGTGAAAAAGTGACTGCGCCCATTACCTCTTTGCGTAAGTTGGACTGGAGCTCGATGAAAGTGAATTTCTTTGTCATCATGCCGCCTGCAATGCTCGCAGAGATGCCCCAGTCTTGGATTACCTCGTATTACCAAGGCACCGCAATTGAAGGTCTGGATTATCAACTTGCACAGACCTACCCCAATCTTACTATCGTGGATGTGGGGACATCACTAAAGCAAATACAAGATGTACTAGATCGACTGTCTTCTGTATTAGGGCTCTTGTTCGCCTTCACGATTGCGGCGGCAATTCTAGTTTTAGTGGCTGCGATAGCGGCAACACAAGATGAGCGCTTCAGGAGCGCGGCCTTGTTAAAAGCCGTAGGTGCATCGCGCTATCTACTAGGAAAGATTGCATCAGCTGAGCTGCTGATTATTGGAGTGCTAGCAGGAACTTTGGCTGGACTCGCTGCCGGAATTGCAGCATGGGCGCTTGGCCGTTTTGTATTGGAGATTGAGTTCAATGCATTTGCACAGTCTTTGGCGATGGGAATCGGCTTCGGGATAACTGCTTGCCTGCTAGCGGGTTATCGCTTTCAGAGAAGAATTCAAACTGCTACTGCAATGGAATGTTTGCGTGAGACTTAATTTAGCGTAACTAAGTTCTTAGGCAACTCTACTAAACGCGTTCCGCTAAAGCGGTCTGGCAGACTTTGACGTAGCAAAGGTTTAACGCGATCCAAGTAAATACTTAGTGGCCATAAAAATAGTGCCACCGCAAATAGCATTTCAATAATTTGCCATCTTTGCAGATCGAACAGCCACTGCAAAATCACGCAAGGCACGAGCCACAAAGATCCAAAAAAATAACGCCAAATCGCTTGCTTACGCGTCAGGTTGTAGCCGTCTGGACCAATCATGCGCACTCGCCATGTTTGCATTGCTAGTGTCTGCCCCGACTTAGTCCAATACCAAATAAAGTAAATACCTAGAACGGCATAGAGATAAAGAAAGGTAAGCCAGCTTGGCAGAGATACGCCAAACAGAATACCTAATCCCAAATTAGGAAGCAGGAAGGTGAGAGCGATGACACCCAATAAAACCAATTGCTCATACAGAATGCAAGAGACCCGTCGCCAAAACTGGGGAGAGGGGAGTAGGTTTAATTCAGCGGGACTTATCACAGACTAGGGATTGTTTGAGCCGCTATCGGGGCTACTGTTCGATGCAGGAGATTCTGAAGCAGGAGCGCTACTGACTATTGGAGACGGAGCTAAGATCGATTGTTGTTTAATCGGATGCTGTTGTAATGTAGGCGCATTTAAAGCCGTTGGCTTTTTCTTATTGACCTCTGCTTGGGCTAACTTCTTCTTTTGCTCATCACTCAGTTTTTGATAAGCACTCCAAGCTTCAGCTTTTTTCTCAGCGGGAAACTTGAGGCTACTTAAATAATTTTCGCGTGCAATGCGGCGATCTTTTTGAGATAGCTTAGACCACCCCATCATGCGGGACTGCAGTCGCTGTTGATCAGCCTCACTCATCTTGGGATACAGATTGGCAACTTGTATCCATTTTTTACGACTGTCTGGGAGCATGTAGTCCCAATCGTCTTCCAATGGAGCGAGGATTTTTTGTTGCCCTGGTTTAAGACTCTCCCAAGTACCATCTGGTTTTTTCTCTGGGATACCAGTAGTTTTTCCATGGCCCGCTGCCGATGTTTGAGAAAATACGTCTGAACTTACTGCCGATCCTAGGACGCCAATTGCCAGCATCATGCTGATGCTCAGTGAGGCGCTCAAAGACCGTAGATTTTTTAGCATGCGCTAACTGTAGCTCGCTATGACAGTTAGGACGGAGTCTTAGCTGAGTTGAGGCTATCTTGATCTGATTCCGTTAAAGGACCGTTTTTGAGGAAACCCAAAAAGCCGCTATCAGCATAAGCATCAGGTGGGACATCGTCAGTTAAGAGGGCGACATCGAGCTCAGCAATATCGTTGATGCGGGAATCTTGCTGCCATTGAGCGATGCCGATGAGACCAAATACCAGAACGGCCAAGGGGGCAACCCAACCCACGTTATCCCAGAATGAGCGTGAGCCAGAAGACCAGTTTCCGCTAGAACTCGCTAAAACATGCTGCACAATACGCACTTTTTCTGGTTTTTTCACAGAAAGGGCTTTGAGGCGTGCTGCATAGAGGCGATCTTTGATCCCGGCTGGCAGGGATTGGGATCCTTGGCGGAGCAGGGCGGCAGCATTCAGACCAAATTGATCTGATTCTGTTGTGCTGAGGATGTCTTCGTTGCGGTTCACAGGGTAATTCCTTTTAATTTCAATGCTTTAGCTAGAGCCTGAGTGGCTCTTGAGCAGTGGGTTTTGACGCTTCCCTCGCTACATCTCATCGCAAGGGCAGTTTCAGTAATACTCAGCTCATCCCAATAACGCATCAGGAAGGCTTCTCGTTGACGGGCAGGCAATTTTGATATTTCTGACTCTAGGGCCTGTAAAAGCTGACTACGTTCAAGCTTAAATGCACCATCTTGGTGAATTTCACTATCATCTGGGGCTGAAAGTGACTCCAGGGGGTCAAAATCATCACTTTCATCAGATTTCTTACCCATATTCGAGAACAGGGTGACCCAGGTATTGCGAACTTTTTGACGTCTAAACCAGTCGTGAATACGGTTTTGCAGAATTCTGGTGAAAACTAGAGGTAATTCTGCGGCAGGCCGATCGCCATACTTTTCAGCTAACTTAATCATGGCATCTTGAACAATGTCTAAGGCTGCATCGTCATCTCGCACAGCATAGACCGCTTGCTTAAAAGCGCGCTGCTCAACACTGCTCAGAAAGTCAGAAAGTTCTTGGGGTGAAGCCATTCAGTAGATTAGACCTGAATCAGATGGAATTCTTCCATTTTAGGGGATTGCTATAGAATATAGGGCTTACTACCTAGAATCTCATTCAAGAAGTGGTTTTTCCGGTAGCAGCGCCGTTCGAACTCAGGCCACAAGCAAGAGACAGAACAGACCAATCAATTTTTTGCCGAAAATTGCAAAGGACGAAAGAAAATGAATACAAGCAGCGCAGAATTTTTAGCTTCTAAAGCTAACCAAGATACAAATACAAATCCCGCAGCAACTCCACCAGAAATGATTGGTGCTGAGATGCTGGTGAAGGCTTTGCACATAGAGGGTGTTGAATACGTTTGGGGTTACCCAGGTGGTTCCGTTCTCTTTATTTACGATGAAATTTTTAAGCAGGACAAGTTTGAGCATATTCTTGTTCGCCATGAGCAAGCAGCAGTTCATGCGGCCGATGGCTATGCACGCGCAACCGGTAAGGTTGGTGTTGTTTTAGTGACCTCAGGTCCTGGAGTAACCAATGCGGTTACCGGAATTGCGACTGCTTACACTGATTCAATCCCGATGGTGGTCATCAGCGGTAACGTACCTACGTACGCGATTGGTGAAGATGCCTTCCAAGAGGCGGACACCGTGGGTATTACTCGCCCAGTGGTCAAGCACAACTTCTTGGTAAAAGATGTGAAAGACCTCCCTTTGGTAATTAAGAAGGCTTTCCATATTGCGCAGACAGGTCGTCCAGGTCCAGTATTGATTGATATTCCTAAGGATGTATCTGCAGCTAAAGGACCATTCGTCTATCCAGAAACCTTGGAGATGCGTTCATACAACCCAGTAGTCAAGGGTCATAGTGGACAAATTCGTAAAGCGGTTTCTTTATTGCAAGAAGCTGAGCGCCCATTCATCTATACCGGTGGTGGCGTGATCTTGGCTGATGCCGCTCCAGAATTAAAAGAGTTTGCTGATTTATTGGGTTATCCCGTTACCAATACCTTGATGGGTCTTGGCGGTTTCCCAGGTACTAGTCCTCAATTTGTGGGCATGCTGGGAATGCACGGTACTTATGAGGCCAATATGGCGATGCAACACAGTGATGTGTTGATTGCAGTTGGAGCACGTTTTGATGACCGCGTGATTGGTAATACTACGCACTTTGCAAGTCATCCGCGCAAGATCATTCATATTGATATCGACCCGTCTGTGATTTCAAAGCGGGTGAAAGTGGACGTTCCTATCGTTGGTAATCTCAAGGAAGTATTGCAAGAGATGACCACTCAACTCAAAGCTGCTGGCCCACGCAAGAATGACGCTAAGTTAGCGGCATGGTGGGCGCAGATTAACGAGTGGCGTAAAAAAGATTGCTTAAAGTACGACGAAGCTTCGCAAATTGTCAAACCGCAATATGTAGTTCAAAAGTTGTGGGAACTGACTGGTGGTGATGCATTCATTACTTCTGACGTTGGCCAGCATCAAATGTGGGCTGCACAGTTCTACAAGTTCGATAAGCCGCGTCGTTGGATTAACTCCGGCGGTCTAGGCACCATGGGTGTTGGCTTGCCATATGCCATGGGTATCAAGAAAGCATTCCCAGATAACGATGTATTCGCTATCACTGGTGAAGGCTCCATTCAGATGTGCATTCAAGAGTTGTCCACTTGCAAGCAATACAACACGCCCGTGAAGATCGTCTCTTTGAATAATCGTTACCTAGGTATGGTTCGTCAATGGCAGGAGCTGACTTATAACAAGCGCTATTCCAGTTCATATATGGATTCATTACCGGACTTTGTAAAGTTGGCAGAGGCCTTTGGACATGTGGGTATGCGTATTGAGAAGAAGTCTGATGTTGAAGGCGCTCTCAAAGAAGCTATTCGTTTAAAAGATCGTACCGTGTTTATGGATTTCCAGACAGACCCAGAAGAAAACGTTTGGCCGATGGTTCAAGCGGGCAGGGGTATTACTGAAATGCTTTTGGGCAGCGAGGATCTCTAATGCGACACATTATTTCTGTATTGATAGAGAACGAGCCAGGGGCACTATCTCGCGTGGTTGGTTTATTTTCTGCTCGTGGTTATAACATTGAAGCCTTGAGCGTTGCACCAACCGAAGATCCATCCTTGTCGCGTATGACTATTGTTACTCTTGGCTCTGAGGATGTGATTGAGCAAATCACTAAACACTTAAATCGCTTAGTTGAGGTGGTGAAGGTGTTTGATTTGACTGAAGGTCCTCATATCGAGCGTGAGCTCATGATGATCAAAGTGCGCGCAGTAGGTAAAGAGCGTGAAGAATTGAAACGTACAACGGATATCTTCCGTGGTCGCATCATCGATGTGACTGATAAGAGTTACACCATTGAATTAACTGGTGATGGCGCCAAATTGGATGCCTTCATTGATTCGATTGATCGTGCATCGATTCTGGAAACTGTCCGTTCGGGTGGGTCTGGTATTGGGCGCGGTGAACGCATTCTGAAGGTTTAATTTTTCAACTAATTACCGCATTAACTACATTTTCAAAACAAGGAAAGAGCATGAAAGTTTTTTACGATAAAGACGCCGATTTGTCCCTCATTAAAGGTAAAAAAGTAACCATCATTGGTTACGGTTCACAGGGCCACGCACACGCATTGAATCTGAAAGATTCAGGCTGTAACGTGACTGTTGGTTTGCGTAAAGATGGCGCTTCTTGGAGCAAAGCTGCAAATGCTGGCTTGACAGTAAAAGAAGTTGGCGCAGCCGTGAAAGACGCTGACGTAGTGATGATGCTCTTGCCGGATGAGCAAATCGCTGATGTATACAGCAAAGAAGTTCATGGCAATATCAAGCAGGGCGCTGCATTGGCATTCGCTCACGGCTTTAATGTTCACTATGGTCAAGTCCAGCCACGCGCTGACTTAGACGTGATCATGATTGCTCCTAAAGCACCAGGCCACACTGTACGTGGTACTTATGCTCAAGGCGGCGGTGTTCCCCATTTGATCGCTGTGTACCAAGATAAATCTGGTTCAGCTCGTGATGTTGCTTTGTCATACGCAACAGCCAACGGTGGTGGTCGTGCCGGTATCATTGAAACCAACTTCCGCGAAGAGACTGAAACTGACTTGTTCGGTGAGCAGGCTGTTCTTTGTGGTGGCGCAGTAGAGTTGATCAAAGCTGGTTTTGAAACTTTGGTTGAAGCAGGTTACGCTCCCGAGATGGCTTACTTCGAGTGCTTGCATGAACTCAAGCTGATTGTTGACTTGATCTACGAAGGTGGTATCGCCAATATGAACTACTCTATCTCTAACAACGCTGAGTACGGTGAATATGTTACTGGCCCACGTATTGTGACTGAAGATACTAAGAACGCAATGCGCCAGTGCTTGAAAGATATTCAGACTGGTGAGTACGCTAAGAGCTTTATCTTGGAAAACAAAGCAGGTGCACCTACTTTGATTTCACGTCGTCGCTTGAATGCTGAGCATGACATCGAGGTGGTTGGTGCTAAGTTACGTGCCATGATGCCTTGGATTGCAAAGAACAAATTAGTTGATCAAACAAAGAACTAAGTAAATAGCAGCTAGAAAATAATAGTAGTAACTAAAAAGGCTCAGAACAAAGATGATGTATCCGCACCCCATTATTGCGAAAGAAGGTTGGCCGTATTTGGCATTAGTGGGGGCTGTTACTTTTCTGCTCCACTATCTTGGTGGCATTGCATGGTCATGGCCTTTGTGGATCATCTTTATCTTTGTTCTGCAGTTCTTCCGAGATCCGCAGCGTATTGCTGCCATAGGGCGTGATCTGGTTTTATCTCCTGCCGATGGTCGTATTGTCGTAGTGGAAAAAACTAATGATCCTTATGCAGGTCGTGAAGCTTTGAAGATTAGTGTTTTTATGAACGTATTTAACGTTCACTCCAACCGTAGTGCAGTCAACGGTACAGTAAAAGAGATTCAGTATTTTCCTGGCAAGTTTGTCAATGCCGATTTAGATAAAGCCTCTACTGAGAATGAGCGTAATGCTGTTGTGATTGATGCCAATGGCCAAACCGTGACTCTGGTTCAGGTTGCAGGCCTGATTGCTCGCCGCATTCTTTGTTATATCCACGTTGGCGATAGACTAAAAGCGGGTGAGCGTTATGGCTTTATTCGTTTTGGCTCCCGTGTCGATGTATATTTACCTTTAACAGCTGAGCCTTTAGTCAGCGTTGGCGATAAAGTTTTTGCTACAAACACTGCATTAGCTCGCGTACCCGGCTTAGATTAATTAAGCCGTTTTAACTAGGAATATTCTTTGCCTACATTTCGCCGTCGTGGCCGTATTGATCGCAGTCGCTTACCGAACTCCCGTACTGATCGCACTCAGGGTGAGTGGGTAGAGGGCTTGGGCGATGGAATAGATTTTGAAGTGGAAGAGTTGCACGTAGACAAGCCACGTAAACGTAGCAAAGGCATTTACTTACTTCCCAATGCATTTACTACCGCAGCCTTATTCTGCGGTTTCTTTGCCATCGTCAATGCAATGAACCACCAGTTTGAGATGGCTGCTATTGCCATCTTTGCATCTTTAGTTTTGGATGGCATGGATGGTCGTGTTGCTCGTATGACCAATACCCAAAGTGCTTTCGGTGAACAGTACGACTCTTTGGCCGATATGGTGTCTTTTGGTGTGGCGCCAGCCTTGGTTGCTTACGAATGGGCCTTAAAAGACTTGGGTAAGTGGGGTTGGTTGGCTGCCTTTACTTACTGTGCAGGAGCAGCCTTGCGTCTAGCCCGCTTCAACGTCAATACTGGTGTGGTAGATAAGAAGTTTTTCCAGGGCTTACCTAGTCCAGCAGCTGGATCTTTAATGGCAGGCTTTATTTGGCTGGCTGATGACAACAAGATCCCAGTGCGTGATAGTGCTATCCCTTGGATCACTTTCTTTTTAGCTGTATATGCTGGCTTGACCATGGTATCTAATGCCCGCTTTTACAGTGGCAAGGCTTTAGATGTTCGCTACAGAGTGCCTTTTGGAGTCATGGTTCTGATGATTCTGACCTTTGTGCTGATTTCTTCTAATCCGCCTTTGACCCTGTTCGGCCTCTTTGTGGTGTATTCCATCTCGGGATATGTCATTTGGGCTTGGGAGCATCTGAGTGGCCGTCGTTTTAGCTAATTTGGAATATTTAGGTTATATTTAAACCATGTTGATGAATTTCCCCCTCTCTAAATTGCTTCTACTCGCACTAAGCCTACAGCTTGGGGCAGGTAAGGCCTGAGTTAATGAGATTAAAGTAATTCATTAACCACGACATACCAGCCCCAGCAAATTGCTGGGGTTTTTGTTTTTAGGCTTAGTAATCAATAATTAGTCACCATGAATCAGCAGTAAGCATAATTAAGCAATATTGAACTGGAGAGTAGTGATGAGCGACAAAGTAATCATTTTTGATACCACCTTACGTGATGGTGAGCAATCACCTGGCGCTTCTATGACCAAGGACGAGAAGGTTCGTATTGCACGCCAATTAGAGCGTCTCAAGGTTGATGTGATCGAAGCTGGATTTGCGGCGAGCTCCGAAGGTGACTTCCAGGCAATCTCTGCAGTAGCAGCAGCTGTAAAAGATTCTATTGTCTGCTCACTTGCACGCGCTAACGATAAAGATATTACTCGAGCTGCTGATGCGTTGAAGGCCGCTAATGCAAAACGGATTCATGCATTTTTGGCAACTAGTCCATTACATATGGCCGTGAAATTGCGCATGTCTCCAGAAGAGGTGTTGGAGCAAGCAAAACGCTCCATTCGTTTTGCAAGAAACTTGGCTGAGGATGTGGAGTTCTCAGCAGAAGATGGCTATCGCTCAGAAATGGATTTTCTGTGCAGAGTAGTTGAAGGAGTTATCAATGAGGGTGCTACCACCATCAACATTCCCGACACCGTAGGCTACGCTACTCCTGAGTTATATGGTGAGTTCATCAAGACCTTGCGTACCCGAGTTCCTAACTCTGATAAAGCTGTGTGGTCTGTGCATTGCCATAATGACTTGGGTATGGCTGTCGCCAACTCTTTAGCTGGTGTCAAAATTGGTGGTGCGCGTCAAATTGAGTGCACTGTTAACGGCTTGGGTGAACGTGCTGGTAATACAGCATTAGAAGAAATTGTCATGGCCTTGCGCACGCGCAAAGATTATTTTGATATGGTGTGCGGTATTGATGCGACTCAAATTGTTCCTGCATCAAAGTTGGTCTCGCAAATTACTGGTTTCGTTGTTCAGCCTAACAAGGCAGTTGTAGGCGCCAACGCGTTTGCGCACACTTCAGGAATTCATCAAGACGGCATCTTAAAGAATCGAGATACCTACGAGATCATGCGTGCAGAAGACGTAGGCTGGTCTGCCAATAAGATTGTGCTTGGTAAGTTGTCTGGCCGAAATGCTTTTAAGCAGCGCCTACAAGAATTAGGTATTGCGATTGAAGCTGAAGCGGATTTGAATGAAGCTTTTGTCCGCTTCAAGACGCTAGCCGATCAAAAATCAGAAATCTTTGATGAAGATATTATTGCCATCATGTCGGATTCTGCTGCAGCTGAAGAAGGTGAATTTTATAAATTCATTTCTATAAGTCAGCATTCTGAAACGGGTGAGCGTCCGAAGTCTAAAGTGACTTTTCGGGTTGGCGACAAAGAAGCGAGCTCTGAGGCTGAAGGTAATGGACCAGTGGACGCGAGCTTGAACGCTATAGAGCAGATCGTAAAGAGCGGGGTAGAGCAATTACTCTACTCTGTAAATGCAATCACCTCAGGTACGCAATCTCAGGGTGAGGTTACTGTCAGACTTGCAAAGGGTGGGCGCATTGTAAATGGAGTCGGCACTGATCCAGACATCATTGCAGCTTCAGCGAAAGCCTATTTGTCAGCCTTAAATAAATTGCATGATCCTAGCCAAGCTAAGCTCAATGCGCAGATGACGCCTTAAAAGTTTTCGGTGTCATCTATAGACCCTATCCTGATGACCTACTTATTTAGATCTGTGTTTTTGTAATATTTGGTGCCCTTGCCAGTGATTTCTGCGGCAAGGCCCGAGTCTGTCAGTTGATACATTAATACGCCGGGTGCTACAGTAGTTGCATCTTGGTATGCGCTACCATTAGCCTCATACTTAGCGGCAGCAGTAACTTGGCCGCCAAATGTCCAACCGGAATTAACGAAGTCATTCATAGCGGCTTGGGTTTGAAATGCGAAAATATTTTGGAAGGATTTAATTCCAATACCAAGTCCAGCTTGTACTTCAGCCATGTTCATGTAAACAGGTTTAGCGCCATCCTTTGGAATGACAACGCCGCTACCAGTTCCGCCGCCAGCAATCAGAATCTTCATGCCAAAGTTGCTAAAGGTGGCGTAACCGACAGATTTCTCAATCACCTCTTTTGCTTTGGGTTGAGCTTGGTAGAGTGCTTTCAGAGTATCTTCGCTCTTTTTGAGAATGTCCTGGCGTTGCTGGGCAATTGTTTTCTCGGCGGCAAATGGATTTGAAAATTGCGCAAAACTGAGTGCAGGGGATAAGGCTAATAGACTATAGGCTAATGCTTGGATGAATTTAGTTCGCATTGATTTTTTCCTCTGCTGTATTTCCGCAATTGATGAATTCCATCTTTATACTCCAACAAGCCCTCTTGTCCAATAACAAACCAATATGACTCTCTTAACTCGCTGCATCTTTACTCTCTTCATACTGTCATTAATAGGCTGCAGCAGCTTGCAGCGCAAAGCGGCAGTGCCCTCGCAGCAGATGGGCCAAGCACAAATTGCGGGCCTGACTGGTGTACGTTATATGGTCGCCAGTCAATCTAGCGTGGATCAGATGGCGGTGGATATTCAGGCGGGATTTAAGCTTAGGGATGAAAAAACCTTAAGCGTACCTGCGAATTATTTATCCCTCTCTGGTGGCGGTGATGATGGTGCATATGGTGCTGGATTATTAATAGGGTGGGCTGAGCGCGGCGATCGCCCGCAATTTAACTTAGTCACTGGCATCAGTACCGGCGCATTAATTGCTCCCTTTGCCTATATGGGAAAAGAATATGATCCCGTTTTACGTGATGTTTATACAAAGTATGGCCCCCAAGATATCTTCATTGAGCGTGGATTGATTTCTGGCATTTTGAGTGATGGCCTATCAGATACGACGCCCTTGTTTCAATTAATTTCAAAATACATTGATCAGGATTTTCTGAAGAAGGTGGCAAATGAGTACACCACCAAAAACCGCTGGCTTTTGATTGGGACAACCAATTTGGATGCAGGCGTGCCTGTAGTCTGGAACATGGGCAAGATTGCCAGTATCGGCACTCCAGAAGCCCTAGAGCTTTTTAGGAAAGTCATGCTGGCATCCGCATCGATACCGGGTGCATTTTCACCAGTCATGTTCGATTTTGAGGTTTCTGGCCAAAGTTTTCAGGAGATGCATGTCGACGGCGGTGCTATTACTCAAGTATTCCTCTATCCAAGCGCCTTATCTCAGCGCGCTCAAGATTTGAAACTCAAGCTACAGAAACAGCGTAACGCCTACATTATTCGCAATGCCCGCTTGGATCCTGAGTGGCGCGAGACAGAGCGGGGCACCCTCAGCATCATTCAGAGAGCAATTTCTAGCATGATTCAGACTCAAGGCATTGGGGATCTGTACCGCATTTATCACACTACTCAGCTTGATGGAGTCAGTTTCAACTTGGCCTTTATCGGGCCGGATTTCAAGTTCCCTCATAAGACTGAGTTTGACACTGCCTATATGCAAGCCCTGTTTGATTATGGCTACAAGCAGGGGCTGGGCGGCAAGGAGTGGCAAAAGTACCCGCCAGGCTATAAGCGGGGGTTTGATGGAGAGTTGCCTAAAAAATAGGCATTTTAAGGTGTTTCTAACATCATTCCCATATAAATCAAGGGCTTGCCAAAATATTCACCGCTTAACCCTGAATTGAGTGCCTGGCCTTAGAGCCAGGAATTTAAGGTGGATCTGCTACAATTCGAGGGCTTTGATTTTAAAGCTTTTTTTGTTTTATTTGATTAATAAATGCACGACACAAGTTGGGTGAAAGCTCAAGTGTTCGCAAGTAAGGAGTATGAAAATGGCAGTTGCTGATATTAAAACGGCGGAAATCGTCAAAGACAACGCGCGCAGCGCAAACGATACGGGTAGCCCTGAAGTTCAAGTTTCATTGCTAACAGCCCGCATCAATGAATTAACCCCCCATTTCAAAGCTAACGCTAAAGATCATCACAGCCGTCGTGGTTTGTTGAAGATGGTTTCACGCCGTCGCCGCCTTTTGGATTATCTCAAAGGCAAGGATTTGGGTCGTTATCGCGCGTTGATCGAGAAATTAGGTCTCCGTAAGTAATTCTTATCGGTATTGCAATGCCATCTATCTTAGGGTTGTTTCGTCACAGAATCAGTCTTAAGCAGATGGCATGTTTTTTGGGCGCTTCAAGATTATTTGTGTAGGGGATCGTGTCATTCCAATGAGTTTCTGGGTTGTGAAATCCAGTGTCTCCCTGGAATGGCATCCCTTGTGATCTTCAAACGCTCCAGTGTTGTCGCGACACTGCTTTATCCCGCGACAAGCGTGAAATCCATGTGGCTTTTACGTGAACAATTTGGAGAAGATCAGAATGACGATGTTTAAAAAAGCAGTAAAGACGTTTCAATGGGGCAATCATCAGGTAATCATGGAAACAGGCGAGATTGCTCGTCAATCTGGTGGTGCTGTCATCGTTAATGTGGATGACACAGTAGTAATGGGCACAGTAGTTGCCTCTAAATCCGCTAAGCCAGGCCAATCATTTTTCCCATTGACTGTTGATTACTTAGAGAAAACTTACGCCGCAGGAAAAATTCCTGGTGGCTTCTTCCGTCGTGAAGGCCGTCCATCCGAAGGTGAGACATTGATCTCCCGTTTGATCGATCGTCCATTGCGTCCATTGTTTCCAGAAGGCTTCTTGAATGAAGTTCAGGTTGTGGTGCATGTCTTGTCTATCAACCCAGACGTTCCTGCTGATATTCCTGCATTGATCGCTGCATCTGCAGCCTTAGCTGTTTCAGGTATTCCATTTGCCGGTCCAGTTGGCGCTGCTCGTGTTGGTTACGCTAATGGCCAATACCTCTTGAACCCAACTCGTTCAGAGCAAGCTACTAGCGAAATGGATTTAATTGTTGCTGGTACACAAGCTGCCGTGTTGATGGTTGAGTCTGAAGCTAATCAGCTGTCCGAAGAAATCATGTTGGGTGCGGTTGTATATGGCCATGACCAAATGCAAACTGCGATCAACGCAATTAATGATCTAGTGCGCGAAGCTGGCAAGCCAGAGTGGGATTGGACTGCTGCCCCTAAAGACGAGCCATTCATTGCTAAGGTGACTGCATTGGCTGAAGCGCCATTGCGTGAGGCCTATCAGATTCGTCAAAAAGGCGCTCGTTCAGACAAGCTCAAAGAAATCTCCAAAACAGTTCTAGCTAAGCTAGCTGAAGATGGTGATGTTGATGCGGTTGCTGTTAGCGACATCATGTTTGAAATCGAAGCGAAGATTGTTCGTAGCCAGATTTTGAATGGTGAGCCACGTATTGATGGTCGTGACACACGTACCGTTCGTCCAATCGAAATTCGTAATGGTGTATTGCCACGCACGCACGGCTCAGCATTGTTTACCCGTGGTGAGACGCAGGCTCTTGTAGTGGCTACTTTAGGTACTGCACGTGATGAGCAGATCATTGATGCGCTCGAAGGTGAGTACCGTGATCGCTTCATGTTCCACTACAACATGCCTCCGTTCGCTACTGGCGAAACAGGTCGTGTAGGTAGCCCTAAGCGTCGTGAAATTGGTCACGGTCGTTTAGCTAAACGTGCATTGATTCCAGTGTTGCCAAGTGCAGAAGATTTTGCATACAGCATTCGTGTGGTTTCAGAAATCACTGAGTCCAATGGCTCCTCATCCATGGCTTCCGTTTGCGGTGGTTGTTTGGCAATGATGGACGCTGGTGTTCCAGTTAAAGCGCACGTTGCTGGTGTTGCAATGGGCTTGATTTTGGATGGCAACCGTTTTGCCGTGTTGACAGACATCTTGGGTGATGAAGATCACTTGGGCGATATGGACTTTAAAGTTGCAGGTACTGCTAACGGCATTACTGCTTTGCAAATGGACATTAAAGTTCAAGGCATCACAAAAGAAATCATGCAAGTTGCATTAGCTCAAGCTAAAGAAGGTCGTTTGCATATTTTGAGCAAGATGCAAGAAGCAATGGGTTCAGTTCGTACTGAATTGTCTGCACATGCTCCGCGTATGGTTTCTTTCAAGATTCATCCAGACAAGATTCGTGAAGTAATCGGCAAGGGCGGCGCAACTATTCAAGCTTTGACTAAAGAAACTGGTTGCAGCATCGACATTAAAGACGATGGCACTGTAACGATTGCCTCTACCTCTGCTGAAGGCATGGCCGAAGCAAAAGCACGCATCGAAGGCATTACTGCTGAAGCTGAAGTAGGCAAGATCTACGAAGGTCCAGTAGTGAAGTTACTTGAGTTCGGCGCTTTGGTAAATATTCTTCCAGGTAAAGACGGTCTTTTGCACATCTCAGAAATTTCTAATGAGCGTGTAAAAGAAGTGAAAGACTATTTAGCAGAAGGCCAAGTGGTTCGTGTGAAGTTGTTGGCTGCTGATGAGCGTGGTCGTTTACGTTTATCTCTCAAGGCTGCGATGGCTGACGAGGGTGGCACGATTGCTCCTTTGGCAGGTGCTGAAGCTACTGCTGAAGCTGCTCCCGCATCTGACGAAAACGCTTAACTAGTTTATTTAGCAAGCGGAATTCATATGCGCGTAATAGAAATCAAAGAATTTGGCGCACCAGAAATGCTGGTGTCTGCCACTCGTCCTGATCCAGTTCTTCCTAGTGCTGGATCTGGCGAGATTTTGATTCGTGTTTTGGCTGCTGGAATTAATCGTCCAGACGTTTTGCAACGTAAAGGCCATTACCCGGTTCCAGCGGGCGCATCTGATATTCCTGGCCTCGAAGTGGCTGGCGAGATTGTTGGCGGTGACATAGCTCACGTCGATAATCTGTTTGGACTAAAGCTTGGCGATAAGGTATGCGCGCTAGTGCAGGGTGGTGGTTATGCAGATTTGTGCATTGCTCCCATAGCGCAATGCTTGCCTTATCCAAAAGGATTTACCGATCAAGAGGCTGCCGCATTACCAGAAACGTTTTACACCGTGTGGAGCAATGTCTTCATGCGTGGCCAACTATCTGAAGGCGAAACTTTATTAGTTCAAGGTGGCTCGAGCGGTATCGGTGTAACCGCGATTTTGATTGCGAAAGCCTTAGGTCATAAAGTATTTGTGACAGCCGGTACTGATGAAAAGTGCGCTGCTTGTGTAGCTTTAGGTGCTGACTTGGCGATCAACTACAAGACTCAAGACTTTGTTGAGGAAGTAAAGAAGGCAACTGACGGCAAGGGTGTCAATGTCATCTTGGATATGGTTACTGGCGCTTACGTACAAAAAGAAATCGATTGCCTAGCTGATGATGGTCGTATTGTGATCATTGCAATTCAGGGTGGATCAAAAGCTGAAGTGAGTACGAATCAAATTTTGCGTCGTCGCTTGACCATTACTGGTTCCACATTACGTCCACGTCCAGTGTCATTTAAGAAGCAGATTACCCAGCAGTTGCATGCCCATATCTGGCCTTTGCTAGATGCGGGTAAGTTAAAGCCAGTGATTTATAAAACATTTACCTTGGACCAAGCAGCTGATGCCCATCGTTTGATGGAGTCTTCTGAGCACGTTGGCAAGATTGTGTTGACCGTTTAAGTGTTGAGCTAGATTTATGCGTCCCATCACTGTTATCGGCAACTGGAAAATGAATGGCAGTTTTGCAAGTAATGCAGACTGGATCAAGACCGTTTGCCGTGGGATGGAGCAGGGGATGCCTGCGGGTCGTAAGTATGTGGTGTGCGCCCCAGCGCCTTATTTGTCGCAGTGTGGTGATTTAATTCGTGATTGCTCTTTAGCTTTTTTAAGCTTAGGTGCTCAAGATGCCTCAGCTTATTCGGCGGGAGCTTATACCGGTGATGTTGCAGCCGCTATGCTCAAGGAATTAAATTGTGCCTACGTCATCGTGGGGCATTCGGAGCGCCGCCAGCATCATCAGGAGGCTGATGAGCAGGTAGCGGAAAAAGCGTTGCAGGTATTAGATAACGGCATGATTCCCGTAATCTGTGTTGGTGAGTCTGCGGATGAGCGCAACTCTGGACGTGAAGTTGAGGTTGTAAGGGGTCAAATTTCAAAGCAAGTTGCGATTTTGCAAGACCGTTTGGCGGATTGTCTGATTGCCTATGAGCCTGTTTGGGCTATTGGTACAGGTAAAGTAGCCAGCGCTCAAATTGCCCAGGATATGCACAGGGCGATTCGATTGCAGTTGGCAGAGTTTGATGAGGATGTAGCTTCCCATGTGGGAATTTTGTATGGCGGCAGTGTCAAGCCTGATAATGCCGTTGAACTATTTGCAATGCCGGATATTGATGGTGGTTTGATTGGGGGTGCTTCATTGAACCCTCAGGAATTCTTAGCCATCTGTCAGGCCTAGATTTTTTATTTGGAGATAAGCCATGGAATGGTTTAAGACTTTATTGATCGTTTTACAGGTTATTTCAGCTTTGGCTGTAATCTTGCTCGTATTGCTTCAGCAGGGCAAAGGCGCCGACATGGGAGCTGCTTTTGGTTCTGGATCCTCAGGCAGTCTTTTTGGCGCCAGTGGCTCAGCCAACTTCCTTTCCCACACAACTGCTATCTTTGCGGCAATCTTTTTTGTTTGCACTTTAGGCATTACTTGGATCGGAAATAAAAAGGAAGTCAGCCCTGGAATTTTGTCTGGCACCGTGGCTCCAGTTGCAGTCCCTGCTGCCGCACCTGTAGCCCCAGTTCAAGACCCGACCAAGCCAGCAGTTCCAAAGTAAAAAATAGGGTTTTAAGCAGTTTTTAACGCTATTTTTGAGGCAAATAAGTGGTGCAATGCAGTAGAATTGACAAGTTTTACAAGATGCCGACGTGGTGAAATTGGTAGACACGCTATCTTGAGGGGGTAGTGGCTTAGGCTGTGCGAGTTCGAGTCTCGCCGTCGGCACCAAATTTGTAAAAAATTGTAGGGGGCTTGTGCCCTAAATCAAGGTTTTTTGTAGTGGAGTAATTGATAATTTGTAGCTTCTTAGGATTTACCGGACGAACGACTCAGGGCCATTTTGAATCTCGCTAATTACTTTCCCGTTCTGCTTTTTATCCTTGTAGGTATTGGGGTTGGTTTAGTCCCCATGTTCCTCGGAAAAATTTTGGCTCCTTCGAAGCCAGATGCCGAAAAACTGTCTCCTTATGAGTGCGGTTTTGAGGCATTCGAAGATGCTCGTATGAAGTTCGACGTACGCTACTACCTCATCGCAATCCTATTTATCTTATTTGACTTAGAAACAGCATTCCTGTTTCCTTGGGGTGTGGCTCTGCGTGATATTGGTTGGTTTGGTTATGCCTCTATGGTGATTTTCCTATTGGAATTTATCGTGGGCTTTGTATATATCTGGAAAAAGGGCGCTCTCGACTGGGAGTGATCGATATGGCATTAGAAGGCGTTCTCAAAGAAGGATTTGTTACCACTACTGCGGACCAGTTAATTAATTGGACTCGTAATGGTTCTTTATGGCCAATGACATTCGGTCTGGCCTGCTGCGCTGTGGAAATGATGCACGCAGGCGCTTCCCGTTACGACTTGGATCGCTTTGGTGTGGTGTTTCGCCCATCGCCTCGTCAATCCGATTTAATGATTGTGGCCGGTACTTTATGTAACAAGATGGCTCCGGCCCTTCGCAAGGTCTACGATCAAATGCCTGAGCCACGCTGGGTGATCTCCATGGGCTCTTGTGCCAATGGTGGTGGTTATTACCATAACTCGTATTCAGTTGTGCGCGGCTGTGACCGCATCGTGCCAGTCGATATTTATGTTCCTGGTTGCCCTCCAACTGCAGAGGCTTTGATCTACGGAATTATTCAGTTGCAATCCAAGATCGCTCGCACCAGCACGATTGCGCGGAAGGCTTAAATCATGTCAGACCGTTTAATTCAGCTCGTTGCTAATTTAGAAAAAGTTTTAGGTAAGCGTGCTCAATCTATTGAAGTTACCTTAGGTGAAGTGACTGTTGTTGTTCATGCAGATACTTATTTTGAATCCGCCATGCTCTTGCGTAATGAGCCTTCATTGGCTTTTGAACAGTTAATAGATTCATGCGGAGTAGATTACCAGGACTACCGAGACGGGCAGTGGGGTGGTCAGCGTTTTGGCGTAGTGACCCATCTTTTATCCATAGCTCATAACTGGCGTCTGCGTGTACGTGTATTCGCTCCAGAAGATGCCTACCCAGTAGTTGCATCGCTAACACCAGTATGGGCATCGGCTAATTGGTTTGAGCGTGAAGCATTTGACCTCTACGGTATTTTGTTTGATGGTCATGAAGACCTACGTCGTATCTTGACTGACTATGGTTTTATTGGTCATCCATTCAGAAAAGATTTCCCAATCTCTGGCAACGTAGAAATGCGTTATGACCCAGAGTTAAAGCGGGTGGTGTATCAGCCTGTCACGATCGAAGCGCGTGAAATCACGCCACGTATCGTGCGCGAAGAGCAGTACGGAGGCCCGGTTTAATTCATGGCGCAAATTAAGAACTACACCCTCAACTTTGGTCCTCAGCATCCTGCAGCACACGGCGTACTTCGCCTGGTGTTGGAGCTCGATGGAGAGGTGATCCAGCGTGCTGATCCGCATATTGGTTTATTGCATCGCGCCACAGAAAAATTAGCAGAGACACGAACTTGGATTCAAAACGTTCCTTACATGGATCGTTTGGACTATGTATCCATGATGGCAAACGAGCATGCTTACGTGATGGCGATTGAGAAGTTGCTTCAAGTAGATGTACCTTTGCGTGCACAGTACATCCGAGTGATGTATGACGAGTTAACCCGTTTGCTAAATCACCTTTTGTGGATTGGTTGCCATGGCTTGGACGTTGGCGCTATGGCCGTGTTCTTGTATGCCTTCCGCGATCGTGAAGATATTTTCGACATGTACGAGGCTGTATCCGGCGCGCGTATGCATGCTGCCTACTACCGTCCGGGTGGCGTTTATCGCGACCTACCAACACAGATGGCGCAGTTCTCAAAGTCTAAGATTCGTAGCGCCTCCGCCATTAAGCGTTTGAATGAGAATCGTAGCGGTACATTGCTTGATTTCATTGAGCAGTTCTCCAATGGTTTTGATGCCAACGTCGATGAGTATTGCAACCTCTTAACGGATAACCGTATTTGGAAACAACGCTTGGTTGGTATTGGTGTTGTGACTCCTGAGCGCGCTTTGCAACTTGGCTTTACTGGCCCAATGCTCCGTGGTTCCGGGATTGAGTGGGACTTGCGTAAAAAGCAGCCTTATGAAACTTATGACAAACTGGACTTTGATATTCCTGTTGGCGTGAATGGCGACTCTTATGATCGTTATTTAGTTCGCATGGAAGAGATGCGTCAATCCAATCGCATCATTAAACAGTGCGTTGCTTGGCTCAAGGTAAACGATGGTCCTGTTATGAGTGATAACCATAAGGTATCTCCGCCAAAGCGTGTGGATATGAAAACCAATATGGAAGAGTTGATTCATCATTTCAAACTCTTTACTGAGGGTATGCATGTTCCTGATGGCGAGGCTTACTCTGCTGTTGAGCATCCAAAAGGTGAGTTTGGAATTTACTTAATTTCTGATGGCGCTAATAAGCCCTACCGCATGAAGATTCGTGCACCAGGCTTTGTACATCTTTCTGCAATGGATGAGATGTCACGTGGCCATATGTTGGCTGATGCTGTCACTATTATTGGAACCCAAGATATCGTGTTCGGGGAGATTGACCGCTAATACAGCGCGCCAAGGATGAATTTATGACAACAACCCTTCAACTATCTGACAAAACGCTCGCAGACATTGCGCGCAATGTTGCGAAATACCCTCCAGAGCAAAAACAATCTGCTGTTATGGCCGCTTTGATTGCCGCCCAAACTGAATTAGGTTGGGTTTCTCCTGAGGTGATTGAAACTGTTGCCCAAATTTTAGAAATGCCAACCATTGCAGTAGATGAGGTGGCTACTTTTTACAATATGTATGACACCAAGAAAATTGGTAAGTACAAGTTGGTGATCTGTACAAATTTACCTTGCCAGCTAATGCATGGTGAGACTGCAGCAAGCCATTTAAAAGAAACGCTCGGTATTGGCTACAACGAGACAACGTCTTGCGGCACATTCACCTTAAAAGAGGGTGAGTGCATGGGCGCTTGCGGTGATTCTCCAGTTCTGTTGGTGAATAACAAACGCATGTGTAGCCACATGAGTAATGAAAAGATTGATGCCTTATTAAGTGAACTCCGTGCAGAAGGAAAAGCAGCATGACCAGCTTGCACGATAGACACATTAAGCCTTTGATCCTGGCGGGATTAAATGGCGAGAACTGGCGTTTAAAAGATTACGAAAGTCGTGGCGGATATCAACAACTGCGTCGCATCATTAATGACAAGATTGCACCAGATGCCATCATTGCTGAATTAAAAGCATCATCATTACGTGGTCGTGGAGGCGCAGGCTTCCCAACTGGATTGAAGTGGAGCTTTATGCCCCGTCAGTTCCCTGGTCAAAAATATTTAGTTTGTAATAGCGATGAAGGTGAGCCGGGTACATTTAAAGACCGCGACATCATGCGCTATAACCCGCACGCCTTGATTGAGGGCATGATTATTGGTGCCTACACTATGGGCATCTCTGTGGGCTACAACTATATCCACGGTGAAATTTGGGAAGTCTATGCTCGTTTCGAAGAAGCTCTTGAAGAAGCCCGCGCTGCTGGATATCTTGGCGACAAGATTATGGGAAGTGATTTTAACTTTCAGCTGCATGCTTCTCCGGGTTGGGGTGCCTATATCTGCGGTGAAGAAACTGCACTCTTAGAGTCACTTGAGGGTAAGAAGGGTCAACCACGCTTTAAGCCACCATTCCCTGCCAGTTTTGGTTTGTATGGCAAGCCAACTACGATCAACAATACTGAAACGTTTGCTGCTGTGCCATTCATCATGGCAATTGGTGGTCCAGCGTATTTAGAGTTGGGCAAGCCAAATAACGGCGGTACAAAGATTTTCTCCATATCTGGCGATGTCACCTATCCAGGTAACTATGAGATTCCGTTGGGTACCCCATTTGCTGAATTACTCAAGCTTGCTGGGGGCATGCGTGATGGCATTCCTTTGAAGGCTGTCATTCCCGGTGGTTCATCGGCCCCAGTCATTCCGGGCGCAGAGATGATGACGCTCACCATGGATTACGACAGCATTGCAAAAGCAGGTTCCATGTTGGGATCTGGTGCAGTGATCGTGATGAATGAAACACGCTGCATGGTTCGCGCCTTAGAGCGCCTGTCTTATTTCTATCATGAAGAATCCTGTGGTCAGTGCACCCCATGTCGTGAAGGTACTGGTTGGTTATGGCGGATTGTTCACCGTATTGAACACGGTGAAGGTCGCCCAGAAGATTTAGATTTATTAAATGATGTAGCAGCTAATATTCAAGGTCGTACGATTTGTGCCTTGGGTGATGCAGCTGCCATGCCGGTTCGCGGTATGTTGAAGCATTACATGGATGAATTTGTGTATCACGTAGAACATAAGCGCTGCTTAGATTCTGTTAAACCTTTATAAGACATTGAGCACGGGGCATCTTAAAGTGAGCATGGTTGAAATCGAATTAGATGGTAAGTTGGTAGAGGTTCCGCAAGGTTCGATGGTGATGCACGCCGCGAATAAGCTTGATACATATATTCCGCACTTCTGTTATCACAAGAAACTATCTATTGCTGCTAACTGCCGTATGTGCCTGGTAGAAGTAGAGAAAGCACCGAAACCTTTACCAGCTTGCGCAACACCAGTGACACAAGGCATGAAGGTATTTACGCATTCCGCAAAGGCAGTTGAAGCGCAGCGCTCAGTGATGGAATTCTTGCTGATCAACCATCCTTTGGATTGCCCAATTTGCGATCAAGGTGGTGAGTGTCAGTTACAAGATTTGGCGGTTGGTTACGGTAAATCAAATTCCCGCTACGAAGAAGAGAAGCGTGTTGTATTTCATAAGAATGTAGGGCCACTTATCTCTATGCAGGAGATGACCCGCTGTATTCACTGTACCCGCTGCGTACGCTTTGGCCAAGAAGTGGCTGGCGTCATGGAATTAGGCATGGTCAATCGTGGTGAGCATTCTGAAATCACTACTTTTGCCGGTCAAACTATTGATTCAGAGTTATCTGGAAATATGATTGATATTTGCCCAGTTGGTGCTTTAACAAGCAAGCCATTCCGCTATGCAGCGCGCACTTGGGAATTAGGCCGTAAGCGTTCAGTAAGTCCGCATGATAGTTTGGGTGCGAACACTACCATTCAAACAAAATCTAACAAAGTCATGCGTATCGTTGCTTTAGAAAATGATGCAATTAACGAATGCTGGATTAGCGATCGTGATCGCTTTGCTTACGAAGGCTTGAACAGCGCAGATCGTATAACAACACCGATGGTGAAGCAGGGCGGTCAGTGGCTTGAGACTGATTGGCAATCCGCAATGGATTACGTAGCTCACTCACTCAAAACCATTTCTGCTGAGAGTGGCCCTGAAGCAGTTGCTGCTTTAGCGCATCCAATCTCTAGTACTGAAGAGTTGTATCTTCTCCAGAAGATGATTCGTGGCTTAGGTTCTAATCAGGTCGAGACTCGCTTACGTCAAACTGATGTCAAGGGTGCCGCTTCTGCCCCATGGCTGGGTATGCCGATTAGCAAATTAAGTGAGTTAGACCGTGTTTTAGTGATTGGTAGCTTCTTGCGTAAGGAGCTGCCATTAATTGCTGCACGTTTACGCACAGCAGCCAAACGTGGCTTGCAAGTGTCACGCATTGATGCGGGTGGCGATGATTGGTTAATTCCTAATACCGGTATTGTTGCAACTCCAAGTGCATGGATTAATGTATTAAGTGAAGTTGCATTGGCAGTAGCCAAGGCTAAATCTGTTTCTACTCCAGCAGGCACGCCCAATTTAACAGTGTCTGCTACTGCGCAAAAGATTGTAGATAGCTTGTTGTCTGGCGCATCTACATCAGTATTACTAGGCTCTGCCGCAATCGCACATCCAAATGCAACGGATTTACATGTGCTCGCGCAATTTATAGCTGAGCAAACTGGCGCAACTTTAGGTTTCTTGCCAGTTGGCGGTAACGCTGTTGGTGCTAGCTTGGTTAACGCCAACGGCGCTGGCGTTGAATCTATCCTCTCCGGTGATCGCCGCGCTGTGATTTTGATGAATGTTGAGCCAGATGCTGACTTACCAAATCCTGCGCAAGCACGTGCTGCACTAGCTAAGGCCAATACGGTGATTGCTCTCAGTGCTTATAAGAGTGCTGATCTTTTAGAGGTTGCTGATGTCATTCTGCCGATCTCTACATTCACAGAAACAGTGTCTACTTTTGTTAATGCAGAGGCTCGCACGCAAACTATTCAGCCCGCTGTAAAACCTTTGGGCGACTCTCGCCCAGCATGGAAGGTTCTGCGTGTTCTTGGTAGCTTATTGAATTTAGATGGCTTCCTCTACAACATGCCTGAAGAAGTATTGGGTGAAGCACTGGGTGACAATTACTGCACCAAGCTTGGCAATCAATCTACGGCTACTGGTTTAAGCAATAGCAATACAGGTTCATCAACAGGTTTAGAGCGTTTATCTGATGTGGGAATTTATGCCGGCGATCAAATCGTACGTCGTGCACCTGCATTGCAGTTAACTCGCGATGCAAAGCGTAGTAATCAGGTTGGTTTGGGTCAAGGCCTCTTTAGCGACTTAGGCTTGAAAGAGGGCGATGCTGTCCGAGTGACTCAAGGTGCCCAATCTGTAGATCTACCAGTGACATTGGAAGCAAACTTAGCCCAGGGCGCCGTCAGAATCTCCGCAGGTACTATGGCTAGCGCTCAATTGGGATCCATGTTTGGTCCTGTAACTGTTTGTAAGGCATAAGGGACGAGATGGATAATTTCTTGAACCTCGTTACCACCCAAGGCGAGGCTATCTTTGGTTCACTATGGCCGCTAGTGTGGGCATTAGTGCGCATCGTCATCATCGTATTGCCGATGTTTGCTGCAGTTGCTTATATGACTCTGTGGGAGCGTAAGCTGATTGGTTGGATGCATATCCGTCTTGGACCAAACCGTGTTGGTCCCTTGGGATTATTGCAACCGATTGCCGATGCCTTGAAACTCTTGATGAAGGAGATCATTTCTCCTACGCAAGCAAGTAAGGTTCTGTATTTCATTGCCCCAGTGATGGTGATCATGCCGGCGTTTGCCGCCTGGGCTGTAATTCCCTTCCAAGCCAAAATGGTCTTGGCTGATGTCAATGCTGGATTGCTGTACGTAATGGCAATCTCATCCATTGGTGTTTATGGCGTCATCTTGGCGGGTTGGTCATCTAACTCTAAGTATCCATTCCTTGGCGCCATGCGCGCTTCAGCTCAAATGATTTCTTATGAAATCGCTATGGGTTTTGCATTGGTTACGGTATTGCTAACTTCAGGCTCTTTGAATCTGAGTGCGATTGTTGCTTCACAAGAGCAGGGCTACTTCGCCAACATGGGCTTAAACTTCCTTTCTTGGAACTGGTTGCCATTACTTCCCATGTTCGTGATTTATTTCATCTCTGGCGTTGCTGAAACTAATCGTCATCCATTTGACGTGGTTGAGGGTGAGTCTGAGATTGTTGCGGGTCACATGGTTGAGTACTCCGGTATGGCATTTGCGATGTTCTTTTTGGCTGAATACGCCAATATGATTTTGATCGCCGCTCTAGCATCCACTTTATTCTTGGGTGGCTGGTTGCCGATTGTAGATTTGCCAATCTTGCGTGATATCCCTGGTTTCTTCTGGCTGTTTGCAAAAACCTTCTTCCTCTTATCTTGCGTAATCTGGTTACGCGCTACATTGCCGCGCTATCGCTACGACCAAATTATGCGTTTGGGTTGGAAGATATTTATTCCCATCTCCGTATTCTGGGTCGTTGTCGTTGGCGCATGGGTTGTATCTCCATTGAACATTTGGAAATAAGTTGATCAATCATGTTTAAGAAAATTTCCCAATTCCTCGATAGCTTGATGTTGAAAGATATTTTGGTCGGTATGTCGATTACCGGTCGCTATCTTTTTAAACCAAAGATTACGATTCAATACCCCGAAGAGAAGACGCCTCAGTCTGTTCGTTTCCGCGGTTTACACGCTTTGCGCCGTTATGAGAATGGTGAAGAACGTTGTATTGGTTGCAAACTGTGTGAAGCAGTCTGTCCAGCTTACGCAATCACGATCGAAACTGCTGAGCGCGATGATGGTACGCGTCGTACCAGCCGTTACGACATCGATTTGACCAAGTGTATTTTCTGCGGTTTTTGTGAAGAGGCCTGTCCAGTTGACGCTATTGTTGAAACGAATATCTTTGAGTATTTCGGCGAGAAACGTGGTGACTTGTATTTCACCAAAGACATGCTCTTGGCAGTAGGTGATAAGTACGAAAAAGATATTGCCGCTAACCGCGCAGCTGATGCGCCTTATCGTTAATCGAATCAAGCACAAGAACATATGACATTCGATACTTCTACATTATTTGCAGCATTCTTTTATGCTTTCGCTGGTCTTTTAGTGCTCTCAGCATTGCGCGTGATTACTGCGCGTAATCCAGTGCATGCCGCACTCTTTTTGGTGCTTGCCTTTTTCTGTGCTTCTGGCCTGTGGATGCTTCTAAAAGCAGAGTTCCTCAGCTTAGCCCTAATTCTGGTTTATGTTGGCGCTGTGATGGTGCTCTTCCTGTTCGTAGTCATGATGCTGGACTTAGATATTGAGCATTTGCGTCGTGATTTCAAGAAATTCCTTCCCGTAGCTTTTTTGATGGGTGCGGTCATCGTATTGGAGTTGTCTATCGTCTTAATTCGTAGTTTTATTGGTACTAGTAGTCCAGTACAGCCCATGCTTGAAGAAATGGCTACCAGCAATACACAAGCTTTAGGTATGTTGATCTTCGTTGACTATGTTTATGCCTTCGAGGTTGCTGGCGTCATCCTGTTAGTGGCCATTATTGCCGCTGTGGCATTGACCTTGCGTAATCGCAAGGATTCGAAGGCCCAAAATATTCATGAGCAAGTGAATGTGAACTCTGCTGATCGCATGCGTATCGTCAAGATGGATTCTGATATGGCTGCAAAGCAAGATTCCCGCGGGGAGAAGAAATGACTATTACCCTGGCTCACTATTTGGTGCTCGGCGCAATCTTGTTTGCGACTAGTGTGATTGGTATTTTCTTAAACCGCAAGAACATCATTGTGCTTTTAATGGCAATTGAATTGATGCTCCTCTCGGTGAACATGAACTTCATAGCCTTCTCTCATTATTTGGGTGATATGGCTGGTCAAGTATTCGTATTCTTTATTTTGACTGTGGCTGCTGCTGAGGCGGCAATCGGTTTGGCAATTTTGGTTGTTCTCTTCCGTAAGGTGGACACCATCAATGCTGAAGACCTTGACCACCTAAAAGGCTAGTCATGCAATTGACCTTAACTCTTCCTGTTCTCTGCGCAATTCCGCTGGCGCCATTATTTGGCTCAGTTATTGCCGGGTTTTTTGGTACTAAATTAGGCGGTAACCGTATCGGTAATGGTGCTTGCCAGTTCGTAACCATCTTAGGTGTGATGATTGCTTTCGTTCTGTCTTGCTTTGTACTTGTACAAGTCATGGATGGCTTCTATTTCAATGGCACTGTGTATCGCTGGATGCAATTGGGTGAGCTCAATTTGGATATTGGCTTCTTGATTGATCCCCTGACAGCCACCATGATGTGTGTAGTGACCTTTGTTTCCTTGATGGTTCACATCTACACCATTGGTTATATGAAAGGTGAGGAGGGTTATAACCGCTTCTTCTCTTACATCTCACTCTTTACCTTTGCCATGTTGATGCTGGTAATGAGTAATAACCTCTTGCAACTCTTTTTCGGTTGGGAAGCGGTGGGCGTGGTTTCTTATTTACTGATTGGCTTTTACTATGAGCGTCAATCGGCTGTATTTGCCAATATGAAGGCCTTCTTGGTCAACCGTGTTGGTGACTTTGGTTTCATTCTCGGTATTGGCTTACTACTAGCCAGCACTGGTTCCATGAACTACGATGTGATCTTTGCCCAGAACACGGCTTTGGCTGCACAAACATTGCCAGGAACTAGCTGGAATTTAGTCACCGTAGCTTGCATCTGCCTCTTCATTGGCGCGATGGGTAAATCAGCTCAATTCCCATTGCATGTTTGGTTGCCAGATTCCATGGAAGGCCCAACCCCAATTTCTGCATTGATTCACGCTGCAACCATGGTGACTGCCGGCATCTTCATGGTGTCACGCATGTCACCTCTATTTGAGTTATCTGATGCAGCCTTGAGCTTTATCTTGGTGATTGGTTCGATTACTGCACTTTTTATGGGATTCTTGGGTATCGTCCAGACCGACATTAAGCGGGTAGTAGCTTATTCCACTCTCTCTCAGTTGGGTTATATGACTGTCGCTTTGGGTGTTTCTGCTTATCCAATCGCCATCTTCCATCTGATGACGCATGCATTCTTCAAGGCACTTCTGTTCCTTGCTGCGGGTAGCGTAATACTAGGCATGCATCATGAGCAAGATATGCGCAAGATGGGTGGTCTCTGGAAATACATGCCAATCACTTGCCTGATGATGTTACTAGGTAACTTGGCATTGGTTGGCACGCCATTCTTCTCGGGCTTCTATTCAAAAGACTCCATTATTGAGGCAGTAGCAGCTAGCCATTTACCGGGATCTGGATTTGCTTACTTTGCAGTCATGGCCAGCGTCTTTGTTACCGCGCTATATTCATTCCGTCTGTACTTCTATGTATTCCATGGCAAAGCCCGTTGGGGTCATGAAGACGCTCATGCACACGATCACCATCATGATCACGCAGAGCAGGGCGATGATCATGCGCACCATGGTTTAGCTCCCGGTCAAAAACCACATGAGTCACCCTTTGTTGTGACCTTACCTTTGATCTTGTTGGCAATTCCCTCAGTCATTATCGGTTTCTACACAATTACACCTTTATTATTTGGTACCTATTTCGGCGATTCTATTTTTATTGATCTAGCTCACCATCCAGTCATGAAGGAGTTAGAGGATGAATTCCACGGCCCAATCGCCATGGCAATACATTCATTCACTTCACCAGTATTGCTACTAGTTGTTCTGGGTGTGTTGACTGCGGCGATCGGTTACCTCTGGGCTCCAAAGTTGCCCGGTGTAGTTGCTCAAGCTTTTGCGCCTATCAAGAAATTGATGGATAACAAATACTATCTCGACGATCTAAACCAAGCGGTATTCGCTAAAGGTTTGTTATGGATTGGCGGCATCTTGTGGCATCGCGGTGATCAACAGGCTATTGACGGCTTCTTGGTCAATGGTAGTGCGCATGCAGTAGGGCGCTTTTCCACAGTTATTCGCCATTTGCAATCTGGCTATCTCTATCACTATGCCTTCGCAATGATTGCGGGCTTAGCGGTATTGTTGGCTTGGGTTTTATATGCTTACCTGCCTTTTGTTCGCTAGGCCTTTGTTCCTTAAGTAGCCATCATGATTCTTTCTTACGCCATCTGGATCCCGATTTTCTTCGGCATCATTATTTTGTTCTACGGTTCAGAGAGGCCTACGGCGGGTATTCGCTGGTTAGCCCTTTTTGGCTCTGTATTGGGCTTCATTGCAACGCTGCCTTTAATTATTCATTTCGATATTGCCAACCCTGGCATGCAATTTGTCGAGAAGATGAGTTGGATTCCGCGTTACGACATTAACTACCACTTGGGTATCGATGGCATATCGGTCTGGTTTATTGTTTTGACAGCATTCATTAATATTTTTGTGGTGATTGCTGCATGGGAAGTGATTGATAAGAAGGTTTCGCAATATATGGCCTCTTTCTTAATCCTTTCTGGATTAATGATCGGCGTATTCGCAGCTCTAGATGCTCTGTTGTTCTATGTATTCTTCGAAGCAACTCTAATCCCGATGTACATCATCATCGGCGTATGGGGCGGCCATAACCGGATCTATGCGGCATTTAAGTTCTTCTTGTATACCTTGCTTGGCTCGTTGCTGACTTTGATTGCCATGCTGTACTTGTATAACGCAACCAATACTTTTGATATCTTGGTTTGGCATAACGCACGCCTAGACATTGTTGAGCAAATTCTCCTGTTCTTCGCTTTCTTCATGGCGTTCGCTGTAAAGGTTCCAATGTGGCCTTTGCATACTTGGTTACCAGACGTTCACGTTGAAGCGCCTACTGGTGGATCTGTAGTGTTGGCAGCGATCATGTTGAAGCTCGGTGCTTATGGCTTCTTACGTTTCTCATTACCAATTGCTCCAGATGCAAGTCAGTATCTTGGCCCATTCATCATTTTCTTATCCCTAGTTGCCGTGATCTACGTAGGTGCGGTAGCGCTGGTTCAGAAAGATATGAAAAAGCTAGTAGCCTACTCCTCAGTAGCGCATATGGGATTTGTGACTCTTGGCTTCTTCCTCTTTAGCCCCTTGGGTATCGAGGGCGGTATTGTGCAGATGATTTCTCATGGCTTTGTTGCTGGTGCAATGTTCCTTTCCATTGGTGTGCTGTATGACCGCATGCATACCCGTCAAATTGCTGATTACGGTGGCGTAGTACACCGTATGCCTGCCTTCACAGCCTTTGCAATCTTAATGGCAATGGCAAACTGCGGTTTACCTGCTACCTCTGGATTCGTAGGTGAGTTCATGGTGATTTTGGCTGCCGTGGATTACGATTTCGTGATTGGTATTTTGGCGGCAACCGCTTTGATTCTGAGCGCTGCTTATTCCTTATGGATGGTTAAGCGTGTATTTTTCGGCGCGATTGCCAATGCGCATGTTGAAGAATTAAAAGATCTCAATGCGCGTGAGTATTTCATGATGGCAGTGTTATCCATCTGCGTGATTGGTATGGGCGTTTATCCAAAACCGTTTACCGACGTCATTCATCCAGCCGTGATTAATCTGCTACAGCATGTCGCTGTCAGCAAACTCTGAGTAAAAGCTAATGCAAGCATTCGACCTATACGCCGTCCTGCCGGAACTCGTTTTACTGGTAGTCACCTGCTTTTTGCTGGTGGCGAGTGTTTATGTGCCTGAGCGTCAGCCAGTCACTCCGAGTGTAGAGCAAGACATATTCCACACACCACGTGGCGTTGGTTTTGTTTACTTTTTCACCATCATCTTGTTGGTCTATTTGATCTTTGCATTTGTAGGTCGGATGAGTGATGTATCCATCGTGGCCATGAATGGCTTGTTTCAGTCAGACCCCATCTCAAACCTATTAAAAGCTTGTTCATGCGGCGCTGTATTAGTGAGCTTGGTGTATTCAAAGCAATATCTGACTGATCGTGCATTGTTTCGTCCTGACTTCATCGTCTTGGCTTTGCTAGCCCTGTTAGGTCAGTGCGTATTAATCTCGGGTGCAAACCTGCTCACGCTCTATTTAGGTTTAGAGCTGATGGCTTTGCCAACCTATGCTTTGGTTGCGATGCGTCACAGCAGTGAGAAGAGTGTTGAGGCAGGTATCAAGTACTTCATCCTTGGAGCTCTGGCATCTGGTTTCTTGCTCTACGGTATGTCTATGTTGTACGGCGTAACCGGATCACTAGATTTGATTGAGATCCTCAGAACGGTAGCTGACCCTCGTGTGAATCATTTGGTGATGGCCTTCGGCTTAGTATTCATTGTTTCTGGCTTAGCCTTTAAGTTAGGGGTTGTGCCTTTTCATATGTGGGTGCCTGATGTATACCAAGGCGCTCCAACAGCAGTGACTTTAATGATTGCAGCTGCACCTAAGTTAGCTGCTTTTGCCCTGCTATTTAGACTCTTAGTAAACACACTGTTGCCGCTGATGGGTGATTGGCAGCCAATGCTGGTGATCCTTGCTGTTTTATCCTTAGTAGTAGGAAACGTCACCGCTATTGCGCAAACCAATATTAAGCGGATGCTGGCTTACTCTGCGATTGCGCAAATGGGCTTCGTATTGCTGGGCATGTTATCCGTGTTTGATGATCATGCATTTAGTGCATCGATGTTCTATGCTATTACCTATGTATTAACTACGCTAGGCAGCTTCGGCCTACTGATGATCTTGTCGCGCAAGGGTCATGATTGCGAAACTATTGATGACCTCAAAGGTTTAAATAAGCGCCACCCCTGGTTTGCATTCATTGGTCTAATAATGATGTTCTCCTTGGCTGGTATTCCGCCAACAGTGGGCTTTGCTGCCAAACTTGGCGTACTTGAAGCTCTGGTTGACGGTGAGCACACCTTCTTAGCAATTATTGCAGTAATGGCTTCTTTGATCGGCGCCTTCTACTACCTGCGAGTGGTTAAGGTAATGTACTTTGATGAGCCAAAGGAAGCGCATGCTGCTGAGATTTCTGGATCAGGCTTTGCTCGTGGGCTGCTGAGTCTAAATGCGATCTTTGTTTTGGCTTTAGGAATCCTCCCTGCCGGGCTGATGGCGATTTGCTTGGATGCAATGCGCCGCACCCTATTGGGCTCATAGACGAAATCACCATTTGGCTAGTGATATAGGCTCCTGATAGGAGCCTTTTTTTGATGTCACCTGGATTTTGTATGATGGATGTTCAAATAATGAAAGACTCACCATGACTGAAAAATCATTTAAAGACCTACCAATCGGTGATGCCCATTTGAGGGAAGAGCGCTTATCTGGTGAGGATATTTATGGCGGTATTTTTTTGAACATGAAGCGCGATCAAGTCAGTCTGCCAGATGGCAATCAGGCCGTACGTGAATATCTAACGCACCCTGGCGCAGTCGCTATTCTGGCGATCTTAGATGATGGCAGGGTATTGTTGGAGCGCCAATATCGCTACCCCATTGCCAAGGCCTGTATTGAGATTCCTGCGGGTAAGCTGGAAATTGGTGAAGATCGATTGCTTTGTGCGCAACGAGAGCTTGAGGAAGAGACTGGCTACTCTGCAAGTAAATGGAGTTTTATACGCCGCATTCATCCAGTGATTTCGTATTCGACGGAATTTATTGATATCTATCTCGCCGAAGGTTTGGTGTCCGGCAAAAGTCACTTAGATGATGAAGAATTTTTAGATGTCTTTGCGGCCCCTCTTGAGCAATTATTGGAGTGGGTAGAGCAGGGTGAAATTACCGACGTGAAAACCACTATTGCGACTTATTGGCTGGATCGCTATCGTCGTGGTTTGGTAAGTCCTGAGACTATCTCGGGGTAATTCAATAATCCTTTAAAATAGGGTTATTGAATTTGGTATTTTTGCCCCTATATAGATCTTATGAAAGTTTATAACCTCGCTTGTCCTCTGTCTCATCGCTTTGAGGGATGGTTTGCCTCTGAAGATGATTGCCTTGCTCAGCAAAACAAGGGAATGCTGGCGTGCCCTATTTGCGATAGTACTGAGATTACTCGTATGCCATCGGCGCCCCATATTGCTAAGTCGGGCTCTAGTAAAGATATCCCGACTTCAACTGAGCTGACTGTCGCTAGTTCAGCCGCAACTGATCATGCTGGTGTCAGTGGCACATTAAGTGGCGATGTCCTTGCTTTGACTGGCGGCGACCATTCTCAGTTAGAGGCACAGGTTCAGGCAGCTTTTTTAAAAGGTATGCGTGATTTAATGGGTAAATCCGAAGATGTAGGCGGCTCTTTTGCAGAAGAGGCTAGAAAGATTCATTACAAAGAGTCACCCGAGCGCAGTATCCGCGGTCAAACCACACTAGATGAAGCTGAGGCTTTGCTCGACGAGGGGATTGAGATAATGGCAATGCCCATGATGCCTGCCTTCAAAAACACCTTGCAGTAGCCAGCACCCTCCCAATTCCCCTATACTTAAAGCGTACCCAGGCTCTGGATATCACCATTGATTAGGATTGGAGAACTACCCATGAAACGCTTTTTTCTAGCATTGTTTGCAACTGTTTTAGCGCTCACGATTGTGGCTTGCTCCAAGTCCTCTGATACCAAAGAAATTAAGGTTGCTGTTTCTCCTGCATCTCCCCCGATGTTATTTGATGACAAAGGGCAGATCGTTGGTGCTGATATGGATATTTTTCAGGGCTTCTGTCAGTCGCGTGGCTGTACTTTAAAAGTCACCCCATATGATTGGGCTGGAATGTTGGGCGCTGTCTCTAGCGGTCAAGCCGATGTAGCTTTCTCAGGAATTTCTATTACCGACAAGCGCAAAGAGGTAATGGATTTTTCTCAGCCTTACTATGACAATGCCTGGCATCTTGTGAGCATGAAGAATAAAAATATTCAGATCACCGACTTAAATCAGCTCAAGAAATATTCCATTGGCTACCCACGTGGCATGGCTTACGATGATCTGATTAAGAATGAGCTAGAGCCCAAAGGCTACTATTCATTAAGCAAGGTTAAGCTCTATCCCTCATATGCAGAAGTGATTACCGATTTGCAGAACGGTAATTTGGATCTCGCCTTTATTGAGGAGCCGGTATTCCTCAATTATGAGAACAAATTGCAGTTACCAATTCAGAGTAGCTATGTATTCAAAGGGTTTGATAAGCTAGGCTTTGCTTTTGCTAAAGGCTCTAAGCTGCGCGATGACTTTGATAAATACCTCAATGAACTGGGCCCAGAAAAAATCAAAGCCATTCTGGAAAAGTGGATGAAATAAACCCCATTTATTGATACCTCCATCAGTAGCCAAAAGTCTGCCCTGTGACCTTTCTGGATATTCTTGCCCAGTTAGCCCAGGGCATTTCCTATACAGTTCTGGTCACTGTCGTTTGCTCACTCACGGGCTTAGTAGTCGGCTTATTTTTAGCAAGCCTACGCCGCCTCGATATTTCCTGGCTAAGCCCGCTGATTGACTGCTATACCTATGTCTTTAGGGGCGTGCCAGTTTTGGTTTTACTGTTTATGGTGTACTTTGGCTTACCAGGTATTGGCTTTAAGGTTCCGCCTTTGATGGCGATGGCGCTGAGTTTGGGCCTTGTAGCATCTGCTTATTTGGCTGAGGTATTTCGGGGGGCATTTAACTCGGTAGATCCTACTGAAGTAATTGCTGCTCAGGCCATGGGCATGACTCGTATACAGGTTCTCCGGTTTATCGAGTTGCCCCAGATGCTGCGATTTTCAGTGCCGGGCATGGTCAATGAGTTCACCTCAGTACTGAAATATTCTCCATTTGCCTATACGGTAGGGATCCCGGAGATTACCAAGCAAGCTATGACACTCACCTCAACCACTCTCCGTGGCATAGAGGTCTATCTAGCTGTAGGCATTTTATATTTCGTGATTTACCGAATTTGCTTGGTCGGCGTTCAACTTCTGAGTAAGCGTTTCCAAATTCCAGGGATGGCTTCAGCATGAGCACCAGCATGAGAACTAGCACCACATTATTTAAAGAGGTAATCCTGTGGCATTAATTCAAGTGAGGGATTTGGTAAAAGAGTTTGATGGGCAAACTGTCTTATCTAACATTAACCTGGAATTAAAAGAGGGCGATGTTCGGGTCTTGATGGGCTCCTCTGGCTCTGGTAAATCCACTTTATTGCGCTGCCTGAATCGCTTGGTTGAGCCTACCTCGGGATCGATTCTTTTTAGAGGCAAGGAAGTGCTGCATCCTGATGTGGATGTGCGGGAGTTGCGTAAGCAAATTGGTTTTGTATTTCAGCAATTCGCCCTTTATAGTCATTTGACCGTGTTAGATAACGTTTCATTGGGGCTGCGTAAGCTACACAAGATGGATAAGGCCGAGGCTAAAGAAAAAGCTTTATTCGAGTTATCCCATTTTGAAATGATATCCCATCAAGATAAATATCCCTCACAGCTTTCTGGTGGACAGAAACAGCGTGTGGCTATTGCCCGCGCACTCGCCATGGATCCAGCAGTCTTAGTGCTCGATGAGCCCACTTCAGCATTGGACCCTGTGATGTCTAGAGATGTGGCAGACCTCATCAACCGTTTGCATAGTGAGGGGATCACGATGATCTGCGTGACCCATGACCTGAACTTGGCGCGTAATATTGCAGATACCGTAATGTTTTTAGATCGCGGTGTCATTCGGGCTGATGATCGAATCGATGTATTGAGCAGGCATTCTGATCCAGATATCAAAGCCTTCTTTGGTGCCGAGGAGAAGCGTTAATGGGAGGGTGGCCATCTTTCGTTCGTGATCTCACTGAGCAGATGCCCTTGATTTTGACGGGGCTTGTGAAGACCTTGCAATTGGCGGGTTTGATTAGTGTCTCAGGATTATTTTTGGGCATCGTCGTGTTTTATCTGACACTGAGTAAAAATCAATATGTGCGTAGTGCCATCAACTCCTATATCTCCTTTTTTATCGGCATGCCTTTAATTGTTTTATTGTTCTTGATGTATTACGGCTTGCCACAGTGGGGTGTGCGACTTTCTCCATTCACAGTCGCCTTTATTGGCTTTACATTCAACGTGGCAGCTTACAACGCAGCATACCTAAAGACTGCCTTCAATGGTTTGGATAAAAGTCAGTTGGAAGCGGCTAGTGCACAGGGCTTCAGTCCTTTGCAGATATTTCGCTTGATTACTTTGCCGCAGGTGATTCGACTATCTATTCCAGCGCTCACCAATCAAGTGATTGCCAATCTCAAAGATAGTTCTGTTGCCTTCTTGATTCAGTACACCGAATTCTTTGCTCGGGTACAAGAGTTGGCTGCGACCAATTTCCAATTCTTTAAAGCCTATTTTTTGGCTGCTTTAGTTTATCTAGCCCTGGTATCGGTGATTGTATTGTTCGCTCGGGCTATTGAGAGGCGTTATCTTATTCCCGCCTAGTATTCTGAATCGAAAATACACGTTAAAAAAATAGCGACCCGAGGGTCGCTATTGTTATCTGCAGATGCTTGTTACATTACTGCTGCATCTAATTACTTCGAAGTCGGCATCACAAACTCTGCGCCCTTAGCAATACTCTCAGGCCAGCGCTGCATCACGCTCTTTTGCTTGGTATAGAAACGAACACCTTCTTTGCCGTAGGCATGCATATCGCCAAAGAGGGATTTCTTCCAACCACCAAAACCATGCCAAGCCATTGGAACTGGAATAGGTACGTTAATACCCACCATACCCACTTGTACGCGGCGAGCAAATTCACGGGCAATATTACCGTCGCTCGTAAAGCAGGCTACGCCGTTACCAAACTCACAGGAGTTCACTAAATTGAGTGCTTCGGTGAAGTTCGCTACACGCATGCAAGAGAGTACTGGCCCGAAAATTTCTTCTAAATAGATCTTCATCTCAGAGGTTACGTTATCAAACAGTGTGCCACCGATAAAGAAGCCATTCTCATGTCCCGGTACCGTTAAACCACGACCGTCCACTAATAACTTCGCACCGGAAGTAACACCGCTATCAATATAGCCAGTGATGCGCTCTAAGGCGGCTTTAGTAACGATAGGGCCCATTTCAGCATCAAGCTCCATACCGTTCTTCACCTTCAGGGTCTTAGTGCGCTCGATCAGTTTTGGCATGATTTTCTCGGCAACATCGCCTACCAAAACCGCTACTGAAATTGCCATGCAACGCTCACCAGCAGAGCCATAGGCTGCACCAATCAAAGCATCAATCGTCTTGTCGATATCAGCATCTGGCATCACTACCATGTGATTCTTAGCGCCACCTAGGGCCTGTGAGCGCTTACCGAAGTGTGCGCAACGCTCATAGATGTAGTTAGCGATAGGAGTAGAGCCTACAAAGCTCACTGCCTTGACATCCGGATTCTCAATCAAGGCATCAACCGCTTCTTTATCGCCTTGCACCACGTTAAATACGCCATCAGGCAAGCCAGCTTGGGTCAGCAACTTCGCCATAAATAATGAAGCAGATGGATCAGTTGGGCTAGGCTTCAGAATGAAGGTGTTGCCACAGGCAATCGCCACTGGGAACATCCACATGGGCACCATGACAGGGAAGTTAAATGGCGTCACGCCAGCAACCACACCTAAAGGCTGGCGCATCACCCAGTTATCAATATCAGTTGAGACTTGCTCGGTGTAATCACCCTTGAGTAGCTCCGGAATACCGGTAGCAAATTCAACAATCTCGATACCGCGAGTCACTTCACCCTGCGCATCAGTAAATACTTTACCGTGTTCAGCAGTAATGATGGCAGCCAATTCATCACGGTTGGCGTTGAGTAGCTCAAGGTACTTAAACATAATGCGCGCACGGCGCAATGGGGAGGTCTGGCTCCAAGTCTTGAATGTTGCCTGCGAGTTTGCTACAACCTCATCAACTTCTTTGCGGCTAGCTAGGGCTACGCGTCTCGCAACAGCGCCTGTGGAGGGATTAAATACATCGGCGAAACGACCATCTTTTGGGGTGATGACTTTGCCGCCAACAAAATGGCCAATATCTTCTTTTGATGTAAAAGCTTGGGGTGCACTCATAGTGATTTACTTAATATTCTGTTGTCTGGTTTTGGGTTCAATAAAGGTGCTTGGGAAGGATTCCGCACAACTTTGTGGTCTCGTTTATTCTACTGAATCTATTTTATCGCTTTAGCTAGTTTTCCGCTTTTTCAGTTCTAAAGGTAAGCAAATGAGTCTTCTCTTCTCCAGTTATGTTCTAAGCTCCCCTAAGGGGCCTCTAACCCTATCAAACCGGGTGGTTGTGGCTCCAATGTGCCAATACTCCGCAGTCAATGGAGAGGCTCAGGATTGGCATCTCATGCACTGGGGTAATCTCCTCAATAGCGGGGCGGGACTTTTCATCATCGAAGCCACCGGTGTGACCCCTGAGGGACGGATTACCCCTGTATGCCTGGGTCTGTGGGATGACCGCACAGAAGCGGCCCTGAAAGACAAGCTCACGAGAGCCCGGAGTTTGGCTCCAGCCACTCCCGTGTTTATTCAGTTGGCGCATGCTGGCCGTAAAGCTTCCAGTGCAAGCCCTTGGGCTGGCGGTCAATTACTCTCCAAGGAGCAGGGCGGCTGGGACATGGTTGCTCCTTCGGCTATCCCACAGCTCAAGGATGAACGTTTGCCACACGAGCTCTCTAAAACAGAGTTAGCTGGGCTCATTACTGCATTTGTTATTGCAGCGCAGCGCTCTGAGCGGATTGGGATCGATGGTGTTGAGTTGCATGGTGCCCATGGCTATCTCTTGCATCAGTTTTTGTCGCCCATTGCCAATCAACGTACAGATGAATATGGCGGCTCTTATGAGAACCGCATTCGCTTTCCATTGGAATTATTTGCGGCAGTACGAAAAGCCTATCAAGGTGTTTTAGGCATTCGCATTTCTGCAAGCGATTGGATTGAGGGTGGCTGGACGCCTGAAGAAACAGCTGATTTTGCTGCTCGACTCAAGCCCCTGGGGTGTGATTTTGTGCACATCTCGTCAGGAGGGATTTCTCCATTGCAAAAGATTGCGATTGGACCAAATTACCAAGTGCCATTTGCCAAAATTGTGAAAGACAAGTCTGGTATTCCGACGATGACAGTGGGTTTGATTACTGACCCTAAGCAAGCTGAAGATATTTTGCAAAAAGGCGATGCGGATTTAATCGCTCTGGCACGTGCATTTTTGTACAAGCCCCGTTGGGCTTGGGAGGCTGCTGCAGCCTTAGGTGGCATCGTGCCTTCAAATGAGCGTTACTGGCGCTGCTTACCGCGTGAAGCTCAGGCCATTTTTGGTGATGTCAAAGTAGGGCAGCGATAATTAGTAATACTCGACAAATGAAACCCAGTTTTTGGAGATCAATATGAAATCAATCAAACTCATTTACCGTTCTTTAGCCATTATCAGTATTGCATTAGGCTCTAACCTGGCTCATGCTCAGCCATTTCCAGATCGACCTATTACCTTGGTTGTGCCGAACCCGCCTGGAGGCTTAGTAGATACCTCGGCGCGTTTATTGAGTGAGCCCTTAACTCGGGTGATTGGTCAGCCAGTGATTGTGGATAACAAGCCAGGTGCCAGTGGAAATACGGCTTATCAATATGTGGCTAAGGCTAAGCCCGATGGATACACCTTGTTGATTTCTTATTCTGGATACCACGTTGGCAATCCTTCCTTGATGGATAAATTACCGTGGGACCCAGTTAAAGATTTTTCTCCAGTTGGACTCCTGACAGTTTCTACGAATGTGATTGCAGTACATCCTTCAGTACCTGTAAATAATTTAAAAGAATTGATTGCTTACGCTAAAGCCAATCCCGGAAAGCTCAATTACGCCTCGCAGGGTAATGGCTCTGTATCTCATATTGGCACAGAAATCTTTAAGCAAAATACAGGTGTGGATATCGTTCATGTACCGTACAAAGGTTCTGGCCCTGCAATACAGGATGTTTTGGCAGGTCAGGTGCAAGTATTTATCACGACGCCACCTTCAGTAATGCAGCACGTACAAAGTGGCAAGCTGAAAGGCTTGGCTGTTACAGGCAAAAGCCGTCACCCAGGAATGCCCAACGTGCCAACTACTGCTGAAGCAGGCTTACCCACTTTCCAATTGGAATCTTGGGTAGCTTTATATGCGCCAGCTGGCACGCCAGCTTCAGTCATTGCTAAGTTGACTGAGTCTGTTAAGAAAAGTCTCGCTCTGCCTGAGGTCAGAGAGCGCTCTGATGCGGCTGGTGTTGAGTTGCGTTATCTCACGCCCCCACAGATGGATGCCTTACTGAAAAAAGAATTGCCTTATTGGGATAAAGCAATCAAATCCGCCAATATCAAGCTTGATTAAGCGATCGACAAATGAAGCACCACTCCGTAAGAGAATCTTGGTTGCAAGATGCCGTAAGACATCTAGAGCCGGTATTTTCAAAGGCGGGATATGCTATACCGCCAGTAAGAGTGTCTTGTGGCTTTCCAGCCTCTAGCAGCCCCAGAACAACCTTGGGACAATGTTGGCCACGCGAGCGCTCTGGTGGTGGAGTGAACGAGATCTTCATTTCACCTAAGTTGGATGATCCCGTTCAGCTCTTGGACACTTTGGTACATGAGTTATGCCATGCCGTGGATGATTGCTTCAGCGGCCATGGCGAGGACTTCAAGGGTATTGCTCAGACTGTTGGTTTAGAGGGTCCTGCCAGAATGGCTCATGCGACCGAAGAGTTGATGGTGCGCCTCATGATGATTAGTCAAGAGCTTGGGCCATATCCACATCAAGCAATTGTTTTTCCGCCCCCAAGGCCGAGCAATGCAAGTCGCAATAAAGCCAAATGTAGCCAGTGCGGATACGAGGTAACGCTATTAAAAAAGTGGGCTACTTATGGCGCACCCATTTGCCCTAAAGATAATATTCGAATGCAAGAAGCGCTTATTGAGACGATCGAGAATACGACCGAGCACGATACAGAATCGGTTACAGGATCTAAACCTAAGAAGGATGAAATCCGCCGCGCTATCAGCTAATCAAAGTATTAATTAATTAGCAACTGCAGAAGGGCTCCAAACAGGATCCTTCTTGCTTGCTTTGGCAATTTCAGCCAAGATCTTTTCATGTAACTGGCAATCTTCTTCACTCGCTGTCACGATCTTAAGTTTACTAGGCAAGGCTTTGGCTTGTCCTGAGGCATCAGTGCCAACGGTGTAATCAATCAGATCAATAGATAAGTCTTCTTGCCCACGCGTCATCGCTACGTAGACTTCAGCCAATAACTGAGCATCCAATAAGGCGCCGTGCAAGGTTCTATGTTGATTGCTAATTGCAAAGCGCTCACAGAGGGCGTCAAGCGAATTACGCTTGCCTGGAAACATCTGACGGGCATCAAGTAGGGTGTCGGTAATTTTGGAGGCAAGACCTCTAAAAGCTGGGCGCTTGAGCAGTGCAAATTCATTATCAAGAAAGCCTAAGTCAAACGCTGCGTTATGAATAACTACTTCAGCGCCATCAACAAACTCAATCAACTCTTCCACAATATGTGAGAACACGGGTTTGTCTGATAGGAACTCACGAGAGAGTCCATGAACTGCAAAAGCGCCAGCATCGATATCACGCTCAGGATTAATGTAGTAATGAAAGGTGCGATCAGTTAAGCGGCGGCCCACCATTTCAACGCAAGCAATTTCAATAATGCGATCGCCAGTAGCGGGATTGAGGCCAGTTGTTTCGGTATCGAGAATCACTTGACGCATTAGGTGCCTTCTAAGACGGATGGGGGTATTTCAAGGGGTCCATTACCAGCGTATTTATCAAGATAAAGATAGATCACAGGGGTAATGATGAGTGTTACAAATTGCGAGAAAATTAAGCCACCAGCGACACTAATCCCCAAAGGCTGGCGCAGCTCCGCTCCGGCACCAAGTCCAAGGGCGATAGGTAAGGCACCCATGAGCGCTGCAACAGTAGTCATCATGATGGGGCGAAAGCGCAAGATACAGGCTTCACGAATCGCTTTTTCGGGAGTCATGCCTTGATTACGCTGCGCATCTAATGCAAAGTCAATCATCAAAATTGCATTTTTCTTCACAATGCCAATGAGTAACAAGATGCCGATTGAAGCAACAACGGTTAGCTCAAATCCGAAGATGCGTAAGGACAAAATTGCACCAATCGCTGCAGAGGGCAGGCCAGCCAAAATGGTGAGAGGGTGGATATAGCTCTCGTACAGAACGCCAAGCAAGATATAAATAACGCCCAGTGCAGCTAACAGCAAAATGACCTGACCCGATTGATTATCTTTAAATACGGCTGCATCGCCACCATAACTCGTGATGATGGAAGGTGGTAAATCAACCGCCTTAACAAAGCCATCAATTGCCTTTGTTGCATCCCCTAAGAAAACATCTGGAGCGAGGTTAAAAGAAATCGTTACTGCTGGAATTTGACCCTGGTGGTTTACTGCAGTGGGTCCCACAGTTCTGACAAAGCTCGCCAGATTGGATAGAGGAATCAATTTATCTGTCGCTCTACCCCGAACGAAGACTTTGTTCAAGTCTGTCTCAAACTGACGATCATCCTCCGCTGTTTCCAAAATCACGTAATAGGTATTGACAGGGGTATAGATGGTGGAAACCTGCCTCTCACCAAAAGAAGAGTAGAGGGCAGTGCGAATATCCGCGATGGACACTCCCGCGCTGGCAGCTTTCTCCCGATCAATTTCAATCTTGACGTTTAAACCTTTTAATTGCGAGTCGCTAGTCACATCCTTAAAAATTGGATCAGCACGCATTTTTTGTAACAATTTCTCAGCCCATTCATTGACGCCTTCAAAGCCAACGCTTTGCAGGGTAAATTGGTAGCGACTTTTGCTGCTACGACCGCCTAGCTGTAAATTTTGTACCGGGCTCATGTAGACCTGAATACCAGGAATTTCTTTGAACTTGGATCTAAGTCCCTCCATGACCTTACTCATTTTTTGGCGTTCATCTTTGGGCTTGAGGATGATGAAGAATCTTCCGGTATTACGACCAGAACTTTGGCCACCGCCAAGAATGGAGATTGAGGTTGCAACATTGGGATCGCTATCAACCACTTTCGCAGCTTGATCTTGTAAAGCCATCATCGCCCTAAAGGAAGTATCTTCGGATGCCTCAACAGTCACGCGTAACTGCCCAATGTCTTCTTCTGGAAAGAATCCTTTTGGACTATAAACAAAGAGGGCAATGGTGATGACAAAGCTGGCTAACGCCCCAAATAAAACTCTTTTTCTATTTGCTAAGGCTAAATCTAAAAAGTGGACATACTTTTTTAAAGTCCACTCATAAGCCCGATCGAACTGCTTTGTGATTTCATATTCTTTTGGATGCTCACCAGGTTTAGGCAAAAAGCGGCTGCATAACATCGGCACAACTGTTAATGAGACAACGGCTGATACCAGGATTGATAGCGTCACCACAACGGCAAATTCTCTAAAGAGAAGACCAATTGGACCAGCCATGAAAAATAGTGGAATAAATACTGCCACTAGAGACACGGAGATGGAGATGATCGTAAAGCCAACCTCTTTACTACCTTTTAAAGCGGCTTTTAATGGATCCATGCCTTCTTCAACATAACGCATGATGTTTTCTAATACTACGATTGCATCATCCACAACCAAGCCAACAGCAAGAGTGATACCCAGCAAGGAAATGTTATTGAGGCTATAGCCTAAAAAGTAGAAAACAAAGAATGCACCGATCAGGGAAATCGGCAAGCTAATGGATGGAATAACGGTTGCAGAAACATGTTTTAGAAATAGGAAGATTACTAAGACAACGAGTGCGATAGTGAGAAGCAGTGTGAGATTGACATCATGAATCGACTCAATAATCGAAAGGGATCGGTCATTAATCAGGGTTAACTGAATAGAATCCGGCATTTGCGCTTTGAGGGAAGGCAATAGTTTTTTAATGGAGTCAACAACTTCTACAGTATTTGCATTTGGTTGGCGTAGTACGGCAATCGCTATTGAGCGCTCACCTTTTGCTGAAGCAAAGGTCTTTACGTCCTCAAAGCTCTCTTGTACATCAGCAACATCTTTGAGATAAATTGGATATCCATTACGCTGGGCAACGATCAGGTTGCCAAATTCTTGAGCTGAAACTAGTTGTGGATTGGCATAGATGGTGATCAACTGACGGGGGCCATCAAGGGTGCCAACAGGGCTATTGGTATTGGCTTTGTTGACTGCAGCAGCCACCTCGTCCATGGTGATATTGCGATTACCCAAAGCATCTGGTCTCACGCTCACTCTGACTGCATAGCGCTTTGCTCCATAAACTGCTACTTGTGAAACCCCAGAAATAGTGGACAAGTTTGGGGACATCAGATTCTCTGCATAAGCATTCATTTCAGAGAGGCTGATTGACGGGGAGCTCATACGCACAATTAGTACAGGTGTATCGGCAGGATTAATTTTTCGATACGAAGGAGGTACCGTCATTTCAATTGGCAAACGGCGTTGGGCTCGTAAGAGGGCCGCCTGAACGTCTACGGCCGCTTTATCAATATCGCGATCGCTTGTAAATTCAAGGGTGACACTCGTTGAGCCAAGTGAGTTGGTGGAGCTGATGACTTTGATGCCATCAATTGTTGAAAATTCTTTTTCAAGCGGCAGTGCAACAGCCGAGGCCATAATTTCAGGTGATGCACCAGGTAAGCTGGCCGATACAGAAATCACTGGCGTATTGAAGCTAGGAAGAGCGGCTACTGGAATCTTAGTATAGGCAACAGCTCCAGCGATGACAGTTGCAAATGACAGCAATACCGTCATTACGGGACGTCTAATGCATAGCTCAGAAAGCGTCATTTTGGTTCAGCACTAGTAGTTTTATCAGTGGGGGACTTCTCTGATTTAGCAGCCTTTGCCTCACGCACTTTACTGCCAGTGCGTAAATTCTGCTTACCCTCAACCACAATGCGATCTCCAGAATTAATTCCAGTAATGACTGAGGTACCCTGGTACTCATAGGGTACTTTCACTGGCTTTGCAGTGACTTTATCGTCCTTATCAACTACATATACTAGACGCCCAGCAGGACCGATGACAATGGCCTGAGTGGGAACGGCAATCACGTCTTTTAAGGTGTTGGCATTGAGCGAAACGCGTGCAAATTGCCCAGGAAGTATTTCCAATCTATTGTTCGGAATTTGTGCTTTAACTCGAACTGCTGCAATCAACGGATCAACTTGGTTATCGATCACCAGAACTTGACCTTCATAAGTATTTTTTCCGGTATCACCAATAGTCACTTTTACTTTTAAAGGCGCATCATCTTTTTTATTTTCTAGGATGATGGGAATATCTTTTTCCGGAATGACAAACTGAACATTAATTGGGTTAAGTTGCGTGATTGTGACCATCGAACCTACGCTCGAGGTAGCAGTGGAGCTTGTTGAAGTTGTTACGACATTACTTGCTTGCACTAGAGAGCCGGGGAAGACGTTGATGATGCCTGCTCTTCCGTTAATCGGTGAGCGAATTGAGTCAAAAGAGAGCTGAACTTCAGCAGACCGAGCAGCCGCCTGAGCAGACTTTGCATTGGCAAGGGAGGTTTCTAGACCAGCCCTGGAGATAAAGTTTTTTTCTACCAGCTCCTTGGCACGTAGATATTGTTTTTGAGCATCATCTGCCAAGGCTTTTAACTTCTCATAGTTAGCGCGGTCGTTGCGATCATCGAGGGTAAAGAGGATTTCACCTTCCTTGACTTCTTGCCCATCCTTCACGTGAATGGTCTTCACTGTATTCGTGATCATTGGGCGAATATCAACGATGCTATTGGAGATAATCGTGCCAGTGGCTTCAATAATGAGAGGGACATCCTTCTTTTCAGCTACAACACTGGTAATAGTTTGAGGGCCACCGCCAGCTTTGGTTTTGGCTGGAAAAAAGTAGTCGTAGGTTTTAGATCCAGCGTACAACACGACAAGTACAAGCAAAATGCGCCATTTGTATTTCAGGGTAAATGCTTTAACCGTGTTGAAGTCTAATTTTTTGAGCTTATCAAGGCGTAGGTATGGGGAAGTTTTTTTCCACAGTGCACACAGGCGGCCCATCACCCAGTTTTTGAGCTTTGGCAGTGAAGCGACTGCTTTATCAAGGGCTAATTCAATTTTTGACACAGTCTAGGTATTTTTTCTTAGTTTTATATCGGTTTAGTAGGGAGTCATCTTTGTCGCCCTTGAACGAGATTATTCTCTCACAAGGCTCATCAACATGGGGCGGCAGCACCTCGATCCCAATTAGGGCAGAAATTCTTCTACACCTTTGTTTGCCAATAGGTCTGCCAGCTCATTTCCAGGGTGGCCATTGTGTCCACGAACCCAATGCCAGGAGATCTGATGGTCGGGAATAAGGGCATCTAATTCTTGCCATAAATCAGCGTTTTTGACGGGATCTTTACTGGCGGTCTTCCAGCCTCTCTTTTTCCACCCCTCCAACCACTCAGTCACGCCCTTTTGTACATATTGAGAGTCGGTCCATAGCTCTACCGAGCTAGTCTGCTTCAGGGCTCGCAGCGCATGAATGACGGCGCTTATTTCCATCCGATTGTTGGTGGTGTGTTCGGCACCACCGTGAAGGTGCTTTTCATGGCCGCCTGAGCGAAGAACGGCACCCCAGCCGCCAGGACCCGGATTGCCTTTACAGGCGCCATCGGTGTAAATAACAATATGAGGGAGTGGTTTGGCGTGGGACATGGCGTTAATTTACTCGGTCTTGCTGGTTTGCCAACTGCTGGCGACTTTCAGCTACAGGGTTCAATTGAGTAATCGCTGGGATGCGCAGACCTTGGACTTGTCCGATCAGGCGGATGCCTTGCTGGCGCTTAATAGCCGAAACTAAGAAGACTGCCCCAAAAATAGGCCACCAGCGGTCGCCAGCTGGCTCCATAAAGTCCATTCTGGCCATGCCTGACTCACCACTCAAGGGGAGTTTATAGCAACCGAAATGGCCTCTATCTAGCGAGAAGTTCAGGAGCTGCAACCAGTCCTTAATTCTGAGAAGGCCAATAAATTGACCATCCCTTGGTAAATAGGGGGTGCCGATTAATCTGCTGAGATATTGGCGCATACCCCACAGACTAGCTGGATTAAATCCGGAAATAATCAAACGGCCCTCAGGGCGAAGGACGCGCTCAGCCTCTCGCAGAATTTGATGAGGATCAGCGGCAAATTCCAAGACATGTGGCATCACCAACAAATCAATGGATTCAGAAGCAAAGGGCAACTCATTGGCATTGCCCTCAATCTGATGCCAATTAAACTGCCCAGCCTGTTTTTGGCGATCATGAGCGTTAATCAGTAGCGCGTGCAATGGCATCCGGTTTTCTGCCAAGGTGTTGATTTGCGGCAAACCAATTTGTACGGCATAAAAACCAAAGACGTCGGCTACGATTTGATTAAAGCATTTTTGTTCCCAGGCGAGTACATAGCGCCCTGGAGGTGACTGAAGCCACTTTTCCCACGAACTCCATGGTGGTGCGGGCATCTGAGAGGGGGTGGGTGGGCTTGGTATCATGGGACTATGGTGAAGAATACTTTATTGCAAGTTTGGCCGATACCGGCTTTTGATGACAATTACCTCTGGTGTATCCATGATGGCGAGTCTGCCTTGATCGTCGATCCTGGTGATGCTGCCCCCGTACTGCAATATCTTGATCAAAATAAACTGACCCTGACTGGTATTTTAATTACCCATCACCATGCAGACCATACCGGTGGCATTGTTACTTTACTCAATACCCTTGGTTCGACTATCCCAGTTTATGGCCCAGCTGCGATCGATATTCCGGGTCGTACACATGCCCTGATGGAAGGCGACAAAGTTGAAATCGCTGCCCCACGTATGAGCCTGGAGGTTTACGAAGTGCCTGGCCACACTTTGAGTCACATTGCTTACTTTGCGAACATGCAGGCCAATGTAGTTGAGCCTATGCTGTTCTGTGGTGATACCTTATTTGCGTCTGGCTGTGGTCGATTGTTTGAGGGCACCCCAACGCAGATGAGCCAGTCTCTCGCGAAGTTCATTGCCTTACCCAAAAACACTCTGGTGTATTGCACCCATGAATACACCTTATCCAATATTCGCTTTGCGCTGGCGGTTGAGCCCAATAATGCCAACCTGATTACTTGGGCTCAAACTGCTAAGGCTCTGCGCGATCAGCACCTTCCAACATTACCAACGACCATCGGACAAGAATTGCAAGTCAATCCATTCATGCGATGTGATCAAAAGGCTGTGATTGATGCCGCTCTTGAGGTCTCCGGCGAAAAATCTCTGCCTACGCCTGCCCATGTATTGGCGGTAATTCGGGCGTGGAAGGATCGGTTCTGATGTTGTGGCGCTATGCGGTGATATTGCTGATTACATTGTTAACGGGCTGTGCTAGCACTGGAGATTGGTCCTCCGATGTGCCGACGCGTCAGGATCCGCGGGCCTCTAACGCGCAGCGGGTAAACCTCAAAAATCAATCTGTCAGCGATCTGTATGCGCCATCGAGCAACCTCTGGATTCGGATTCGGGATGGTTTTGAGATGGAGCCCATGAATACGCCGCTGGAGATCGAACAAGTGCGTTGGCTCAGTGCGCGCCCAGACTATGTTCATCGCTCAATGGCTCGCTCATCACGCTATCTGTTTTATATCGTACAAGAGGTGAATGCACGCAAGATGCCAACCGAGATCGCTTTGCTTCCGTTTGTCGAGAGTGCATTTGTGACACATGCCAAATCTAGTGCAAAGGCGATGGGCTTGTGGCAATTTATGCCTGCAACTGGTAAAGATTTTCGCTTAACGCAAAACGTCTTTAGAGATGAGCGCAGGGATGTCTTGCAATCAACTGATGCGGCATTAGATTATCTGCAGCGTCTACACAAACAATTTGGCAGCTGGGATCTTGCTCTAGCGGCCTATAACTGGGGTGCAGGCAATGTCTCAAAAGCGCAAAAACGCAATCTTGCTGCTGGACTCCCCACGGATTACCTGAGTCTCAAGATGCCTAATGAGACCCGCAACTATGTGCCAAAGCTCATGGCCTACCGGCAGATTGTTTTAGATCCCAAAGCCTATGGCATTGTTCTTCCGGATCTAGAAAATCATCCCTACTTTGTTGCCGTAGATGTGGGGTCAGATATCGACGTGGCCTTAGTAATTAAGCTGAGTGAAATTCCGGAGGACGAGTTTCATAGTCTGAACCCCTCATTTAATAAGCCGGTCATCTTGAGTAACGCTAATCAGCAAATTTTATTGCCGTTTGGCCATGCCGAGGTCTTCCAGGAAAACCTCAAAAAATACACTAAGCCACTATCTTCTTGGTCGGCAGTACAAGTGACGAGAACTGAATCAGTCGACCAAGCCGCAAAAACGCTTGGTGTTGATGTAGACACTTTAAGAACAGTTAATGGCATCCCCAAAGGTATGAGAATTCGGGCGGGTTCAACAGTTTTAGTGCCTAAAACTCACCAGCGTCCTGGCGATATCTCAGTGGCTTTAGCTGAAAACGGCAGTCTCAATTTGGATAAGTCAGCGCCTAAAAATTGTGCAAAAGGGACTAAGTGCGCAGTGGCAAAGACTGGAAAAGGTGCCACTAAGGGTAATTCTTCTGCAAATAATGCTGCAACTCAGCATAAATCCGCATCGACAGGACTTGCAAAATCTGCGAAAAATGGATCTTCGAATACAACTAGCTCGACTCCCAAGACTTCCACTAGCAAGGGAACCAGCAAGATTCAGTAAGTCCAGACACTTTAATTTACTCATTTAGGTTGACCATGTCCTACAAGTCGGAACACGAACGCTCCATTAAAGACCCAGATGGATTCTGGGGAGAGCAGGCAAAACTCATTCATTGGGAAAAACCATTTAATAAAGTTCTGGATTACGCAAACCCTCCATTTGCTAAATGGTTTGAGGGTGGACTGACTAACCTCTGCTACAACGCAGTTGACCGTCATCTTAAAGATCGCGCCGACCAAATCGCGCTAGTCGCTGTTTCAACAGAAACTAATCTAGAAAAAGCATATACATTTAAAGAGCTATACGAAGAAGTTAATCGTATTGCTGCCATCTACAAAGCGAACGGCGTGCAAAAGGGCGATCGCGTGTTGATTTACATGCCGATGATTGCTGAGGCCTGTTTCGCAATGCTCGCTTGTGCACGTATTGGTGCAATTCACTCAGTGGTGTTTGGTGGCTTTGCATCGCATAGTTTGGCATCACGCATTGACGATGCTAAACCGAAAATGATTGTCACTGCGGAAGCGGGCGCGCGTGGTGGTAAGGCAGTCCCATATAAGCCTTTGCTCGATGAGGCCATCAAGCTCGCAAGCTACAAGCCTGAAAAAGTTCTGATCGTCAATCGTGGCCTGACTGAGTTCACCGCAGTGGCTGGTCGCGATTTGAATTACACAACTGAGCGCCAGAAACACCTCAATGATTTAGTCCCGATTGAGTGGGTAGATGCAACCCACACCTCCTATATTTTGTATACCTCTGGCACTACCGGTAAGCCTAAGGGTGTGCAACGCGACACCGGTGGTTACGCAGTGGCTTTGGCCTCCACCATGAAACACATCTTCTGCGGTAATCCTGGTGAGACCATGTTCTGTACCTCAGATATTGGTTGGGTGGTAGGTCATAGCTACATCATTTACGCACCATTGATTAATGGCATGGCCACCATTCTTTACGAAGGCACACCCTTACGTCCTGATGCAGGGATTTGGTGGAAACTGGTTGAGAAGTACAAAGTCTCAGTCATGTTCTCTGCACCAACTGCAGTTCGTGTTCTCAAGAAACAAGATCCTGCCTTCTTAACTAAATACGATCTCTCGAGCTTGCGTGCTTTATTTTTAGCAGGCGAGCCTTTGGATGAGCCAACGGCAACCTGGATACATGATGCGATCAAGAAGCCGATCGTAGATAACTACTGGCAGACAGAAACAGGTTGGCCGATGTTGGCAATTCAGCGTGGCGTAGAAGTGATGCCACATAAGTTTGGCTCACCTGGTGTCCCATCATTCGGTTACAACATGAAGCTATTGGATGATGCTACTTCGGAAGAGTTGGGTCCAGATCGGAAGGGCGTGATTGCGATTGAAGGTCCTTTACCTCCAGGCTGCATGCAAACAGTCTGGGGTGACGATAAGCGTTTTGTGAGTACTTATTGGGAAACTATCCCTGGCAAGATGATTTACTCTACGTTTGACTGGGGTATCAAGGATGCGGATGGCTACTTCTTTATCTTAGGTCGAACCGATGATGTGATTAACGTTGCTGGTCATCGCTTGGGCACCCGTGAGATCGAAGAAAGTATTTCTGGTCATCCGAATATCTCTGAAGTGGCAGTGGTGGGTATTGAGGACAAGCTTAAGGGACAAGCTGCAATCGCCTTTGTAATTCCAAGGGACTCCTCGAACATTGCCACCTTAGAGGCAGAGTGCATGAAAACCGTAGACACTACTTTAGGTGCGATTGCTCGCCCAGGTCGAGTTTATGTAGTTACAGCTTTGCCTAAGACCCGCTCGGGCAAAATCGTTCGCCGTGCTCTCCAGGCCATAGCTGAAGGGCGCGATCCTGGTGATATCAGCACGATGGAAGATCAAACCGTTTTAGCTCAAATTAAGACCATCATCGAGCAAAGCGCAAAGCCTTAAACCTAGCCTGGTGCATCAAAAATAAGCCCCTTGGTCGTGTGACTCAGGGGCTGATTACCTTGCAAGCCCAATTGGCTGGGAATCCAAGGGTTTATAGGCAAAACTGGTATGATTCAGAGGTTCAAAACTTAATAAATTACCCTAGCGCTTAAAGACACTCACCTCCCGCACAAACAGTCCTGGGTTGGTCTTTTTGGGGTGTTGAGCGTCGGATGGAGCAGGGACTGGAGATGGTTTGTCACCCTTGCTTCCTTCTTTTCCTCCCGCCGTGTTGGCTTTAGCTGACGGCACTATATTTTCAGGTCTTAGTATTGGCGCCCCTGGCGAAACTACCGGCGAAGTTGTTTTCAATACCGCACTTACTGGCTATCAAGAGATCATCACTGATCCAAGCTACTCACGCCAAATTGTTACCTTAACTTATCCACATATCGGCAACGTTGGGGTAAATAGTCAAGACGCTGAGTCCGATCAGATTCATGCGGCTGGCTTGGTTGTGAAAGATCTTTCTAAGCGTGTCTCGAATTTCCGCTCTGAAGAAACTCTGGATAGCTACCTCACAAAAGCAGGGGTAGTAGGCATCTCTGGTATCGATACCCGCAAGCTCACTCGTATCCTGCGCGATAAGGGCGCTCAGTCTGGCGCGATTGTGGCTGGCAAGCTGGGTGATAACGTAGAGACCCTAGGCAAGAAGGCCTTAGAGTTGGCCAAAGCCTTCCCGGGTATGGCTGGTTTAGATCTGGCTAAAGTGGTAACAACAAAAACCCCATACCAATGGCGTGAAGCTGAATGGGACCTGCATGGCCCTGATGACAAACCTGCCTATCGCTCTTTAGATGTCAGTAAGCCAATCAAAAAAGTCCTTGCCTATGACTTTGGTGTGAAGCGCAATATCTTGCGCATGCTTACTGAGCGTGGTTGTGAGTTAACCATTGTTCCTGCGCAAACTACCGCCGCCGAAGTGTTAGCAATGAACCCCGATGGTGTGTTCTTCTCAAATGGCCCTGGAGATCCCGGTCCTTGTGATTACGCGATTGCTGCTGCTAAAGAAATTATCGAAAAGGGCATTCCGACTTTTGGCATTTGCTTGGGTCACCAAATTATGGGCTTAGCTGCTGGTGCTAAAACCTTGAAGATGAAGTTTGGTCACCATGGCGCAAACCACCCAGTAAAAGATTTGGATACGGGACGCGTAGCAATTACTTCTCAGAATCATGGTTTTGCTGTTGATGCCAATACTTTGCCTGACAACATTCGTGTCACGCATGTTTCTTTATTTGATGGATCACTACAAGGTTTGGCTTGGAAAGATAAGCCCGCTTTATGTTTCCAGGGGCATCCTGAGGCCTCACCAGGCCCTCACGATATTGCCTATTTATTTGATCGTTTTGTGGAGCTCATGAATGTTGCCGCTGTTGGTAATAAGGGAGGCAAATAATGCCTAAGCGTAGCGACATTAAGAGCATCCTGATTATTGGTGCTGGTCCAATTGTGATTGGACAAGCCTGTGAGTTTGACTATTCTGGTGCGCAAGCTTGTAAAGCGTTGCGTGACGAAGGTTACAAAGTGATTTTGGTGAACAGCAACCCTGCCACCATCATGACTGATCCTGAGATGGCAGATGTGACATACATCGAGCCAATTACTTGGGAAGTAGTGGAGCGCATTATTGCCACTGAAAAACCCGATGCCATTTTGCCAACGATGGGCGGTCAAACTGCTTTGAACTGCGCACTCGATTTACATCGCCATGGTGTTCTCGAGAAATACGGTTGCGAACTGATTGGTGCCTCGCCAGAGGCGATTGATAAAGCGGAAGACCGCCAGAAGTTTAAAGATGCGATGACCAAGATTGGTCTGGGTTCTGCGAAGTCTGGAATTGCACACTCCATGGATGAGGCGCACGAAGTACAGCAACGCATTCAGAAGGAGACAGACAGTTTAGGTTTCCCAGTAGTCATTCGGCCTTCATTCACGATGGGTGGATCAGGCGGTGGTATCGCGTACAACCGTGAAGAATTTGAAGAGATTTGTAAACGCGGTTTAGATTTATCGCCAACCCGTGAGCTCTTGATTGAAGAGTCTCTCCTAGGTTGGAAAGAGTTCGAGATGGAAGTGGTGCGTGACCGTGCTGATAACTGCATCATTGTGTGCTCAATCGAAAACTTAGACCCGATGGGTGTGCATACCGGTGATTCGATCACGGTTGCTCCTGCACAAACCTTGACGGATAAAGAGTATCAAATTTTGCGCAACGCCTCGATTGCCGTCTTGCGTGAGATTGGTGTGGATACTGGTGGTTCAAACGTGCAGTTCTCAATTAACCCTGTTGATGGCCGCATGATCGTCATTGAGATGAACCCCCGTGTTTCTCGATCATCTGCCTTGGCTTCAAAAGCAACTGGTTTTCCAATCGCCAAGATTGCTGCGAAGTTAGCGGTAGGCTACACCTTAGATGAGCTGAAGAACGACATCACCGGTGGCGCTACTCCAGCATCCTTTGAGCCATCAATCGATTACGTGGTCACGAAGATCCCTCGCTTTGCCTTTGAGAAATTCCCGCAAGCAGATTCTCGTTTAACTACACAGATGAAGTCTGTAGGCGAGGTGATGGCCATTGGTCGCACCTTCCAAGAGTCTTTCCAAAAAGCGCTGCGCGGTTTAGAGGTTGGTGTTGATGGTCTTGATGAAGTTTCTACAGACTTAGACGACATCATTCAAGAAATTGGTGAGCCAGGCCCAGACCGCATTTGGTATTTAGCAGACGCTTTCCGTATGGGCATGGGCTTGGATGAGGTTTACAACGAGACTAAGGTTGACCCTTGGTTCTTAGAGCAAATCGAAGAACTCATCACCATGGAGACTGAGCTCAAGCAGCGCAAGCTCGATAGCTTGTCAGCGCCTGAGTTGCGCTTCATTAAGCAAAAAGGTTTCTCAGATCGTCGCTTAGCGAAATTATTGGGCGTAGATGCTTCTTCCGTTCGCGCAGCACGTCACCGCCTTAAAGTAGTGCCAGTCTACAAGCGGGTAGATACCTGTGCTGCTGAGTTCTCTACGAACACAGCCTATTTGTACTCCACTTACGAAGCAGAGCATGGCGAGTGTGAATCTCAGCCAAGTTCTAAAGACAAAATTATGGTTTTGGGCGGCGGTCCTAACCGTATCGGTCAAGGTATTGAGTTTGACTACTGCTGCGTACACGCAGCCTTAGCAATGCGTGAAGATGGTTATGAAACCATTATGGTGAACTGCAACCCAGAAACAGTTTCTACTGACTACGATACTTCTGATCGTTTGTACTTTGAGCCCTTGACCTTAGAAGATGTTTTAGAGATCGTCGCCATTGAAAAGCCAAAAGGCGTCATCGTTCAGTATGGCGGTCAGACTCCCTTGAAGTTGGCTTTAGATCTGGAGGCTAATGGCGTACCAATTATCGGTACATCACCAGACATGATTGATGCAGCAGAAGACCGCGAGCGTTTCCAGAAGCTATTACATGAGTTGAATTTGCGTCAGCCGCCGAATCGCACCGCCCGTGCAGAAGATGAGGCTCTGAAGCTTGCTGAAGAAATTGGTTACCCATTGGTAGTACGTCCTTCCTACGTATTGGGTGGCCGCGCGATGGAAATCGTTCATGATGGCCGTGATCTTGAGCGCTATATGCGTGAAGCGGTCAAGGTTTCTCACGACTCACCAGTCTTGCTAGATCGTTTCTTGAATGACGCGATTGAGTGTGATGTAGATTGCATTAGTGATGGTCAGCAGGTATTTATCGGCGGTGTGATGGAGCACATTGAGCAAGCCGGTGTTCACTCAGGCGACTCTGCTTGTTCATTGCCGCCATACTCCTTATCGGATGAGACGATTGCAGAAATCAAACGTCAAACTGCGGCGATGGCTAAAGGTCTGAACGTGGTGGGTTTGATGAACGTGCAGTTTGCGATTCAGCACGTCGATGGTAAAGACGTCATTTATGTGCTCGAGGTAAACCCGCGCGCTTCTCGTACCGTGCCATTCGTATCAAAAGCAACGGGATTGCAGTTAGCCAAGATTGCAGCTCGCTGCATGGTGGGTCAAACTCTGGAGCAGCAGGGCATTCTGAATGAAGTAAAGCCAGCTTATTACTCAGTAAAAGAAGCTGTATTCCCGTTTAATAAGTTCCCAGGTATTGATCCGATCTTAGGACCAGAGATGCGCTCTACTGGTGAGGTCATGGGTGTTGGTAAGACTTTCGGTGAAGCGCTCTTCAAATCCCAATTAGGTGCCGGAATTAAATTGCCTAAGAGTGGCACTGTATTGTTAACTGTGAAAGATAGCGATAAACCTAAAGCAGTTGAAGTGGCTATGCTTTTGCATCAACTGGGATTCCCTATGGTTGCTACTAAAGGTACTGCTGCAGCGATTGAGGCGGCTGGCTTACCAGTGCGCGTAGTTAACAAGGTCAAGGATGGCCGTCCACACATTGTTGATTTGATCAAGAATGGTGAGATCTCTCTGGTATTTACCACTGTTGATGAGACGCGAACCGCAATTGCAGATTCACGCTCCATTCGTACTAGCGCTCAAGCTAATAATGTGACTTACTACACCACAATTAGTGCGGCACGTGCGGTGATGGACGGTTTATTGGCTTCGCAAAATGGCAACAAAGAGTCGCTTGAGGTGTATTCATTGCAAAATCTACACAAGACTCTCAATTAAATTACATGAGGTAAGAAGCATGAACACAATCCCTATTACTAAACGTGGCGCAGAGCTCCTCAAAGAAGAGTTACATCGCCTAAAGCATGTAGAGCGCCCATCTGTGATCAATGCCATATCTGAGGCGCGTGCTCAAGGTGACCTTTCTGAGAATGCGGAGTACGATGCTGCCAAAGAGAAGCAGGGCTTTATTGAAGGTCGGATTCAGGAGCTTGAGGGTAAGTTATCCGCAGCGCAAATCATTGATCCAGCAACTTTAGATGTGAATGGTCGTATCGTATTCGGTGCAACCGTTGATCTTGAAGACCTAGAAGATGGCACGAAGCTGACTTATCAAATTGTCGGTGATGATGAGGCCGATATTGCGGTAAATAAAATCTCGATTAGCTCACCTATTGCTCGCGCCTTAATTAGCAAAGAAGAGGGCGATGTGGTTGCAGTGCAGGCTCCTGGCGGTAATCGCGAAGTAGAGATTCTCGCGGTTCGTTACATCTAATATAAAGCAGGGCTGATATGCAGACTTTAGAGACCCCAAAGCACCTAGTGGCTCAAAGACTCTTTATTGTGATTGCTGGTTTATGGGTAGGTAGTCTCCTCACTGTGGGCTACTTAGTCGCCCCAGCTATCTTCAGCACAATGACTGATCGTCAAGCTGCCGGAATGGTTGCTGGCAGCATCTTTAAATTAGAGGCTTATCTTAGTTTGATTGTGTGTATTGGTCTGATGGTTCTAGCCAATCTCCTCGTGAATCGCGGTCTCAATCAATTCAAGATCATTCGCTGGATCTTGTTGGCAATGTTGCTGTGTGCAATCTCAGCTAGCTTTATCTTGATTCCCTGGATGAATACCTTGCGAGATGATGCCCTCCTTCAAGGCATACCAGTCATGCTCTCCCCCTCAGCCACCTTGTTCGGAAGGCTGCATGGCGTCTCCAGCATTCTGTTTATGCTGCAAAGTCTTTTGGGAATCTTCTTAGCTTGGCGACTGACTAAGAGATAGATCAAAGAGATAGATCAAAGAGTAAGTCAAAAGTAAGTTAAAAAGTAAGCAATAAAAAACGCCGACTAGCGACGTTTTTAACTACAGCACTTTTAATCCTCTGAAGATCAAGAGCCCAATGATTTCTTCTTGGTGCTGCTCATGCGTACTTTGCGTTTCTTGATGGGAGCGGGTGCTGCAACTGCCTTGCGGTAACCCGGAGATGACCAACCAATTTTTGATTCAGCAGCATCAGCACGTAGAACCCGTTTCTTGGGGGCAGCGTTTTTGACTGCGGCTACTCTTTCAAAAGGGGATTTACTCGCTGCTGAGCGTCGATCTGATCTCTCGGAAGTGCTAGTGCGAACACCAGCTTTCGCTACCACGCGATTTGGTTGGCGCTTAGTGCGCGGCGCTTGTAATGTTTTCTTGGTTTGCTTGCTAGATCGGCTCAAATTGACGAGTGCTGCATCGACAATATCAATCGGCTTCCAGAGCACCAGTAATTTTCCAATGTGCTGAACGGGTGCAGCACCCAGTTTGTCGCAGAGCTCTTCATAGATAGCAATACGCGCTTCACGATCATCGCCAAAAACACGAACTTTAATCAAGCCGTGATGAGAGATGGCTGATTTAGCCTCTTTAATCACCGCAGGGCTCAGGCCATCGCCACCAACCATGACGACTGGGCTGAGCCCATGAGCGTCAGCTTTAAGGGATTTGCGTTGTCCGGGAGTAATAGTAAGTGCTGTCATGGGCATGATGATAGAGCATTAGGGCATGTAAAACAGGGCTTTCGGCCTTGTATGAGTCAATATCAAGATGTTTCCAGTCGATTCTTTTTGCCTTGTACAGCATAAACAAGGAAAATAGACGACGAAAGTGGGTAAGTTGTGGCAAAGAATAAATTTAATAAAAGTTGGTTGCAGGATCACCTCAATGATCCGTATGTGAAGATGGCCCAAAAAGAAGGTTATCGCGCACGAGCAGTCTATAAGTTGAGCGAAATAGATGAGCAGGACCGACTCATCAAGGCGGGTATGACGATTGTGGATCTCGGGAGCGCTCCCGGGAGCTGGTCTCAGTACGCTCGTAATCGCTTGACTGAACTTGGTAAAAATAACCCCAATATTGAATCTGGCAAGCCGGACGGAATCATTATTGCGATCGATATTCTGCCGATGGAGGATATTGCGGACGTTTCCTTTATTCAAGGGGATTTTCGTGAGGATGAGGGTTTAAAGGCGCTAGAGGCGCTTTTACCCGCGAATGCAGATGGAAAAGTCGACTTTGTGATGTCCGATATGGCCCCTAATTTATCCGGAGTAGGGGTTGCAGATGCTGCCCGAATGGCCTTTTTGGCCGAAATTGCCTTGGATTTTTCGGTTCAGCACCTCAAGTCTGATGGGGCTCTATTGATTAAGTGCTTTAACGGCAGCGGCTATAGTCAGATCGTCGAATCCTTTAAAAAGGTCTTTAAAACAGTAGCTTCCAGAAAGCCAAAAGCCTCTAGAGCCAAGTCTTCAGAAATCTTTTTGCTCGGCCGAGACCTTAAGGCACCCAAATAACCCCCCAAAAGAAGGGGTTTATAAAATAAATTAGCTCTTCGCTATTGAAAAAGCCTAGTAGTAGAATCAAATACTTAGGTATGGCAATCCGCTTTAACTCCCGGATTAATCCGGCAAAGGTCTCCTTTTGAATAGCAATATGTTGCAAAAAATCGGCGTGTGGCTCATTGTGGGTTTGGTCTTGTTTACTGTTTTTAAACAGTTCGACAAGCCAAAGGACCAGAATCAAGTCACGTATTCTCAATTCATGGACGATGCCAAGGCAGGCAAAGTCAAGCGAGTGGACGTGCAAGGTCGCACATTGCAAGTGACTCCAAACGACGGCAACAAATATTCAATCATTTCCCCAGGGGATATTTGGATGGTTGGCGACTTGATGAAGTTTGGTGTTCAGGTGACTGGTAAAGCAGATGACGAACCGAATATGTTGGTTTCTGCTTTGTATTACCTCGGACCTACTTTATTGATTATTGGTTTCTGGTTCTTCATGATGCGTCAGATGCAAGGTGGCGGTAAGGGTGGTGCATTCTCCTTCGGCAAATCCAAAGCACGCTTGATTGATGAGAATAGCAATACGGTTACTTTTGCTGATGTCGCTGGTTGCGATGAAGCAAAAGAAGAAGTGTTCGAGATCGTCGACTTCCTTAAAGATCCGCAAAAGTTTCAAAAGCTTGGTGGTCGCATTCCGCATGGCGTATTACTTGTGGGCCCTCCGGGTACTGGTAAGACCTTGTTGGCGCGTGCGATTGCAGGTGAAGCAAAAGTGCCGTTCTTCTCCATCTCTGGTTCAGACTTTGTGGAAATGTTTGTTGGTGTTGGCGCCTCACGCGTGCGTGACATGTTTGAGAACGCCAAGAAAAATTCTCCTTGCATCATCTTCATTGATGAGATCGATGCGGTTGGTCGTCATCGTGGTGCCGGTATGGGCGGCGGCAATGATGAGCGTGAACAAACTCTCAACCAAATGTTAGTTGAGATGGATGGTTTTGAAAGCAATAGCGGCGTCATCGTGGTTGCAGCTACTAACCGTTCCGATGTATTGGATAAGGCCTTGTTGCGTCCAGGACGTTTTGATCGTCAGGTACACGTTGGTTTGCCAGATATTCGTGGTCGTGAGCAAATCTTGCAAGTGCATATGCGCAAAGTTCCCATTGATCCCGATGTGGATGCAGCGGTATTAGCACGCGGCACCCCTGGTTTCTCGGGCGCAGATTTAGCTAACTTGGTTAATGAGTCTGCATTATTTGCAGCACGTCGCAATAAGCGTGCCGTTGATATGAAAGACTTTGAAGACGCAAAAGACAAGATTTATATGGGTCCTGAGCGCAAGTCTGCAGTGATGCGTGAAGAAGAGCGTCGCAACACGGCGTATCACGAGTCTGGACATGCGGTTGTTGCCAAGGTCTTGCCTAAGGCAGATCCAGTCCATAAGGTCACCATCATGCCGCGCGGCATGGCTTTAGGTGTGACATGGCAGTTGCCTGAGTTTGATCGTGTGAACCTATACAAAGATCGCATGTTGGAAGAGTTAGCTATTTTGTTTGGTGGCCGTGCTGCTGAAGAAGTGTTCTTGCATTCAATGAGCACTGGCGCCTCAAATGACTTTGAGCGTGCTACCAAAATGGCACGTGATATGGTCACCCGTTATGGCATGAGTGATAGCCTGGGTACGATGGTCTATGTCGATACCGAGTCTGAAAGTATTTTTGGGCGCAATAGCTCGAAGACAGTTTCAGAGTTGACTCAGCAAAAGGTGGATGCAGAGATTCGTGCCCTGGTGGATAGCCAGTACGCATTGGCAAGATCAATCCTCGAGCAAAACCGTGACAAGGTTGAAGCGATGGTTGCTGCTTTGCTTGAATGGGAAACCATTGATGCTGAGCAGATTACCGACATCATGGAAGGTCGCCCACCACGCGCTCCGAAGCCACCACCAGCAACTCAGTTTGGTAACTCTGCTGGTACGCCGGGTCCTGCTGCCGGGGCTGCCCCAGCAACTGCTTAGCAAGGTGAGTAAGCAAACTCTGCCCGCAACATGGTGTTGCGGGCGTTTTCTTTTTGACTTTAGCAAACTTCAGCGCCCGTTAGTGATGGGCATTCTGAATGCCACGCCAGATTCCTTTTCGGATGGTGGCAAGTTCAGAACTCCAAGCGATGCCATTGCTCAAGCAGAGCGCATGATCGCCGATGGTGCAGACCTCATTGATATCGGTGGTGAGTCGACTCGCCCTGGTGCTGAACCCGTCTCCCTTCAAGAAGAATTAGATCGCGTCTTACCAGTCATAGAAGCTTTAAAAGATTGTGGTGTCGCATTATCAATTGATACCTATAAAGCCGAGACCATGCGCCTAGCTCTTAGTATTGGAGTCGATTGCGTCAATGACATCTGGGCATTGCGACAAGAGGGTGCGGTAGAGGTCATCATCGAGAGTGATCAGCTCAATCCAAATAAGCAGTGCGGTCTTATCCTCATGCATATGCAGCGCGATCCACAAACTATGCAATTTGATCCTGATTATCAAGACGTCATCGAAGAAGTAAAACAGTTTTTGCAAGAGCGCTCACAATTACTACAAGAGAAGGGCGTCGCTCAAAACCGAATCGCCATTGACCCTGGTTTTGGCTTTGGTAAAAGCCTAGAGCACAACCTTAAGATGTTGGCTGATTTTGATCAATTCTCACAGTTAGGTTATGCGGTGCTGGCAGGGATGTCACGTAAATCGATGCTGGGTAAATTAACCGGTCGCGACACTAATGACCGCGTAGCGCCTAGTGTGGCAGCCGCCATTCTGGCTGCCGATCGAGCGGCTCGTATCATTCGCGTCCATGACGTTCAGGAGACTGTCGACTCCTTGAAGCTCTGGGAAGCTATTCAGGAATAAGCTGACTGGTCAAATACCCACAAGTTTTATAATTAAGCCCATGAAAAAACAATACTTTGGCACTGACGGCATCCGCGGTGAAGTAGGGCAATTTCCGATTGTTCCGGAGTTCATTACTCGCCTTGGCTATGCTGCAGGCATAGTGCTGAGTAGCCAGGCAAAGCCTGGAGAGCGTTGCAAGATTCTCATTGGTAAAGATACCCGTGTATCAGGTTACTTATTAGAGGCGGCTTTAGAAGCGGGTTTTGCTGCTGCTGGTGTTGATGTCATGCTATGTGGCCCAATGCCAACCCCTGGGGTTGCTTACCTTACTAAAGCATTGCGTTTATCTGCAGGTGTAGTCATTTCTGCTTCACACAATCCTTATCAAGATAACGGTATCAAATTCTTCTCTGCAGAAGGTGGTAAGTTAAGTGATGAGTTTGAATTGGCTATTGAAGCTGAGCTTGCTAAATCGATGGGCTGTGTCAGCTCAAAAGAATTAGGTAAAGCATTTCGTATTGATGATGCTACCGGTCGTTATATTGAGTTCTGTAAATCGACTTTTCCTGGAGAACTCAATCTTAAGGGCATGAAGTTGGTTGTAGATTGCGCACATGGTGCTGCGTACCATATCGCCCCTCATGTCTTTCATGAGTTAGGTGCAGAAGTCATTTCGATTGGAGTAAATCCGGATGGTCGCAACATTAATGATGGCTTTGGCGCAACTGCCCCAGCCGCATTAATTGCGAAGGTAAAAGAAACTAACGCAGATCTCGGTATTGCATTAGATGGTGATGCCGATCGCTTGCAAATGGTCGATGCCTCTGGCCGATTATTTAATGGCGATGAACTTTTATACGTTCTGGCAAAAGACCGGATTGATCGCGGCCAAGACATTGGTGGAGTAGTTGGCACCTTGATGACGAACTTAGCAGTAGAGAATGCCATTAAAGGTTTAGGAATTGGTTTTGAGCGCGCTAATGTTGGTGATCGTTATGTCTTGGAGTTACTCAAACAAAAAGGTTGGATTATTGGTGGTGAAGGTTCAGGTCATCTGCTTTGCTTAGATCAACACTCAACCGGTGATGGCATTATTGCCTCATTGCAGGTGCTGGCAGCGATGAGTCAGGCTAAAAAAGGCTTGGTCCAGCTCTTAGACTCCGTAAAACTCTTCCCTCAAGTACTCCTCAATATCAAATTCAAGTCCGGATATGACTGGAAGTCCGATACCGCCCTCAAATCCCAGATAAGCCAAGTCGAAAGCGATCTCCAAGGTACGGGTAGGGTGCTTATCCGCGCTTCCGGCACAGAACCGGTCCTGCGGGTCATGGTTGAAGCTCAGGACAATAATGTGGCCACGAGCGCGGCTATAAGTATTGCCGATCTAGTACCAAAATCATAAGTTATTGATTTTATTGTATTAATTTCGATTTAGATACTTGTCATAAAAGAGTCATACATACATCGTATCGTCCACATACCGCAATGTTGCGTAATCTATCTTAGGAACGATTCACATGAACTCATTTTTGAAAAAAGCGTTGCTTATTAGCGCGATTTCATTTGCTCCGGTTGCATTCGCAGCCGACATGACTGGTGCTGGCGCAACATTCCCATACCCAATTTACGCTAAATGGGCTGAAGCCTACAAAGCAAAAACCGGTTCTAACCTGAACTACCAATCTATCGGTTCTTCCGGTGGTATCAAGCAGATCAAAGCAAAGACCGTTGATTTCGGTGCAACTGATAATCCAGTGAAATTTGAAGAATTAGAAAAAGATGGCATGGTTCAGTTTCCAGCCATCATCGGCGGAGTAGTGCCAGTGATGAACGTAGATGGTGTTAAGCCAGGCGAGCTCAAATTAGATGGCCCAACCTTGGCTGATATTTTCCAAGGTGTTATTTCTGATTGGGGTGATAAGCGCATCGCTCTCATGAATCCCGGTGTAAAGATTCCATCTGGCCCAATTACTGTTGTGACCCGTGCTGATGGCTCTGGCACCACTGCCATTTTTACTGACTACTTAGCCAAGACAAGCACGCTGTTCAAGGATGCTGTTGGATCAGGCGCTAACGTGAAGTGGCCAGCAGCTTCTACAGTTGGTGGTAAAGGTAATGAAGGCGTTGCTGCAAACGTGACCCGCGTTAAGAATTCTGTTGGTTATGTAGAGTACGCATACGCTAAGAAAAACAAAATGACTTTTATCTCCCTAAAGAATAAAGATGGTAACTACGTATCTCCAGATGATTTGACATTTTCTGCTGCTGCTGCAGGTACAGATTGGTCTAAGATCCCAGGTATGGGTACATTTATTACCAATGCATCTGGTGCTAAATCATGGCCTATCACTGGCGCATCCTTCATCTTGCTTTACAAAAATCCAGAGAACAAGGCAAACGCTGCTGAAGTAATCAAGTTCTTTGATTTTGCATTCAAAGATGGCAAGAAGATGGCTGAAGAGTTAGATTACGTGCCAATGCCTGACGTTACAACTGAATTTATTCGTAAAAATGTATTTGCAAAGGTTGTTACTAAGTAAGGTTTAATGATTAAGACTTCTTAATCATTAATGAATAACAGCTCCACCAAAAGTGGGGCTGTTTCAATATTTAAATAAGCCAATCGACAATGGATATTCTTCAGTCTCATTCAGCGCCTACCCCACAAGCCTTGCGCATCGCTAAATTACAGCGTGTTCAAGACTTCCTGTTTCATGGCATTACCCAATTCTTTGCGCTGTCAGTATTAATTGCTTTGATGGGTATTTTGATCTCCTTGATCATAAATGCTTGGCCCGCTTTAAACACCTTTGGACCTGGTTTCTTTATCTCCCAAGAATGGGATGTTGTGAAAGGTGAATTTGGCGGACTCATTGCAATTTATGGAACAGTGGTCACCTCTGTTATTGCCTTGCTGATTGCTGTGCCCTTGAGCTTTGGAATCGCGGTTTTCTTGACTGAGCTCTGTCCAGGTCCATTGCGCAGACCCCTAGGCACTGCAGTTGAGCTGCTAGCTGCTGTTCCTTCGATTATTTACGGCATGTTTGGTTTATTTATCTTTGCGCCTTTGTTTGCAGAGTACATTCAGCCTGTCTTAGCTTCTACCTTAGGCCAGGTTCCTGGATTTGGAATTCTGTTCTCTGGTGCATTTAATGGCATTGGTATTTTGTGTGCCGGCCTGATTCTGGCGATGATGATTCTGCCGTTTATTGCTTCTGTCATGCGCGATGTATTTGAAATTGTTCCACCAGTTCTAAAAGAATCTGCTTATGGAATTGGTTGCACTACTTGGGAAGTTGTGAAGAATGTAGTTCTCCCTTATACCAAGGCAGGCGTGATTGGTGGCGTAATGTTGGGATTAGGTAGGGCGCTTGGTGAAACTATGGCTGTCACTTTTGTGATTGGTAATGCGCACCGTTTATCACCCTCCTTATTTTCACCAGGCACATCGATTGCTTCAACGCTTGCTAATGAGTTTGGAGAAGCAGAAGCTGGCAACCATTTGTCATCATTATTCGCCTTAGGTTTGGCGCTGTTTATTATTACCTTTATTGTTTTGGCATTCGCCAAGTGGATGCTCAACAATATGGAGAAGAAGCAGGGATTGAAAACATGAACAATACCTCTAATATTGATAAAAATATCTTCGCTCAAAGAAAGCGAGCCAACAAGATTGGCCTAACTTTGTCTATGGGCGCAATGCTTATAGGTATGGTTTTCTTGCTTTGGATTCTTAGCGTATTACTATTTAAAGGCTTCTCAGCGATTAGCTTGGACCTATTCACACATAGCACTCCAGCTCCCGGTTCTGAAGGTGGAGGGCTTGCTAATGCGATCGTGGGCAGTCTTTTGCTGGTAGGAACTTGTACATTTTTTAGCACCCCAATTGGGGTATTGGCAGGTCTGTATTTGTCTGAATATGGTGACCGTAGTCGCGTTGCTGCAATTACTCGTTTCGTGACAGACATCATGCTGTCTGCCCCATCTATCGTCATAGGCTTATTCGTTTACGCATTCATCGTAGCTCAAGCAAGGCATTTCTCTGGATGGGCCGGTACGGTAGCGCTTGCCTTGATTGCAATACCAGTGGTGGTTCGCACTACTGAAAATATGTTGCGCTTGGTTCCAGGAAGCTTGCGTGAAGCGGCTTATGCCCTAGGCACTCCAAAGTGGAAAGTTGCGTTTAAGGTTACCTTACGTGCAGCACAAAGTGGCGTAATGACTGGTATTTTATTGGCCTTAGCACGTGTCAGTGGTGAAACTGCGCCCTTACTATTTACTGCGTTAAATAATCAATTTTTCTCAACCAATATGAATGCGCCAATGGCTAACTTACCAGTGGTCATTTTCCAATTCGCCATGAGTCCATATGACAATTGGGTTGAGCTTGCATGGGGTGGTGCCTTGCTGATCACGTTTGCCGTTCTCGGCTTAAATATTTTAGCTCGCGTCGTATTTCGTGAGAAGGTCCAGGGATGATGAGTAATATGAAAACAATGTTTGACTTAAATAAGATTGATAGTCAAGGGGGTAAAGTGGAAACAACAAATCAACATGCAGAGCAGGTGGCTGTTAACGCACTTGAAGTTAGAAATCTGAATTTCTACTACGGTTCATTTCAGGGTTTAAAAGAGATCAACCTTGATATTGAGCAAGGCAAGGTCACTGCATTTATCGGACCCTCAGGATGTGGCAAGTCTACCCTTTTACGCACCTTAAACCGTATGTATGACCTCTATCCCGGCCAGCGCGCTGAAGGTGAGATTAACTTTTACGGTCAAAATATCTTAGAGCCAGGTCAAGACTTGAACCTACTGCGTTCGCGTATTGGTATGGTATTCCAGAAGCCAACCCCATTCCCAATGTCGATTTATGAAAATATTGCTTTTGGTGTGCGTTTGTATGAAAAACTTTCTCGTTCCGAAATGGATGAGCGTGTAGAGTGGGCCTTAAATAAGGCTGCATTGTGGAATGAAGCCAAAGACAAATTAAACCAAAGCGGTTTATCTCTCTCCGGTGGTCAGCAGCAACGTTTATGTATTGCTCGTGGCGTTGCAGTTAAGCCTTCTGTGATTTTGCTCGATGAACCAACTTCAGCCTTAGATCCGATCTCTACAGGGAAAATTGAAGAATTAATCAATGAACTCAAACATGAGTACACAATTGCGATTGTTACCCATAATATGCAACAGGCAGCTCGCGTCTCTGATTACACGGCTTACATGTACCTTGGTAGTTTGGTGGAGTATGGTAAAACAGATGAAATCTTTATCAAGCCCAAGCGTAAAGAAACAGAAGATTATATTACTGGCCGTTTCGGTTAATTGGAGATGCACATGCCTGATAAACACCTTTCGTCACAGTTTGACGCAGATTTAAACTCACTTTCTAGCCGTTTATTAGAAATGGGTGGACTCGTTGAGTCTCAGATTTCAACGGCAATGCGCGCTTTCACGCAAATGGATATTGATACCTGTGATGTGGTTATCCAGAACGAAAAGCTCGTGAATGATCTCGAGATTCAGATTGACTTAGCTTGCACTGAACTTATTGCTCGTCGTCAGCCTACTGCGCGAGATCTTCGTCTCGTCATGGCTGTATCGAAAGCAATCACCAATTTAGAGCGTGCTGGCGATGAAGCTGAGCGCGTTGCTAAAAGAACCAAGCGCTTAATTGAGTCGGGAGCTATTCACAACATTAACGTTGCTGAAATTCGTTTATCTGGACAAATGGCAATCTCTCTCTTGCGCCGTAGTTTGGATGCTTTTGCAAGGTTAGATACCGTTGCTGCTGCAGAAGTGGTGGAGGAAGATCGCCAAATTGATGAAGAGTTCAGGGGCTTTGTTCGCAAGCTGATTTCATACATGATGGAAGATCCACATACGATTTCAACGGGTTTGGATATGTTGACTATTGCTAAGGCAATTGAGCGTATTGGTGACCATTCAAAAAACATTGCTGAATTCGTTATTTACATTGCCAAAGGCTCTGATGTTCGCCATATCCCTCACGAGGATTTAGTCCGCGAGGCAAATAAACCGTAACTCATCTAAGCGGAACCCCAGATGACTCACCGAATATTAGTTGTTGAGGATGAGCCTTCGATTGCTGAGCTCATTGCAATCAACCTGACTCATGCTGGCTATGAAGTGGAGAGGGCTCTTCAGACTGATCTCGCTATGAATATGATGCGAGATCAGCTGCCCTCTCTTTTGATCTTGGACTGGATGCTCCCTGGAAAATCAGGTGTTCAATTTGCTAAAGAGCTAAGATCAAATGAGCGCACTCGCTCTTTACCTATCTTAATGTTGACAGCCAAGAGCGATGAGTCCGATAAGGTCCTCGGCTTAGACTCTGGTGCCGATGACTACGTTACTAAGCCTTTTTCGCCTAAAGAGTTGGTCGCACGCGTAAAGGCACTTTTACGTCGCCAAACCCCATTAGAAGATGCTGGACCCTTAGCTGTGGGCCCATTGAGAATGGATCCCCTATCTCATCGTGTGACGGCTGTTTGGCCCAATATGGAGCCTCAATCTATTCCCTTGGGTCCCACCGAATATCGATTATTACAGTTTTTGATGAGTAATCCTGAAAGGGTTCACTCTCGGGCAAATTTGCTCGATAAGGTCTGGGGGAATGAGGTCTATATCGAGGAGCGGACGGTCGATGTTCACATCAAGAGGTTAAGGGCAGCTCTATCTCCCTCGGACTCTGATCGCTTCATAGAGACGGTTCGTGGAAGCGGTTATCGAATTACCAAGATGCCGACCCAGACCTAATTAGAATCATGCCCTAACTGGGTTTTTGGATCCAATAGAGCGGATGCTCTAAGATTGTCGAATGTTATCCGTTATTTCTCGCTTTATTGTGCTGATTTGCCTGGCTTTTCTTATGGCGTACATAGCTTCCTCGAATTTAGGCCCCTTTTCGGGGATTGCAGCTGCTATATCTGTGCTCGCAGTGCCCTTGATTTATTCCTACATTAACTTAGCGCGTTTAAGAAAATTTACCTTATCCGACTCAGTCGAATCCATGCCTTTGCCAAGTGGGTATTGGGAAGAGATCTTTTTTCGCCTTCAGCGCTTAGTCCGCAATCTCAAACAGCAAATACTATCTATTGAGCAGCAGCACAATCGTTTCATTGAGGCTTTTCAGGCTTCTCCTAATGGCATTGTGATGCTGGATAGTGAAGATCATATTGAGTGGTGCAATGCCATTGCTGAGCGTTTCTTTGGCTTGAGTTTCAAGCGTGATGCGCTTCAAAAGATTAATTTTTTGATTCGACGCCCAGAATTTATTCAGTATTTATACAAGAGGGCCTTTGAGGATCCATTGTTGATGGAGAGAATGGGGTCAAACTCTAATCTGAGTTTGATGTTACAAATTTTCCCATTCGGTGATCAACGACATCTCTTGCTTGTGCAGGACGTAACTGATCTTCAGAAGGCTGATGCAATGCGACGTGATTTCGTAGCAAACGTTTCGCATGAAATGAGAACGCCAATTACTGTTTTGATGGGTTTTTTAGAGACCATGCAGTCGCTTGACTTGGATAGATCCCAGCAAAGTCAATATTTTGAAATGATGATGTCTCAGGCTCAGCGAATGAAGAGTTTGGTGGAAGACTTATTGACTTTGGCTAATCTAGAGGCAAACACCTTGCCTGCCCCAACACAAGAAATCAGTATCACTACTCTGATGGCACTGTTAAAGAATGATGCAGAGGCACTTTCTCAAGGCCACCATATCCTGAGCTTTGAGATCTCGAATCCAAATAACTTGATGGGAGAGGAGCGGGAGATTCTTTCTGCCTTTGGCAATCTAGTCTCCAATGCTATTCGTTACACCCCAGACACCGCCTCGATTAAGGTGCAATGGAGCGTAAATGAACGTGGTGAAGGCGAGTTTTCAGTCGTTGACACGGGGCCGGGTATTGCATCAGAGCATCTATCTAGATTGACTGAGCGCTTCTATCGCGTGGATAGAAGTCGATCTAGGGATACTGGAGGCACTGGTTTGGGCTTGGCAATTGTGAAGCATATTGCAAACCGCCATCAAGCCCAACTCATCATTACTAGTATGCCCGGACAGGGCAGCACTTTTACTCTTCGATTTCCTAAGGAGCGTATTTCAGCTTAAGGGCGCTAATATTGCTTAGTCCTTTTTATCTTTCTTGTCCTTTTTATCTTTCTTTTCTTTTTTCTTCTTAGATTCTTTCGGCAATTTATCTAACTTACCGTTGGCATACAGGCACCACACCTTGATTTCCTCAAGTAGCTCAGTTAAGTCTTCATAAGTCAGATTTTTAAAGTCTTGTAGGCCAATCGCGCCAGACTCTTGTAGCTGTTTTACAGCATCTTCATATTTATATTGGCTCATGGATATCCGGGTAAAAGTAATAAGAACGGACAAATGCTAGCAAAGTAATATGACAAAACTGCTTTTTTCGCATCCGGAAGGGCATTTAATCTAGATCGGAGGCAATTTTGCTTGATAATTCCCGTCCCCACTGGGTCGCTAGCTCCCAAAGCTAGCTTTTTAAGCGATCTAGCGCTTCAGCATTAAATGATTTTTCTGATTTTAAGGGCGATATATACAGCAGCCCCAGCGCTAGCCATCAATGCCATTACGATATAAAAGGATTCTTTGAGGCCTGGGAGATCCTCCATATTCATTCCCATAATGCCGGTTAAGAGCGTCATAGGTAAGAAAATGACGGTCATCACAGACAAGACTTGCAGGTTTCTTGCATTGAATTCGGCAACGTGAGCAGCTTGTTCATCCTGCAATACTTTGGCGCGATCATATAGATTGGAAATTTCCTGCACCAGGAAGGAGAGCAATTCTAAGTCCTCATTTAGGCGGAACTTATCGTCCTCAGAGAACCAGTAAGGAAGGCGTTTTTGTAGGCGATGTAAGGCAATGAGTTCCGGTGAGAATTGACGTCTCAGACGGCTACATTGAATTCGAATCCTGCCCAAAAATTCATGCTCAGGCAGCTCTTTACCTTTTAGGAGTAGCTCCTCTAAGTCATCCATGGTTTCGGATAGATTAATGAGGAGGCTACGCAAATACTCTGCACGTAAATCAATCAGCTCATGGAAGAGTTCAATTGCAGAGTGGGGGTTGAGTAATCCGGAGCGTAAATCAGATCGCAAACGATCAGTTGTTCTTAGTGGGATATTTCGTAAGGAGATCATGAGCCGTGGGGTAAGAATGGCCCAAAGGGTGCCTAAGTCACCGTTACTAAGGTCATCCCCAAACTCTTGTTCAAAATCATTCATCACCATCAATAGGCAATCATCTAGCTTTTCAATTCTCTCTAAGCGACTACGCGTTACGCCCTCATCGATCATCTCCACAACCCGATCTGGGATGAGGGGAGTATTTTTAAGCCAGCGCTGTACTTGAGAGTTGGATAGATTGAGATGCAACCAAACTGATAAATCTGAATTATTTAATGCATCTGCAATATCAAATAATGGGATTTCATAATTCTTTCCATCAGTTGTCATTGCCCAAGCAAAAACAACGCCATTAATAGGGAAGGGAAGTGTGGGAATTAAAGTCAAAATAAATTACCTAAAGTAGCTAAAAATATATTTGTTCATTGTAAGTATTTGACATCAAGCTGCAATACTCAAGCGATAAGATAAAAAAAGTATGCTAATCAATTCTATGGAGGTTTATATGAAACGATTTTTTATTAAAGCATTGATCATTTGGCACGACATCAGAGTGGCTTATCGCAACCGGAATATGCAACACCGTTTGGGTAGTTAAAAGCGCCAAGTAAACCCGATCTCTGAGCGAGAGGCATTGATGCCTGAGTTGTTCAAAATGATCCCCATGTTGGCAGCACTTTTCATGTAAGAGATGCCAATATCAACGCTATCACTTGCAGAGATGATGGCTGCAATTAAGGCGTAGTTTCTGAGATATTGTTCTGTGCTCGGTGGATTGGTTGTTAGGCCCAAGTCCAGTGCCAGTCTAACTGTATTTGTTACCTTCCAAACAGGTGCCATAGAGAAGAACCAGATATTGGTTCTATTTTCTACCGTACCAGCCCCAAGCTTGTAATTAGTATTGTAGAGAGATTTGCTATACATTCCATTGAAGTGCATTTCCACCACATCCCAATATCTCGAAGCAATCAGATTTACACCATAATTTGGTAACGCGAGACCTAATCCAGCAAGTTGCTGCTGTGGGGATCCAGGCAGCGTGATACTTGGTTTAACTGCTAAACCCCACTGATCATCCTCAGCAAAGCGCCATTTCATGGCGATTACCTTATTAGATAGGGGCGAAAAGCTGCCCCTTGGTGATGCAAAGTAGGTAGTGCCAAAAGATATTTCGACATCATCTGTAACGCCACGGGTGTATGTAAAAGGGAAGGCCTTAGCACCTTGGCCACCGAAATATTCTTCACCGGGAGTAATCACATCTGCAGGATTAACTAATCCGCCACCATGTGAGGCAGTAGTAAAAAAATACTGCTCTATTTGATTTAAACCTTTAACCACTGTACCAGCATCATCTGTATTCAGTGGTTCGAATGCCTGACATACAAGCGGAATCAGCAGAAGGAGGACGGCAATCGATCGCATTTAAGCTAAATGCCTAAAGTTATAATGTTAATTGCAGAATATTACAAATCAATGTCAAAAGAAGCTCTGATTTTTTGGGAAATGAATTCTGAAATTGCAATGAATCTGAAATATTTTCTTCTTAATATCAACAACTATTGCTTAAGAGGGAATATTATGAACACAAACAGCGATCTCAATCTATCAACTCTATTTCGGCCCAATTTACGGGTGCATACGGAAGATGTTAGCAATATTAAGCAGGAATTTCTGAGTAATAAATATGAAAAGAGTGAACACCATGCCAGTGTATTTCTCCTTGATCAAAAGTACACTTTAAATCTCGACGAACTTGTTTAGCCATTGAGCCATGGATAATCATTACAACATCCTCTTTCTTTGCAATGAAAACTCTGCGCGGTCAATTATTGCGGAGGCGCTGACCACGACATTGAGTCATGGTCGCTTTACTGGATATTCTGCTGGCGCGAAGCCAAGTGGTTTGGTTCACGAGATTGCCTTAGAGATGGCTAAATCCATGGGATACCCCATTCAGCTTCTGAGAAGTAAGAGTTGGGATGAGTTTAGTCGCGAGGGCGCTCCCAAAATGGATTTCATTATTACCTTGTGTGACACAGCTTTAGCTGAGGAGTGCCCGATTTGGCCGGGACATCCCTCAACAGCCCACTGGGGATTTCCCAATCCAGCCGATTCTAAAATTGGCGATGATGAAAAAATATCCCAGGTATTTAAGCAGGTTGAGATGGGTTTGCGTAACCGAATTGAGTTGCTGATTGACTTGCCGTTTGAAACCCTCAATAAGCTACAAATTCAAGATAAACTTCATAGCATTCATTACAGTAGCTAGCTCAAGCCACTCTCCGCATGGTCTGCATTACAAGTATTCGAATGACCGATATTGTATCGGTGTCATGAAAATGACATCAAAAGTGGCGATCATAATTCAACAACTCTCACTATAAGAATTTACCTATTCCTATGAGCAAAATTGCCTATCCAATTTTATTTATTTCCCTTCTTCTCCAGGCAGTTTGGGTTGAGGCAGCAGCTATTTACCCCATCAACAAGGCTTCGATTCTTGTTGGCTCGTCATTTGATATCAAAGTTGAATTTGATCAAGAGTACAAATTAGAGGATTTGGATATTCAACTTAATAATGCTCCTATCAAGGCGCAGATCAAGTCACAGCCAATCTATATCGCAAATGAATCGGGTAAAGGAAGTTCCCTGATTTATCGAGACGTTCAGCTAGCAAAGCCTGGTCAGTATTCTCTGATTGCTAAGGGGGGTCAGGAAAGTATCCAAGTCACTTGGGACATCTATGCCAGCGGCCCTCGAAAAGTAAAAAATATCATTCTTTTTGTGGGTGATGGTATGACTATCGCCAACAGAACATCTGCACGTGTTTTATCTAAGGGGATAACCGAAGGTAAGTACCAGGGTAAGTTGTCATTTGATGACATGCCTAATATGGCGCTAATCGGCACATCAGGCTCTGACTCACTCATTACCGATTCTGCAAACTCAATGAGCGCTTATACAACAGGCCATAAGACTGCAGTGAACGCCATGGGGGTTTATGTTTCAAGGGCGGCAGACAACTTATCCCACCCGAAAGTGGAAACTATTTCTGAATTAATTAAGCGCAAAACTAAAATGTCCGTTGGCATTGTCTCGGATGCCGAGCTACAGGATGCAACTCCTGGTGCAATGGTGGCTCACACCAGAAGACGCGCTGATAAACCGTACATTGCCGATCAACTATTTGCTAGTGGGGCGGAGGTTATTTTAGGTGGAGGCTCCGCTTACTTTTACCCGCAGTCTACTAAAGGGTCAAAGCGTAAGGATGATAAAAATCTGGTATCCCAATTTAACTCTTCGGGGTATTCAATCGCCTTAAATAAACAAGAGTTATTGGCAGCAGGTAATGCTAAGGAAACTAGAAAGCTATTTGGAGTATTTCATCCAGATAATATGGATGGTTCATTAGACCGGCTTTTCTTAAAGAAAAATACAGTGGCGCAATATCCTGATCAGCCTGATTTAACGGAGATGACGCAAGCAGCGATCAATGTCTTATCCAAAAACCCTAATGGTTTTTTCTTGATGGTTGAAGCTGCCTTAATTGATAAGTTTAATCATCCGCTGGATTGGGAGCGAGCTGCTTTTGACACCATCATGCTGAGTAATGCCGTACAAATTGCAAAAGATTTTGCAAAGAAAAATCCAGACACTCTCATTATTGTTACCCCTGATCATACCCATAGTGGCTCAATCAGTGGTGTTGTGAATGATGCTAAACCAGGACCCCTAAGGGAAAAGGTTGGGGTGTATGCAGATGCTGGCTACCCGAACTATCCTAAAGCGGATGTGGCAGGTTATCCAAATCAGATTGATGTGAGCAAACGTTTGGCCTTCTTTTATGGGAACTATCCCGATCACTATGAAACGCTTCATCCAAAACTAGACGGCACATTTAAGCCGGCAGTGAAAGATGAGTCTGGCAAGTATGTTGCTAACCCTAAATATATTCAGCTACAAGAAGATGCTATTCACATGACTGGTAACTTGCCTTCGCATCAAGAGATGGGTGTTCACACAGCTGATGATGCAGTGCTCAATGCTATGGGGCCCGGATCAGAAAAGTTCCGTGGATTTATGGATAACACAGAGGTATTCAAGGTAATGGTTGAAACTCTTGGGCTAGGTTATACCAAGCGTTAGTAAGTCAAATAAACGATATCTAAGATTAGTTACTTTTAATTGAACTCAGTCTAACTACTTTTGCACTTTATTGATTCATTACTATTGTTCGATGCCTTTATAGTTCACAATGAATGCTGACAAGTATTCTCTTGTTATGAATGGACTTGGCCTGAATGAAAAGAAAGTTATACGATTCGCTGGTAGATTTAAGGCTTATAGTTTCTAAGGTCCTTGGGTTCACTCAAGAGATAAAATACATCACCCCAGTCACCACAGCAGAGAAGTTTGGGTTTGTATCTGATCTTTTCCATACACCCTCAGAAGTCCTTGAGTTAGATACTAAAGAAGAGCTCAGTCGGCCTGAGGTGCTTACAAAGCCAAAGATAGACCTTACTCTGCCAGAAACTCGGTATTTTGATATTGCAGATGAAGGAGGCAACAGAAAGCTTGCCTATAGCATCTCCGGGAATATCAATGCAGAAAAAGTATTACTTTGTTTGCCTGGCCTCTTGGAGACCAAAGATTCCTTTAGTGCATTGCATACCCATTTTTTAAGATTTGAAGATTGCAAAGTAGTTAGCGTTGATTTTCCTGGGAGAGGGGATTCTGAGTCCATTGCTTTGTTTCAAAACTACACTATGTCTCTTTACTTATCAGACATTCAAAGCCTAATAAAGATGCTTTTGAGTAACCATTCATCGAGCACTCAATTCACCATCTTGGGCACCAGCATGGGTGGTGTGCTAGCTATGTACTTAACGAAAGCACTGGGAAAAAGAATATCCGAAATCATTTTGAATGATATTGCCTTAACTGTGAATTGGACCGCACTCTATTCTTTATATAAATCAATGAAAAATGAAGTAGGTTTTAAGGAAGTCAAACAATTGGCAAAAGATCTGAGGGTGGATGAGAGGGCATTTACAGATGTTCAGTTACCAGGCCACTTCGATTTAAGTTACAAAGCCGATGTATGGGGAATGAACTTTCATGAGGCAATGGAGGGCTACAAAGGAAAAGTGGCGCTTATTTATGGAGCCGACTCAAAGATATGTACGCGCCAGAGAGTAATCTCTGCAAAGGCTGCAATACCCGGATTAATCACATTCGTGGTCGAGAATGCAGGGCACCCAGTTCCATTTACGCCTCAAGTTTGTGAGTTTATCCAATTACAGATGAAACTGAAATAAGATTTTGCTAGTTATTTTTTTTGAGAATAATTGGTTTGAAGCTAAAGGGCTGTTCTTGCGCAGGATTAACCTGAACTTCAACGGCTTGAACTTGTTCAGCTCCCATCACCTGAAGTCGTAATACATTTTCTAGTACTCTTTTTTGATTCTTACGATAGAGGGGCTGGTCAATGATGAGTCGATGACTATCACCATGAATCAATAACACTGGTTTATTAAAAATCTCCGATCTAGATATGAGGCTTTCTAATGTATCGCGATAGCCACTATCGGTGCTTGTCAGTTGGCTAGGCTGGTAAAACATATCAGCTTGATAGGCAAAGATGATACCGCTCAAATTTCTTTGGGTAGCCAAATTAAATGCCCGATCAATCCATGCCAGATTAGCTTGATTTCTACCTTGATATTCTTTGATGGCTGACTCTGTACCCTCGTTATTGTTATTGGAACCGGGTATATGAATGCTGACAAACAAAAAATTATTTTTAACCCAGTAAGCGTTTTCCACATACTTGGAATACTTAGGGTCTAGATCAGATTGCCTTTGAAGACGTAGGGTATTTTTACCTAGGCTTTGATTAGTGCTAAAAAATACCGACCTAAGAGCTTCTAGTCTTTCCAATGGATCGTACGCACCAGCTAAAGGTCGGTGGCAGTCAGTCCATTCGTTATCTCCTGGGCTGTAGACCAAGGGTGCATTAAAGCTTGAAAAATAGGATTTGATAATTTGGTTATGCTCATCACTACAGAGTGATGAGCCAGATTTTGTATCCCCAATAAATATACTGAAACTGGGTTTTAGTCCGTTTATTTCTGTAATTAAGGTTTCAAAGCGTTGAAAATCTTTGGGTGGTGAGTAGGGCATATCACCCAGAGCTATGAACTTAAATGTCTGGCCGATGGCAACCGTTGAAAAGCTTGCTATGGTGATAGTGAGAAAAAATACGCTTAAGCGTATTGTTTTGAAAGATTTCATTTGTTTAGAAATTATCCGCTTGCTTGTTTATTTATATTGCTGAGGTTCATCGCTGATCTCTTTAATTTCTAGCTCACCGAAGATATAGGTATTCTCTCCTAATTCTTTCCACCCCAGATCTTGAAAGACATGTGCGTATTCCCCGGAAAACTTTTTTGATTTTCCATAGAAAATATCCGTAAGCTCATCTTGCTCATCTTCATCAATGGTCTCAGAAAAGTAGATTACCTTCTCCCCATCATAAGTCTTGCTGATTTCTGCCCCAGGAATGTCGGCAATACAAATTCCTACTTGAGCTTGATAGTGACTGATGAACTTTGGCTTGGTAGGGGTGGTGATGGAGCCAAGCTTCCAAACCGTTCCACATTTAATTTCTTTATTCTGTTTTTGAAAGATATATCTTTGGACTAGAGAGCCCATTTCAAGAGGGATAATTTGATACAGCATCTCATATCTCCTGTAGTGAATCTAAACCCTAATCATGCTCCTTAAGTGTGACGGTTCGGTGAAGATTGGTCGATCCGAATAAATGTCTTCATTCTGTAATAGTTCCAGTTCATGATCGTCACTGTGAATTCAGTACACACAACTATTACTTGCCCCAACTGCCGTGCACAAGAAACCCTAGAGATCTCGCAAGGCTATTCTCAGCATTTATATCGCTGCCCTAGCTGCAGCACCATTTTGAAGCCTAGATCAGGAGACTGCTGTATTTTCTGCAGTTTTGGAAGTCAGGATTGCTTTAGCCCAGAGCAAAATTTAGCTACTTAAGCTACTTCCCAGTAGACTAGGGTCTTGTTTCACGAATGTGTCATTAGAGTTTCATAAAATAGACACATTCAAGAAAACCTGCTTCTATTGGAAATGTTGTGGCCTTACATCAAAATAAATCTGTAATGAATGCAACTGAGCTAGTCGCTGCAGTTGACCTTGGCTCTAATAGCTTTCGTATGCTGGTAGCCCAAGTTGTCAAGACGCCTTCAGGTACACAGCTGCGTCCGATTGATACGCTGCGTGAGTCTGTCCGCCTGGCTGCTGGCTTAACTGACAATAAATTATTGGGCAATGACGCTTATCAGCGAGGAATTGCGGCAATTCGGCGTTTTGGTGAGCGTATTCGGGGCTTTGATCCTGCCAATGTGCGTGCTGTTGCCACCAACACCTTACGAGTGGCCAAGAATGCACCTCACTTTATCCAAGAAGCCGAGGGGGCCTTAGGTTTCCCCATTGAAGTGATCGCAGGCGTAGAAGAGGCGCGCCTAATCTATATCGGTGCTGCGCATGAAGTGCCCGCAGTGCAGGGTAATCGCTTGGTGGTAGATATTGGTGGAGGCTCTACTGAGTTGATCATTGGCAAAGGTTACGAGCCCAAGTTGATGGAAAGCCTCTATATCGGATGTGTTTCTCATAGCCTCAGATTTTTTCCAAAGGGCAATGTCGATTCTCATGCCTTCAAAGAGGCAGAGCTGGCGGCTAGAAGAGAAATTCAGGTCATTTCTGGGGCGTATCTGAATGCCGGCTGGAAACAAGTGATCGGCTCTTCAGGAACCGCACGCGCCTTAGCAGAACTCATTGCGGAGAATAACTTCAATGGCCAGAAAGATGGTACCGATGGGTTGATTACTCGCGATGGCTTAAGAGCCATGAAAAAGCACCTGCTTAAATATGAGCATATCAACCAGGTCGAGTTACCAGGCCTCAAGGACGACAGGCGCTCAGTTTGGCCCGGTGGCCTTGCCATCATGATTGCTGTATTTGATGAGCTTGGTATTGAGTCTATGGAGGTCACTGATGCCGCTTTGAGAATCGGTGTCCTTTATGACCTATTGGGCCGCTCTCAGCATGAGGATATGCGCTTTGTAACAGTTGAGCAATTTATGCAGCGTTACGCTGTAGATCGAGAACAAGCTAAGCGTGTTGGCAATCTAGCTGCTGAGTTTTTAGCGCAGTTACCTAGACCTGAGGAAGAGAGTAGGGCGGATAACATCGCTTTATTGCAATGGGCCGCTAATCTTCATGAAATCGGCTTATCAATTTCACATAACGGATATCATAAACATTCTGCATACATTGCTGGTAATGCTGATATGCCGGGTTTCTCAAAGAACGATCAAGCTAGACTAGCCGCCTTATTGATTGGCCACACCGGTAAGTTAGGGAAGTTAGCCAACAATGTCTCTTTCTCTGATTGGCGTATGTTATTTTGCATGCGGCTTGCGCAAGTACTTTGCCGTGGGCGCAGTGATGTCAACTTACCCAAAGTAAAGGTCTCTGAGCACAATGGGGACTATTTGGTTAGTCTCTCCAAAGACTGGGCTAGAGAACATCCCTTAACGGAGTTTAGCCTTCAAAAAGAAGCGGCCGAATGGGAACGCATCGGCCGACCTTACAGCATTAGCTTAAAGTAATTCTTACTGCCCGAAGAAGTGTTTAGCGTAGCGAGGATTGATTTCCGATAGGCGCAACATAGTCAATACATCAGCTGTGTTGAAATCTGGATCCCAGGCTGGTGCGCTACAAATCTTAGCGCCCAACTTCAAATAACCTTTGATCAAGGGTGGGGGCTCTACATCTAAGCCGCCATTAAGTCGCTCCAGTGGCAAGGGTAAGCGAGGAAAAGCATGATTCTCAACTGGCGCCATCTGATCATTGCTTAATGAGTTGTACAGGCTGGCTGCAAAATGACCGCCATCAGCCATAGGTATGCTGGCACAACCAAGCATGATTTCATAATCGTGTTTTAGCATGTATTGCGCTAAGCCGCTCCACAAAGCCATGATGACTGCGCCAGAACGAAAGTCTTCGTGTACGCAAGATCTACCGAGCTCAACTAGTTTAGGGCGCAAGTGATCCAAGCGGCTTAAATCAAACTCAGAATCTGAGTAGAGGCGTCCTATTTCTAAAGCTTTGTGCGGAGGGAGAACGCGATAGGTGCCAACAACTCTTAATGATTCCTGATCACGTATCAGTAAATGGTCGCAGTAGGCATCGAATTCATCAATATCGAGGTTCTCTGGATTGCTTGGAAGATTAGCCCCCATTTCTTCTGCAAACACCTTGTAGCGTAGGCGCTGAGCCTCTTTAATCTCACTCGTATTACTAGCCCAAGTAATTTGAAATGCAGGGCGCTTTGGCTTGGTTAATGTCTTCTCAGCTACAGGCTCTATAGAACTCAGCTCAGCTCTAGCTTTAGTAGCAAATTTCTTACCAAATAATTTCTTCGTAATTTTTTTAGAAAAGAGTTTTTTAAATGCCTCAGTTTTACTCTTTTTAGTCTTTTTTGGCTTTACTTCAAAGCGAGAATTAAAAAGATCAAATGCAGCAAGGGGATTTGGAATATCAGACATAGTGTTCCTTAAGTATTAATCTAATTGATGACCAGAGGTATGCAAATCGTTACCCACAATAGAACGGAAATCAGTAAGGCGAGCATGACTGCAGCTGAGCCAAAATCTTTTGCTCTTTTCGATAGATCATGATGATCAAATGAAATACGATCGATAGCCGCCTCGACACTGGAATTGAGTAGCTCGACCACTAAAACCATGATGAGCGATGCAATCAGGGCACACTTCTCAAGAGGATTAACTGGTAAGAAAAGGGCAATTGGGCTCAGCACTATCAGCAGGAACAGTTCTTGTCTAAAAGCACTTTCCTCTTGAAATGCATAGACTATGCCGCACCAAGAATTCTTAGCTGCATGCCACGCGCGCGTGAGCCCCCGATTGCCTTTATGGGGGTTTTGCTTAATGTTATAGGGCGCTGTCAAAATAAATTCTTAAGCGAGGGCAGTGGTATGAACTGCTGTGGAGGGTACGGGCTTTAGATGGTTGGCAAACTGCTCCGAAGCTGCTCTCCAAGAAAACTTCTCAGCATGAGAGCGAGCTAATTCACGAGGAATCTTCAAAGCTTGCATACAAGCTATTTGAAGATCTTCGTGCATTGCGCCAGCAGCAGAGTTACCTAAAACATCAATTGGACCTGTCACTGGATAGGCTGCAACTGGAGTGCCACAAGCCATAGCCTCTAGTATGACTAGTCCAAAAGTATCGGTTTTGCTTGGGAAGACAAAAACATCGGCGGCAGCGTATACCTTGGCCAACTCTTCTTGTTGTAATACGCCTAGGTAATTGATGTTGGGGTATTTTTCTTTAATGCTGGCCATTGCAGGACCATCACCAACAACCCATTTGGAGCCTGGTAGATCTATTTCTAGGAAGGCATTGATATTTTTCTCTACTGCAACGCGACCAACATATAAAAAGATCGGGTGAGCGCTATTGAGAGATTTAGATTCTTGCATTTTGAAGATGTCTAAATCCACACCCCGTGACCACAATACGACATTTTTAAGTCCAAACTTCTCAAGATCATCTTTAACAACAATGGTTGGCGCCATTACTGCCATCGAAGGGCCATGAAACCAACGAATAAAAGCATAAGTAATGCTCAGGGGAATTCCGGTACGGGCTTTGACATATTCAGGAAAGCGGGTGTGATAGGCCGTAGAGAATGGCAAATTATTCTTTACGGCATAAGAGCGAGCTGATAAGCCTAAAGGACCCTCAGTAGCAATATGCATTGCATCTGGTGCAAATTCTTTAATGCGGCGAGCCACTTCCTTGCCGGGAAATAAGGACAGGGCAATATCTGGGTAGGTGGGGCAGGGGATGGACTTAAAGCCAGTCGGGGTAATCATCTCAACTTCATGACCCATGCCAATAAGTTCAGCTCTAGTTTGTTTGAGTGTTCTCACAACACCATTAACTTGTGGATCCCATGCATCAGTAATGATCATAATTTTCATACGGTAACCTCTTTAATCAGTGTTGATAGCTCGGGTTGGTGAGTAATTTCAGGTGCCTCTACTAGATCACCGTGTATATGTGTCCAGTAGATAATTTTGAGTTCACCAGTTGTGGTTTCTACAAGGGCTGATAAGCTTTCGACCCAGTCACCATCGTTGCAATACAGCAGACCATCGATTTCACGAATTTCTGCTTTATGGATATGGCCGCAGACGACGCCATCACAATTTCTTAGACGGGCTTCTCTGGCCATGATGTGCTCAAAGTCTGCGATATAGCTGACAGCATTTTTTACTTGATGCTTGAGATATTGGGAGAGAGACCAGTACTGCAGTCCCATCCTGACACGCAACATATTAAAATAGCGATTGATGTACAAAATAAAGGTATACAGAGAGTCGCCGACATAGGCGAGCCATTTGGCGTATTGCATGACACCATCAAATAAATCGCCATGGGTTACCCACAGCTTACGTCCATCTAAGGTTGTATGTATGACCTCTTCTTGAACCTTGATATCACCAAAGGACATGCCAAAGTACTGTCGAGCCGCTTCGTCATGGTTGCCAGGAATGTAAATGACTTCAGAACCCTTACGGGCTTTGCGTAATAGTTTTTGAACGACATCATTGTGGGTCTGTGGCCAGTAAAACGACTGTTTTAAGCGCCAGCCATCGATAATATCGCCTACTAGGTAAATCTGATCGGCTTCATTGTGCTTTAAGAAATCGAGGAGGTAATTTACCTGACACCCTGATGTTCCGAGGTGTATATCTGAAATCCAAATCGCTCTGTAATGCGTCATGAGTACGTATTAAGCCGATTCATTATGAAGGCATCATGACACTTTTGCGACAGTTTGATGACTTGATTTATATTACGGTTAAACATGAAGTATTTCCAATCAAGCCCCGCTCCAAAACCCACCTCAACCCCGAGTATTTGGCTTCGCTATTGGATCTGGATGCAAATCCTGTTGCATGTCATTTGTGGAGTTTGCATGCTATCTTTCCTTTTCCCCTTCCTCAATCGAGATCAGAAGAACCGCCACATACAACAATGGTCTATGAGATTATTAAAAATCTTTCATATCCAGTTACGAGTGATAGGTGCCGAGAAATTGCACTCTAGCCCCCATTTGCTGGCATCAAATCACATCTCGTGGTTGGATATTCATGTGATTAATGCATTTAGACCGGTACGTTTTGTTGCTAAATCGGAGGTGCGAGGATGGCCTGTATTTGGATGGATGGCACAGCAGCTGGGCACCGTCTTTATTCGTAGAGATAGTGCGCGTCATGCGAGGCAGGTGGTAGACCAGATGGCCCAAGTCCTCAAAGCAGAGTCGGTCTGTATCTTTCCTGAGGGTACATCTACCTCTGGGGAATCAGTATTGCCGTTTAAGCCCAATTTATTTGAATCCGCCATCTTGGCTCATGCACCAGTCTTGCCGATAGCTATTGCTTACCGGTCGAGATCAACGTGTCTGAGGAGCGATGCCGCTGCCTTTATTGGCGATATGGGTCTGCTGGAATCGATGTCTAATGTCATTTCTAGCCGCCAGGATATAGAGGTGCATTTAAACCTAATAGAGCCGTATTTAACGAGTAATTCAAGTAATCCGGATCGCAAGGAACTTGCTCTCTATTGCCAGGAAGCAATTACTAAAACCTTATAAACAGCATATGTAATAAAAGTGTCATATCCTAGGGGTACAACGACTTATCAGTATCGGAAAGAGATATGACATCAAAGCATAAAGAAATAGATGATTGGTACAAGAGTGCTCGAGAAGACATTCTTGATAGCATGGATGAAGAGCTCGAAATGGAGCTCGATGATGATCGCTTATCACCTGATAGCGGAAGCGCCTCTGTCATACCTCGAAATGTCTACTTTAAAGAATTGTTTCGCCTGCAGGGTGAGTTGGTCAAACTCCAAGATTGGGTAGTAGAAAACAAACTCAAGGTCGCTGTTTTATTTGAAGGTCGTGATTCTGCAGGTAAGGGTGGCGCGATCAAACGGATTACGCAACGTCTTAACCCCCGCGTTTGCAAAGTCGTCGCATTGACTGCACCTAGCGAGCGTGAAAAAACCCAATGGTACTTTCAGCGCTACGTATCAAACTTGCCTGCTGGTGGTGAGATCGTCTTGTTTGATCGAAGCTGGTACAACCGTGCTGGTGTTGAAAAAGTTATGGGATTTTGTACTGATGTCGAGTACGAGGAGTTCTTACGTACAGTCCCTGAGTTTGAGCGCATGATTATCCGTTCTGGAATCATTTTGATTAAATACTGGTTCTCTATCTCAGACGACGAGCAATATAGCCGTTTCATGGTACGGATTCATGATCCATTAAAGCAATGGAAACTGAGTCCAATGGACTTAGATGCTCGCCGTCGTTGGGAGGACTATACCAAGGCAAAAGAGACCATGCTAGAGCGCACGAATATTCCTGAGGCGCCTTGGTGGGTTGTGGCTGCAAACGACAAGAAAAAAGCCCGTCTTAATTGTATTTCGCATCTCCTGACACAAATTCCTTACAAGGAAATTGAGCATCCTGAGATTACTCTGCCAGAACGGGTTCACAACCCTGACTATCTCCGTGGACCGGTGCCAAAAGATATGTACGTTCCCGAGATCTATTGACTTTCTAATATAGACCTCGAAGTGTTAATCTCTCAGTATTTACTAAGGGAAGTAGCACTTGAAACCAAAGCAAGGCATTACCAATAGAGAATTCAAGCTTCTGATTAAGCCTCAGGGCTTGGATAGGCGCAGCCGCATTACTACTTTGAGCGATCAAATCCTTCAGTTTTGCAAAAAAAGCAAGGTGGAATTTTTTCACTTAGATAACGCTACAACTGGTTTACGTAATATTTACTTTTACGATACCCCAGGTGAGGATTTCAGACGAAACAATATTATTTTACGTGTCCGTGAGTCTCGTCAAAATATTTGGGTAGATGATTGGTGTGAGGTAACTTTAAAGTGCCGTACGGGTGATTTACAGAAGTCCCATGAATTTGATCCATCACCTAAGAAAACAATCAAATCACGTTTACGCCTAAAGGAAGAGATTCTACGAGGCGATACGATCGGTACAAGCAGAGCGATTTACTCCAACAACGCAATTTTGGATGCAGTGCCTATTGACAGTCTGTTTGAAAAATCCTTAGCTAGTGTTGCTAAGTATTTTCCTGGTTTGACGGCCTTACCGATCGATAAAAAATCACCCATTCGAATTGTGGGTGGTCGTACCAATAAGATTCTTGAGGCCTGTTTACCAATAGGCAACTTAGTATTTGGTGATGGCGTACAAGCACATTGTGAGATTGCGATTTGGATGAAGAGTGTGGGAGATCCGATTGTTGGAGAGTTGGCTTTTTCTTATCGAGTCAACGATGCAAACCGAGGCCAAGAAAAGGCTCATCGACGTGCCGATAAATTTTTTAAGAAACTACAAATTGAGCTAGCTAGCTGGTTGGAAATTGGTAGTACTAAAACAGCTTTGGTATACGGAAAACCTGAGTGAGCTCTCAGATTCAAGATGATGTGCAGCTTGCGAAGTCTCCAAGCTTAGGCGATCTATTTATTCAGTTTTTGATTATTGGCGCTGTCAGCTTTGGCGGGGGCATCATCGCCTACGAACGTATTCTCTTGGTTGAAAAGCGCAAGTGGCTCAGTGAGGATGAGTTCATGGCTTATCTAGCTATTAGTCAGACAATGCCGGGCTTAAATTCCGTGAACTTAGCAGTGCTCGCGGGAGATCACCTGCGTGGGGCTCTGGGTGCCATCACCGCTACTTTGGGTTTGATATTCCCGGGCTCATTGCTGGTGCTTGGGTTTGGCATGATTTACGCCAGCGCTTCAGATCATCCTTCAATTAATTTCATCTTAGCTGGTATTGCAGCAGCAGCCACTGGCTTGCTGGTAGCCATCACCTACAAAATAGGCGATACCCACTGGCGTCATGTGAAGTCCTTGGCCATTATTGTTTGCACATTTATATTGATGAGCATCTTTAAGCTTGCGCTGCCATACGTGATCCTGATTATGGCGCCGATATCGATCTATCTCTATCGACCAGGTCAAACCCAATGAGCCTATTGATTCACTTGGCGTGGACCTTTGCCTTACTTTCTGTTCTGGCGGTTGGTGGTGGCACTGCCGTGCTGCCAGAAATGCAAACCATACTTGCACATCAGTTCGGTATAGACCATACCCAGTTTGTCCATATTTATAGTGTTGGCCAGTTAGCGCCTGGCCCTAATATGCTGATGGTCTTAGTCATTGGCTATCAAATTGCTGGGCTCATCGGTGCAGGTGTAGTCTTGCTATCCTTCT
>Ga0209829_10000064_pt1 | contig 87536 bp, 75 predicted proteins | sample C_140205_EF_Meta_FD_187311 | JGI IMG/M metagenome (GOLD analysis project Ga0209829, IMG submission 187311) | Freshwater microbial communities from Lake Croche, Canada to study carbon cycling - C_140205_EF_MetaG (SPAdes) (version 2) | ecosystem: Environmental > Aquatic > Freshwater > Lake...
CGCTGACTCTTATCGCGGAAGCGCGAAAGCGCGGAGCAGCCGTCCACTCCGAATTCTGCGCTTCCGCTCTTTCGCGCTTCCGCGATACTTCCGAGGTCCCCATGAAACGACTCATCCTCCCGGGCCTAGGTTTGATGATCGCGCTGCTCGCGAGCAGTTGCACGACGGTGATCAATACGAAGACGGGAACAGACGTCGGCGACCTGGTCGGCGCGTGGCGCGGCAAGGTGCAGTTCAAAACCGGGGCCTTCGCGGCCGTCACCGACCTCGACTTTCTCTACGTCTTCAACGCCGGCGGCACGATGACGGAGTCCTCCAACTACGACGCCATGCCACCCGTCACCCCGGCGTACGGGGTGTGGAAAAAAACCGGCCCGCGCCAGTACGAAGCGAAGTACGTCTACTACTGGACCAAGCCCCCAGCGGCACTGGATGAGATCACCAAGGGCGGCGGCTGGTCCCCCGGCGGCCATGGCGTGCTCAGCCAGAAAATCACCGTTTCTGAGGATGGAAACACCTTCGACTCGACCCTGACCTACGAGGTCTTCGACCAGGCCGGCAAACCCACCGACCCCGGCAGCGAGGCCTCAGCCAAGGGCGCGCGGATCAAGCCCTGAGGTTTTCGCTCAAACCAATTTCCACGGATGAAATCCAAGCCCGCCCTCATCTGGGTCATTTGTCTAGGGCTGGGGTTTGCCGGCGGGTGGCTCAGCCGCGGCACGTCGTTTGCACCGGCCACAAGTGAGACGAGCCGGGCCGACTCCCTACGCGTGGTCGCCCAGCCTGTGGCCATCATGATCTCGCCTCCCTCCGGGCCAGCCAAGGATCTCAGTGAGCCCGCCGATTCGGCCGCGGCCCAGCGGTCGCAGGTGGTCTCGGATTTGAACACTTTGGTCGGCGAGCGAAAGCGCGGGTTGTACATTGCGATCCCGGTCTTTGGGGCCGACGGCCTGGAGCCGACGTTTGCGAAGGTGTATGGCCTTTCGCCGGAGGAAATCTCCGCCCTCAACGAGGCCATCAAGGCCACCAAGGGAAAATTCACCGCGCTCGCGATCCAAACCGCCAAGGCTGAGCTCAGCGCCGACGGCTCCCGCCTCGTGGTGGAGGTGCCGTCCGTGACAGATCAAGGCGGGGGTATTTACGACCAATTGTTACAGTCGTTCGAGGGGGTGCTGGGGCCGGATCGTTTCCAGAGTTTTAACGCCCTCTCGGGCGCGATTTTTGACACGGGTTTCGGTTCATTTGGCATATGGAACACCCGCTATGAAGTCTCCGTGGCGACGCCGAAGACTGCGACCTGGGATGCGACCTATCGGATCACCATGAACTCGACCGGTCCCAACGGGTCATCCAACGGGAACTTCACGCTCCATCAGAATGGCCTCTCGACCCAATATCCGGTGCTGAGCCATTTTATTTCGGCCGGATTTGTACCCAAGCCGGGCGGGAAATAGCGCATTCGACCCCAGTGGGCGGACGCTGCACAATCCCCAACCCGCGCATTGACGCCGGGCCCGGCATCCCGTGTGCTGTCCGGTTCCGATGCTTACCATCGCCGATGTTTCCAAGTCCTATGGCACGCGTGAACTCTTCCACGACGTGTCGCTCTTTGTCGCGCGCACCGACCGCTACGGCCTCGTCGGCCCCAATGGCGCGGGCAAATCCACCCTGTTCAACCTGATCCTCGGCGAGGAGGCCCAGGACACCGGCACCATCGAGTGGGAACGCGGCGCCGACTTCGGCTTCCTGCCCCAGGAAAGCGCCCCCGTCGGCGACGAAACCATCCTCCAGATCGCGACCAGCGGCAAGAAGCTGGTCCCGGAGAACGACGACGACTGGGACATCGACTGGACTCTCGAGCCCCGCGCCAAGAAAATCCTATCCGGCCTCGGCTTCAAGGAGGGTGACTCCGACAAGCTCGCCAAGACGTTCTCCGGCGGCTGGGTCATGCGGGCCCACCTCGCCCGCCTGCTCGTCGCCGAACCCGCCCTGCTCATCCTCGATGAGCCGACCAATCACCTCGATCTCGAGGCCTTGCTCTGGTTCCAGGACTACCTGACGCGCTACCCGGGCGGCCTGCTGGTCGTCTCCCACGACCGCGCCTTCCTCAACATCCTCTGCACCGGCATCCTCGAGCTGCGCGGCGGCACGCTCAACCGCTACACCGGCAACTACGACGACTACCTCGCCGAGCGCGTCGCCCGCAAGGAACAGCAGGCCTCCATCTTCAAGAACCAGCAGCGCGAGATCGCCCACCTCCAGAAATTCGTGGACCGCTTCGGCGCCAAGGCCTCGATGGCCTCCCGCGCCAAATCCAAGGAAAAGCAGATCGAGCGCCTCCAGGACGTCGCCGTCGAGGAGCCGATGGAGGACCTCAAGAAAGTGCATTTCCGCTTTCCGCCGTCACCCCGCTCCGGCCTGAAGGTCATCTCGCTCAAGAAGGTCCAGCAGGCGTACGGCGACCACATCGTCTACCGCGACCTGAACTTCGAGGCCGAACGCGGCCAGCGCATCGTGCTCGTCGGCCCCAACGGCGCCGGCAAATCCACTCTCCTCAAGATCCTCGGCGACGTCATCCCGATCCAGGGCGGCGCACGCGAGCTCGGCAGCAACGTCTTCCCGGGCTACTTCGCGCAGAACCGTGCCGACAACCTGAAGCTCAACCTCACCGTGATGGAGAACGTCATGGAGTTGCGCACGGCCGCGAACGACCTCACCGAGCAGCAGGCCCGCACCATCCTGGGCGCGTTCCTCTTCCGGAAGGACGACGTCTTCAAGAAGGTCTCCGTGCTCTCCGGCGGCGAAAAATCCCGGCTCGCACTTGCGCGCCTCCTCGTGGACCCGCCGAACTTGCTCCTGATGGACGAGCCCACGACCCACCTCGACATCGCCTCGATCGACGCGCTGCTCTTCGCCCTCAAGCAGTACGAGGGCACGTTCATCTTCATCAGCCACGATGTGTATTTCATCCGCGAGCTCGCGAAGACCGTGCTGCATGTGCACTCGGGCCGGCTGACGCCGTATTCCGGCGACTACGACTACTACCTCGAGAAATCGAAGGCCACGAACGCCCGCGAGGCACTCACCGCCGGCTTCACCGACGCCCGGCCGAAGCAGAACCTCCCCGCCGCCAAGGCTACTCCGGCCCCCGCCGCGCCGGCGAAGGCGCGCGCATCGCAGGGCGACATCAAGAAGATGCACACCGAGGCGCACCGCCTGGAAGAGGAAGTCTCCAAGCTCGAGGCCAAGCAGGACGAGCTGGCCGCCGCCCTCGAGGCGCCCGAGACCTACGCCGACAAGGGCAAATTCCACCATCTCAACCTCGAGCTCAGCACGCTCGTCGACCAGCTCGCCGCCGCCACCGCCGCATGGGAAAAAGCCGCGTCTAAACTGGCGGAGATGGAGCAAGCCTAAGCGTCCGAATATAGGGCGGGGTCGCCGACCCCGCCTGGGATGGAACGCGTTGTCCCTAACGCGTTTAGTTTTTGTGGCGGACATTGGGCCCTAGGCGGAACCAAACAACGCGTTGGGGCAACGCGTTCCACCCCGGAAATTCCGTACTTCCGCCCCTCCGCGTTTCCCCGATGACGGATTGGCGCCCTACGCGATGATCTCGTCGATCAACTTGACCGGCTTGACCGGCTTCGTCCCGAGGGTGATGGCTTCCTCGAGCAGGGCCTTCGCCGCGGCCAGCGCCGTCTCGTCGTTCGCGTGAATCACGCACAGCGGGGCGCCGGCTGCGACCAGCTCCCCGACTTTCACGAGGTCGCTCACGCCAACCGCATGGTTGACCTTGTCCTCGGCCTTCGCCCGGCCCGCCCCGAGCCGCAAAGCGGCCAGCGCCACGTCCATGGCATCGACATCCTGCACGAAGCCCGCGTGCGCCGCCACCAGCGGCACCTTTAGTTTCGCCTGCGGGAGGCGGCCCGGCTCGTCGACCACGCGGGCATCACCGCCCTGCGCCTCGACCATCGCGGTGAATTTTTTCAGCGCCGAGCCGTCCAGGATGGTGGACTCCAGCTGCGCCCGGGCCTCCGCCGCCGTCCGCGAGGTCTTCGTGAGCAACAGCATCTGTTCGCCCAGCGCATAGGTCACGGCCATCGTGTCGGCCGGCCCCTCGCCGCGCAGGCAGGCGATGGACTCGGCGACTTCGAGGGCATTGCCGATGCTGCGGCCCAGCGGCTCCTCCATCGCGGTCAGCACGGCCCGCGTCGGTTTGCCCAGAGCCTTCGCCACCGCGACCAGCGCCTGGGCCAGTTCCCGGGCCTTCAGCTTGCTTGGCATGAAGGCTCCGCGGCCGAACTTCACGTCAAGCACGAGCACATCAATGCCCTCCGCGAGTTTCTTGGCCAGGATGCTGCCGCAGATGAGCGGAATGCTCTCCACCGTGCCGGTCACGTCGCGCAGCGCGTAAATCTTCTTGTCGGCCGGTGCCAACTCGGCGGTCTGGCCGATGAGGCAGAGCCCGATCCGCTGCAGCTGCGCCCGGTAGTCATCCAGCGAGAGGTTGACCCGGAAGCCGGCGATGGACTCCAGCTTGTCGAGCGTGCCGCCCGTGTGGCCCAGCCCGCGGCCGGAGATCATCGGCACGGTCACGCCGCAGGCCGCGACCATCGGGGCCAGGTGCAGTGAAACCTTGTCGCCCACGCCGCCCGTCGAGTGCTTGTCCGCCTTCGGCTGCCGGATGGAGCTGAGATCGGCCACCTGGCCGGAGTGCATCATGGCCTGGGTGTAGTCCACGGTCTCCGCCGACGTCATGCCGCGCAGGAAGATCGCCATCAGCATCGCGCTCAGCTGGTAGTCCGCCCAGGACCCGTCGGTCGCCCCGCGGACAAAGGCCAGGATTTCCTCCCGGGTCAGCGTCTCACCGTCGCGCTTTTGGGCAATAATGTGCTGGGGAAAAAGCGACGGGCTCATGGCAGCGGACTGCCTTTGAATAGCAGCCCGGCACCCGTGCCGATGAAAAACTTCCGGGCCGGCGAAGCCGGCCATGGGCCACATCTGCGCCACGCCCCGCGGGCTTATTCCGCCGCCGCGGATTTTCCGCCGAAAACGGACTTCGCGAGGGTGAAGGGCGACTGGGTGAAACGCAGGATGGCCGACGGCTGCTTGACGTTCTCCGCGTGCTGGGCGGCCGTGGCGGCGGCGAGGATGGACTCGCGCTGGGCCAGGCTGGCCTCCCGGGCCATAAGTGCCGCCTCATGGCGCTTCAGCAACGCGGCGGTTTCCTTGAGATTGAGCCGGTCGTCGCGCACGTGCGCCTGCTCGGCCTCGAGCAGCTCGCGGGCACGGTGGAGTTTCTCCCAACCGGCCTGCAGCGTGGCGTCACCCTCGAAGGGCGAGACACTCGGGACGCGGCCCAGCGCCACGGGGGCGATGTACTGCGGGGTCGGCGGCGGTTGCAGGGTGGTTTCCAGCTGCGCCTGCCACTGGCGGAGGTGGGTCTCGTAATCGCGGAGGTTAGCCTCGCGATCGCGCAGGGCTTCGTGGTCCTGGTCGAGGTTGTGGCGCTCCATCAGGGCGTGGCTGGCGATTGCGCTCTCGGCGCGGTCACTGGCGAACAACGACAGTCTAATTTCCGGCTTGGGCGCGGGAAAGATGATGATGGGATTGGTGTTGGGCGTGGACATGGTTTGCGACGCGCGCACCATAAGCCACTCCGGGCCGAAAAGGCCATAGGCGCAGCCGGCTTTTACCCGTTGTTTACCCTTGCCGCGTGGGCTTTCAGACAAAATTTACCCGCCGCGCCGGCGGGGCGGATAAATCTTTTCCGACGCGCGCTCAGGCGCGGAAAATCACGTCCTCGCGGTTGAACATTTTCACCGCCAGCGTGAGCGCGACCGCGGCGTAAACGCAGGACGAGCCGAAGATGAGCACGATGTAATTCCAGTGCCAGATGCCGGACAGCATCTCCTTGCACACGAGCGAGAGGTTCAGAATCGGCACGAGGGCGAGACGCGCGTTGAGATCAATGCCCGGCAGCATGCCAACGACCGCCGGCATGATGATGAGGAAGACCATTGGCGCGACGTAGCTCTGCGCCTCCTTGTAGCTCTTGGCAAAAAGCGCGACGGTGAAGATCACCGCCGAAAACAGCACCGCCACGGGCAGTACCATCCCCACCACGCCCAGCAGGCCCACCGGGTCGATCATCGGCATGGCCGTGCCCGCGGCTTTCGCCTGCATGGCAGCGGCCGCCAGTTTCGCCCCACCCCCGCCGCCAAACATCATGCCGGCGGCCATCGCACTCAGGCCCATCGACGTGAGCGAGAGCAGCATCGCCGACAGTGAGCCGGTGAGCACCATGAGGAACTTGCCCAGCACGAGGTCCACCCGCGCCACCGGGCTGCACAGGAGTGTTTCCATCGTGCCCCGCTCCTTCTCGCCGGCGGTCAGGTCCATCGCCGGGTACATTGCGCCCGTGAAGCAGAGAATGATGATGAGGTAGGGCACGATCCCGCCGAGCAGGTTGCCGCCCACCTTCTCGGGTGCCGCCACGTTCTCGCGTCGCAGGTCGAAGGGTTTCACCAGCGTCGCCGGCAGTGCACGCTCGGCCAGCCGCGCCGTGACCGTCTGGTCGCGCAGGTCGCGGAAAAACTTCTCCAGCTCCGACACGGCGAAGCCGGACTTCAGTTCACCGTCGTAGTTGTAGATGACCACGGGGTCGGCTGCCCCGGCCTTGAGCCCGGCCTCAAACCCGGCGGGGATCAGCACGGCGGCGCGGACTTTCTTGTCCGAGATCTGCTGCTTCCAGTCGGCCGCCGTCGGGACCACCTTGAGCTTCTTGTCCTGCCGGAGGGCGGCGGCCACGCCCGGCGAATCGTCCCCGCCCACGATCATGACCGCGGGGGTTTCCTCCCGGGCCTTGCTGACGACCCCCGCGGCGATCTTGCCCACGCCAAAGGTGAGCGCCGGCATGACAAAGGTCGGGATGATGATCATGGACATCAGCGAGCGCCGGTCGCGCAGCGTGTCTTTGAGTTCCTTCAGGTAGACGGTGAATATATTGTGCAGGTTCATGGTTGGCTCCTCAGTTTTTCAACGCCGCCGCCAGGGCCGCTTCGCCGCCGACCGCCTTGACGAAGACCTCCTCCATGTCCTGCTCGCCGAAGCGGGTGCGCAGCTCAGGCAGCGTACCCTCGGCCACGAGGCGGCCACCGTGGATGATGCCGACCGTATCACAGAGCTTCGCCACCTCGCTCATGATGTGGGTGGAGTAGATGACGGTCTTGCCGCGGTTGCGGCACTCGCGGACAAAGCTGACAATTGCGCGCGCGGTCATGACATCGAGTCCGAGCGTCGGCTCGTCGAAGATCATCACCGCCGGGTCATGGACCAGGGTCCGGGCGATGGAAGTCTTCTGCTTCATGCCGGTGGAAAACTTGTCGCACCGCCGGTCGAGGAACTCGGCCATGTCGAGCTCCGTGGCGAGGTGACGGATGCGCGCCGTGATCGCGGCATCCGTCATTCCGTTCAGGCGGCCAAAATAGGTAATCATCTCCCGGGCGGTGAGGCGGCCGTAGAGTGCGGTGCTCGCGGCGAGGAAGCCGACCTGCGCACGAACCTTCTCCGGCTCGCGCTCCACGTCGTAGCCGGCAACGGTGGCGTGGCCGCCGGAGGGCTTGAGCAGCGTGGCCAGCAGCCGGAGCGTGGTGGTCTTGCCGGCGCCGTTGGCGCCGAGCAGGCCGTAGATCTGCCCGGGACGGCAGGTGAAGGACACGTCGTCGACGGCGGTAATCACGCCGCGTTTCTTATCCTTGAACGTCTTGGTCAGATGGTGGGCTTCGATCATGAATCGCGGAGGTTCGGAGGTTGTGAAAATCGCAGGGACGTTTTTATCGCGGAAGCGCGGAGGAGCGGAAAAGAAGGGAACCATACAAAGAATCCCCCCCTGCTTTTCTGCTCCTCCGCGTCTCCGCGATAAAGGTCTTATAAACTCATTTTCTCTCTGAATTCCTGCGCCTGCCGGCGGCTCAATTCGACCTTGGCGGCGCCCTTCAGGTGCACGAGCAGGCCGCCGCTGAACCACGGCTCGATCTTGTCGATCCAAGCGAGGTTGATGATCTGGCGGCGGTTCGCGCGGAAAAAATATTTCGGGTCGAGCCGCTCCTCCATCGCGTTGAGCGAGCGGAAAAGCTGCGGCTGGGCCGCGTCGAAGTGCACGCGGGTGTAGTTGCCCTCGCTCTCCAGCAGGCGGATGGACCTTACCTCCACAAACCAGCAACGGTCGCCCTCGCGGACGAAAACCTTGTCCTCGGCCGCAAGCTTTGCCTGGTGGACGACGGGCGCGGTGGGCGCGCCGAGCTTCGCCCGCAGCTTTTCCAACGCCGCGGCCAGCCGGGCGGGATCCACGGGCTTGAGCAGGTAGTCGAGCGCGTTCAGCTCGAAGGCCTTGACCGCGAACTCGTCGTAGGCGGTGGTGAAGATGACCTCGGGCGCCGGCGGCTCGAGCGACTCGAGCAGCTCCATGCCCGTCTCGCCGGGCATCTGCACGTCGAGGAAAATCAGGTCGGGCGCGAGCGCCGTGAGCTGCGCGCGGGCCTGTTTGCCGTTGGCGGCCTCGCCCACGATCTCGACGTCGGGAAAGGCCGCGAGCAGCCGGCGGAGCTCGTTCCGGGCGAGCCGCTCATCGTCGATCAGCAGGGCTTTCATGCGTGGGACAGCGGCAGCGGGATGATCGCCTCGGCCACGACGCTGCCGGGTGCCCCGGCGCGGAGCTGCAGCGTGGCCTGCTCGCCAAAGAGCAGGCGGAGCCGGTGGGCGGCGTTGGCCAGGCCCATGCCGGTCGAGCCATTGGCTTTCGCCAGGCGCGTGGCGCCGGGCTCGAACGCGCCGGGGTTCGTGACCTGGAGACGAAGGGAATCGTTCTCGCGGCGCGCGATGATGGCGATCTCGCCCCCCTCGGGGCGCGTGGAGATGCCGTATTTGACGGCGTTCTCGACCAGCGTCTGCAGCAGCATCGGCGGGATCGGCAACTGCAGTGTGTCGGGGGCCACATCGAGCCGCAGGCGCAGCCGCTCCTCATGGCGGACCTGCTCGAGCGCGAGGTAGTCGTTGACCACGCTCAGCTCGTCCTCGAACGGCACCGTCTCCAGCTGGCCGCTCTGCAGCGAATAGCGCAGGAGGTTCGCCAGCTGCGTGACCGCCTGCCGGGCCCGGAGCGGGTCCTCCTCGATCAGCGCGCGGAGGGAGTTGAGCGAGTTGAAGATGAAGTGCGGGTTGACCTGCGACTTCAGCGCACGGAGCTCGGACTCCTTCACGCTGGTGGCGAGTCGCAGCCGCTCGATCTCGAGGCGGTTGAGGCGGTCAAACAGGTGGTAGAAAAAGTAGATGCACCACCAGCCCGACAGCATAATCACGCCGTTGAGGATGCTGAAAGCGCAGGCCACCCACAGTGGCACCTTGCCGGTCCACGGCAGGGCCACCACGATGTAGGCATAGCCGTAACCGATCACGCTCCAGAGGACGGACTGGACGGTGCTCACCATCAGAATGCGCGGCAGCAACGCGCGCCAGCCAAGCGCCTTCCAACCCCAGGGCGCCACCACCGGGCGGGTGAAGTGCGTGACCAACCAGCCGAGCGCGACCACCATCGTCACGATGCAGAGCGTGCAGGTGAGGTTCGGCTTGGCCTCGTTGGCCCGGCTGTCCGGAAAGGCGAAGACCAGAAAAAACTGCAGGCCCAGCCAGAACAGCCAGCCGGCGGACTGGCAGATGACGTAGAGCCGGTCCTTGGCCCGCACGCGGTGACGTTCGTCGTCGAGCAGAACGCTGGTCAGGGCGGTGGTTACCATGGGAGCCAAACCATACTAGGCCGTCCCCGCGGGAGAGCAAACTTTGGACGAGCGGTCAGCCCGGGCGGTCGAGTGGCGCCCTCCCCCGGCCTACGCCCCGATCGGGTGCCAGGTAGTCTTGTACTCGAGGAAATCGCGGACCGCGTAGAGGCTCTGCGCCGTGTCCGCGTACCAGTCCACCGGCGTCTCGCTTTTCAGCAGCCGCGTGCGCTTGACGCTGTCCGCCGCCCCGAGCGCGAGCGCCTTGCGCTCGTCGGCGCCGACCACCGCGGAAACGGCCCGCAGGTGTGTGTGCGTCGCAAACGTCGGCACCAGCTCCTTGCAGAAACCCGTGAGCAGGTTGACCACGCCGCCCGGCAGGTCGCTCGTCGCGAGCAGTTCGCCGAGTACGATGGCCGGATAGGGCTGCGCGGACGAAGCCAGCGCCACGACGGTGTTGCCGCTCGTGATGGCGGGGACGATTAGCGACAGCAGCGCAAGCAGCGGCGCCTCGTCCGGCGCAATGACGCCCACGATGCCCATCGGTTCGGTGACGGTAAAATTGAAATAGGGTGCTGCCACGGGGTTCACATTGCCCAGCACCTGCTCGTACTTGTCCGCCCAGCCCGCATAATAAATCAACCGGTCCACCGTCGCGGTGACTTCCTTCGCCGCGGCCACCTTTGAGGACCCGCCCAGCTGGATGGCGTCGGCGAGTTCGCTGGCGCGCGCCTCGAGCATCTCGCCCAACCGGTAAAGAATCTGCCCGCGGTTGTACGCCGTGCGCTTTGCCCAGCCCGGGCCGGCCTTGGCCGCCGCCTCGACGGCGTTGCGCAGGTCCTTGCGCGTGCATTGCGGGATGTTGGCGTAGAAATTGCCGGCGGCGTCCTGCAGCGGAAACACGCGGGCACTCTCGGAGCGGATGAACGCACCGCCGACATAGACCTTGGGGGTTTTGGTGATGGGGAGACGGCTCATGTGGCGGCGGCGTTTTCGGCTTCGATTTCAGTTTCGGGCATGTCGCCCTGCAGGTAGCTCCGACCCTTGTAGGCCTTGGCCACAAAGATGAACACGGCGACACAGCCGATGGCGAGCCAGGCGAAGAAATTATAGTACGCCGCTCCGTGAAGTTTCACGGAGCCGTCGTCGTTTTCGATGAAGACGTGCACCAGCGCGGTGAAGAGGTTGCCCGCGGAAATCGAGAGCAGAAAGAGGGCCTGCACCATGGCCTTCATGGGCTTCGGCGCCTGGGTGTAGGCGAACTCGAGGCCCGTAATCGCCACCATCACCTCGCCGGCGGACAGCAGGGCGTAGGCGGGTATCTGCCAGCCGATGCTGGGCTTCAGGCCGGCGGCGAGCTGGTTCTCAATCCACGCGCTGATGAAAAACGACAGGCCGGTGACAATAAGCCCGAGCCCGATTTTCCGCAGCGGCGTCAGGGGGAAGACTCTGCTGATCACCGGGTAGATCACGTACTGGAAGAGCGGGATGAACGACAGGATCATGATGGCGTTCAGCGCCTGGATCTGGGACGAGAGCCAGGTGATGCCCGCGAACCGCAGGTCCATCTTCTCCGCCTGCGTCACCCACTCACCGCCGCTTTGGTCCCACAGCGACCAAAAGATCGCAACAAACAGGAAGATGACCGCAAGCCGGCCCAAGGTCGTGAGTCCCTCCCGGCTGAAGGTGTTGCGCAGGAATGCGTTTCCCGTTGGCGGAATGTGCGCGAATTTGTACCGGCCCTTCCAAAACACAAAGGCCGCCAGCAGCATCAGCAGGGCCGGCACGCCGAAGGCCGGCATGGGGCCGTAGCGGTCGAGTAGCACCGGGATGAGCAGGATGGAGAAAAACGACCCGAAGTTGACCGAGAAATAAAACCACCCGAACGCCCGCGACAGCAGGTTTTGGTTGTCGGCGCCAAACTGGTCGCCGACATGGGAAGAAACGCACGGCTTGATGCCACCCGAACCGATCGCAATCAGCGTCAGGCCGAGCGTCAGGCCCAGGCGGGTGTGATCCAGCGCCAGGACCACGCTGCCGGCGCAGTACACCAGGGAGAGCCAGAAGATGGTTTTGTATTTACCCCAGAAGGCGTCGGAGACAATCGAGCCGAGCATCGGCACGAAGTAATTCGCGAAGAGGAAGAGGTGATACCACTTGTTGGCGTCGTTTTCGCTCATCGGCGCGAACGCCCCCGACCGGTCCATGAGGTACTTTGTCATGAACACGACGAGGATGGCGCGCATCCCGTAGAAGTTGAACCGCTCCGCCGCCTCGTTGCCAATGATGTACGGGATGCCCGGCGGCATCTTGTCCGTCTTGAGCGGGGCGGTGAGATAGGGTTGCGAGGGCATCAGGAGGGAATTTTGACCGCGAAAGAACGCGAATTTACGCGAAGCGATGACGAAGTGCCTTTCGAGCCCAGATTGTCATTCTGAGCGCAGCGAAGAATCCCCTTGGACCCAGTCCAGGCGACCAGCGGAATCCCTCTGGATTCTTCGCTGCGCTCAGAATGACAAACGGCTGCGGAATTAGTGGGCATCGTTCGCGTGAATTCGCGTCCATTCGCGGTTTCAAACCAGCTTGCAGTAATCGAGCAGCCCCTGACGGCCGCCTTCGCGGCCGAAGCCGCTTTCCTTGTAGCCGCCGAAGGGCGACGTCGGGTCGAACTTGTTGTAGCAGTTGGCCCAGACCACGCCGGCCTTGAGCTCCGTGGACATCTTCAAAATGCGCGAGCCCTTGTCCGTCCAGACGCCGGCGCTGAGTCCGTACGCCGTGTTGTTCGCCTTCTCGATCGCCTCATCGACGGTGCGAAAGGTCAGGATCGAGAGCACCGGCCCGAAAATCTCCTCCCGCGCGATCCGGTGGCTCATCGCGACGTTGGAAAAGATCGTCGGGCGGAAGTACCAGCCCTTCGCCGGCAGCGGGCACGGCGACTGGTAGATCTCGGCGCCTTCCTTCACGCCCGAGGCGACGAGCTTTGTGATCTTGGCCAGCTGCTCCTTCGAATTGATGGCGCCGACGTCCGTGTTCTTGTCCAGCGGGTCGCCCACGCGCAGCACCTTGATCCGCTGCTTGAGCTTCGCGATGACCTTCGCCGCGACGGGCTCATGCACGAGCAGGCGCGAGCCGGCGCAGCAGACGTGGCCCTGGTTGAAGAAAATGCCATTGATGATGCCCTCGACCGCCTGGTCGAGCGGCGCGTCGTCGAACACGATGTTCGCCGCCTTCCCGCCGAGCTCCATCGTCATCTTTTTGTCCGTGCCCGCCAGCGAGCGCATGATGATTTTGCCGACCTCCGTCGAGCCGGTGAACGCGACCTTGGCCGGGATCGGGTGCGCCATCAGCGCCGCGCCGGTCGCCCCCGCGCCCGTCACAAAATTCACCACACCCGGCGGCAGGCCCGCATCCTGGATGATCTCGGCGAGCTTGAGCGCGGTGATCGAGGTGGTTTCGGCGGGCTTGAGCACGACGCAGTTGCCCATCGCCAGCGCCGGCGCAAGTTTCCAGGCGCACATCAGCAGGGGAAAATTCCACGGGATGACCTGCGCGACCACACCGAGCGGGGCGACCCGGCGGCCCGGGGCGACGTACTCGAGCTTGTCCGCCCAGCCGGCGTGATAGAAAAAATGCGCGGCGGCCATCGGCACATCGAAGTCCCGCGACTCCTTGATCGGCTTGCCGCCATCCATCGTCTCGGCGACGGCGAACTCCCGCGCGCGGTCCTGCAGCAGCCGGGCGATGCGGAAGAGATATTTGGCGCGTTCGCGGCCGGACAGCTTGCCCCAGACGTTGTCATAGGCGCGCTGCGCGGCCCGACAGGCCGCGTCCACGTCGGCCGTCCCGGCCAGCGCGATTTCCGCCAGCTTCCGCTCGGTCGCGGGGTTGATCGTGTCGAAATACCTGCCCGACTTCGGCGCAACGAACTTACCGTTGATGAAGAGTTCGTAGCGCGGCTTGAGCTTCGGGTCCGCCGTCTCCGGCGCCGGATCATATTCCCAGAGGTCGCCGAAGATGAGCTCGGGGGCAGGCCGGCCGTTGCGGGCGGTCGTTTTCCTTTTCTTGGAGGCTAAGGTGGGCATGAAAGTTTGGTTTTAAAGGAGGCAACGGAGGAAACAGTGACGGATCGTGGCAGGCAATTCTCTCCGTTTTCTCCTGTGTAAATTAGTATGATTCGGCCGCTTCGCTAAAATAATACGGCGCCTGGTAGGCCCCGGTCCGCTCCTTCTCGATCTGGCGGAGCAGGTCGTTGAGCAGCGAGCTCGCGCCGAACCGGTAGCGCGTGTTGTTGAGCCATGCGTCGCCGAGTGTCTCCTTCACCGCGATGAGGAACTGCAGCGCCTGCTTCGCGGTGCGGATTCCGCCGGCCGGCTTCATGCTGATTGCGGTACCCGTATCGAGGTAAAAGTCCCGGATCGCCTCGAGCATCACCTGGTTGTTGCCCAGGGTGGCGTTGAGCGTCGTCTTGCCCGTACTCGTCTTGATGAAATCGCCCGGCCGGATCACCCGCATCGCGAGAAACGATGCGGCGCGGATGTTGTCGTAGGTCTCGAGCTCGCTGACCTCGAGGATGACCTTGAGTGTCGCCCCGCCGCACGCGGTGAGGACCGCCGCGATCTCGTCCTGCACCCGGCCAAATTCGCCCGCCAGAAACGCCCCGCGGTTGATCACCATGTCGATCTCATCCGCCCCGTCGGCCACCGCCGCCCGCACCTCGGCAAGCCGCGTCTTCAACGGCGCCTGGCCGGAGGGAAACGCCGTGGCGACCGACGCGATCCGTACCGCCGCACCCTCGCCGAGCGCCCGGCGCGCATACTTCACCATCGCCGGGTAAACGCACACCGCCGCCACCTGCGGCACCGTCGGGTCGTCCGACGGATGCAGCGCCTTCCCACAGAGCGAGGCGACCTTGCCGGCCGTGTCCTTGCCCTCGAGCGTGGTGAGATCGACCATCGAGACCGCGGTGCGCAGGCCCCAGAGCTTGGACGCCTTCTTGAGGCTGCGCGTCGTATATTTCGCGACACGCTCCTCGATGCCGACGCAGTCGACGTGGCCGACTTCATCGAACAGCCGTCGCAGCGACACTGACTGGCCCGCGTTCATGAGGCTGCGAACCATGCCTCTGCCCTCCCTTGAAAACAAGGGCGAACTCGCCCGGAAACCCGCGCTCACGGCTTGCGCCCGTCTCGCGGGCTTCGTTCCCTAGGCCGTCATGACCACGCCCGCCTCGTCCGATCCCGCCGCACCCACCGGCGATGTCGTCATCCGCACCATCGCGATGCCCGCCGTCGCCAATGCCAACGGCGACATCTTCGGCGGCTGGCTCGTGTCCCAGATGGACCTCGGTGGTGCCATCCTCGCCCGCGGCACCGCGCTCAGCCGCGTAACCACCGTGGCGATTGACGCGATGTCCTTCATCCGCCCCGTCTGCGTCGGCGACACCGTCAGCTGCTACGCGTCGATGGTCAAAATCGGCCGCACCTCGATGAAGATCTCCGTCGAGGCCTGGGTCCATCGCTACACCGACAGCTCGCAACACCGCGTGACCGCCGGCCTGTTCACCTACGTTGCCATCGATGCCGAGGGCAAACCCCACGCCGTCCAACGCTGAACGCCCATGCGCCGCCTGCTCCCCACCCTGGCCCTGCTGCTCCTGATCGCCCTTCCGCTCCGCGCCCAGTCGCTCGAGGAGGAGGTCCGCGTGGCCGACACCGCGCGCGTGCTTTCCACTCTGCGCGGTGATGCCGACCGGCTCGGCCGGCTGCTGTCGGACAGCCTAGTCTATGGCCACTTGAACGGCGGCGTGCAGTCCAAGGCCGACCTGCTCTCGGCCGTGCGGGGCAACCGCATCAAGTACGAGGCCTACGATTACCTGGACATGAAGATCACCCGCGTGTCCGACGAGGTCGCCGTCATCACCGGCCGGGCCCATCTCAAGGCCAGCGCCGGCCCCGAGCACGTCGACTATACGGTGCGCTTCCTCGCCGTCTGGCGCCGTGAAAGCGGCGACTGGCACCTCTACGCCTACCAGTCGACCCGGGTGGCGGATCCCGCGCTGTCGCCGGTGAGGAAGTAGCCTCCGAGGTGGGCGGCGAGGTCCCTCTCGCCGCATTGTGGGTTGCCCGCTCGCGGGCAACGTTGCGCGCCAGCGCGCAACCCACTTCAAACCACCGGCCCTACATCCGCAAACACCGCCGGGTTGCCCAGCACGGCGCGCACGAGGATTGCGGGGTATTCGCCGTAGCCGCGCGGTCCCGTCCAGTCCACGCGCTGCACCTGCAGCGGATGATAGCGCTCATGCCAGAAGCCACCGTCCTTCAGGCCCATCTGGCAGACTTTCACGACCGACTCGCGCAGCCGCTTCGTCTCGCCGCGCTTCACGCAGGCCTGCCATTCGAGAAACCACACGCGGCCCATCGCCGCCACGTCATACAGCTGGCCGACCGCGAGCTTGAAGCCGACATCTTCGTGGGACTCCCAAAATTCCCACTCTTGGTAGGTAAACGGCTTCGACACCGTCTGCGTCGGCATGCCGCCGTGCCAAAACGCCGGCTCATTCATCATCCGCGGCCAGAGTGCGTCCGCCTGCGCCGGCGTGGCCACGTCATAGGCGATCGCCGCCCAGTTCACGTCCGACAACCCGTGCAGGTCCACCACCCCGCGCTCCGGGTGCACATACTCCGCGTAATGGTCGCCGCGCCAAAACACCTCGCGGAACTTCGCCGCGAGCGTCTCCGCCTCCGCCGTCCAGCGCGCCGCCGCCGCCGTTTGCCCGAGTACCGCGTGCAGTCGCGCGCATTTGCGGAACGCGTGCACAACGTAGCACTGCGCGACGCCATCCCATTGGTGCCGCGGCGGCATCTCCGTGTAGAAACCCGCGCCGGCGATCAGGCCGTTGGTACTCTTGCGCGACAGGAGATACTTCGCCGCGCGCTCCAGTGAGGGCAGTTTCGCGGTCAGCCACGCCTGATCACCTGTCGCCGTGAAAAACTCGTCGCCCAGCAACACGTAGCTCACCGCCGCCAGCGTGCCGAGCGGGTTGATCATCGCGATCCAGTGGCTGCACGAGCCGATCCATTTGCGCGGCTTGTAGCCCTCCCGCTTGGGATCGAAGACGAACACGTCCTCCGGGTAACGCATGCCCTTGTTGTACGTCGTCGCGTGTTCCGGCGGGCCGTCCGCGGGGATGATCGCATAGGGAATGTTGCCGTCGGCGCGCTGCGACGCCTCCACGTAGTCGAAATAATCCTGCACCAGCTGAGCCCGCCCGAGCAGCAGGTACGCCCCCGCCATCTGCCACGAGTCCAGCCCGGGCCAGGTCGCCTCCTGCCCGAACCAGTGGCCGTCCGCGACAATCGTGAAATGCCCCGGATACGCGCGCTGCACCGCCGCCGGCTCGAGCGTCTGCTTGATCGCCGCCGTAACGCCCTGGCGGATGATCGCGGCCTCGTCCTCGGGCGGCGGGTTGGCGGGAGTCTCGGCCATGAATCAGGCGGGCACGACGTCGGCGAAACGCAGGATGGCGTCGTCGGACGATTCGCGGATCGACTCCGGCTTGCCATGGCCCTTCCCGCCGGACGGGACATTCGAGAGCGCGTTGTAGCAGCAGATATAGGCGCGGCGGTGTTTGTCCGAGAGATTGGCCTCGGACGCATGAAACGTGTTGCCGTGAAAAAACAGCGCGCTGCCTGCCGGTGCCTCGCAGTAATGCACGCCGAGCCGGTCGATGGCCGTCTGTACGCGCGCCTGATCCGCGCCGGCCTGGTTGCCCACCACGCCATGGTCAAAGCGTCCGAGCAGGTGCGAGCCGGGAATGACCTTCAGGCAGCCGTTCGCCTTCGTTGCCGGGTCGAGCGCGATCATGCATGAGACCAGCCGCGGGTAGAGGCAGCCGTCGCCGTACCAGTAGCCGTAATCCTGGTGCCACTCCCAGGCGCCGCCGACCCGGGCCTCCTTGAGCATGACCTTGCTGTGCCAGTGATACACATCCTCGCGCAGGAGCATCCGCACGTTGTTGACGATGCGCGGACTCGTCGAAACCGCGCCGAAGACGTCATTGCCCGCATCCATCCAGAGCGCGAGCTTGCTGGAGCGGCCGGCCGAGTCGGGCATGTCGCCGGTGTATTTCTTAACCTTGCCGTCCGACGTCACGTGGGAGAGCAGGATCTCGATTTCCCTCGCGGAAAAAACGTCCGGCACGAGCACGTAGCCGTCGCGGTCAAAAGTCTGGGTCTGTTCGATGGTCAGCATGGGGGAAGCCTCGCAATAACGGGGTAGACGAAAAGCGTCCGCAGATTGTGCGCGGGTGTTCCCACGGCAAGACGGTTCGCATTCAGATTGTCATTGCGAGCTGTGAGCGCAGCGAACGGCGAAGCAATCCATCCGGATGGATTGCCCCGGCCGCCTTCGGCGGCCTCGCCATGACAATCCTGCGCCGCGGGATTGACAGCTTTTACCCCGCGCCGCCACCGTCCCCTCGCTGTGACCCCGCCGCCCCTTCCCCTCCTCATCCTGCAGGGCGACCCGCGAGCGCTGGGCCGGCAGCAGGGCACGGCCCTGCGCAGTCAGATCCACGCCAACATCGGCGCGCTGCTCGGTGATTTCCTCACGGGCACGAAGGGGCCGGCGCCCGCCACGATCCGGGCCTGGCAAAAACGCCTGCGCACGTTCTGCTTCGACCACTGGCCGTGGCTGCAGCCCGAGATCGCCGGGATCGCCGAGGGCGCAGGCATTGATCCGGAACTTGCCGAACTGCTCAGCTTCCGCGCCTGGCAGTACGAAATCTATCATGCCGGGAGCTGCTCCAGTTTCGCGCTGCCGGGCGCCGGCGGAAAAATTCTCACGGGCGGCACGCTCGATGATCCGCGCTTCCTCTACACCATCGCCCAGGTCCAACCGTCCCTCGGCCTGCGCTTTCTCAGTTTTCCACTCGCCGGCACCGTCTGGGCCAACCGCGGGCTTAACGAGGCCGGCCTCGCCCTCGGCATTTCCTCGCTGCTCTGCCCGGGCGTGAAATTCGAACTCGATCACCTCGTGCCCGTAGACCTCGTGTTCCGCTACCTGCTGCAGTTCTGCAGCACCGTCGCCGAGGTCGAAGCGGCGTGCGCCAACTACAAGTTCTTCTGCAACCTCGTTGCCGTCGACCGTCACGGCGGCGTCTACGCCAGCTCGCACTACTGCGGCGGCCGCACCGTCTATCCTTCCCGCGAGGGCCGCGCGGCGCTGACCAACCACCCGCCCGAGCCCGCCGCCACGGCCCTGCGCGGTCGCGGCTTTACCGGACCCGAGCCCGGGGCCTACAGCTTCGAGCGCCTCGCCGAGCTCACTGCGTGGATTGAGGCCCACACCGGCCGGGCCACCGTGGCGGACGCCCAGGCCTTTCTCGGCGGCGAGAGCAAATTCGGCCGCGTGAACAACCCCAGCACCGCCTTCGCGACCATCGCCATCCCGCAGACCGACCCGCACACCCTCTGGATCGCCCAGCAGCCGGTGATGGCGGCGGGCTTTCAGGCCTTCGACGTCCGCACCGGCGCGCGGGTTTGAAACAGGAAAACGGACCTGCCCTCCGTAGCCTAGGCGAAGGCGGAAACCGAATAAATCCGCCGGACGCCGTCGCCGTCGGACGTGAACAGTACCTCGCGCTGGTCGGGCGAGAGCACCGGGTGCGGGTGGTTGTCCTGCGTGTGCCATGAGGTGTTGCTCGCGCACAGCGGCACGACGTCCATCCGGCCGTTGGCCCAGTCCAAGTTGAGCCGCGAGATCAGGTTACCGCGGCGATGCTTTTTCCCGGCTTCATCGGCGATCGCGTCGGTGATGACAAAATCACCTTTCCGGCTCGGGAAGAAATGCCCGTAAAACGACGCCACGTCCCGCGGGAGGGAAATTTCCTGCAACGGTGCACCCGCGTCCACCGGCGCGCGTCCGACAAACTGCTCCGGATACTCCCCCGCGTCCCAGCGCACGCCGTGATAAATGACCGCGTTGCCGTCCTCCTGCCAGACTTCGTGCGCCACGTCGTCGAGCCCGGGCTCCGGGGTGCGGCGGAACTGGATCGGCCGCCCCGGGTGGCGCACCTGCGTCCGCGGCTGGCCGTCCGCCTTCATCCAGATGCGCTCCACCCCGAGCGGCCATGTCCACTCGTGATTGTAGAGCACGAGGTCGCGGCGGTGCGGATGATACTGCACATGCGTCACCCACGCCGGCTCCTCCCAGCGCACCGTCATCTTCCCGGTGGCAACTTCCACTTCAACGAGCTGCGTGGTCAGCCCGAACTTCGCGTAGTTCTCCGACATCTCCTGGTTGCCCTTCCGTTTCTCGCCAAAGCCCAGAATCCGGCTGTCCGCCAGGCTGAGCAGCACGTGCTCGCCGGCCGCATCGAGGTGACAGTAACCCACCGTGCGCGCCGGCGGAATCTCCGCCAGCATGCGGCGTTTCCCGTCGCGCACGTTGACGCAGTCCAGCTGACCCCAGCCGCCCGCGCGACCCCAGACGAAAAACAGGTTCCCCGACGCCGGATGCAGGCACGGGCTGGATTTGTTGAGCCCATGCGCGGCCACCGTGCCGTTGAAGAGATAATCCTCCGCCGGATTGGCCGAACGCGGCCGGGCAAAATAAGGATACGCCTGCATCGCCGGTCCCGGGAAAACCGCGAGTGGCTCCATCTGTCCGGTCGCCCGGTCAATCCGCGCCAGGCTCGCGCCCTCGGGATGCTCCGAGAACGCGTTGGTGATCGCCGCCAGCACCGCGCCGTCCGCGGTCAGGCTGCCCGACGTGAAGTAGAGCAGCTGGCAGTTGGCCGTGCGTGGTGATTCGGCGCGGGGCGGTCTCATGACGAAAACGGCAGGAAGGCAGCCCTAGGTCAGCAGGTCTTCCGGGGCCGGGCCGGGCACCACGCGGGAAACCGCCGGCTGCAGCCGGGCCGCCAGGGCCAGCTTCACCGCCGCGGTGTGCCGCCGGTAATAGAGCGCCAAGCCGCCCTGGTAGAACAGCGTGACCACGGCCAGCGAGCCATAGAGCGCGTAGAACATCAGCCGCACCATCGGCAGGATCGCCGCCAGGTCGACGCCAGCCTGCGCCATTTCCATGCGCATCTCCGGCGTCAGGTTGCCCATGGCGCTCTCGGCGTCGAAGCTCGCGAACCGGCTGACCGCGTAGACCACGACCACGCCGAGCACCAGCAGCTGGCTGCGCACCAGCCGGCGCAGGCCGCCGGCGTCACCGCGCGCCACTTGCTTGCGGCCGGATAATTCCATCAGGCCGCCCACCGTCACCAGGACCCCGACGGCCACCCCCATGAGATCGCCGAAGGCCAGCGACCCCAGCGCGCCCACTCCCGCGACAATCGCGACGCCGAGGCCATTCAACTTGGCCGTGCTGAGCACGCGGCGCAGCTGTTCCTCGGGGACACGGGGCGGTTTCATGGGACGGCGCAGCCTGTGATGGCAACTTTCCCCTCGCGAGCCCATTCAGCTGGCAACCGACTACGGCGGACTGACGGCTTCAATCACGGGTGTAGCGCGCGGGGTGTTCACGCGCGTGGCGCTCAATCCCAGCCATGATCGCGCGGCAACTCTGCGGCCAGCGGTCGGGCGGCATGTCCTCGGTGATGCCGATGAGGAATCCGTCCAGCGCGCCGGCCTGTTCCAGCAGGTCGCAGGTCACCTGCTCGACGGCGGCATCCGGACGGAGGTGCACCGAGGAGGGAAAGTTGATCCACAGGACCTTGTTCGGCCAGGCCGCGCGCGCCTCCGCCAGGGTTTGGTCGGTGTCGGGCGCGGGGGTGAAGGCCTCGATGTAGTCGAGCGCCGTGCCGGCGATCGCCTTCGCCAGCAGCCGCGTGTTGGCGTCGAAGTGGCAGCCAATGAGCTTGCCGTGCCGGTGCATGACTTCGGCCGCCTCATTGTAATGCGGCACGAAATATTGCTCGAAGTTCTCCCGGCCGATGATCTCGGGGGTCACGTTGCCGCCGTAGTTGGCGTGGGACGCCGGCGACTGCGCCACGAGCGGGTAGATCTTGCGGCGGTTCTCCACGAGGATCTCGTAGAGCTGCAGCACCTCGTCGCGCCGCTCCATCCATTCCTCGCAATAGGACTGCATGCCCATCACGCCGCCGGAGATGAGCTCCTGCATCGGCTCGAGCCCGAAGTTGGCCCGGAAAATCGTGTCGCCCCGGTCCGCCTCCTGCGCGCGGGCAAACTCGGCGTAGGCCGGCGCGTAGACCTCGTCGCGCAGCAGGAAGCGGATCGCAGCGTAGTCCTCCGGGCGCTTGAGCAGGAACTCGTGCCGCCACGCCGTGAAACCGCCGTCCTCCATGAGCGTGGACAGCGTGCCACACGGGGTCTCGTAACTGGTCCGCGTGAACTTGCGCTCCCCCTCCCAGTAGACGTGCTGCGTCATTTTCACGTTGGGCCGGTGGGTCGTGAAGACCGGGAGGCGGTTGACGATGCAGCCGCCCCGGTTGCGCAGCTCGCGCTCCGCGGCGCACGGGGGGATCATGCATTCGTAAATCGTGAACGGCACCCGGTCGGTGTGCCCGCCGCGCAGCGCCTGTTCGACTCTCTCCCGTGGGGTCATGGGGCGCGAATCAGTAGTTCCCCTCGCGCCGCCAGACATCGAGCATCACCTCGTAGCTCGCGAGCGGCATGCCGGTATAGATGCAGTTGCTCGTCGAGAAAATATAGCCTCCGCCCGGCATGCCATGCTTCAGCGCATACCGCGCCGCCTCCGCGATCTGCGCCGGCGTGCCCATGTCCAGCATGCCGCAGTGCACGTTGCCAATCAGGCAGACTTCCGAGCCGTAGCGCCGCTTGACCTCCGCGATGTCCACCGAACCCTGCGGATCCAGCGAGTGCAGCGCGTGCGGCCCGCTCTGCACCAGCTGGTCAATGATCGGCATGATGTTGCCGTCGGTGTGCTTGATCACGTAGTACCCGAGGTCCCGGTACCCCTTGGTCACCGCGGTGAGGTACGGCGTGATGAACTCGGAAAACTGGGCCGGGCTCAGGAAGGGGCCGGTGTTGAAACAGTAGTCGGCGCACAGCGCGTACCCGTCGAGTCCGCCCGGCCGCCGCCCGCGCGCCGCGCGTTCCAGCGCCGCCCGCACCCAGCCCGCAGTCTGCGCCTTCAGCTTCTCCGGCTCCTCCACCAGCTGGCAGGAAAACGCCTCCATGTCGTTTCCGTTCGGGATCGCAAAGGTCGCGTCGCCATGGGCCATCAGGAAAAAACGGTCACCCGTGCGCTCGCGGATCAGGTCCACCATGCGCTGCAGCTCCTCGTCGGTGCTTGGGTTCTGATGGATGAAGATCGCGCTGTGCTCGTAGCGCTCGGCGGTGGCGATGTACAGGTCGGCCATGTCGCGCCGGTGCAGCTCGCGCTCCTTCTCCTCCATCTGCAGCCACTGGTCGTAGTTGCGGTGCGAGGGGTGTAGCCGGCCGAACGCCTCCATCGTGAGGAAAAACACCATCTCGAAGTGCGGCACGCGCCCGGTCAGCGGCCGCCGCTCGAGGGCTGCGATGCAACGCGCACGGGGCGTGAGAGGGCCGGGCGCGGACCCGGCCGTGGCCACTCGTCCGCGGTCAGCACCACGCGAAGCTTTCACGCTCATGCCGTCGGTGTTATCTCCCCGACCCCGGCGCACAATCGGCAAACGCCGGAAGGCAAGAAACGAGGAGGGATTGCCAAATTTCACCCGGTCACCGCCGCCCACCCGCCGATTGCCACCCGGCGGCCCGGAAACCTGGGCGCGCGTGAGTCCGTTTTATCCGCACCACGACCCCACTCACTTCGCGGTCGAATCGGCGCTGGGCCTGCAGCCGGGAATTTTCGGCCTGATCGCCGCGGGCTGGGTCCTGGACAATTTCGTGTGACCGGGCGTGGCCTGGCCGCGGCCAGGCGATCCACGCCGGCATCATCCCGCAATAGAGCGCGGTCGCGCGAAAGTGATTTACCCCGCCGCGATAAAGAACCCCGCCAGGATCCACCGCAGGGCCAGCCGCACCCAGTTCATGCGACCTGCGTCCGCGCCGCGGAGCCGCCGAACAGTTCCTTGAGCACGCTCCATGCGCGGCGGAGTCCGGCGTCACGCACGCCCCCGCCCAGCGCGTAGATGCGCGCGAACTTGGCCTCATGGCCGTGATAGCGCGGCGGCAGCAGGAAAAGCGTGCCGGCACTGTCCGCCGAGACCGTCGAGAAAAACCACCCCCGGTCCACCTCCAGTTGCGCGGGGGCCGCCGCCACGGCGGCCGATCGCTCCGGCAGCACCAGCCACGGGCGATAGAAAAATTGCAGCGCCCCGTCCGGATTCCGCTCGAGGCGGCCGTAGGTCCGCACCGGCACGCCGGCCAGGTTCGCGCCCGCGAACAGGCGGTTGCTGTTTTCCGCCGGAGTGAACCGGTGGCGCCGCAGCGTGAAGAAATCCCAGCAGAACTCGGAGCCAAACCAGGTGAGCCGGAACGCCCAGCCCGCGACAAAATAAGCGACGATGATCACCCCGATGGAGAGCGCCGCTCCGACCCAGGGATTGATCGTGGCGGTGAGGGTGAGCAGGCCCAGCAGCGCGGTGCGCGCCGCCTTGAGCGCGGCGTCAATCGCCCCCCACGGGCTGAGCAGGATCAGCACGTTGATCGCGTGCGACGCCATCCACACGACGGCAAACACCGCGATGCCAAACGGGACGGTCAGGAGATCGAGCAGCCACGAAAAATCCGCGGCCTGGATCATGGCGAAGCCGCCTGAACCGTGGGCCGCCGCCGTGGGCGCCCCGCCCGTCACCAGCTTGGAAAGCGTGTCCATCGTCAGCGGAATGACCGCCCCCGCCGCCACCAGTCCCGAGACCTTGTTCTCAATGGTCTCCAGCACGTCCAGCGGCTTCTTGAAGCCCGGCGGCAGCATCGCGCCCAGGCTGTCCTTCGCGGCGCACAGGCCGACGATGAGCAAAGCCGGGAGGAAAAAACTCCAGTGGGCATACCACGGCAGCGCGGCGCGGGCGGCACGGTCCTTGGCCGTCGCCCACTGGTAGGCGCCGTAGGCCCCGGTGCCAAGCAGCGGCGAGATCGCGATGCCGGTCACGGTCGCGATTGATTTCGCCAGTCCAACCGCCGGCGAGCGGTCGGTGGCGGGTGGCGCCGCGGGTCCCGCGGCTGAAAGCGGGGTCAGGCCGGCAGCCAGCAGCGCAAGCAGCAGAAACCACGGGGCGCAGTGTTTCATGGGCGCAAACTAACGGCCGGACCAGCCGGTGGAAAGCGCGAAGGCACCACCGGGCCGGCCGGCACTCACGGCCGGCACAACCGACCGCGCCGGACGGCGGGTCCGGCAGGCCCGTCGGAATCGGTCACCTCACAGCCGCTCGCGCTCGAGGTTGAGCCAGGCGGTTTCCTTCGGAGTGAGCGTCACGCCCAGGCACGCCAGCGAGCTCACAGTCTCGCTGACGATGCGCGGACCGATGAGCGCGAACGTCGGGAAGGGCTGCGCCAGCACATAGGCCGCCGCGATGGCGATGGGCGTCGTGCCCTTCTTCTTCGCCAGCGCGATCGCGCGGTCGCGGCGCGCAAAGTTGTCCTCGGAATACCAGCAGCGCACGAGCTGTTCGTCCTCGCGCTTGTCCGGCGCGGCGCGGTCGGTGAAGAACCCGCGGGCCTGGCTCGACCAGGCGAGCAGCGGCAGCTGGTTTTTCTTCAGCCAGCGGCGCGAGTCCTTGTCCGACGCGGCAATGCAGCCCGCCCAGACCGGGTCCACCATGCGCGCGAGGCTGAAGTTATTACTCACCACGCTGAAGCCCTGCAGGCCCTTGCGCGCCGCGTAGCGGTTCGCCGCGGCCACGCGGGGCAGCGTCCAGTTGGAGCCGCCGAACGCCTTGATCCGACCCGCCTTCACATGCTCGTTGAGCACCTCGACAAACTCGCCGATGGGCACCTCGAGGTTGTCGCGGTGCAGCATATAGATGTCCGCATAGGGCGTCTGCAGCCGGCCAAGCGACTCGTGCAGCTGCTCGGTGAGATACTCCGGCGTGCAAAACGGCGTGTGCGCACCCTTCACGATGACGCTGATCTCCTCGCGGATGCCGCGGTTCTTGATCCACTGCCCGAGCAGCCGCTCCTGCAGGCCGCCGCCGTAGACGTAGGCCGTGTCGAAGGTGTTGCCGCCGCGGGAGAAATAATCGTCCCACACCGCCGCGCTGTGCGGCATCGTGACTGTGTTGTCACAGCCCATGATCAGTCGCGACACCGGCTTCGCGAGGTGCGGAATCACACCGGTGGGGATGTTGGCGTCCGCGCGCTTGGCCAGCGGCCGGCGCGCATGCGTGTGCAGGAAATTCTCCGGCTTCTCCGCCTCGTACAGCAGGCCGATGGACGCGCGCCACGCGTCGAGCGCGGCCATGTTGCCGAGCGTGTCAGCCACGCTCATCGCGGACACCTCGCGCTCGCCCAGCTCCAGCGCCCGGGCCACGGCGTCAGCCTCGAGGCCGTAGAGGTTCTTGTCGGTGGCGACACTGATCTCCTCCACCTTGCCGTCCTTGTGCAGGAAAAATTTTGCGGGTTCGCCCTCGCTGGGCGGAATCCACGGCGAGGGTACCACGATCATGCCGGTGCTGCCGTAGATGCGCGCGGAGTTGTCCTGGCTCAGGCCGACGCTCGTCGCCACCTGCGCCACGAGGCCGTTGGCGAATTTCAGCGTCGCCGCCGCGACCACGTCCACCCCCGTCTGCGGATGCAGCTCGCCCGCACCCGTGACCGAGGTGGGGTTCAGAAACGGCTGACCCGACATCGCGCCGGCGATGAGCCGCGAGAACGACACCGCATAGCAGCCGACGTCGAGGATGCCGCCGCCGCCCGCGGCGTTGGACCAGAGGCGGGACTCGGCGTTGAAGCCGGCGTTAAAGCCAAAGGTCGCCTGCACGAGCTTCACCTCGCCGATCGCGCCGCTGCGGACGAGCTCGACGAGCTTGGCGGTCTGCGGATGACAGCGGTACATGAACGCCTCCATCAGGAGCACCTGGTTCGCGCTCGCGGCCTCGGCCATGACCATGGCCTCGGCGTAGTTCAGCCCGATGGGCTTCTCACAGAGAATGTGCTTCCCCGCCTCGGCGGCCTTCACCGCCCACTCAACGTGCTGCGGGTGCGGGACGGCGATGTAGACGGCCTCGACTTCGGGGTCGGCGAGCAGCGCCTCATAGCTGCCATGGGCGCGCGGGTGGCCGTTGGCGGCCGCGAATTTCGCGGCGCTGGCCGGCGTGCGGCTCCCCACCGCCACCAGGCGGCTGTTTTCGGCGCGGGCCAGACCCTGCGCAAAAATCCCCGCGATGCGGCCCGTGCTCAAGATTCCCCAGCCAAGCTTTTTGGTCATGTCCGGCCAAACTAGGTGACTCCGCGCCGCCAATGCAATCACGCCGATGCCCCGATCCCGCGTAACCCAATAGGTTACACTCAATCACGCCGCATGGCGCACTCCGCGACAGAGGGCCAGTGTAACCTATTGGGTGACACTGGATCGCGGTTCACCGGGGGCGAGGAGTGAGGGTTGCGTCGGTGGGTCGCATCGGTTGAGGCTGGGGCATGCCGCTCACCAAGGCCGGACTCCAGCGCCTGCGCTCCCTGCGCGAAAAGAAGCACCGCGAGGCGCTCGGGCTCTTCGTCGTCGAGGGCGAAAAGGTCGTGGCCGAGCTGCTCGCGGCCGGTTTTCCATTCGAGGAGATCTATGTGGTGAAGGCCGGGGACGGGGCGCCCGCGCCCCGTTTCGCCATCCCCGCAGCGGGGGCGCCGCGGCTCCAACCGATCGAGATCACCGCCGAAGAGATGGCCCGCGCCAGTCATTTTCCCGCCCCCTCGAGCGCACTCGCGGTCGGAAAAATCTCCCGCGCCCCCCTCGCGGACGGCGCGCTCGACCGCGGGCTCACTCTGGCGCTCGATGGCGTACAAGACGCCGGCAACGTCGGCACCCTCCTCCGCATTGCGGACTGGTTCGGGCTCGACCGCGTGGTGCTGTCGCCGGACTGCGCCGACCTGTTTCACCAGAAGGTCATCAATGCCAGCATGGGCTCGTTCGCCCGCGTGTCCGCCCACACCGCCGATCTGCCAGTCGTGTTGGCCGCGACGAAGGTCCCGGTTCTCGGCTGCGACCTGACCGGGGACGATGTCCATGGCATGTCCGCGCTGCGCGACGCCGTGATCGTCGTGGGCCGCGAGGGCTCGGGCCTGTCGGCGGCGGTGAAAAAATGCGTGACGCGCTTCGTCACCATCCCGCGTTTCGGCGGAGCCGAGTCCCTCAACGCCGCCGTCGCCGCCGCCATCGTGTGCGACAACCTCCGGCGATCGGCCAAAGTCTGAGTCTCACACAGAGACGCGAAGCCGCGGAGGGATCGAGCTTTGCAGCTCCGCGTGAAGCCCTCCGTTGGTCCGCCCTCAGTCCTTGCCCATCTTCTTCTTCGAGCCGCCGCCGGTGTGCAGCGCCATGCCGGCCATCATGCCGATCGCGAACACGCCGAAAAAGATCAGCGCTGCCTGGGCATGGAGGGGATTCTTGGCCGTGGTCCCGGCGATCGGAAAGTTGAAGTCGATCACCTGCAGGTTGTTCATGCCCACGTAGAGCACGATGAACAGCATCGCGAGGAACCAAAGGGTCTTGAGGAAAGCCTTCATGGCCCGGCACCTTGGAGAACTCCCGCCCGCTTGGCGAGTATTTGCCGCGGAGACCTGACACAGGATTCTAACCGGAGGGAACAGGGGAAACAGCGAGAGGATTTCGAGCTCCTCCTCCGCTCACTCCGCTTCCTCCTGCAAAACGGCTCGGTTCGACCGCTCCCACGCCTTCGCCCGGAGCGCGCGCGGCGCGACCCCGAGCACCGCACCGACCGCAAGCAATGAAACGCCTCCTCCGGGCTTAGCCTTTGGGGTAAGTTTCAGCGGCTGATGACTGGCAGGAGACATGGTTATGTGTTAACGGATATCCTCCATACTGCATGACCCCCGCCACCCTCGACACCCCTTCCCTCGTCAGCGTTACCGGCGGCTTTGCCGGCACCCGCCACGGCACTTTTCCGAAGGTCCGCCCGCCGGGCTATTTTTCACCCGACGCCGACCCGGCCGCCGTGAAGGCGTTCTTCGAGGCCAACGGCTACCTCGTGCTTGAGAACGGGTTCACCCCCGCCGAGGTCGAGGCGCTCAAGCGCGAGACGACCCTCATCTGCCGCGGTGAGCGCGGCGAACTGCCGGACCACCCCAAGGCCGCGCCCACCGAGTCCGACGCCGACGTCCTGCAGCGGTTCCTCTGCATCCATTTCCCGCACAAGTGCTCCGAGGTGATGCTGGCCACCGTCCATAGCGCGCCCACGGTGAAGACCCTGACCACGATCATCGGCCCGAACGTGAAGTGCATGCAGTCCATGCTCTTCATCAAGTCCTCCGGCAAGCCCGGCCAGGCCTGGCACCAGGACGAGGACTACATCCCGACGCGGGACCGCTCGCTCACCGGCTCGTGGATCGCCCTCGACCGTGCCACCCAGGAAAACGGCTGTCTGTGGGTCGTGCCCGGCTCACACCGGCACGGCATCCTCTGGGAGCAGCGCTGGCATGCCGACCGCCGCTTCGACTGCGCGCAGGAGTCCGTGGATTTCCCGTACACCGACGAGCAGTCCATCCCGGTTGAGGTCGAAGCGGGCTCCGTCGTGTTCTTCAACGGCTACCTCCTCCACCGGTCGCTGCCCAATCGCGCGCCACAGGGCACCTACCGGCGCTCGCTGGTGAACCATTTCATGAGCTGCGAATCGCACCTCCCCTGGGGCAAGACCCCCGAGGGCGAGCACAACGCGCATTATGATTATCGCGATATCATCATCGTCGCCGGCAAGGACCCGTATGCCTACCGCGGCTACACCAGCATCCAGACGCCGAGCGTCCGCCCCAGCGGCCAGGGCGGCTGCGACAAGTGGGGCGGCAAGGGCCACGAGTACTCCGAAAACCCGCCGCCGCGGCCGGTGGGAAAATTGTAGGGCGGGATCGCTGATCCCGCCTGTAGGTTGCACGCCAGCGCGCAACCCACGAAAGGCTGCTGCGCGCGGAGCGCCCGGCCCACCCACGGAAAGGGCGGGTCAAAGACCCGCCCTACTCCAGTCAAAGAGGCCCGGCTCAGCTTACGCCTTCTTCTTCGCCTCGATCCAGGCGCGCACGTTTTCCTCGAGGATGTCGAGCGGCACCGCGCCGTCTTTCAGCACCACGTCGTGAAACTCGCGCACGTCGAACTTGCCGCCCTGCGCCTTCGTGCCGCCGAGTTCCTTCGTCGCCAGCTCGCGCAGCTCCAGGATCTTCAGCATGCCGATTTTGTAGGCGGTCGCCTGGCCGGCCATGACGATGTAGCGGTTGGTTTCGGTCAGGATGTCGCGCTCGCTGTTCGGCGTGTTCGTGCGGAGCCAGTCCATCGTCTGCTGACGCGTCCAGCGCTTCGCGTGGAGGCCCGTGTCCACCACCAGCCGCGCCGCGCGCCAAAGCTCCATCGAGAGCCGGCCAAAGTTGGCATACGGGTCCGAGTAAAAACCCATCTCCTTCGGGATGCGCTCGCAGTACAGGCCCCAGCCCTCGATGTACGCGGTGTAGCCGCCAAACTTCCGGAACTTCGGGATGCCCGTCAGTTCCTGCGCCATCGCGATCTGCATGTGGTGGCCCGGGATGCCTTCGTGGTACGCCAGCGCCTCCATCTCGTACTTCGGCACTGAGTCCATCTGGTAGAGGTTCACGTAATAGGTGCCGGGCCGCGAACCGTCCGGCGCCGGGCGCTCATAAAACGCCCCGCCACTCTCACGCTCGCGGAACGGTTCGACGGCCTTCACGAAAATCATCGCCTTCGGCTTGGTGATGAACAGCTCGTCGAGGCGTCCGCGCATTGTGTCGATGATCTTGATCGCGCCCTCGAGATAGGCCGCCTTCCCCTCCGGCGTGTTCGGGAAATAGAACTGCTTGTCCTCGCGCATGTACTTGAAGAAAGCCGGCAGGTCGCCCTGGAAGCCGACCTGCACCTTCACCTGCTCCATCTCGGCGTGGATGCGCGCGACTTCCTTCAACCCGATCGCATGGATCTGGTCCGCAGTCAGGTCGGTCGTCGTCGTGCGGCGCAGCGCGTAATTGTAGTAGTCGGCGCCGTTCTCGAACTTCCACACGCCGTCGTCCGTCGTCGCGACCTTCTCCAGCGCCACCAGCTCAGCGATGAGCTCGTCATAGGCGGGCTTGACCGAGCCGGTCAGGGCCAGTTTTGCGCCGGCCACCAGCCGGTCCTTCGTCGCCTGGTCGGCGTCGGGCAGCTTCGCGACCTTCTTGGAAAAATCCTCCAGCAGCGTGCTGGGCTTGCCGGAGGTATCGAACGGCTCGCCGGTGATGATGTTCCTCGCCGAATCGATCACGAGCGGGAACACGAACTTGGGCGGGATGATGCCCTTCGCGCGGCGCTCCTCGAGTCCGATGACGAGCCCGTCAAACTTCGCCTTGATGCCGTTGAGCCGCGCGATGTACGCCTCGGCGTCCTTCACGTCGCCGATGCGGTGGATGTTGATCAGGAACGCCGGCGTGCCGGAGTGCACGCCGAACATCTGGTTCACCGGGTAGTTGTAGAGCCGCCATTTGAAGCCCTCGATGCCGCGCTCGGCGCGGCTGACGAACAGCCGGTAGCTCAGCTGCGTCTGGTGGTTCAGCGCCGCGAAATTGATCGTCTTCTTAAGTTCCGCGAAGTGCTCCACCGTCAGCGCGAGGTCCTCGGTCTGGTGCGCGTCGGAATCATCGTCCCACTTGTCCTGATCCTGCTTGATGCCGAGCTGCGACTCCATTTCCGGACTGCGGGCCACGGACTCGTTGAACACGCGCTCGAAAAACGCGTTGGCCTTGGCGGACTCAGCCGCGATCTGTTCCGGCGTGTACGTAGCGGCGCGGGTGGCACCGGCGAGCAGGGTAAACAGTACCGCCAGGGCGGCACGGGGGAGGAAGCGATTCATCCGGCCACCACACCGCCGCGCCTGACCGCGGGCAATGGCATTTTGGATGAACGGTCGAGGAGTGCCCGCGAAACGCGCGAAATGACGCGAATTCGGATGGAACGAATCGGGCAGGGTTTGGAATTCGCGCCATTTCGCGCGTTTCGCAGGAAAAATTCATGGATTGCGGTGGCGGTACTCCACCCCGAACCATGCCGCCCTCTTTTCTCCCCAAGCATGCCCACCGCCACTCTTGCCCAGCAGCGCGCCTTCTTTGAAACCTACGGTTTCCTCAAGCTCCCCGGTCTCCTGGCCAACGAGATCGCCGGCATCATCTCCGAGTTCGAGGCCGTGTTTCCCCAGGTCGGGCCCAACCCCGACGGCTCCAAGCGCCGTAACTTCGTGCCTTTCATTGACCAACGCCCGAGACTTTCCGCGCTGCTCGACCACCCCGGCCTCCTCGACGCCGTGGGCAACCTGATCGGACCCGACTTCAACTACGTCGGCAGCGACGGCAACTATTACACCGGCGACACCGGCTGGCACCGCGACAGCCTCTACCAGAGCAGCAGCTATATCAAAGTCGCGTTCTACCTCGACCGCGTGACCAAGGACACCGGCTGCCTGCGCGTCATCCCCGGCTCGCACCACGATGCCAACATCAAGCTCTTCGACGGCACCAGCACCGCCGAATCCGAGGGCAACTTCGGCGTCCACGGCCGCGACATCCCCCACTTCCCGCTCGAGAACGAGCCCGGCGATGTCCTCCTCTTCAACCACCGGGTCCTTCACGCCTCCTTCGGCGGCAGCATCTCGCGCCGCATGTTCACAATGAACCTCGGCCGGCGCGCGAAGGATCCCAAGGAAGTGGACGACCTCATCTCCTACCTCTCCTACCACCTGCGCCCCCACGCGCCCACGCCCTACGGCCAGGCGATGCTGGAAACCGCCACCCCCGCCCGAATGATTCACCTCACCCAGCCCCAGCAATTCTGGGCCGTCGGCGGCGAGCACGACAAGCTGCGCACCGCGAAGTAAGCGCGCGGGACCAATCAGCCCTTCTTCTCCGTCAGCTCGTCGTAAGCCACGCTGAGGTTGCCCGGCAGCCGGTTCGGCCGCGGGGCGTGCAGGTCGGCGAAGCCGGGGAAATTCTCCAGCGCCACGATCTCCGCCTTCGCCTTCCCGGCCGCGATGCCCTGCTCCACGTGTGCGAGCAGAGCTGTGAAATAATCCCGCTGCGCCAGTAGGTCAGCAGGCCCACCGGTGACGCCAAACTTCGGGTTGCCGTGGCCGCAGATATAAATCGCGTCGGCCGGACAGGTCTTCACCGCCGTCTCGAGCACCGTAATCCAATGGCGGATGTTCGCCCCGCCCGGCCGGTCAATCACCGGGTAGATGCGGTTGAACATCAGGTCACCGAGATGAACGACGTTGGCCTTTTCGAAATGGACGATGACGTCCCCGCGCGTGTGCGCCGGGCCGAAATACTTCGCGGTCACGGTCTCGTCCCCCAACTCCTTCCGCCAGGTGACCGGGAACGTCGCATCCGGATAGGTCTGCTTGTCTTCCGCGCCCGCCTTGACCGTGGCCCGCATGAGCTCGGGCACATTTGCCTGTGCCACGATTGTGCGCGCCGCGGGCTTGAAGACGCCGTTGCCGCCGGTGTGGTCGGCGTGGTGATGCGTGTCCAGCACGACATCAATCATCCGGTCCCCGCGCCCGGGCAGGCCCGCGAGGCAGACCGCCGCCGAGTCCAGAAACTGTGTGTCCACCACCATCAGCGCATCCGCATTCGACAACCACCCGATGGTGCCGCCGCGGCCGATGAACAGCCCGACGTTGCGCCGCAGCGGGCGGAACTCGGGCGTCCACTTGGCCATCGGCCCGGCCGGCGTCTTCACGGGCACGGTCGGCGGAGCGGCGGGAGTGGCGGCGAACAGGGAGGGGCGGGCGAGCAGGCCCGCGGAAGCGAGCAGCGACGAACGGACGAGGAATTCACGGCGGTTCATGCCCGGATGGTTAACCGCGAATGGCCGCGAATGAACGCAAAATTTAGGCCCAAGGCGGGACTACGGACCACGGGACGACTGACGTCAGACTCCATTGTGATCTCACCTGATACACGGTGGCCCGAGATTATCCTGCAGTCCGCGCGCGAGGCCGCCCGCGACACGAAGGACGAAGACGGCGACGAGACCCTCCGGAAGATCGAGGACAAGAAATAATCCGACACCGGCATCGCCCAAGGCGGGCCCTTCGGACCCCGCCTATTTTACTTCTCCCCGCGTCACCCACGCGGCTCCATCTTCGCCTCCAGCCCCCTCGGCCCCCTGTCGCTTTCACTTAATACGTGAAAATGGCACCAGGGGCGTCAGACCTTGGCGGCGGACGCTTTGCTTTTTCCCCGCCGCCTGCTCCACTCCCGTCGTCCGCAATCCGTCGTCTGCAGTCCGTAGTCTGTGGTCCCGTCATCCTTTTCCCTCCCCATGCTCCTCACCGACCGCGTCGCCCTCATCACCGGAGCCGCCTCCGGCATCGGCCGGGCCGCCGCCCGCCTCTTTGCCCGTGAGGGCGCCCGCGTGCTCATCGCCGATCTGGATGAGACCGGCGGCCGTGCCGCCGTTGCCGAAATCACCGCCACCGGTGGCACCGCGCTGTTTGTCGCGACAGATGTTTCGAAAACCGCCGACGCCGCCCGGGCGGTCGACACCGCCGTCCGCACCTGGGGCCGCCTCGACATCCTCTACAACAACGCCGCCCCTACCCGCCTCTGCAACGAGCGCGACCGCGCTGTCCACGAGCTCGATGAGGCGGTCTGGGACACGATGATCAATGTCGCCCTGAAGGGCGTGTTCCTCATGGCGAAGCACGCGCTGCCCGTGATGATGAAGCAGAAGCGCGGCGTCATCCTCAACACCGCGACGATCAACGCCCTCGTCGCCGAGCCCGGCGTGGACAGCTACACCGCAGCCAAGGGCGGGGTGATCGCGCTCACGCGCTCGATGGCGCTCAACTACGCCAAGTACGGCATCCGCGTGAACACCATCAGCCCCGGCTACGTCGTCACCGAGTGCCAACAGGACTGGATCAAGGACCCCGCCGCCCGCGCCGCCGCCGAGGCGCTGCACCTCACGCGGCTCGGTAAACCCGAGGACATCGCCGGGCTCGCCCTCTTTCTCGCCAGCGACCAGGGCGAGTTCATGACCGGCAGCAACGTCGTCATCGACGGCGGCTTCACCGCCTTCAAGTCCCCACCCGCCGCCGGCACGTTCTTCCGCCCGGAGGCGTAAGGCGGCGCGGGATTTTCCTCCCAGCCCATTCGTTCTTGGCCCTAGCTTGCTCCCCGGCACGGGGCCTGCTCTCTTCGCCGGCGTGTCCCGCCCTGCGACCCCCGTTCCCGCCGATCCCACCGCGCCGGCGCGCCGCTGCCAGAACTGCGCGGCGCCGCTGACCGGCCCGTTCTGCGCCGCGTGCGGCCAGCATGACGTGGATTATCACCGGGGCTTCCACCACCTCTTCCACGACCTCCTCGAGAATCTCTTCCACTTTGAGGGCAAGTTTTTCGTGACCGTGGCCTGGCTGCTGGTGAAACCCGGCCGCATCACCCGCGAGTTCCTCGCCGGCCGCCGCGCCAGCCAGCTCAACCCGCTGCGGTTCTACATTTTTGTCAGCGTCCTGTTCTTCCTCGGCGTCACGCTGCTGAACCACGGCCACTTGGTCGACATCCCGCGCAAGCAGGTGGAGGACATCCAGCTCGATCTCACCCGGCAGGCGAATCAGATCAAGACGGTGACGGAAGACCTGACGCCGGAGGAAAAGGCGGAACTCGTCCGGCGCATCGGCGAATCGGCCGCGCGGAACCAGGGCAAGTTTGATCGCAAGGCGCTCGCCGACGCCATCCGCGCCGCCCGCCCGGTCCCCAAACCCGCGCGGGGGGACGAGGTGGCGAGCAAATCCGGGCACACCAAGGTCCGCATCAACCGCTCGTCGAGCTTGGGGAACAGCCTGGTGCACAAACTCGGCACGGGCGAACTGAGCCTCATGGATATCTGGGACGCCATCGAGCACCGGGTGCCGACGTTGCTCTTCCTCGGCGTGCCGCTGTTCGCCGTCTTCCTGAAAATCCTCTACCTGCGCTCGGGCCGGTTCTACGTGGAGCACCTCATCTTCTCCCTGCACCTGCACACCTGGTTCTTTCTCGTGGTCATGGTGGGCAACGGCTACCTCAAGCTCGCCTCGCTCGGGCCCAGCTGGCTCGACAACATGTTCGGCTGGGCGCTCGCGCTTTGGGCCGCTTGGTATTTTTTCCGCTCCTTCCGCGCCGTGTATGGCCAGGGGCGACTCAAGACCGCCGGGAAAATAGTCCTGCTCGGCTTCTGCCATTTTTTCGCGCTGCTCTTCCTGGCCTTCACGCTCGTGTCCGCGACGGTGGCCTGGCTCGCGTGGGAGTAAGCGGCGCGCCCGGCACGGCACCCATGCATGGCCCCGGCCTCTGGGCCGCGATTCAAGGCAGGGCGGGTCTTTGACCCGCCTTGATTGTCATTGCGAGGAAGCCCAACGGGGCTGACGCGGCAATCCATCCGATACGTTTGCGACGCCGACATCCGGATGGATTGCCACGTCGTCCCGCGAGCCGGGACTCCTCGCAATGACAATGCTGAGGGCACCCCCAACTTCACGGAACCTCCGCGCGGTTGGAAAGACTCAGCCTTCGTCCCGTTGAGACGATAAAATGCCCGCCATTCCCAATCTTTATCCGGGTCCGCCCGTATTTACCTTTACGCCTAACTGGCTCTCATGACTTACTGACCCTTTTCCCTCTTCCCACCTGCCATGCTCGCTCCCGTCATCGTTATCCTTCTCCTGACCGCCCTCGTGGCGTCGGAACCATCTTCCCCGGGTAACACGGAAAGCTAATTGGCTGGCATTTAGTTGGTTAGGAGTGTTTTTGGCCCGGAATCTGAAGTCTGCCTCTTGCACTTGGGGGCGCTTTCTTTTCGCTGGGGCCGACCTGTGACTCCTCCCCATTTCCTGCGCGCCCTTTCGTCGCCCAATTACCGCCGGTATCTTTTCGGGCAGTGCGTTTCGTTGCTGGGCAACTGGATGACGTCCACGGCGGCGCTCTGGCTCGTCTTTCAAATGTCGGGAGATCCGTGGCATGTCGGCCTGGTCGGATTTGCGAGCCAGATTCCCGTGCTCCTGTTCGCGCCCTTTGCCGGGGTGTTGATCGACCGCCGCGACCCGCTGCAGCTCATGCGTCTCGCCCAGGTGCTCGCGATGCTGCAATCCGCCGCGCTCGCCACCCTCACGCTGACCGGCCACATGACCGTGCCGTGGCTCATCGGCCTTTGCCTCGTGCAGGGCGTGATCAACGCCCTTGACTGGCCTTGCCGCCAGGCGCTGACCTACCCGCTCGCCGGCGACCGGAAGCTGCTCGAGAACGTCATCGTCCTCAATTCCATCACCTTCAACCTCGCGCGCCTCATCGGCCCGGCCATCGCCGGCTTCATCATCGCCGCGGTCGGCCCGGGCTGGTGCTTCGCCATTGATGCGCTGAGCTACGTTGCGGTGCTGTTCGCCCTCGCGGGCGTGCACCTGCCCGCCCGCGTCGCGCGCCTGCATGCCGCCCACCCCCTCGCCGACCTGCGCGAGGGCGTCCGCTACGCGATGAACCACCCGTCCATCCGGCGGATCCTGCTGCTCGTGCCCGTCATCGGGCTCGCCGGCTTCGCCCACAGCATCCTCGCCCCGGTGTTCGCGGGGAAAATCTTCCATGGCGACGCGCGCACCCTCGGGTTTCTCATGTCCGCAACCGGCGTCGGCGCCCTGATCGCCGGCGGCAGCCTCTCGCTGCGAACCGCCGCCACCGGGCTGGAGCGCGTGGTCACGCTCGGGGCGGCCGTCGGCGGTGCGGGTCTGGTTGGCATCGCCTTCGCGCCGTCGTTTGCCTGGGCCTATCCCTGTTTCGCCGCCGCTGGCGCGGGTGGCGTACTCGTCATGGCCTCCAGCAACACCCTCCTGCAATCCGCCGTGGACCACGACAAACGCGGCCGGGTCATGAGCCTGTTTTCCATGGGCCAGAGCGTGTTTCCCCTTGGCTGCCTGCTCACCGGCGCCACGGCCTCCGCGTTTGGCGCCCCGCTGGCCGTCGCGGTGAGCGGCATGGTCTGCCTCATCGCCGCCGGCGTGTTCGCCCGCGGCCAGTCGCGCGTGGCCGCCGCGGTGCAGGCGGCCCATTGACCGGTGAATTGCGTCATCGCCGGCATCCCGCCTGCTCGGCTGCGCGTACTCATCGATAAATACCCGGCCGTTTACACCTGCCCCCGCTTGCGGGACCGCGCCCAAGCCGTATCCTTCAAGCTTCGCTCCTGATGCCCTCCTTCCCCGCCACCGTCCCGCCCGTCCGCCGCGCGCTCGCCGCCTTGGTGCAATGGTTCGACTCCGATCACGCTCCCGGCGGCGCCGACCAGGTCCGCGCCGACCCCAATCGCGTCGAATGGATCCGCTGCATTCCCTTTATCATCCTGCATGCCGGCTGTTTCATCGTGCTGTGGGCCGGCGTCAGTCCGTTCGCGGTCGGGACCGCCGTGGCGCTTTATTTCCTGCGGATGTTTGCCGTCACCGGCATTTACCACCGCTACTTCTCCCACCGGACCTACCGCACCTCGCGCTTCGGCCAGTTCCTGCTCGCGCTGTGGGGCGCCACCACCGTCCAGCGCGGCGCCCTCTGGTGGGCCTACCATCACCGGAATCATCACCAGCATTCGGACGAGCCCGCGGACGCCCATTCGCCCCACGTGCACGGTTTCTGGTGGTCGCACATCGGCTGGATCACCAGCCGACGGAATTTTCCCACGGACTACTCAAAACTCCGCGACTTCACCCCCTACCCCGAGCTCGTCTGGTTGAACCGCTTCGACACGGTCGTGCCCATCCTGTTCGCCACCGGTCTGTGGGGCCTCGGCTGGCTGCTTGAGCTCCATGCTCCCGGCCTGCACACCACGCGCTGGCAGATGCTCGGTTGGGGTTTCTTCGTCAGCACCACCGTGCTGTTCCACGGCACGTCCTGCATCAACTCCCTCGCGCACCTGATGGGCCGGCGGCGGTTCCAGACCTCCGACCACTCGCGCAACAGCTGGATTCTCACGTTCATCACGCTCGGCGAGGGCTGGCACAACAACCACCACCGCTACATGAGCTGCACGCGCCAGGGTTTCTATTGGTGGGAATTCGACCCGACCTACTACGGCCTCAAGCTGCTTTCCTGGACCGGCTTCATCTGGGACCTGAAACCCGTGCCCGCGTCCGTGCTGGCCGAGGCCGCGTCCTCCGACCACGCCAGCACGATCGCCGCCGCCGAGCGCGCCGCCCTCACCCACCCGGAATTTTCCTCGTTCAAAAAAGTCGTCCCGGCCGCCGCGGCCATGGCGATGGCCACCCTGCACGCCTCCCACGGGGTGGCCCCGCGCCGGTTCGACCCGCCGGCGATCCAACGCGACCTCACCGGACTCGCCCAGTTGCCCGATGCCACCCCGGCGACCCCCTCCGCCCCGGCGGCCCAAGATTGAATCCATCCGCGCCGCCTGCGCGTAATCAGGTCGCACATGGCTAAACTCGCGATCATCGGCACCGGCATCGCCGGCCTCGGCTGCGCCCATTTTCTCCACCGGGAGCACGAACTGACATTGTTCGAGCAGAACGCCTACGCCGGCGGCCATACTAACACCGTCACCGTCAGCGAGCCCCACACCGGCCGGCCCGTCCCGATCGACACCGGGTTCATGGTGTTCAACCACGCCACCTACCCGCTGCTCACGCGGCTCTTTCGCGAGCTGGCCGTGCCGACCAAGCCGACCCAGATGTCGTTCAGCGTGCGCCATGCCGCCACCGGCCTCGAGTACGCCGGCTCATCGCTCAACCACCTCTTCGCCCAGCGCCGCAATCTCTTCCGCCCACGTTTCTACCGGATGCTCGCCGCCGTCAGCCGCTTCAACCGCGAGGCCATTGCCGCCCTCGACGATCCCGCGGTGCAAAACGAGACCCTAGGCGACTACGTCCAGCGCCGCGGCTACGGGGAGGATTTCTTCAACCTCTACCTCGTGCCCATGAGCTCGGCCGTCTGGAGCACGCCGCCGGCGCTCATGCTGGGTTTTCCCGCGACCTCCCTGCTGCGTTTCTTCCACAACCACGGCTTCCTCGGCCTGGACACCCAGCACGCGTGGTGGACCGTCGAGGGCGGCGCGAAAACCTACGTCGAAAAAATCTCCGCCCCGTGGCGTGACCGCCTCCGCCTCGGGTCGGCCGCCACCCGCGTCATCCGTTCGCCGCGCGGCGTCACCGTGCTGACCTCCACCGGCACCGCGCAGCAGTTCGACCAGGTCATCCTCGCCTGCCACGGCGACGAGGCGCTGAAGCTCCTCGACCAGCCCACCGCCGACGAGGCCCGCCTGCTAGCCGAGTTCAAGTACCAGCCGAATATCGCCACGCTGCACACCGACACCAGCGTCATGCCGCGCACGAAACTCGCCTGGTCGAGCTGGAACTACGAAATCAACCGCGATCCCGCCTCGGGCGGCACCTCCACCGCCACGCACTATTGGATGAACTCGCTGCAGGGCGTCTCCCACCGCGAGAATTACTTCGTCACCATCAACCGCCCCGAGGCCATCGCCCCGGAAAAAGTCCTCCGGCGCATCGCCTACACCCACCCGCTCTTCAGTCTCGGCGCCGTCCGCGCCCAGGCCGAGCTACCCGCCCTCAACGCCGTCGCCCGCGGCACCACCGGGACGTTTTTCGCCGGTGCCTGGCAGCGCTACGGCTTCCACGAGGACGGCCTGCTCAGCGCCTACAACCTCAGCGCCCAGCTCCTCGGCCGCGACCCCTGGCCGACGAAAACCTGATTTGTTTTTACCGGAGGAATACCGCGATCGATCCGAGACCGATCCGGATGGCTTGGATACCAGTCAGCCTCGGTTTGTTCTCGGGATTCCTCCTGTAAAATTTACCGGCTTCATGGCTGCCCCTTTCCCAATCAGAGGCGTCCACGCACCGGCCTTGCCCGTAGCACGTTTACCGCTATGCTGCCGTCTGCCCGCATGAATTCCTGCCTCTACGAGTGTCACATCATGCACGCGCGTTTTTCCCCGCGGCCGCACCGGTTTCTCTACCGGATCTTCCTGTTCGCGATCGACCTGGACGAACTCGACCGGCTCCACCGCCGCTTCGCCCTCTTTTCCGTCAACCGCCCCAACCTCTACTCTTTCCGCGAGCGCGACTTTCTCCCCACCAGCGAGCCCATTCACCACGGCACGCCCGAAACCCCGTCACACGGTTCCGGGCCCTCGTCACTCAAACAACGCGTCACCTCCTACCTCGCGACCCGCGGCGTCGATCTCACGGGCGGGCGCGTGCTGCTCGTCACCCTCCCGCGCGTCCTCGGGTATCTCTTCAACCCCGTGTCGTTTTATTTCTGCTACGACCGGACCGGCGCCCCCGTCGCCGCCCTCGCCGAGGTCACCAACACCTTCAAGGAGATGAAGCCCTACTTTCTCGGCCCCGACACGCGCCCGGCCCCGCTTTCAACTTTCACGGCTCCACTTTCAACTCCCGACAAAGCCGCCGCCTCTGACTCCGCCGGCGCCTTCAGTCTCCGGACGCCCAAGAATTTCTACGTTTCCCCCTACACCGACGTGGATGTCGCCTTCGATTTCACCCTGCATCCGCCCGCGGAAAAGCTCTCCATCCAAATTGACGACTACATTGGCCCCGAGCGCACGCTCACCAGCACGCTCAGCGGCCCGCGCCGCGAACTCACCGGCGCCCGGCTGGCCTGGTACCTGGTCAAATACCCGCTGATCACCCTCCGCATCATCACCCTCATCCACTGGCACGCCTTCCGTCTCTGGCTGAAGCGTGTCCCGTGGTTCGCCAAGTCCGCCCGGGCCGCGGACCAGCGCGGGCTCTACCGTCCGCACTCCTCCCTCGCCCCCTCCGCCCCCTCCAATTCTTGAACCAATAATCGCCCCGCCTTCGCCCCCCCCAACGGGACGAAAGCGGCCCTAATCTGCATGAGCCAGCCCTCCACTCCTTCCACGCCCGTCATCGCCGCCCACGCCCACCAGCCCGGCGGCACCTTCATCTCGCGCTCCGTCCTCGCCGCCTTCGCCGCCATGCCGCGCGGCCACCTGCGCATGGAACTGCCCAACGGCGACGCCCGCGAATTCGGCGCGCGTTCCACCGAGGTCACCCTCCCGCTCAGCCTGCCCGCCCTCGCCACGATCCGCGTGCTCCGGCCGGCGTTTTTCAGCAAATGCTTCTGGTCGGGCGATATCGGCTTTGCCGAGTCCTTCATCGACGGCGACTGGGAAACCACCGACATCGCCGCCGTCATCGCCTGGTTCATCCTCAACCTCGAGCACGCCCCCACGCTCTCCGGCTCCCAGCGCGCCCGCTCGCTCGCGTTAAACCTGCTCCGCTTCGGCAACCGCGTCGGCCACCTCCTCCGCCCCAACTCCCGCACCACCGCCCGCCGCAACATCCGCGAGCACTACGATCTCTCCAACGATTTCTTCGCCCTCTTCCTCGACCCGTCCATGATGTACTCCGGTGCGCACTGGAAACGCCCCGGCCTATCCCTCGCCGAGGCGCAGCGGGAGAAAAACGACGCCCTCTGCCGCAAGCTCCGGCTCGTCCCCTCCGACCATGTTCTCGAGATCGGCAGCGGCTGGGGCGGCTGGTCCATGCACGCCGCCCGGACCTATGGCTGCCGCGTCACGACGGTCACCATCTCGCAGCAACAATTCGACCTCGCCACCGCGCGCGTCGCCGCCGCCGGGCTTACGGACCGCGTCGAGGTGAAATTCTGCGACTACCGCGACCTCACCGGCCGCTACGACAAAATCGTCTCGATCGAGATGATGGAGGCCATCGGCCACCGGTATCTGCCCGCGTTCTGCGCGACCCTCAGCCGCGTCCTCAAGCCCGATGGCTTGCTCGCCCTGCAGTTCATCACCTGTCCCGACAGCCGCTACGACCAGTTCCGCCGCGGCGTGGACTTCATCCAGAAGCACATCTTCCCCGGCTCGCTGCTGCTCTCGCTCAACCGCGTCAACGACCAGCTCACCCGTGCCGGCGGCTTCGTGCTCCACGGCGTCGAGGATTACGGCCACGACTACGTGTCGACCCTCCGCGCCTGGCACGAAAACTTCCGCGGCCGCCTCCCCGAAGTGCGCGCCCTCGGTTTCGACGAGCGCTTCATCCGCAAATGGAGCTACTACCTCGGCTACTGCGAGGCCGCCTTCGCCATGCGCAACATCTCCGTCGTCCAGACCCTGCATACCCGGGCGAACAACATTTCATTCTAAGCTGTCAGCGATCTGTTGTCTGCCATCGGCCTGGCCGCGAAGCTCGATTCACCCGGCCGAAAACTGACCGCTGATTTTTTTCTGTCATGATTCTTTTCCTCCGCGCCCTCTTCCTCGTCATCATCGCCTCGATGCTGTGGGTCACGAGCTGGGCCAGCCTGCATTGCCCGCTCTTCGCCATTCCGCGCGACGTCTTCACGCATCCGTGGTTCATCGCGACGCTCTTCGACGCCTACTGGGGGTTTGTCACTTTCTACGTCTGGGTCGCCTACAAGCAGACTTCATGGGTCGCGAAGCTCGCCTGGTTCTTCGCCATCATCCTCCTCGGCAACCTGGCCATGTCCGCCTACTGCCTCAGGGAACTCTTCCGCGTGCCGCGCGACGGCCGGATTGCCGACGTGCTGGCGACGCGGCGCGACGGCCCCGGCTGGCTCGGTCCGATCCTCGCCGTCCTCGGCCTTACGGTCACCTTGCTGGGTTTGCCGCGCCGCTGAACGTAACCCGCCCGACGCGAACCCGGCTTGTGCTGACCGGGGTCGTCGTTTACCCATTTACGGCCGTGCCCGAAGATCATCCACCCCTCCCGCCCGCCCCCCGGCGCAATTTCTGGCAGCGGCGGGTGCGCGACCCGATCGTCGCCCAGCTGACGCAGGGCATCACGCCGGAAAAGATCGCCCTCACCGTCGCCGTTGGCAGTGCGTTCGCCCTCTTTCCGGTCCTCGGCACCACCACGCTGATCTGCTTCCTGATCGCCTGGGCTCTGCGGCTGAACCAGCCCATCGTCCAGCTCATCAACCAGGCGCTCTGGCCCGTGCATTTTCCGGCCATCTTCGGCTGTATCTGGATCGGCGAGACGATCTTCGGCGCGCCCCACGTCCACATCGGCATCCGCTACCTGCGGAAAATGTCCGAGACCGTCTGGAACGACCCCAGTCTCTTCTTCCACCATTTCGGCCTCACCGTGATGTATGCCGTCGTCGCATGGGCCATCATCACGCCCTTCTACATCGCCGCAGTCTATTACATCCTGCTGCCCATCACCCGCGAGATCACCTACCTTAAGCACAAGGCGGAAAAGAACCTGCCGGCAGACACGCCACCTTCCCCGTCATGAGCCTCTTTGCCCTGCTGCTGATCGCCCTCGTCGCGCTCTGCGCCGGCTTCGGCCTGCTCTACCTTGTCGCCCGCCGGATGGACAACTACGGCATCGTGGACATCGCGTGGTCGTACGCCTTTGGCGCCCTCGCGGCCTTCTACGCCCTCGCCGGTCCCGGCTGGCCGGTCCGCCGCGCGCTCATCGCCGCCATGGCCGTCCTCTGGAGCGCGCGGCTCGGCACGCATCTCGCCATCCGCGTGATCGGGCACCATCCGGTCGAAGACGGACGCTACCAGCAGCTCCGCTCGGACTGGGCGGGAAACTTCACCGCAAAGATGGCCGGCTTTTTCCAGCTGCAAGCCGGGTCCGTCGTTCTGCTCGGGGCCGCCTTCCTTGTCGCCTGCCTCAATCCCTCCCCCGCCCTGCACCCGCTGGAACTCGCCGGCGCCGCCCTCTGGCTCATCGCCCTCAGCGGCGAGGCCCTGGCCGACGCCCAGCTCGCCGCCTTTAAACGCCAGACCGCTAACAAGGGAAAGGTCTGCGACGTCGGCCTGTGGCACTACAGCCGGCACCCCAATTATTTTTTCGAGTGGCTCATCTGGGTCGCCTATTTCGTCTTCGCCCTCGGCTCATCCTGGGGCTGGGTCGCAATTATCGGCCCGGCCAGCATCCTTTTCCTGCTGTTGCGCGTAACAGGCATACCGATGACCGAAGAACAAAGCCTCCGCAGCCGCGGCGACGCCTATCGCCGCTACCAGCAGACCACGAGCGCGTTTCTCCCCTGGTTCCCAAAGAAACAGTAGCGGAGAGTGAGTGGCGAGTAGCGAGCATCCGTTATCCCGGAATCCGTCTCTGCGACCCACCCTCCACCGAGCTAGAATTCTTCCTCGCTACCCGCTGCTCACTACTGCCGACCGCCAGCCCCCATGCTCGACTCCTTGCTCGAAAAAAACCTCCTGCCCGACTGGCTCGTCCGGATCGGCATCCGCCGGCTGCTCGCCCAACGCCTCCGCGACGAGTCCGCGCGCTACAACCGCGCCGCGTACGTCGCCGACCTGAAGACGCGCGCCCTCGCCGAACAGACCGCCGCCGCCAACGAGCAGCACTACGAGGTCGCCACGCCGTTTTACCAGTTCTGCCTCGGGAAACGCCTGAAATATTCCAGCTGCCTCTACCCCACCGGCACTGAGACGCTCGACCAGGCCGAGGAAGCCATGCTCGCCCTCTACGCCGAGCGCGCCCAGCTGGCCGACGGCCAGAGCATCCTCGAACTGGGCTGCGGCTGGGGCTCCCTCGCCCTCTACAACGCCGCGCGTTTCCCTCACGCCAAGATCACCGCGATTTCGAATTCCCGCACGCAGAAGGAATTCATCGACACCGAGGCGCGGAAACGCGGGCTCACCAACCTCCGTATCATCACCTGCGACATCAACACCTTCGACATCGCCCCGGGCCAGTTCGATCGCGTCGTCTCCGTCGAGATGTTCGAGCACCTGAAGAACTACCAGCGCCTCTTCGCGAACATCGCCCGCTGGCTCAAGCCCGGCGGACTGCTCTTCGTCCACATCTTCACCCATTCCCGCCTCTCCTATCACTTTGTCTCCGCGGGCCCCAGTGACTGGATGAGCCGCTATTTCTTCACCGGTGGCCAGATGCCTGCGCACGACCTGCTCCCGCAGTTCCAGGACGACCTGAAGCTGGTCTCTGACTGGGAGGTCAACGGCACCCATTACCAGAAAACCGCCGAGCACTGGCTCAAGAACATGGACGCCCATCGCGAGGAGATCTTTCCGCTCTTCATCGACACCTATGGCCGTGACCACGCGGCCAAGTGGTGGGCCTACTGGCGCGTATTCTACCTGAGCTGCGCCGAGCTCTGGGGCTACCGTGGCGGCAAAGAGTGGATCGTCAGCCACTACCTGTTCAAGAAGCCGGTGTAATCGCAAAAGCGCGAAAGAACGAAAATTGAAAACCAATCCTCCCGATCAGGATCGTTTTCGCGTTTTAGCCCTTTGGCGCTTGGGCGATAAAATCAGGATGTTTTCCCGCCTTAGCCGGTGGGTTTTATCCGCCTTCGCGATCATCTCAGTCGTAAGCGCCGCCAACCTGGACGACGTGCTGAAAGCCGCCCTCGCCGCCGAGGCGCGGTGGGACACACCGACCGCGCTCCTGCTGTTCAAACAGGCCGACACCCTGCACCCGAACGACGCGGTGATCCTGCAAAAGGTCTCGAAGCAATACTCCGACGCGACCAGCGACACGACCGACCCCGTCGTAAAACAACACCTCGCGGCCGAGGCCCTCGTCTACGCCCGGCGCGCCGTCACACTCGAGCCAAAGAACCCGGTCAACATTCTCTCCGTCGCCATCTGCTACGGGAAGCTCGCCGGTTTCTCCGACACCCGCACGAAGCTCGAATACTCACGCCACGTGAAGGAGTTCGCCGAGGCGGCCCTCGCGCTGAAACCCGACTACGACTACGCCCACCACATTCTCGGCCGCTGGCACTACGAGGTCGCCACGCTCGGCGTGGGCACACGTTTCCTCGTCAAGCTCATCTACGGTGGCCTGCCCGCCGCCTCGACCGCGGAGGCCGTCCGCCAATTGCGCCGCGCCACCGAGCTCGCCCCCGAAAAACCCGCCCACCGCGTGGAACTCGGCCTCGCCCTCCTCGCCGACGGCCAGCGTGAGCTCGCCCGCCAGATCCTCGGGCAGGCCCTCGCGATGCCCAAATGCGAGAAATACGACGACGAGTCCTTCGCCCGCGCCCGCGCCGGTTTGGAGAAATTGCGGTAAACTCCACCACCATGCTTGCCCGCGAAACACGCGAATCGGCGCGAACGCGGAACTGACCCTCTAGGCTTCGGAGGTTCGGGTTCGCGCCGATTCGCGTGTTTCGCGGGCAACCGGTTCGAAATCACTCCGGCAACTTGAAATTCTCGAATTGCCCCTTCAGCTCCTGCAGGAACGCCGCTGTGCCCGCGCCATTCACCACACGGTGGTCAAAGGTGACCGAGAGCGTGGCAACTTCCACGGGGTGAATCACCCCGGCGTCATTGATCATCCGCTCGTGCGCCGTGCCGACAAAGAGCGTGCTCATCGCCGGCGGCACCACGATCGGCTGCGCCTTCTCGATGCCAAACGCCCCGAGGCTCGTCAGGTTCAGCGGCGCCTGCACTTCCTCGGGCTTGCCCGTGCGCGCGGTCTCGACCGCCTTGTTGTACGCGGCGACAAAGCCCGGCCAGTCGAAGAGGTTGCTCTTCCGGATCACCGCCGTCGCCAGCCGGTCGCCCTCGAGCGCCACCGCGATGCCCAGTTCAAAGTCCTTGTGCTCCAGGATCGCGCCGTCCTTGGCCACGATCCGGCGGAACGCGGCATGCTTCTCCATCGCGCGCACCACGCACCAGGCCATCATTACCGAAGGTGACGGCGCGGTCTTGCCCAATTTCTTTTTCGCCGCCTCGCGCGCCGCGCGGATCGCCCCGTAGCGGACGTCCATCTCCATGTTCGCGGGCACCACGCTGTCCAGTCGCCGGGTGATCGCCGACGGCAGCGCAGGTTCACGCCGCTCGCCGGGCGGAGCGGACACAGCCGGGGCCGCGGGCCGCTGCTGCAGCTGCTGCAAACTCGCATGATCCGCCGGCCCGCTCGGCGCCGCTCCCGCCGGGGCGTTATCCCCCGCCACCAGCGCGATTTCCTGGCCGATCTCGACCGTGTCGTCCGCCTTGATCTTCCACGCCTTGAACGTGCCCGTGAAGGACGCCTCGATCGGGTAAACCGCCTTGTCGGTCTCGACCTCGCAGAGCACGTCGTCGTGACTGACCTTGTCCCCAGGCCGCTTGTGCAGCGCAACCACGCGCGCCGAGCGCAGGCCCTCGCCCATGATCGGCACTTTCACGACAATGTCGCTGGAGACAGGCACGCCGGAATTTACGGGCGCCGCCGGCCGGCCGGAAGCAGAAACGGTGGGCGACGCCGGGCGCGCGGCGCCGGAAACTGCAGCCTTGGGTGCGCTCCCCGCCGGCCCTGAGCTGGCCGGAGGGATCGACGTCGCCAGCGCGCGGCGCAACGCCTCCGCGATGCGCTTCGCGTCGGGCAGCGCGGCGTATTCGTACACCGGGCTGTAGCCGATCATCACGTTGCCCTTCGACACCAACACCGGCGGGGCGACCATCCGGCTCCAGACGTCGGGCCGGCCCGCAATGTGCGAAATGATCATCTGGCCGACGGAGCAGTTCTCCGTGTCCTCCTGCACCACCACGAGGCGGCCGGTCTTGCGCACCGACTCCTCGATCATCTCGTGGTCCCACGGCACGATCGAGCGCAGATCGATCAGCTCAACGCTGACCGCGTCACCGACGGCCGCGATGGCCTCGAGCGATTTCTCCATGGTGTTGCCCCACGCCACCAGCGTCACGTCGCGACCCGGCTGGCGCAGCCGCGCATGCCCGATCGGCACCGCCATTGCGGGTTCATCGATCTCGCGCTCGGCCCACAGCATGTGTTTCGGCGCAAGGAAGATCACCGGGTCCTCCGAGTGCATCGCCGTCCAGAGCAGTCCGGCCGCGTCCTCCGGCGTGCTGGGAATGACCACTTTGAGCCCCGGAAAATGCGCGATCGCCGCCTCGTTCGCCTGCGAGTGCCAGAGCGAACCGCCCGGCAGGTAGGCGCCATACGGCGCGTAGATCACGACCGGGCACGACCACTTGCCGTAGGTGCGCCAGCGGAGCGTCGCGAGGTTCGTCACAAGCTGGTTCCAGCCCGGGTAGATAAAATCAATGAACTGCAGCTCGAACACCGGCCGCTTGCCGTAGCTCGCCAGCCCGCACGCCACGCCGAGGATCGTGCTCTCCGCCAGCGGCGAGTTGAACACCTGCCCCGGGAAATCCGTCGAAAGCTTCTGCGTGAGCCGGAACACTCCGCCCTTCGGATCCTCGATGTCCTCGCCAAAGATCAGCCGACCCGGATCCGAGTCGAGCCCCGCGCGCAGCGTGAGGTTGATCACGTCGCCCATCCGGTACTTGCCCGGACGCAGCACCTGCTCGTCCAGCTGCGCGGGCGGCGACGACACGTTTGTCTCCAGTTCGTTCGCAATGGGATTCTCCGCCAGCTCGGCCGCGGCGTAGTCGAGCCGCACGCGCTCCTTGATTTCCTTGTCCAGCGTCTCGAACTCCACCTCGGTCAGCTCGCCGGCAGCGATGAGCTGCCCCTTCAGCGTCAGCAGCGGATCGCGCTCTCCGAGTGTCGCCAGCTCTGCCTTGCTGCGGTAAATCGCCTGGTCATCGGAACTCGTATGACTCGAGAGCCGCTCGAGTTTCAGCCACAGCAGCACCGGCCCGCCGCCCGCTCGGATTTCCGCGATGGCGGTTTCGGTCGCGGCATGGACGGCCTCGACATCCCAGCCGTCGAGCGCCCGCCACTGCTCCTCGTTGAGCACGCTCAACGCGCGCGGCGTGGTGTTCCGCGTCGGTGTGCTGATCCCGAAGCCGTTGTCCTCGACGATGAACAGCACCGGCAGCTTCCGCTCCTGTGCAAAGCACACCGCCTCGTAAAAATCGCCCTGCCGCGTGGCGGCGTCGCCGACCGTCGTGACGACCACGCTCTTCTTTCCGTCGAGCTGCATACCCCACGCCATGCCGCAGGCGGGCAGCAACTGGGCCGCCGTCGGCGTCGGCACGCTCCAGATGTTCAGCTCGCGATAGCTGTAATGCGACGGCATCTGTCGGCCACCCGACGACGACTCGCGCTTCGCCATGTAGTCAAGGGCCAGCTGCTTCGTCGTCACCCCGCGCCCGAGCACAAGCCCGCGGTCGCGGTAGTACGGGACAATATAATCGTCGGGCTGCAGTTGCATACCCGTGGCGGCGAGCGCTTCGTGGCCGCGGCCGGACACATGGAAGTGACCCTTGCCCTGGCGGTTGAGATTTTCCTCACGCAGGTCGCCATGACGGCTCTCCAAAATGGTCGTCAGCAGCCGGCGTTTAAGCGCGGGGGAAAGGCGGGAAGCGACAGCAGGCATGGGACTCCAAAGGGATCGGGAGTTGAGGTTGCTTAGTGACTCCAACCTCGCCCAAACCCCGCCTAACGCAACGCGTTTTCCCTACTCCATTCAGAGTAAAATGCATTTTTCGCGGAAACACGGAGGAACGGCGGCAGGGCCACACTCCTTCTGCACGTGATCGGATTCCGCGTTTCCGCTCCTCCGCACTTCCGCGATAAATTCCGACGTCACACCGCCCCGATGCTCTTCGCGTAGCGCATCAGGCCGCCACGAAAAGCGGGGAATCCCGCGCCCATCAGCAGCGCGAAGTCCGCGTCCTCCGGCGTTTTCAGCACGCCTTCGTCCAGGACGCGCTTCGTCTCGTCAATCATCACGCGGTTCAACCGCTCCGTGATCGCCGCCGCGCTCAACTCTGACTTCACGCTTGGGGCCAATTGCGCCAGCGCCGGGTTCAGCGCCTCCTTGCCGTCGGCATAGGTGTAGAACCCCGTGCTCGCGCCGTTCTTCCGGCCTTTCATCCCCGCCGCCAGCATCCGGCCGCACACGGTCGTGCTTTTGAACCGCGCGGGAAAATAATGCGCCATCTCCCCGAAGATGAAGTCCGTCACGTCCACCCCGACCTCATCGATCAGCCGCATCGGCCCCATCGGCCAGCCCCAGTCGCGCAGCGCGCGGTCGAGGGTCGGTGCGGGCACGCCCTGCTCCCAGAGCTGACACGCCTCGTTGAGGTAGAAAAACAACACCCGCGTCACCAGAAATCCCGGCGATGACTTGCAGACGACCGGGGTCTTTCCGAGCGCCTTCGCGAAGGCCAGGGTCTGTTCCGCCGTGCCGCGGGTCGTGTGCGGGCTCAGCACCAGCTCGACGAGCGGCATCCGGCTCACCGGGTTGAAAAAATGCAACCCGATCGTCCGCCCGGGCGCCGTCGCTGTCGCAGTCAGCTCGTCAATCGGCAGCGCCGAGGTGTTCGACGCCAGCACGCAGTCCGGCCGCACCACCTTCGCCAGCTCGGCAAACAGCGCCTGCTTCGTCGCCACGTTTTCCACGATCGCCTCGATCACGAGGTCGCAGTCGCCAAAGCCCTCCCACCCCGTGGTGGTCTGCACCCGCGCCAGCCCCGCCGCCGCGGCGTCGGGCTTCATTTTTTTCCGCGCCACCGCCTCGTCAAACACCCCGCGGATCACCGCCAGGCCGCGCTCGACGAACTCCGGCTTCACGTCGCGCAGCACGACTTCATGCCCGCGCGCCGCGCACCACTGTGCAATGCCCGAGCCCATCACCCCCGCGCCGACCACGCCGATTTTCCTAAACGGCGCCGGCGCGGCCGGTACCGCCGCCGGAAACCAGGCGTCCACCGAGAGCTTCTTCACCGCGTCCTTCAGGAAGAAAACATAGATGAGGTTCTTGCAGACGTCCCCCGCGGTTAGCTCGCCAAAGACCCGGGCCTCCGCCTCCAGCGCCGCGTCCACCGGCATCGCTGCCGTTTGCTCGATCAGATCGATGACTCGCACCGGCGCGGGTTCCAAGCCGCGGGTTTTCTTCAGCGTGGCAGCCCGCAGCCCGGCGTAAAACGCCGCGTCCACCGCCGGCGGGACCGCCCGGACTGGACGCCCGTTCGCCGCCAGCCGGAGCGCAGCCGCCTTCGCCCGCACCTTGAGCTCGGCCGCAGGAACGACCTCGTCCACCAGCCCCGCCCGCTGGGCTTCCGGCGCCGACAGCAGCGTGGCCTTCAAAATGCACTCCAGCGCCGCCGCCGCGCCAATGAGCCGCGGCAGCCGCACAGTTCCGCCCCAACCGGGAATTGTGCCGACACTGTTCTCCGGCAGGCCAATGACGGTCTCGCGCGCCTCGCTGGCGAGGCGCCAGTGACACGCCAGCGCCACCTCCGTCCCGCCGCCCGCGCAGGCCCCGTGGATCGCGCAGAGGACCGGCACCTTGAAATTGGCGAGCAACGAAAAGCACGCCTGTCCCTCGCGGCCCACGGCCATCGCCGCCGCAGCATCGGGCAGCTTGGAGAGCCATTTGAGGTCGGCGCCCGCGATGAAGATGCGCTCCTTCGCACTGATCACGACCACCGCCTTCACCGGCTGGGCCGCCAGCGCCGCGAGGCCCGCCCGCAGGTCGGCAAACACCGCCGGGTTGAAAACATTCGCCCGCGCCCCGGAATCATCAAACACCAGCCAGCCCACGCCATCGCTGTCCACGGAATGCGTCACGGTCGGGGTCATGGGTTAGCCCGACGATGCCCGCGAACCGCCCGGAGTAAACTGCCGAGACTCCCGCCGCGCATTTTATTAGGCCTCGTTTCAATCTGCGCTGGCTTTCTGCACAAGGCGGACTGGCCCCGCCCCACCTCCAAACCACTTCCGCGTTGCCGATGGAATCAGAACCGGGAACCGTTACCGCCCATGCCCCCGCGCCCCGCGAACTCGCACCCCACCCCGCCGGCCCCCCGCGACGCACCGGCCGGCCCCTCGTGGTGGCTTGGCTGGCTGGGCCTCGCCACCCTCTGCGTCCTGGCCTATCTGCCGGCCCTCCATGGTGGTTTTCTCTGGGACGACAACGGCCACGTGACGGCACCCGAACTCCGCTCCTTGAGCGGACTCGGCCGAATCTGGTTCGAGCTCGGCGCCACCCAGCAATACTATCCTGTCCTCCACAGCGCCTTCTGGCTCGAGCACCGGCTCTGGGGCGAATCCGCCGCCGCCTACCACTGGCTCAATGTCCTCCTCCACGCCTGCGCCGCCGGCCTCCTCGTGCGCGTACTGCAGCGTCTCGCCATCCCGGGCGCGTGGCTCGCCGGACTCGTCTTCGCGCTTCATCCGGTCGGAGTCGAAACCGTTGCCTGGATCTCGGAGCAGAAAAACACGCTCGCCGCCGGGTTCTACCTGCTGGCCATGCTCACCTACCTGCGCTTTGACCAAGCCCGTGAAGCCGGCGCTGGAAAATCGAGCTCCGCCGGTTGGGCCTACGTCTTGGCCACCGCGTTTTTCCTCCTCGCGGTCCTCACCAAATCCGTCACCGCCACCCTTCCCGCCGCCCTGCTCGTCATCGCTTGGTGGCAGCGGGGCCGGCTCTCGTGGCGGCGCGATATCACCCCGTTGCTGCCATGGTTCGCCCTCGGCGTCGCCGCCGGCCTCACCACCGTCTGGGTGGAGCGCAAATTTATCGGGGCGGAAGGCGCCGCCTATGACCTCCACTGGATGCAGCGGGTCCTGCTGGCCGGACGCGCCCTGTGGTTTTACCTCGGCAAACTGCTCTGGCCCGCCGACCTGAGCTTTGTTTATCCGCGCTGGACCATCAACGCCGCCGACGCGTGGGCCTATGCCGGGGTCCTCGCGACCCTCGCCGCCCTGGCCGGCCTGTGGCGGCTTCGCCACCGCACCCGCGCCCCGCTCGCCGGCGCCCTGCTGTTCGCCGGCACACTGTTTCCCGCCCTCGGATTTTTTAACGTCTACCCGTTCATCTATTCCTACGTCGCCGATCATTTCCAATATCTCGCGTGCCTCGGCCTCATCGTCCCGCTCTCCGCCGGACTCGTGCGGGTCCTTGCGTCCTCTCCCGCCTGGGTTCGCCGCGGTCTGCCCGCCGCGCTCGTCGCCTTGCTGGGTGCCCTCACCTGGCATCAGGCGCACGACTACCGCGATAACGTGGCCCTTTACCGCGCCACCCTCGCGCGCAACCCCGCGGCATGGATGGCCGCCTACAATCTCGGGATGGAGCTCGCGGCCCGCAACCAGACCGACGCCGCCATTGCCTCGTACCGCGCGGCGCTGGCTCTCCGGCCCGATTATGCCGAGGCCCACGCCAACCTCGCCATGTCGCTGCTGACCCAGCCGGACAAGAAGGACGAAGCCATCACCCACCTTGAAACCGCCGTCCGCCTCAAGCCCGAGCTCTGGCAGGCGGAGTGTAACCTGGCCAACACGCTCGTCACCGTGCCCGGCCGCGAGGCGGAGGCGATCGTCCACTACAAGACCGTGCTGAGCCGCCGCCCCGAGCTGGCCGAGGTCCAGCTGAACCTCGGCATCGCCCTGCAGGGCCAGCCGGGCCGCGCGGCCGAGGCCGCCGCCCGCTTCGAGTCGGCGCTCCGCACCAACCCCAACCTCTGGCAGGCCCACTTCACCCTCGCGCATACCCTGCTCAATCTCCCCGGCCGCCGGGCCGAGGCCATCCCCCACCTCGAGGCCGTCCTCCGCCTCAACCCCGCCTTCACCCCGGCCCGCCAGCTGCTCGATCAGCTGCGGTGAGCGGGTCGACCGCGGCTGAATTTCCGCAGGTATTTCAGCGCGATCTCGAACTCGTGCGGCAGCGGGGCGGTCAGCGTGAGGGGTTCGCGCGTAACCGGGTGCTTGAGCGTCAGCTCGCCGGCGTGCAGCGCGAGGCGCGTGAGCAGCGGCTTCTCCTCGTCGCGGCCCTTGTAGCCCCGTTTCAGGTCGGAGAGCAGCAGCGTGACCGCGGGGTCACCGTAAAACGCATCGTTGAGCACCGGCGCGCCGAGGGCGGCGAGGTGGACGCGGACCTGGTGCGGGCGGCTGCTCACCGGGCTGCACTCCAGCCACACAAACCGGCCGAAGCGCTCCAGCGTGCGGACCGCCGTCAAGCCCTCCCGGCTCTCGCGGCCCGTGCCCACGCGCAGCCGGCCGGGCTCGCGCTCGTCATCCCGCAGCGAGAGTTCGATCGTGAAAATATCCGGCAGGCTGTCGTTCGCCGCGCGCAAGATCGCCACGTCCTTCAGCGCCCGCTCCGCCGGCTGCACCACCGCCAGCGCAAAATACTTCATGGCCGCCGTCTTCGACTGGAACTGCCCGCTCAGGAAATCCAGCGCGACCTTCGTCTTCGCAAACACCGTCACGCCGCTCGTGTCGGCATCCACCCGGTGCACACTCGCCACCCCCGGGCCGTACTTTTCCTGCACCAGCGCGATAAGGTTCTCCGCGCCCTTGGCCCCCTTCGACGGTGCCATCGACAGCCCGTGCGGTTTGTCGAACGCGACCAGGGTGTCGTCTTCCAGGAGAATGGGCGGGAGTGGCATGCGTCCCCTGTGACAACCCCAAAGGCCCCGAAAGTCACGCCTGCGTTTCGTGCGGGTAACAATACCGTGACACGCCCGGTTTGCCTTTGCCTGCCGCCCAACGACGGTCGAGGAAGGGACCATGCCCGTGCTGAGCTTCGCTCCCGCCCTCTCCCTTCTCACCGCGTTCCAACGCGTCTCACCCGTCGGTCCGTTTCACACGTTGTTACGCACTGCCGAGGCCAGGCTGCGTCCGTCGCGCATCACGCCGTACGCACCCGCCGTCTCGGCCGCGCAGGATAAGGTGCTCGCCGGCGGCTCCGCCGGGCCACACCAGCTGGCCACCGTGCGGCACGAGGCCGGCCGGGGGGCGACGCCCACCATCGTGCTCGGGGGCTTTGTCCCCGATGCAACCGAGCAGGTGTTCCTGCTGCGCCAGTTTCTCCGCCGCAGCGGCGACATCTACTACGTCAACTACCCGCGCCACGGTTTCTCGCTCGACCTGTTCTGCGCCCAACTCGACGACCTCGTGGACGAACTCGCGGAACGAAAGCATCAGGCGCCCGTGATCTTCTCCGTGAGCTTTGGCTCCGGCCTGCTGCTCGAATGGCTGCGCCGGGCTCGTCTGGCCGGGCGCAATCCCGGGCTGGCGGGGGTCACGCTCGTGAGTCCGGTCGCGTGCGTCGAGGACGTGATTTCACCGACCGCACCCAAGCCCGCCACGCTGCTCGGCCGCGCCCTCAAGCCGTACTTCGAATCCACCCCGGCGACCGAGGCCGGCCTGATCGAAAAATCCCGCCAGATTTTCGCCCGGCTGTTTGAGGCTGGCGCGCAAAACCGGACGGCCCTGCAGACGCTGATGACCATGGGCGAGCTCGGCCACCTGCGGGGCAGCGTCATGGAAGCGATCCGCACCATCAGCCCCACCGGCGCGCGCGAGCGCGTCCAGGCGCTGCGGGCCATGTCCGCGCCGCCGGACTATTTCTCCCCGGCACTGCTGCCGCTCACCTCCGCCCCGGCCCTGATCCTGTTTGCCGAAAACGAGGCGGCCGTGCTCGACGCCGGCTCGCCCACGCGGTTCGCCCTCGAGTCCGCCCACCGCGCCTATTTCCCCTCTGGCCGGGTCCAACGGGTCGCCAATCCCTTCGGCGCCCCCGTGCAGCACGCCTCGCTCATTTTCCATGTTTTTAACTTCCTGCCCCCCATCAGCGCGTTCTACCAGCGGTTAAAAACGGGTAAGCTGCCGGCCGCGGCATGAAAGCTCTTGCGGGTTGGGGCCCGGCACGGCTGCCTGAGACCGTCCCCGCCGCCGCGATGCCGCTCCTGCCCAAAAGCCTGCTGGTGTTAGGCGCCCGCCTATCCACGGTGCGCACCGCCCTGCGCTTGCGGCAAAAAAACTCCGCGGTGCCCGCCCAGCAGCGTACCTACCGCGGGTTGGTCAAGCGGTTCGCCCGGACCTCCTTCGGCCGCGCCGCCGGCCTCACGGGCGGCATGCCCTACGCGTCGTTCCAGAAACGCGTCCCGCTCCACACCTACGAGCAGCTCGCGCCTTACATCGAGCAGATGAAGCGCGGTGCCGCCGACGTGCTCTGGCCCGGGCAGTGTCCGTTTTACGCGGTGTCGTCCGGGACCACCGCCGGCCCGCAGAAGTACCTCCCCGTCACCTTCGAGATGCTCGAGCACTTCCGCCGCGCGGGACTCGACTCTCTGCTGTATTATTGCGTCCGCACCGGCAGCACGAAGGTGTTCCGCGGCCGGCACCTCTTCCTCGGCGGCACCACCGCCCTCACGCCCATCGCCGGCTCCGCGCCATTCGACGCCTACGAGGGCGACCTGAGCGGGCTGACGGCGCTGAACATGCCCAAGTGGGTCGAGCGCCACCTCTACGAGCCCGGCACCGCGATCGCGCAGCTGGCCGACTGGCCGAAGAAAATCACCGCGATTGCCCAGCGCACCCGGAACCTCGACATCTCCCTCGTCGCTGGCATCCCGAGCTGGCTGCTCATCCTCGCCGAATCACTCCGGCCCGGAGGCTCCGCCGCCCCGCCGCGCGCACCCAGCCTGCAGCAGACCATCTGGCCCAATCTCGAGTGCGTCGTGCACGGCGGCGTGCCGATTGGGCCGTTCCAGGGTGAGTTGCGCCGCGCGTTCGGGCCGCAGGTGAATTTCCACGAGGTCTATCCCGCCTCCGAGGCCTTCATCGCGGTGCAGGACGCCACGCCCGCCGAGGGCCTGCGGCTGCTGGCCGACGCCGGCGTGTTTTATGAGTTTCTGCCGCTGAAGGATTATGACGAGGACCGCGTCAGCACGCTCGGCGCCAAGGCCGTCCCGCTCGAGGGCGTGAAGGCCAACGAGGACTATGTCCTGCTGCTCACCACGCCCGGCGGGCTCTGCCGCTATGTGATCGGTGACGTGGTGCGCTTCGTTTCCACCCAACCCGCCCGGCTCGTCTACGTCGGCCGGACCGCGCTCTCGCTCAGTGCGTTCGGCGAACATGTGATCGAGAAGGAACTGACCGACTCGCTCCTGGCCGTCTGCTCGCCCAACGGCTGGAGCATTACGAATTTTCACGTCGCCCCGATGTTCATCGACTCCCTCACCGGCCACAACCGCGGCCGGCACGAGTGGTGGATCGAACTGCGGCCCGGCTCCATGGAGAATCCCACCGGCCCCATCCTCGCGGTCCAGCTCGATGCCGAGCTCAAGGCCCGCAACGCCGACTACGAGGCCAAGCGCCGCGGCGGCGGACTGGAAGCGCCCTTGGTGCGGCTGGTGATGCCGGGCGTGTTTGAGCACTGGATGCGCCACCACGGCAAGTGGGGCGGCCAAAGCAAAATGCCCCGCTGCCGCAGCGACCGCGTCATCGCGGACGAGCTGATGCAGCTGGCGCGGTTCAACGACTGAGTGCCGCCGCCCGGCCGGAGGGGCGCCGGGTTGCGGCGCCCCTACTTCAGGTACTTCAAAATCGTCTGCTCGTACACGGCCGTGGGCTGGACCCCGACCTTGCGGTCGCGGATCTGGCCCTGCCGGTCGATGATGAACGTCGTCGGGATCGCATCCAGGCCGCCAAAGGCCGCCTGCACGTCATCATCACCCATGACGATCTGGTAGCTCACCCCGTTTTTCTGGACGAAAGTCTTGACGGTCTGTTCGGCCTGCCGGTCTGAGTCCAGCGAGACGCCGACGATCACGAGGCCGTCCTTGCCGTATTTTTTCTGCAGCTCGACGTAGCCGGGAATCTCCATCCGGCACGGCCCGCACCAGGTCGCCCAAAAATCCAGGACGACCACCTTGCCCTTGAACTGCTCGGAGCTGACCACCTTGCCATCCACATCCTTCAGTTTCCACGCCGGCGCCAGTGCGGCGGGAACAGGCTCGGCCCGGAGCAGGGCGGGCGCGACGAAGATGAGGCTCAGGGCCAGGAGGTGGCGGAATCTTTTCATTAGGGCGGGAGCGAACATGGGAGACAGCATGCCCCCGTTTTATTCCCCCGCAACCCGCCGCGGCGGATTATGAGCTGCCAGGGATGTCCACGCCCAGCGTCTCGATGAATTTCTTCATCGCCGGCGTGAGCACGCGGCCCTTGCGGTGGAGGATGGCGAGTGGCCGGGTGAAATCCTTGCCCTTGAAATGCACGGCGATGAGCGTGCCCTGCTTCACCTCCTGCTGCACCGTGGCCTGCGGCACGATGGCGATGCCGTGGTCGATCTCGACCGCGCGTTTCACCGTCTCGATGTTGTCGAATTCCATCACCGGCTCGATCTCGAGCTTGTGGTCGCGGAAAATCTGGTCGACCGCCTTGCGCGTGGGAATATCCGGGTCGAACCCGATAAACTTCTGCCCCGCCAGCTGCTTGATGTCGATGTCCCCGCCCTTGGCCAGCGGGTGCCCGGGATGGGTGATCAACACGAGGTGGTCGTCACGGAACGGGATCGCCTCGATCTGCCGTTGCTTCACCGGGAAGGCCACCAGGCCGAAGTCCACCGCGTTGTGCAGGATATCCTCGTAGACCAGGTTCGAGCGGCGGTATTCCACGCGCACGTTGACCGAGGGGTAGTCGTGCAGGAATTTTTTAATGTAGGCCGGCAGCTCGTGCAGCCCGATGGAATAAATCGTCGAGATGCGGATCGTGCCACTGATGACCTTCTTCATCTCCTGCAGCTCCGAGAGCAGCTTGTCGTAGGCGTGCAGGATCTCCTTCGCCGAGTCGTACACCCGCTGGCCCTCGCGCGTGAGCTGGAACTGCTTCTGGCTGCGATCGATCAGCAGCGTCTTGAAGTGCCGCTCCATCGCACGCGCCTGCTGGCTGACCGCCGATTGCGTGATGCCATTGAGCTTGGCCGACTTGGAAAAGCTCTTCGTCTCGACGAGATCGGAAAAAATTTTGAAGTTCTCGATTTGCATGGATGAACCTAGGGTTGCCGGAACCATAATCACCGCTTATTCAACATCAACTTATAAGCAGTTTCACTTTAACCCCCATGATTATCCCCTATGATGAGTTCTGCCGCCGGGCCGACGCCGTTCGGGCCGGGATTGCCGCGGCCTGCGTCCGCGCCGGGCGGAAACCCGATGAGGTCGGGCTGCTCGCGGTGACGAAAAACCATCCGCCCGCCGCCGCCGAGTACGCCGCGCGCTACGGGCTCCCGGCGGTCGGGGAAAACCGCGTGCAGGAGGGAGTGGACAAGCGCGCCGCCACCACGGCGGAAGTGCGCTGGGAGCTGATCGGCCACCTGCAGTCGAACAAGGCGAAGCTCGCTGCGACGCACTTTGACCGCATCCAGACCGTGGACAGCGAGAAGCTGCTCCGCCTCCTCGACCGCGCGGCGGCCGAGGCCGGCAAGATCCTGCCCGTGCTGCTCCAGATCAACGCCGGCCACGACCCCGCCAAGTTCGGCGCCGACCTGACCGACGCTCCGCGCCTGCTCGACGCCGCCCTCACCCAGAGCCACCTGAAGATCGAGGGGTTCATGACCATCGCGCCGTTGAGTGACGACACCTCCGTCGCCACGCGCACGTTCACGACCCTGCGCGAACTGCGCGATCAACTCGCCGGCGAGACCGGCGCGCTGCTGCCGGAACTCTCGATGGGCATGAGCGGCGATTACGTCGAGGCCATCGCCGCCGGCAGCACCCAGGTCCGCATCGGCACCGCGCTCTACGGTGAGCGCGAGCCCGTGGCCTGAGCCCGTCACGCGATCCTTCCCGCGGATTACGCGGATGATCGCGGATCCAGATTTAGGATTCCGCGGATTCGGAGAATCGCATGCGCGTCGATTCGTGGAATCCGCGGGGAAATTTGACTGGCCCGAATGTTGCGTTTCCGGTTGCCACCATGGCTAAATATTTTTCGTCTGGGGGCGTGGAAATGGTGAAACTCGACGAAGCCCGCCAACAGGCGCTTCGCGATTTGCTCGACGATTCCAGCCCGGCCGTGCGCAAGGCCCTGCTCGCCCACTTCGCCGCCCTCGGCCCGGACGCCCTGCACTTCCTGCAGGCCACTGCGCGCAGCCACCACCGCGTCCTCGCCCGCCACGCCGCGTGGTTTCTCGGGGAGCTGAAATTTTCTGATCCCGTCGCGGAATTCCGCGGCTTCATCCGCTCGCTGCACTACGAGCTGGAGACGGGCGCGCTCCTTCTCAGCCGCACCGTGATGCCCGCGCTCGATGTGGGGGCGTGCTGCACCGCGCTCGACGCGATCGCCGCCCGCTGCCGCGAGCTCATCAGCGAGCCCGCCAGCACCCGCCAGCAGTGCCGCATCATCAACCGCGTGCTGTTCCACGAGTGGGGCTTTCACGGCAACGTCGAGCATTACACCGACCCGCGCAACAGCCTGCTCGACCAGGTCCTCATCCGCCGCACCGGCATCCCGCTCTCGCTCAGCATTGTCTATCTCCTCGTCGCCGAGCGGCTCGGCCTCGCCCTGGAACCGGTCGGCCTGCCCGGCCACTTCATCGTCGGCTGCTTCGAGGACGCCCCGCCCTTCTTCGTGGATCCCTTTGACCAGGGCGTCTTCCTCGACCCCGACGAGATCTACTCACTGCTGCGCGCCAACCAGATCACCCCGCAGGTCACCGATCTCGCCCCCACACCCGTGCGGGAGGTGCTCTGCCGCAACTGCCGGAACCTGGTGAACCACTATACCACCACCGGCGACACCGAGCGTGCGCGCCTGTTCGCGAGTTTTGTCACGGAGTTCGAGACCACCTACGAGCGCCATGCGCAGCCCTAGGAGTGGGCGTGGTCACCACGAAACCCACGGAGGACACGGAACGATTGAGCGGGAATTTTCCCGGCGCTTTGTCCAGGGTCGAAAACTATTCCGTGTCCTCCGGGTATTCCGTGGGCTACCTGAGGGGAGTTCGGTTTTCGTGTGCTTCGTGTATTTCGTGGTGATATTCGGGAAGATTGTTCTGCTGGGCTGAACGCATGAGCGCTTCCGATCCCGTCCTCACCCTGCGCGACCTCGAGTCGTGGTCGCGACCCGGCACCTCGCTGGCCGTGCTGGGGCAGCCGATCGGGCACTCCATCAGCCCGGCGATGCACAACGCCGCCCTGGCTGACATCGCCCGCTCCAACCCGTTATTTGCCGACTGGCGGTATTTCCGCTTTGAGCTCCCCCCGGCCGACCTGCCCCGCGCCCTTGAGCTGTTTCACGCGAAGAAATTCCGCGGGCTCAACCTCACGGTCCCGCACAAGGTCCTCGCCTTCGACCACGTGGCTTCCGTCGCCGAGGCCGCGCGCCCCGTCGGCGCCGTCAACACCCTGCTCTGGGAGGCCCGCGGCTGGCGCGGCCATAACACCGATGGCTGCGGTTTGGTCGGCGCCCTGCGCCAGGATCTCGGCTGCGACCTCGCGGGCCAGCATGTGATCCTGCTCGGGGCCGGCGGCGCGGCCCGCAGCGCCGGAGTCGAATGTCTGCGGCGAAATTGCGCGTCGCTGAGCATCGCCAACCGCACCCGTGAAAACCTTGACGCCCTGCTCGCCGTCCTGGCTCCGCTGGCGGGCGGGATTCCCCTGCGCGGTTTCGCCCCCGCCACCCCGCCGGCCGACCTGCCGGCGGGCGCCATCGTGATCAACGCCACCAGCGCCGGCCTGCGCGCGGCGGATCCGGCGCCGATTGAATTGCAGCGGCTGCCCCGTCCCGTCAGCGTGTTCGACATGATTTACAACCCGCCGCAAACCCCGCTGTTGCGCGCGGCGGCGGCGCTCGACCTGCCCCACGCCAACGGCCTTGCGATGCTCGTCCACCAAGGAGCCAAGTCCCTCGAGATCTGGAGCGGCCTCCAGGCCGGCGGCACCGCCCCCGTCATGCAGGCCGCCGCCCGCGCGGCGTTAAACCTCAAGTAAGCATGTCTTCCTACCACCAGTTCGCCGTCACGTTTCCCTGGTTCTTCCCCGCCGCGGCGGCGCTCTTCGGCGCGATGGTCGGGAGCTTCCTCAACGTCTGCATCTACCGCATCCCGGCGGAGCAGTCGATCGTCACACCGGGCTCGCACTGCGCCTGCGGGAAACCGATCGCGTGGTACGACAACCTCCCGGTGCTCAGCTGGTTCATCCTGCGGGGCAAGGCGCGCTGCTGCGGCCGGCCGTATTCGTTCCGCTATGCCTTCGTCGAGCTCCTGACCGCCGGCCTCTTCCTCGCCTGCTGGCTGCTGTTTCCGCCGGCCAAGGCCGCCTGCGGCATGGTGTTCGTGAGCGTGCTCGTCGCCGCCACCTTCATCGACCTGGATCACATGATCATCCCGGACGCGTTCACCCTCGGCGCCGGGCTCCTGGGGGTGCTCCTGTCGCTCCTCCTCCCCGCGCTCCACGGCCAGCACGGGGAGATTTACATCGTGGACAGCCTGCGCTCCGGGACCGCGGGTCTGCAGGGGTTGCTGGTCGGCTCCGGCCTTGTGCTCTGGATCGCGCTGCTCGCCGAGCTGGCGCTCAAGAAGGAAGCCATGGGCTTCGGCGACGTGAAATTCGTCGGCATGATCGGCGCGTTCTGCGGCTGGCAGGGCGCCGTGTTCTCCGTGTTCGGCGGCGCCGTCGTCGGCACGGTCTGGTTCATCCTCGCCCTCCTGTGGCAGAAAGTCGCCGGGAAACCCGCCGCCCTCGCTCCGCCGTCCGAGACTCCCGAGGGTGAGGCGGCCCCGCTCGGCTTTGGCATGCATGTGCCCTTCGGCCCGATGCTGGCCATCGCCGGCCTGCTCTACTTCCTCCTCTTCCACCGCTGGGTCGCGGCGTATTTTTCCACGCTCAGCGAACTACTGTAACGCTGCGCCGTCGCCCGACTGCGCGCGCAACACCTCGGGCCGGGAACCGAATTTCTTCGCGTAGGCCTCCGCCACCGCCGCCGCCTGGGTCTCACTGAACTCCGGCGAGGTCACCGCCATCACCGCCCCGCCAAAACCGCCGCCAGTGAGCCGCGCGCCCAACACCTGCGGCGCCACCGCCAGCTGATCCACCAGGAAATCGAGCTCGGGCGTGCTATTCTCGAACAGGGTCTGCGAACTGCGATGGGACGCCGTGAGCAACCGGCCCACCGCCGCCAGGTCGCCCGCGCGCAGCGCCACCACGGTCGCGTCCACCCGCGCAATCTCGTCCACCACGTGCTTCGCCCGGCGGAACTCCACCGGCGGCAGCTGGGCGCGCACGGCTTCCACGGCGGCCGGGGTCGCATCCGCGAGGAGCGTCACGCCGAGCAGCTTCGCCGCCGTCATGCACTCACGGTGACGCGCCGCGTACAGCCCGTCCACCAGCGCGTGCTTGGTGTGCGTGTTAAACACCCAGAACCGCGCCGCCTCGGGCAGCGGCACTGTGGCGAACTTCGGCCCGCGGCAGTCAATAAACACGAGGTGGTGCTGTTGCCCAAAGCCCGACACGCCCTGGTCCAGCACGCCGCAGGGCACGCCGACGAAATGATTCTCCGCGTGCTTGCACAGCATCACGACGGTCTCGCGCGACGCCGGCTGCCCGCTCAGTTCGAGGAATGCCAGCGCCGACGCCAGCTCGAGTGCCGCACTGCTGCTTAGCCCCGCTCCCGAGGGCAGATCGGACATGGCCAGAAAATCGAATCCCGCCGGGGGCCGCAGGTTGAACTTCGGCAGGGCCGCGATGACGCCGAGCGGGTAGTTCGTCCAGCTGCCGTCGCCGGACTGTTTCGCCGGCGCGTTGCCCGCGGGTAAAGTCACCAGCGTCGCCTGCGCCTCGCTCGCGAACCGCCACTGCCCGTCGTCGCGCGGCGCCACCGCCACCCAGACGCTGCGGTCAATCGCCACACCCAGCACCGTGCCGCCGTTGTAGTCGGTGTGGTTGCCGATGAATTCGAGCCGGCCCGGGGCCCGCGCGATCACCGCCGGCGACCGGCCAAACCGCGCGCGAAAGGCCGCCTTGAGTTTATCCTTCACGGTCAAACCGCCGCCTTGAGCGCGAGCCCGGCCTTGAACCGGATGGTTTTCATCGCGCGGATCTTCATCGGCTGGCGGGTGTGCGGGTTGTAGCCACGCCGGGCCGCGCGCCTCGCGATATCGAACGTGCCAAAACCAACCAGCTGCACCTCCCGGTCGCGCCGGATGCCCGTGCCCACCGCCGCAAGCACGGCGTCCACCGCGCGCTCCGCCGCGGCTTTGGAGGTTTCCGCCCCGAGGCGGCGCTGCACTTCGTCAATCAATTCGGCTTTGTTCATGGGGTATTCAGGAATGACGAAACGGCGCTTCCTCTGGCGCAACCTCGGAATTTTAACCGCGAATGAACGCAAATTCACGCGAAACCCAAGCCACGGAATTTTGCCACGAACAGGCACAGGATTCCCAAGGTTATGAATTTACTCCCCCGCGCGCCCCTAGGCGCAAGGGAGAATCCTGCGCAGCCCGGCCCCTTGTGCCGTTTGGTGGCCAAAACTCTGGAAGTTCGGATTCGCGGTTACTTTCCCGGGCTCGTCGGCGGAAATCCCGGCGGCGTTTCGCCGTTCCGGCCTTTCACCACGAGATTCAGGAGATGGGTCAGCGCCGCCTCGCGCGTGATCCCGCGTTCCGTCGCCAGCTGCGTCGCTCGCTTCTGCAGTTGCGCGGCCATCGTCGCCGCCTGCGCCGGGCTTGAACCCAGTTTCACGCACAACGTCTGGAGCTGTTCGTCCTCGGTCATGGCGTGTCCGCAAAATGAATGACGGCCTCACCCTCCGCCGCGAGCGCCAGCCCAGCTTCACGCTGAAGCTGCACCAGCGAAACCAACGCGAACCCGATCCAGCCCGGGCCCTCCCGCACGGTGGAGCGGAGTTCGCCCGCCTTGCGAGCCCCCTGAAAAACCGGCGTCAGGCGCGCCGGCGGCTCGCCGGGTCCGCGCACGCGGAGCAGTCGGCGGCGGACCTGGCCCAGGTTTTTCAGGCGCGCCATCACTTCCTGCCCGAGATAACAGCCCTTCGTGTACGAGATCGCGTCGGTCTCCAGACCGCCTTCGTTCGGTAAATCCGCCAGGCCGATGTCCGCCGGCACCGCCGGAATCCCGGCGGCGATCCGCCGCGCTTCCATTTGCCCGGGCGACAACTCCGTTTTGCCGGTCAGCTTCGCCGTCAGCGCAGCTTCCATTTCCGCGGGAAAAATTATCTCGGTCTGCAGGTCACGGGTGCGGCGCCCGGAAAAATCCCACGCCGGTGCGGCCAGCCCCAGTCCCGCCGCCGGATTTGCGCCGAATACCGTGAGTCCGCGCATGGCCGCGGTGACGTCCTCGATCACCACATCGTCCGCGATGATGTAGGCCTCCAGTCGCTCGCGAATCACCGCCGCGGGCGAAAAATAGCTCACGATCCACGCCTCCTGCGGTGACGTTTTGCACACGAAACTGTCCGCCAGGACTTTTCCCTTCTGATTCAGCCACAATCCGTAGGTCGCCCTGGCGTCTCTGTCCTGATGCAAATCATTAGTAAACTGCCCCTGCAGAAAGGTTAGGGCATCTTCGCCCGAAACCCGCAGGCAAGCCGCTGGACTCCAGCGGTAAAAACTCTCCTGGGCAGCCAGATTCATCGATTTAATAAGACGCTATTTTAGAGCTACTAGCAAAATTAAGTGGAAGAAAGTGATAACTTTAAGTTGACGATGCGACAAACGGGTTTATCTATCAACTCATCAGTTTAGCACTTCTCCCGCCTAGCGGGAGTTTTGGGGTAACTAAGAAAGCAAAGGCCGGCCACATAGGGGTATGTGGCCGGCCACTTTTTTGCCCAAATTCCAAGGATTTCCTGGTTTTTATCCCCCTGCGCCCCGCGCCTTGGCGGAATGACGCCTCCCACCCTCCCGCGAGCTCGCCGCGGGCTTGCGCCTTTCCCTTCCGCTCCGCCAAGCTGACGGTTCATGCAGAGAACATCGGATATCAATGTCGTCGAGACCCGCGCCTTGCCCTCGCCCGCCGCCTTGCTGGCGGAGTTGCCCAAGAGCGAGTCCCAGGCCGAGTTTGTCACCCGCACGCGCCAGGATATTCACCGTGTCATCTTCACCGATGACCGTCGTTTCCTCCTGATCATCGGCCCGTGCTCCATCCACGACTTGGACGCCGGCCGCGACTACGCCCGCCGCCTGGCCGCCCTATCCCGCGAGGTGTCCGACCGCGTGATGATCGTCATGCGCGTGTATTTCGAAAAACCGCGCACGACCGTGGGCTGGAAGGGGCTCATCATGGACCCGCACCTCGACGGCTCCCATGACATCGCCGCCGGCTTGCGCCTCGCGCGCTCGTTCCTGCGCGACGTGCTCGACCTCGGGCTGCCGACCGCAACGGAGCTGCTCGACCCCATCACGCCGCAGTACATCGCCGACCTCATCTGCTGGTCCGCCATCGGCGCCCGCACCGCCGAGTCCCAAACCCACCGCCAGATGGCCTCGGGTCTCTCGATGCCGCTCGGTTTCAAGAACGGCACTGACGGCTCCATCGCCACCGCGATCAACGCCATCAAGGCCGCCGCCCAGCCACACACTTTCCTCGGCATCAACCTCGACGGCTCCGCCTCCGCCATCGTCACCCGCGGCAACCCCGCGTGCCACGTCGTCCTCCGCGGCGGCGCCACCGGCCCGAACTACTCACCGGCGCACATCGCGCAGACCGAGGCGCTGCTCACCAAGGCCGGTCTCATCAAGTCCATCCTCGTCGATTGCTCCCACGACAACTCCGCCAAGCAGCCCGAGCGCCAGCCCGAGGTGACGCGCGAGATTCTCGCGCAGATCGCCGCGGGCAACACCTCCATCATCGGGGCGATGATCGAGAGCAACCTCGGCGCCGGCAGCCAGCCCTTCCCGCAGCCGAAGGACAAACTCCAGTACGGCATCTCCATCACCGACGCCTGCATCGACTGGCCGACGACGGAGAGCCTGGTCCGCGAGCTCCACACCGCCCTCGCCCCGCGGTTTGCGTGAACCTCACGTCCGGCCATGCGACCTGAACCGGCCCGGAATCATTTCGGCCGCCTGATCGCCCTCGCGATCGTCCTGGTCGCCACGGTGGCCATCAGTGGGATGATCCAGCTTCGCGGCTGGCAGTCGGGCTGGCGGTGTTTCGGCGTCGCCACGCGCGACGTCGCCTGGCTCGACCTCAGGGTGATCACCGCCGCGGCCCAAACCGCCGCCGAGGGAGGCAATCCCTACGTGGCCAATCCCCACGACCCCACCGGGCGCCCGCTCAATTACCCCTCGCCCTGGCTCTGGTTTTTCCCGGGCAACCTCACTGCTCCCGCCCACACCGTGGTCGCCCTGGGCTTCGCCGCGGCCGCGTTCGGCACCCTGTTGCTCGGGATGAAAGCCTTCGGCTGGCGCGCCGGCGCTTTCGTCGGGTTGTTGGTCGTTTCGCCGTCGCTGCTGCTGGCGGTGGAGCGCGGCAACACCGACCTGCCCATCTTCGCGGTGACCGGACTGTCCCTGCTCGCCCTCGATTCCGACCGTCGCTGGCTGGCTATCGTGGGCGTGGTCGGCTTGCTGCTGGCCAGCGTCCTGAAGCTGTTTCCCGTCGTGACGCTCGTGATTGTGGCCCTGGCCGGACCGGCCGCGCTGCGCCGGCCCGCGCAAGTCGCGCTCGCGTTGTTCGCCCTGTGGCTCGGCCTGCACTGGCCCGAAACGCTCGCGACCCTCGTCAACACGCGCGCCGGCGTTGGCGCCGTCCATTCCTACGGTCGCACGGTCCTGCCGTTCGCCTTGGAACTCTACGCTCGCGCCCACGGCCAGGTCCTAGAGCGCGCGCCCCTCGATCTCCTCGCCAACGTGCTCGCTGCGATCGTCCTGCCGGCCGCGGCCTGGCTGGGGTTCAAGCTCGCCGACCAGGCGCCGCTTGCCCAAGCGCTCACCGCCCGGGAGACCGGCTTCCTGACGGGCGCGGCGATCTACGTGTTCACCTTCGTGGCCGGCGCCAGCTTCAACTACCGGCTGTGGTTTCTCCTGTTCACCCTGCCGTGGTTGCTGGCCAAGGCCGGCCCCCATTACCCGGAATCTCGCTGGGTCCGCCTCGCCCTGGCGGGCTTCTTCATCCTGAGCTGGACCAGCGCCGTCTGGTGGGTGCCGCTCGTCTGGGCGGCGCAAGCCGCCGGCTGGCTGCTGTGCACCGCGCTCACCGTCTTGCTGGCCAGCTTCGCCACCTCTTGGTTGACCACGGGGACGGCCCCGCAACACCCGACGCCAGGCCAGTAGTTTTCATTACCCAGGCCGACTTACAGTCTTCAGATTCTGCCCCCGGCTAATTCTTTCGTGTTCTTCGCAGATTTCGTGGTTACTTAATCCTCTCCCTTTACCTCATGAAAACTCCCCTTCGCGTCGCCGTCACCGGTGCAGCCGGCCAAATCGGCTACTCCCTCCTCTTCCGCATCGCGTCCGGCGCCATGTTCGGACCCGACCAGCCCGTCATCCTCCAACTGATCGAGGCCCCCATCGAGAAGGCCCTGCTCGCGCTCGCGGGCGTCGCCATGGAGCTCGATGACTGCGCCTTCCCGCTGCTCAAGGGCATCGTCCAGACCTCGGATCCCGCCGTCGGCTTCAAGGATGCCAACTGGTGTCTGCTCGTCGGGGCCAAGCCCCGCGGCCCCGGCATGGAGCGCGCCGACCTGCTCAAGGACAACGGCAAGATCTTCATCGGCCAGGGCCAGATCATTGACGCCGTCGCGGCCGCCGATGCCCGCGTCGCCGTCGTCGGCAATCCCGCCAACACGAACTGCATGATCGCCGCCAGCCAGGCCAAGCGCCTGACGCCGGACCGCTTCACTGCCATGGTCCGCCTCGACCAGAACCGCGCGCAGACGCAGCTCGCGAAAAAGGCCGGCGTGGATCTCACCGCCGTGAAGGACATCTTCATCTACGGCAACCACAGCCCGACCATGTTCCCGGCGTACGCCCACGCGACGATCAACGGCCAGCCCGCCACGTCCGTCATCACCGACACCGCCTGGCTGCAGGGCGCGTTCTGCGAGACCGTCGGCAAACGCGGCGCCGCCGTCATCGCCGCCCGCGGCCTGTCCTCCGCCGCCTCGGCCGCCAACGCCCTCGTGGACCACGTGCGCTCGCTCGTGACGCCCGGCGCCATCCATTCCATCGCCGTGAAATCGAACGGCCTGTATGGCTTCGATGCCAACGTCTGGGCCGGCATGCCGGTCCGCACCACGACGCCCGGTAGCTACGAGGTCATCACCGGCTACGCGATGGATGACTTCGCGAAGTCCAAGATCGCCGCGACGAACAAGGAGCTCGTGGAAGAGCGCGCGTTCGTCGCCGAGATGATCGCGTAAAGTAGGGCGGGTCTTCGACCCGCCTTATCCGTTTCGCCGCCGCCCGCGTTTCCGCCCAAGCTAGGGCAGGTCAAAGACCTGCCCTACCCCAGCCGCACCACCTGACTCCCCGGCCAGAGCGGGGTTTCCCGCCCCGCCCAGACGAACACGCCCGACGTTTCCGGCGGCAGCTGAACCGTGGCTTCGACGCGCCCGGCGTAGAATTTCGCGGATAACCGGATGGTCCCGCGCGGGTGCGGCAGCTCGCTCTCGATCGATTTCAGTGTGCCGGGTTGCGGCGCGATACGCACTTTCCGGAATCCGGGCGCTGTCGGGCGGATGCCCGCAACCGTCGCATGCAGGTGAAACACCGGGTGCGCGCCCCACGCGTGGCAGTCCGACCGCGCCGGCTCCGGGCTTTCGACCGGCGTCTTGAAGCCCTGCTTCACCAGCCCGCGCCACATTTCCAACTTCTCCAATACCAGGTCCGCGCGCCCGGCTTTGCCCAGCGCCTCGAACAGGTAGTGCTGGAAATAGATCGTCGCCGCCGCGAGCCCGTTCGCCGCTGCGTCCGCCCACTTCGCCGGGTCCGGCACGCGCAACCCGCCGATCACCGCCAGCGCCTGCGCGTGCTGGCTGAAGGTCGCGTGCGATTCATCATCCGCCCACAGGCCCCGGGCTTCGTCCCAGAAGATCCGGGCCAGCGACCCCGCGACGTGGGTGGCGCGTTCCGCGTAGCGCTGGGCCATCCGCGCATCCCCGGCCCATGTTTCCAGCTCCGCCGCCCGTTGCAGCGTCAGCAAATACTGCAGACTGATCAGCGCAGACCGGTGGCCCTCGCGCTGGCCCGGCGGCCAGCCGACGAACCAGCCCGGCACCCAGTCCATGAACAACCAGCCCGGCGGCTTCACGAGCAACCCGTCCGCGTCCTCCTCCGTCTGCAGCGCCTCCAACAACGCCCGCAGGCCCGGCAGCCGTTGCCGCAGCCACGGCAGGTCGTCCCGCCAGAGCGCAAAATCGTGCAGCATCCACGGCCAGATCATCGCGAAGGTCGCGCTCTCCTGCCGCAAGTACGACGGGGTCCGCATCGTGGGATAGCCACTGCGAGCCCGCGACAGGTCGAACAGCTCCATGCCACGCCGCGGCAGCCGCTCCTCGCCCGCCATGACATACGCCAGCAGCATCTGGATGCGCGTGTCCGCCACGTACATCATCTGCTCGTAGTACGGGCAATCGACGAAGATGTCGTGCATGCACGCGCGCAACCCGCGTTCGCTCAGCTCCAGGATCGGCGACAGCGTCGGATCGTCGGCCGCGAACGTGGCCCGCGGCGCGAACGGGAATCCCGTCCGCTCCACCGCCAGCGTGTGCAACACGACCGGCTGCGCCCCGACCTGCACGCTGATCATCAGGTAGCGGCCCGCCCGCCACCACGGCGCGCCCGCCCACCGGCGCCCGGAACCGCCCAGCCGCCAGCGGTCGCCAAAGCCCATGAAGATCTTTCCCGCCACCGCGCCGCGGTTGCCCTTCGGACCCGGCGTGTTGTCGAACTTCGGCGCCAGCCGGTCAAAGAGCGACTCCGCCCATTCCCAGCGCACGTTCGTGCCTGCCCCGCCGGAAAACTCCAGCACCGGATAGCCGCAAAGATAGTCGTCCGTGTCGATCAACACCGTGACCTCGTGCCGCGCCGGCAGCCGCAGCGGCGTCCCGTCGTGCAGCAACCGCGTCCAAGCGGACACTTTTTCCGGCGCCACCTCCGGGCCGAATTTAAAGTTCTGCGCCCGGGCAAAACGCGGCAAGTGCGCCCGCACCCGCCCGCCGCGCCAAAGATCATGCCGCTGCTCGGGCAACGCGGACGGCTGCAGCGTCCAGCCCGTCTCGACGATGCCCGTGACATTGAGCGGGATCGGGCCGCGCACCACGGCCGGCTTCACCCACTTCACCTTCCGCGCATCCAGCCGGGACAGGTCCATGTGACCGGAGCAGCCGATGACGTGGTAGGAGCGGTTCAACTTCTCCCCCCACTCCAATCCTTGCAGCCGGCCGACGCGCCACGGCGCGATCCCGGTCGTGAACCGCTCCGCCGCCCGGTCGAGGCCGGCACACGCAAAACCTCCGCGCCAACTCATGCGCCCCTCGGGGGCCTGGGGGGCGCGCGCCCACCAGACCTGCGCTTCGAGCCGGTGCGTGCCCGCCGTGAGCTTGATCTCGTACGTCGCATACGACCAGTGGGACACATCCCCGGTATCCGGGCCGCGGGCGATCACCACGCCGTCCAGGGCCAGCGTGTAGCACAAATCCGCGCTGACCTGCAGCCGGACGGTCTCCGCCCGCGCCGCCTTCACGTTCAGCCGAAACAACACGGCACCCGGCTCGCCCTCCGCGAGGTCGGGGTGCCAGAGCCACGCCGCGCCATCGAGCGCGTGCCGGGGCTCCATGTTCGGCGTGCCATGCGGCACGGCGGGAGGGGCCACGCGGCGACACACGGTTTCACCGGCAAAGGGGGCAAAAAGCATCCCCCCGGATTAGCGGGCCGCCCGCCCGGCGGGCGAGTGATTTTTTATCGGAACGGCGTTGGCTCACGGCCTGTTTTACAGAGGCAACGGTGGAAACAGAGTGTTCCATCCCGAACCCTCCTCGGTTCTCTCCGTTTCCGCCTGTAAGAAAAACTACAACAATCCTGCCAGCACCCGGTTGACCGCGAACGCCCCCCGCATCGCGGCAAAGCCCGCCATCAGCTCATGCGGCGCACCCGCGCGCGAAAACACCATCTCCAGCGTTCCACCGGAACAGCGGACGACGGCGTCCACGCCCTCGACGCGAATTACGCACTCGCGGCAGTCCGACGGATAGCTCACCGCCAGCCCACCTTCACCCTCGAGCGCCTCAATCACGTCAATGATCGCCTCGACGCGCGCGCCTTTTTTCAGCGCGAACGAGATTTCCGTGAACTTGCCGGCAAAGACCGCCGCGAACTCTTCCCGCTGCGCGAGGTCCCCGTCCTGCAGGTCCCGCAGCGTGGTCGTGATGCCGTAGCGTCCCGGCGCCGACTCCACGAGGGCGTAAAAAATCTCCACCGTGAAATCCTTCGCCGTCAGCACCGCGAGGGCCCCGGTCACGTTCAGTGCGACGTCCTTCCGCTTGTAGCCCAGCCGCGAACGCACGTCCTGAAACAGCTTCTCGGCCTGCTCCGCCAGCTCGGGCCCGCAGATTTTTCCGAGGAACGCATTCGTCACCGCATTCGCCGCATCCGGTACCGTGTGGTGTCCTTTCTTGAACCCGCCCAGCGCCTTCACCTGGCCGCCGCCCCGGCCGATGAAACTGATGCCGGCAATGATGCTGGAGGGAAGTTCGCCCGTCATGTGCCGCCGAGCAAACCCGGCGCCGTGCACCCCGCCAACCGAAAACCACGTCGCGCCGGCATCCCCGCCTGCGCTCCATCCTCAGGCCGTCGCCTTGGCCGGGCGGCGGCAGAGCGAGACCAGGCCGTAGATCGCCAGCCCCGGCAGCCAGATCGGCGCCAGCACCGCCACCACCACCAACACCACCGCCAGCACGCCCACCACCAGCGAGAGCCCGGCGCCCAGCAGCGCGGCCAGGACGCCCACCAACAGCGCCCCGAGGGCCAGGAGCGCCGCTAGGGCGAGTCCGGCCGGGATGAGCAGGATCGGAAAGAGATGGAGGGCCACGAGCGCCAGCAGCGTGCAGAGGAGGATTTTCCCGAGAGTGTTCATACCCTGAAAACACCGCTCCCCGCGAAAAGTCGCAGTCAATTGCAACCCCCACATCGCAGTTGCCTGCAATCGGGGTTCTTCTAGTTTCCCGCAGCCCTTTCCCCGCCGTCACCACGTTCCCCATGGTCACCTCCGCCCCCCTGCTTTCCTACCAACATGCGCTCGACCTCTCGCCCGAGTCCTTCGGCGAACTGCGGTCGTCGGCTGACTGCCTCGGCCAACCCGGCGTGCTCAACCAGCGGTTGGACGAGGACGGCTATCTGTTCATCCCCGGTTTTTTCAACCGCGACCTGATCCGGTCCGCCCGCGCTTCCGTGACGGACCGGCTCGCCGCCGAGGGCGCACTCGATCCCGCGTTTCCCCCCATCGAGGGCGTGGGCCGGGCGGACAAGGCCCTGGGTTTCCGCGGCGATCTCGCGAAGGACAATCCCGCGATCGACCGCGTCGTCTACGGCCCGGAGCTGCTGGGTTTCTACGAAAACCTTTTTGGCGAACCGGTGCGGCATTTCGACCACACTTGGTTTCGCGCGATCAGCCGCGGCCAGGGCACGCCCCCGCACTGCGACCTCGTCTACATGAGCCGCGGGACGCACCAGCTGCTCAGCTGCTGGATCCCCTACGGCGAGGTGCCCCTCGAGGTCGGTGGCCTCATCGTGCTCGAGGGCTCTCACCTTCAGGCCGAGCGCCTGAAGAACTATCTCGAGGTGGACGTTGACCTGTACTGCGAGAACCGCCCCCGCGAGGTGGAGAAGGTCGTCGGCAAGGGCGGCTGGAGCCACCCGGGCTGGCTGACCAACAATCCCGTTTCCCTCCGCGAAAAAATGGGCGGCCGCTGGCTCACCGCCGAGTACCAGCCGGGCGACTTCCTCACTTTCAAGATGACCCTCATCCACGCGAGTCTGGACAACCAGACCGACCGCGTTCGGCTCTCGTCCGATACCCGCTACCAGCGCGCCAGCCAGCCCGCCGACGCCCGCTGGGTTGGCGTCAACCCCGCCGGCCACGGCCCCCGCGCGAAGCAGGGCATGATCTGCTGAGGCGGGGCGGGGCATTCAACCCCGCTACCTTGAGTGGGCGGCGGGGTCCCCACCGACGCTTCGCCGATGGGGGCATCGGCGACCACTTCGGTTTGTCATTCTGAGCGCAGCGAAGAATGACAAAGGAAATCCTTGGCGCGTTAAGGATACCCCCCGCCTCCTACTTCGCCGACTCGAGCTGCAGCTTCATCTGCAGCGCCAGGCCCTCGGACATCGTTTGCGCCGCCTCGGATTCCTCGCGGCGGATTCGCGCCTTGTCCCCGGTCAGACCCGCCCAGCCCACGATGACCGGATCCTGCGGCTTCACCAGCACCAGGGTCGCCCGCAGCTCGGCCTTCAGGTCCTGGCGGACCGCGGCCGGCATCTCCGCGTCCAGGGCCGCGGCAAATTTCTCCGCGCTGCCATTCTCGCCGGAGAGGCGGTAGAAATTCCGGTCCCAATTCATGCCAACCTCGGTCCCGATCATGTCGTACGGCGCCTGGCCGAAGGAAATCCCCTCCTGGTAGTCGCGGAAATTTCGGATCGCCTCCGGCACCACCGCGCCGTTCACCGCCGGCAGCCAGAGACTCGCATCGGTGAAGAGCTGTTGCCCCGGGACACTGGTGAGGAATTTCAGGAAATCCAGGGCCTCGGCCGGATGCCGGCTGGTCTTGTTCAGATACATCGACAGCGAGGTCTCGCCCATGCCTTCGCCGCCCTGGCCCACCACGTACCGGCCGACCTCCGGGTCGTCCGGCATCGCCTGCATCAGTTTCATCGGCTGGATCTTGAACGACGCCAGCCGCCGCAGGCTCGTCGCATCCCAGGTGCCGTAAAAAAAGAACAGCGCCTGACCACGCAGGAACTCGATCATGGCGTCGTCGCGGCGCAACTGGATGAATCCCGGCTTCATCGCGTTCGTGGTCTCGCGCACCAGTTGCAGCCCGGCGCGCACGGCGGGCTCGCTGTAGCGCCAGCGGCCGGCGAGGTAGGCCGCAAGCACCTGCCGGTTGTAGAGGTACAACGTGCCACCGTCGTCCAGCCGCTGATTCACGCCCAGCAGCGGCGCCAAAATCACGCTTTGCGCCACCGACCGCGTCGTGTCGCGGCTGCCGGCCAGCCCGTGGATCGTGCGGCCGGTCCGCCGTGAATAGTCCTGCACCTGCGCGAAGATTTTCCGGAGGTCGTCGAAGTTTTTCGGGACCACCACCCGGCCCAGGATTTCCTTCATCAGCTCCACGTTGCAGAACAGCCGGAGCGTGGACTCGGTGATGTTGACTGCGTAAATCTGGCCGGGGTCGGGCGAGTCCCGCTTCGGCGCGAGCAGCTTGTCATGAAACGTGTCCTGCCACGGGATTTTCTCCTGCGAGGTCCCGCGGTTGTAGGGATTGGGCTTGGCCAGCTCCGCCGTCAACGGCGCGAAGTACCGCGCCGGGATATCCTTCTGGCCGGGCAGCCAGGCGCCCCACTCCATCAGGTCCGGGCCCGTCTCGCCCGCGAGGTTCGAGCGCATCCACTGTGGGTAGATCGTCGCACCGGGAATTTGCAGCTGGACGACGTGGACGCGCGGGTTGAGTTCCTCGTAGCGCTTGATCGCCGCGTTGATGCCGTCGGGCGGCCCGCGCTCAATCTGCCAGTGGGCGAAATAAATCGTGACCTCGCGGCGGTGGATCACGGGCTCGGACCGGGTCAAGACCCAGTATAACGCGCCGGCGTACGCTCCCACCAGCAGCGCGAGGCCGAGTTTGGCCCGGAGCCGCCTCATGCGCCGCCCTCCTGCGCGAGCTGGCGGGTCACCTTGCCGAGCTTTTGGCGGATGGTGAAGGCGCGGACGTTCGTGGGGTAGTCGGCGAGGTAACGCTCAAAGTATTCCCGGGCCCGCGCCCAGTCGCCGGCGCGTTCCGACAGCACGCCGATCTGCACGATGAGGTCCTCCCGCGCGGTGCCCGTGATGCCGCCCGCCTGGGCGGCGGCGATCAGATGCGGCAGGAACCGCGCCTGCGGCTGGTGCAGCACGATGCCGGCCTGCCCGATCTGCAGCTCCAGGTCGCGGCGGAGCAGCGGCTCGTGGATGCGCGGGAGCAGCGCCTCCGCGGCCGCAAGGCGGTCGGCCCCAGGGTCGGCCAGGTCGGGCAGAAGGTAGAGTTTCAACAGGCCCAGCTTCACCAAACCCAGCTGCGCCCAGTGGCTCTCGGGCTGGCGCCGGGCCAGTTCGGCATACAGCTGGGCGGCCTGCGCAAAATCCGGCTCGTTCAGGTGCAGCTGGTAAATCCGCGCCCGCAGATAGGCCGCCTCTGCCGCGATTTCATCCGGACCCGTCTCCAGCTCCGCGAGCACCACCTCGGCCTCGCGCATGTTAGCGTCCGTTGCAGGCTGCGCCCCGATCCGCGCGGCGGCCCAGGCGAGCCGGTCCGCCCGCGAGTCCGCGTCGCGCCGGAGCTGCCGGAGCACGTCCTGCGGGCGGCTGTCGGCCAGGGCGCTCCAGGCCCGGTCCAGACCGGCGGGCGCGACGGCGCCGGCCGCCAGCAGCGGACCGATCAACAACAGGGGTAAAATACTTCGCGGCGGGTACACGGAAAAACTCCGCCATGGTGGAAGTTCGACCCGTTCCGACAAGCACTACCGGAAAAAAATCGCGCGGCCTCACTTGCCCGGGCCGGCCACTTCGAGCTGCCGGCCCATCAGCAACATCAGGCCTTCCGACTGCGTCTGGGAACTTTCCAGCCGCTCGCGGGCCAGCAGCGGGCTGCCCTCCGGTCCTGATCGCCAGCCAAGTGCCGCGTTGGCCATGATGGTCACATCCTGCGGCCGGACGATGATCGCCCGGTTGCTGATCTCCTTCCGCAAATCCGTCCGCACCGCCTCCGGCATCGCGGCCTCCATCGCGTTCACAAACTGGTCCACGCTCCCGTGCGTCTCCGTCAGCAGGTAGAGGTTGCGCATGACGGCCGCCGCGACCGTTGAGCCCATGCCCGTCATGTACTCCGCGCCGAAGGAATAGCAGTCCAGCGGGGTCCGGTAGGCCATGATGTCGGACGGAACCTTGACCTCCCGGATCGACGGGAGCCAGCCGCTGTGGTCCGTGAACAGCTGGTTGCCCTCCACGCTGGTCATGAAGTGCATGAAATCGATGGCCTCCTTCGGGTGCGCGCTCGACTTGTTGAGGTAAAATTCCATCGCCGTGCCTCCGCCCCCATCGGCAAACGCCCCGTAGAAATAGGGCCCCATCACCGGGTCTTCCCGGGTCGGCTGCGGAAAGCGGTACACGGCAATCGGGAAGGTCGCCAGGCGCCGGAGGCTCGTGCCGTCCCAAGTGCCGGCAAAGATGAACACCGCGTCGCCCCGCAGAAATTCCTGGGTGGCCGCGTCGCGCAGCGACTGCACAAAGCCAGGCTTCATGTTCAGGCTGACTTCGCGCATCAGCGCCAGCCCGGCCTGGGCTTCGGGCGTCCGGTAGTTCCAGCGGCCCTCGAGGTACTGGCCCAACTCCTCCCACGGGTAAACGGCCAGGTTGCCCTGGCGGTCGTTGCGCTGGCTGCGCTGCAGCATGGCGCCCTGCAGCAGGTATTGCATCAGCCAGCTCGCGTTGTCCCGGGCGCCGGCCATGGCATAGATCGGCCGGCCCGTGCGGGCGGCGTAGGCCCGGATCCGTTCAAAGACCACCCGCAGATCCGCAAAGGTCGCGGGCATCTGGTCCGTGCCGGTGATGGTCCGCAGCAGCTCCTGGTTGCAGAACAACCGCTCCGACACCTCCGTCAGTGTCACCGCATAAAACTGGCCCGGATCCGGCGCATTCACGCGCTGGTTCATCAGGCCGTCGGTAAACGTCTGCACCCAGGGCACGTGCTCCAGCGCCGTGCCCTTGTTGTAGGGGTTCGGCCGCATCATCTCGTCCGTGATCGGCTCGAAATAACGCGCCGGGATGTCCGTCAACCCGTCCAGCCAGACGCCATACTCGATCAGGTCCGCCCCCGTGGCGCCGACCAGATTGGTGCGCATCCACTGATTATAAACGCGGCCCGGCACCAACACCTGCTCCACCTTCACGCGGGGATTGAGCTCCTCGTAGCGCTTGATGATCGCGTCGACTCCGTCGGGCGGCCCCTTTTCAATCTGCCAGTGCGCGATGCGAATCGTCACCGGCCGGCTGGAAATCACCGGGGTCGAGCGCGTGAAGACCCAAAACAGCGCAAAAGTATAGCCTGCGAGGAGCAGGCCGAGGCCCAGGTAACGGGAACGGCGTTTTTTCATGGCCGGAGCCCTTTCGCCTTGGCCTCAAGCGCCGCGAGATCCTCCAGCCGCCGCCGCACCGTGACGCTGCGCAGGTTCGGCACGAAGTCGCGCAGGTAGGCCTCAAAATAGCCCCGCGCCTGCGCATAATGCCCCGCGCGCAGCGAAAGTTCCCCAAGCTCGACGGCGAGGTCCTCCGGGGCCTGGCCCACCAGGCCGCCAATGCGGTTCACCTCGATCAAATGCGCCAGCACCGAGTCGAGCGGCTGGTCGTAGAAAGTCCCCGCCCGCGCGATCTGCAGGTGTAGGTCGCGCTGAAGTTTCTCCTCGTGAATCCGGGCCAGCAGCGCCGTCGCCGCCCCGATGCGCTCCGCGGGAACCGACGGTTCCGGCAGCGCGTACAGCAGCAGCAGGCCCAGCTTCACCAGGCCCAGTTGCGCCCAGTGGCTCTCGGGGTGCCGCTCCGCCAGCGCCCGGTAGAGCGCCGCCGCCCGCGGATAGTCCAACTGCTGAAAATGCACCTGGTACAGCCGCGCCTGCATGTAGGCGGCGGCCTCCGCAAGCTCGTCGTGGCCGGCCGCCAGCGCCGCAAACGTCGCCTCCGCCTCGTGCAGCCGGGCCTGGGTCACGGGCTGGTAATCCACGGCCACCACCGCCTGGGCAAAGTCCTGCTCGCGCGAGGGCGGGCCTTTGACCTGATCGAGCCGGACATAGGCGTCGCGCACGAGGTGGTCCGCCATGAGTTGCCACGCCGCCGCAGTGTCATCGGACACCGGCGCCGCCGCCCGGGCGAAGGGCAGCAACGTCAGACACAACCAGGCGCCGCACCCGCGGCGCCACTCAGGGTAAGGGGCAAACACCCCGCCATCGTGGAACGGCCGGCGTCCACGACAAGAAATATGCGCCCAAAGACGCGGGTTTTAGGTGCTAGGCTATGGGTGAGGGGACGTGACCGGAACCCTACGCTCCCAGACATCCCCGCTCCCATGACCTATCACCCAGGACCCATGACCGTCAGAGTATCCCCCGCTCCAGCCACATGTGCTCGCCGGCGATGATCTCCTGCGCGAGGTCGTAGCCGTGCTGGTCGGAATTATTGCCGACGCCGGTAAAATTCTGCGCGATGCGCAGGTGGGCCTGCGCCGCAAAGTCATCCACGAGGGCGAAGATTTTCGCCTCGGGCTCGCCGTCGCGCAGCAGCTTCTGCGCAAACACACAGCTCGCCGCGATGGCAAAGAGGTCCGCCCCGATGTCCGCCAGCCGGCCCAGCAGCACCTGCCGCTTTTCCAGCTTCACGCCAAATTTCACCATCTGGTGGAACAGCGTGCGCGCCAGCTTGCGGCTGAGCGCCGCAACCCGGTTGAAGTGCTTCGCCAGATGCGGGTGCATGTCCGCCGGCGCGCTTCCGTTGAACGGCAGCCACTGCGCGGGATACCACAGCGTGTAGAACTTCGCCGCCGCCCAGGCGCTCTTGAGCCGCTCGCCCCACGGCCGCTCGGAATTCAGCGCCACGCCGGCGATCTTGAGGTGCGGGTCCAGCGCCTCGCGCATGATGAAGAGCCGCATGATCTCCGAGGAACCCTCGAAGATCGTCGTCACGCGGTTGTCACGCATCAGGCGCTCCACCGGGTGGGGCTTCTCTCCGCGCGCCTTCAGCGATGACACGTCCTCATAGCCGCGGCCGCCGCGGATCTGCATGACGTCGTCGAGGCACAGCCAGGCCTTCTCCGTGCCCCAGAGTTTGCACATCGAGGCCTCGAGCCGGATGTCGGCCTTCTTGTCGCGGTCCACGATGCGCGAAGTGACGATCAGCATCGCCTCCATCGCAAACGCGTGCGCCGCGATCCGGCGGATTTTCTCCGCAATCGCCGCATGCTGCCCGACGGGCACGCCCCACTGGACGCGCTCCGCTCCCCACTCGCGCGCGATCGCCAGCGAGCGCTTCGCCACGCCGATGCTCGACGCCGGGATCGACAGCCGGCCGGCGTTGAGGGTCGAAAGCGCGACCTTCAACCCGCGGCCCTCGCCGCCAACGATGTTCGCCTTCGGCACGCGGACCGACGTGAAGCCGATGACGCCGTTGTAGAGCGCATGCAGGCCCATGAACTGGCAGCGGTGCTTCACCTCGATCCCCGGGGAGTTCGCCTCCACGACGAAGGCCGTAAGCTGCGTGCGCGGCTTGCCGTCGACCAGCTTCGGGGGCGTCCGCGCGACGACGATAAAGAGACCCGCCCGGGTGCCGTTGGAGCACCAGAGTTTCTCGCCCGTGATCAGGTAGTCGTCGCCCTCCGGCTTCGCCTCGGTCGTGAGCCGCGCGGGGTCGGAACCCACGCCGGACTCGGTCAGGGCAAACGCCGACAACTCGCCGCCGGCAACGCGCGGCAGGAACCGCTGCTTCTGCTCGGGCGTGCCGAAAAGCATGAGCGGCTGCGACACGCCGACCGACTGGTGCACGGAGACATGCGAGAAGATGTTCATGCAGTGGCTGGCGATCAACAGGCACGCCCGGCAATAGGTCGTCTGGGAAAATCCCAGCCCGCCGTATTCGCGCGGCACCTTGATGCCGTACGCGCCGAGCTTCGCGAGCCCCGCCATGACGTCGGCGGGGATCTCCCCCGTGCGATCGATCAGGTCGGGGTCGACCCGGTCGCGCAGGAAAATGGCGAGGTCGGCCAGGAACTGGTCGGCCCGCGCCTTTTCGGCAGCATCAATTTCGGTGACGGGATACAGCTTGGCGGGACGAAAGCGGCCCATGAACAAATGCGCGACGAAACTGAGATCGTCGTGTGATTCGCGGGCGGCTTCGGTGACTTGCAGCGCGGCGCGCTGCCCTTCGTTCATCTTGGACATGTCGATGACGGAACGGCCGTCATCGGCTTTCGGGGGTGGGGTTTCGAGAGCAGACATTGGGGTAAGCGGCGCTCCGGGCCGCGGTTGATTTTCCCCACCTAACTCCGACTTTATGACACGGTCAACGGCCCCCGGACGATCACCACACTCTTCACCCCGGCAACTTCGCCCCGTGAGCCGGGCTTATCCCTGATTTTACAGAAGGAAACGGAGGCAACCGAGGTTTCGGAACTGAACTTCAAATACCTTCCAAGCCTCCCTCAGTTCTCTCCGTTTCCTCCTGTAAAAACTGTGTGCTTAGGCTTTCGGCGCGTCGCCGAGGTCCGGCACCGCCAGCTGCACCCCGCCCTGCTCCGCCGAGTCGTGCGCAATCAGCCCCGGGATCATGTAACGCGCTGCCTGCCAGATGTTGTTCGGCGGCTGCTCGCCCGTGACACACGCCTGGACGAAGTCATCCACCAGAAACTGGTGCGAGCCCCAGTGGTTGTTCGGCATGCCGGCAAATTCCTTGGGCAGCCGCGCCACGTCGTGCGCCGCCGCCGTGCCGCCGTACACGCCGGGCCGGATGGTCAGGATGTCATCCAGTCGCTTTGTGTCCTCGAAGCCCTTCCCGATGATCACCCGGCCGGCCTGGGTGTACTCGAAACTGGCCTCGGTGCCGCAGAGCGTCATGAACTCGCCGCCCGGGTGGCCCACGCGGCGGAATTCGTTCACCCGGGCGCAGGCGCCGTCGCTCATCGCAAACAGCGCGGTCTCGTTCGAGAACGCGTTGCGGTACTTGTTCACCGCCGGGTCGTAGATGCCGTCCGGATGCCGGTCGCGCCAGCCGAGCGCCGACACCTTCGTCATATGCGCGCCGGTGACGCCGACCACCTGACTGATGGAATGGGTCGCATAGTGCATCGGCGGCGAGCCGGCGATTTCCAGGAATTTGTCCCCCGTGCGGGCACGGATGATGCCGCGGGAATCAATGCTCTTGATGTCCCAGTCGTGGTGATAGCTCGCATCCGCAAAGGTGATGTCGCCGAAGGTCCCGCGCCGATACTGCTCCCGACACCAGACCACGTGCGGGTAATAATAGCTCGTCTCCCCCATCATGTAGAGCCGGCCGGTCTGCTGGACGGCGCGGATGATCTCCTGGATCTCGGGGATCGTCTCCGCGCACGGCACCGCCGAGTAGACATGCTTGCCGGCGCGCAGCGATTTCACGGCCTGCGGGCCGTGCAGCCAGTGCTGGGTGATGAGGACGACCGCGTCCACGTCCATGCCGAGGATGTCGTCGAGCGACGGGCAGGTGCGCGTGATGCCGAATTTTTCCGCGTTGGCCCGGAGCTTGGCGGCGTCGAGATCGCATAGCACGACCTCGCCCACCAGCGGGTGCGCTTTGAACAGGGGAATGAACCCCTGGGCCATCTGGCCCGTGCCGACCATGCCGATTTTAAGACTCATGATGGGAGTAAAGGCTTGGCCGCGGATTTCGCGGATGATTGCGGATGGATTGTCATTCTGAGCATAGCGGAGAATCCAATGCTGGTCTGTCTGCCATATCCAAGTGGATTCTTCGCTGCGCTCAGAATGACAGGGCTTTCATCCGCAATTATCCGCGCCATCCGCGGAAGGGATTGGGTTCGATTGGTCATTTCCCCGTCTTCGCCGCCGCCTCGACCGCCACCCGCATCGCCGCCACGTTGCGGATCACCGCGGCATTGTCGCCGAGCTGCTTCGGGTCGCGGAATGCCTCCAGCGCGGTTGCCACCGGCGGCGGCAGTGACCCGCCATGGCGGGCCCGCAGCCAGCTCAGCTTCTCAAACTCCTCGATTCCGTCGCGCAGCATTTCCCAATGCACCGATGCCCGTGGGCCCGGATACAGCAGAAACTCGTCGCCTGGCGGCAAGTCGCGCCGCCACGGGTGGCAGGAATAGAGCGTCTCCACCAGCGGGTTCTCCGGCCAGGTCGTCAGCGCCCAGCGTGCCATGCCGCTGTAGCCGTTCACGAACGCGTAATACCCCACCCACACGGCTTCGGCCGGTGGACTCGTCACGAAGGTGTTGGGCCGTTTCGGGTCGAGGCAGATGTAGAAGGTCGTAACCCGGCCCTCGCTCCGGCGCTGCGCGATGTCGCGCATCAGGTCGTCGCCCGCATGGTCGAGGATGATCGTGAAGTCCGCCAGATCGAGGCCGGCATAGTGCGCCGACGTCTGGTTCCCCGCCAGCGCGGCCTTCAGGCCCGGGGCGTTGGCGTGCAGCACCTCCACCATCGCCTTCATCATCGCCGCCGGCGCCTCATCCACGCCGATCCGGGTGCGCTCCAGCCAGCCTTTCGCCGCGAGGTGTTTTTCAAAGTCCTTCAAGAACGGCCCCCAGTAGTCCGCGTAGCTCGCCGTGCCCGGCTCGCCCATCGCCATGCGCAGGTCACCTGTCGCGGCGTCGGTGTATTCCAGATTCCCCGACCAGGTCAGCATCGAGTAGCAGTTGATCTGCTGGGAGATTCCGCAGCTCATCGCGAAGTCCACGTAGCGGTCGAACCCGTCGTAGTCGAATTTCCACGAGCCGTCCGGCTGCTTCAAGTGCGTCACCATCGCGCCGTAGTCGTCATAGTCGCGCTTGCCCCACGGCCGCGGCGTGATCGTCGCCGTGATGACCTTCTGGCCCGCGTGCGCGAGCTCCAGCAGATACGGCCGCATCACCCGGAAATGCTCGTCGCTCCACGGCTTCACGCCGTGCATCCGCGCGATGGACCAGGGGTGCTGGAAGATATCGAGGTGGTATTTCCAATCCGCCGGCGCCGGCAGCGTCGCGGGCAAAATCTCCAGCAAAAGCGGAAACACCTTCGGCTCCGTCCCATCCGCCCGCGCCGTCAGCGTGCCCGTGTAGGTGCCCGGCGCCGCATCACGCGGCGTCTCCACCGTCAGCCAGGCCGCGCGGTATGAACCCGCCGGCATGTCCACGCGCTCCGCGTCATCCAGCACGTCGCCCACCAGCTGGCCGTCGGCCAGCACGTTCCGGACAAACCGCGCGTTAACCGCCGCCGCGGGCAGTTCGTGGCCAGCCGCATCGCGCAGCGCCGACACCACCAGCCGCAATCCCGGCCGTTCCGCCGTGGTCCAGAGCACAAACTGCCCATGCGCGCGTTCGCCCCGCCACGCCGTGGTGCGCCAGTCCTGCGACCCGGCGGCAACCGGCACATTGGCCGCATCATACTGGTGGTCGAGGTCGCCCACCGCGCCGGCCAAGGTGCGCCCGGTCGGTTTCGCGTAGGCCGAGAGTTTCGTGATCATCGGGCCCTCGCCGGCCTTGGAGCTGCCCGTGACCGTGATCCGCACCGCTTTCACCCGCACCGGCGCCGGCAGCACGATCTCGAGTCCATCAGCGGGGATCAGCGCCGCGCCGGTGCGTTGGTCGTGGAGGACCTGCCAGGTGGTTCCGTCCGCTGAGCCCTCGATGAAAAAATTAAATACCCGCATGTTTGGCGCCCGGAGGTGCAGGTTGAGCTGCGCAATCTCCTTCGCGGTCGGCAGCTCAAACTTCAGCCATGCGGGCAAATCCTTCGCGCTCCAGAACATCACCGTGTCGTCGTGAATCGCGTGGTTCAGCACCAGATCCGGCCGCTGCTCCTCGTCATGGGCCGAGGCCGTCACCGTCGCAGTGGCGAGCTGGTCGCCGGCATCCACTCCCGCCAGCAGTGGCGGGCGCGGCTCATACGGAAAATGCCGCGGGACGAACGGCGTGGTCGCCGGCGCCGCCGCCATCGTCACCCACCACCCGCTCAGACACGCCAGACGCACCGCGAGCTTAATCGTCATGCCGCCGAAGCTGGCGACGGTGCCTCCGGCCTTCAACGCGTTTTAACCACGAAATCCGGACGTCCGGAATTGTGGCCGCAAAGAAGCCCAAAGACTTCTGAGGCTTCGGGTTTACTCTCCCGCGCGCCGATAGGCGCAAGGGCGACTCCTTCGCCACCCCGGCGCCCTTGTGCCTTTTTGTGGCCAACCCTGCCTTGGCCTGCCTCACTGCCACCCACCCCCACGCCCCATGCCATCCGAGCACTCCGAATCCTACCTCAGCGCCAACGAGCGACACCCTGAGCGGTCCCTTCAATTTGATTTTGTCCGCGCCACCGAAAACGCCGCGCTCAGCGCCGTGGACTGGCTCGGCCGCGGCGACAAGGAATCCGCCGACGCCGCCGCGAGTGACGCCATCCGCGGCACCCTCGAGCAGGTCGATTTCTGCGGCGACGTCGTCATCGGCGAGGGCATCAAGGACAACGCCCCCGGTATCTTCCTCGGCGAAAAGCTCGGCTCGTGGAAGTTTCCTTCCCCGCGCTTCAACATCGCCGTGGATCCCATCGACGGCACCACGAACATCTCCAAGGGCCTGCCCAACTCCATTTCCGTCATGGCGGCCGCCCACGTGCCGCATGGCGCGCAGGCCGCGATGCTCAACATCCCGACGTTCTACTCCGAAAAACTCGCCTATGGCCCGACCGTCGTCGCCGCAATGGAACGCGACCCGGCGCTCCGCTTCACCCTGGACACGCCGGTCGAGCAAATCCTCGAGCGCGTCGCCACCGCCCTTGGAAAAAACGTCCGCCAAGTCTATGTCGTCGTCCTCGACCGGCCGCGCCATGCCAAGCTCATCGCCGACATCCGCGCCGCGGGGGCGGCGCTGCGGCTGATCTCCGACGGTGACGTGACCGCCGCCGTCTCGCCGTCGCTGCACGACACCGGCATTGACCTCTACCTTGGCACCGGCGGCTCGCCCGAAGGTGTGCTCACCGCGGCCGGCGTGCTCGCGCTCGGCGGCGACCAGCAGCTGCGCATGTGGCCGCGCGATGCCGCGGAACTCGCCGAGATCAAGGCCACGCCGGCCGCGGCGGGCCTCGGCCGGATTTATTACGCCAAGGACCTCATCACCAGCCCCAGCGCGATCTTCTGCGCCACCGGCATCAGCGACAGTGCGCTGCTGCCCGGCGTAAAGCTCATCGGCCGCAAGGTCATCACGCACTCCATCCTGATGCGCTCCCAGAGCCGCACCGTGCGCTACATCAAGACGGTGCACGACCTCGACTTCAAAACCATCCGCCGCTCGCCCGACCGGAAGGATCATTACGTCTAGCGCAGCGCTAGACGGGTCATGGGCGATGGGTGAGAGGCCATGGGAAAACCGTTACCACTCGGCGACAAGTGAGAACGCCGTGGCCCGCGCCAGTTCGTGGTCTGTAGCCGGCTTCCGTCTCAAGCCATCGCCTCCCATCCATCGCCCATCGCCTCTTGCCCATCAGCCCGGCGGCGGCACGCCGTCCCGCTTGCCTTTTGGGCGCGGCCGCCCATGTTCCCGCTCCCGTTCTTTGATTGGTCGCACAGACCGATCGATTCCCATCTGACCCTTGGCCCCAGCCACCTGGTGCTTGCCACGTGTCACTTGTCACTTTTCCCATTTTGGGGGTGTTCCGGATTCGACCCTTGGTTGGAGTGCGCCGCTGCCCTGTCGAGAGTCGGAGGTCTCTCGTAAAATCCCCTTCGAAAAAACATAAACGGCAACAACGAAGAAATGCTAATGGCTGCCTAATTCAGGCTCCACGTTTGCCCGGCGACACCTGCTAGCCGGAACGAACGACGACAGCAGGAATAGTGTGCGGAGCCGTCCGCGGTGCGCACACCGTATCTTCAATCCGGGGACTGGCTGAGGCCTGAGCGCGCGTGATCGCTTGGTTTCGGCGAGATAAAACTCACGCTATACAGGGTAGACGCGGTGCGCAAAGGTCAGGGGCACGCGGGTTCAACTCCCGCCACCTCCAC
>Ga0209829_10000065_pt1 | contig 87340 bp, 90 predicted proteins | sample C_140205_EF_Meta_FD_187311 | JGI IMG/M metagenome (GOLD analysis project Ga0209829, IMG submission 187311) | Freshwater microbial communities from Lake Croche, Canada to study carbon cycling - C_140205_EF_MetaG (SPAdes) (version 2) | ecosystem: Environmental > Aquatic > Freshwater > Lake...
TATTGTTGAAATTGATAAAACCTAATAAATTTGTTTCATCGTTTTAAAACTATAAAAAACACATCTATGAACAAAGCAGAATTGATCGCTCACATTGCTGACAATGCAGAGATCGCAAAAACACAAGCTAATGCAGCATTAGACGCTTTTATCGAAGCAGTTACTAAAGCTTTGAAAAAAGGCGATAAAGTAACTTTAGTAGGATTTGGTACATTCTCAGTTTCTAAGCGTGCAGCTCGTATGGGCCGCAATCCACAAACTGGAGCTGCTATCAAAATCAAAGCTAAGAAAGTTGCAAAATTCAAAGCTGGTAAAGAATTAAGCGGAAAGTTGTAGTTCTACAGCCCAAAAGGCAGTAAACTATCTATTTTTTGAAATTAAACCCCTTGGATATCCATATATTCAAGGGGTTTTTTTACTTTTGTAGCCAATCACTTAATTAAAACACATTAACACCATGGGAAGAGGAGATAAAAAAACAGCAAAAGGAAAAAGATTCCAAGGTTCTTTTGGCAAAAGCAGACCACACAAAGTGGCTACAAAAGGAAAAAAAGCAGCAACTGCAGCAGCGACTAAAGCAAGTGCTTAATCTTATTTAATAAATACTCCCTCAACGATTCCAATAAACCAAATAGGGATGGACTCTTTGAGGGATTTTTTATTGTTACGCTAGATTACTAAAATAAGACCCATTAAACATGAAATCAGTATTCATTTTAATTTTATTGACTTTAAGCACATTGCATTCATTTGCACAGTGTTCTATATGCACTAAAACCGCTGCACAAATTGGAGAGGAAGCAGGTAAAGGTTTTAATGCGGGTATTATATACCTAGCGGCAATGCCTTTTGGAATTGCTGGATACATCGCTTATAAATGGTGGCGAAACCAACAAAGCTAAAGTTAAACGCCCTAGCACCTTATAAATTGTAAAAATGAAATTAATTGAAGCGCTTCGACTTTTACATAGGGCTTACAAATACAAAAAAAATGATAAGGGCGAAATTGCTTATTTAAAATCTACGATTAAAAAAGGAGATACTGTTTTTGATATTGGTGCTCATAAAGCAGGTTATTTATATTTTATTTTAAAACAAGTAGGGAAACAAGGAAAGGTGGTGGGCTTTGAGCCTCAGACCAACTTATTTAACTATTTAATTAAAATAAAACAATTGTTTGACTGGAAAAATGTGACCATCGAAAATTTAGCCTTATCCAATACTACAGGGCACTCCAACTTATACTTCCCCACAGATGCGGTTGGGAAATCATCCTCGCCTAGTGCTACCATCCTACATCACGAAAATGACGCTGCATTTACTACTATCGAACAAGTGTCCATTGCAACATTAGATGCCTATTGTACACAAAATAATTTAATCCCACAATTTTTAAAAATTGATGTAGAAGGCAATGAATTAAATGTATTTAAAGGGGCAGCCACTACCCTTGCCAAATTCAAACCTAAAATTATTGTTGAGATTGAAGCTCGTCATATAGGTCAAGAAAAAGTAATAGAAACGATTAAATTTTTACAATCATTAGGTTACCAAGGAAAAATTATTGACGGATATAATTATATCCCTCTTTCGCAATTTACTTTTGAAAAGTATCAGAATTTGAATAACAAAAAAGGATACTGCAATAATTTTATTTTCGAATAAATAATTACAAAAATTGTTTTGCGAATTCAAAAATATTAAAATGTTTTTGTTGCATCGCGGAATCTAATTGTAATTCGATGGATAAATGATCTAAGTTTCTCATCTGGTGTGCTGCAATAATTTGATATAGCTTGGTGATCAACAATTGCTTTTTGCGTTTCGCTGATAGCATGTTCGTTTGTTGATCTGCTATAGCCTGCACTAAATCCTTAATACCCACTTGTTGTGTTGCAATGGTTTTGATCACGGGCACCATCTCGTTTTCTGCTAAGCCTTCACGAATCATTTGAGTTAAATGATTCGCATAAGCCTCCGCATCGGGTCGGTCACTTTTGTTGACTACAAAAATGGTGGCAATTTCCATCAGGCCCGATTTCATCATTTGTACTTCATCCCCCGCTTCAGGGACCAATACCACTATTGTCGTATCTGCTAAACCAGCAATTTCAATTTCTGATTGGCCAACCCCAACAGTTTCAAGTAGGATCATATCAAAGCCAGCAGTTTGTAATAAGGTAGTCAATTCGATCATCCCACTCACAAGGCCTCCTAGGTGACCTCTAGAGGCGAAAGATCTAATATATACACTAGGATGGGTATACCAATCTTTCATTCTAATTCGATCTCCTAAAATGGCCCCCTTATGAAAAGGAGAAGAAGGATCTACTGTTAAAACTGCCACTTTTTTACCAGCATTGACTCCTTGTTCAATAATACAAGATACAAGGGTACTCTTACCAGCACCAGGGGGACCTGTTACACCAATGATAGGGACTTGGTTAGGCTGCAATGTTTCTAAAAATACATTGGCCCCTTCTTCCTTATTTTCAATAAAGGAAATCGCTTTTGCAAGGGCTAAAAAATCACCTTTATCAACACCTGCTTTGATATCTACAACTTTATGCATTATAATGATTTGATGACTTTATAATTTCTAAAATCAAAAGGTCGAATACCTGTCCATTTTTCAAAATAATATAAAAACTTATTTTTTAAAGAAAACTTTTTTTGAGATATATCTAAGTCAATCACCCAATTTTTTTTCTTAATTCGACCCTGCATGACTAATGGGTGTGTTCCTTTAAATTTTTCAAGCGAATCAAATCCTGAAAAATCATAATAGTCTGGACTTGATTTTATTTTTTCCATCTGTGTATCATCATTCCAAAAAACACTACTCTCTTTTTGTTTTTTCCTCATTTGTTCTGGACTTTTTACCCAGCCATAATGATAAATTGAGGCATTGATTTCGGCAACAGGTAATTTGGTCTTGCCTATTCTAAAGCCTTGTGCATCCCTATAAGCGCTTATGTTTTTATTATTTCTAATAATGCGAACCTCATGTGCATACCACTTTCGACTATCCCCCACATAATCATAAGTTCCAAAAAAATGTTTGTATTTAAATAACAAACCCTGCACTTTTAAATCATGCGCATTGTTTAAACATCCTTGCTTTATTGCTTCATGATATTTTTCATGTACCACTTCATCTCCTTGAATATAAAAAGCCCAAGTAAAGGAATCATCAATCAGTTGAAAAGCCTTGTCTGTTTCTACTGCTAATACCACGCCTCCCTTTCTTAAATTTTTATCCCATACCGAATGATGAATTTTAATTTTAGGATCTCCAATAGATTCAATCAATGCGATGGTATCATCAGTCGAATCTCCAATTAAAACAATCATTTCATCTACCACAGGTAATACTGATTTAATGGCTTCTACAATAGGGAAATCATTTTCCACTGCATTTTTTATAATTGTAAATCCTGCTATCTTCATTAGTTTTTTAACTTTATTGCCTATGCGAAATTATACCCAATTTCATTCATTTTTGGAATCCATCCCAATATTTGAAAATTTAGCAGGTCTTGCTAAATTTTGAAGCTCATTTCAAGTAAAGGGATTAAATTTGAAACTCAAGAAATGCCATGCCTCGAACCATTTGTTTTGATTTTGGTAATACCCGTTTAAAAGCTGCTATTTTTATTAATAAGGAGCTGGTGGAAGTTCGTGTATTAGCTAATGTGAACCTTGACAGTTTGCAAGCCCTGCTTGATGAAATAAAGCCCAATAAAACCATCTTGTCCTCTGTCATACATCATGATAAAGCCATTGAAAGCCTATTGGCAAAGGAGACTTCCTTTCACCTATTAGGCCCTGCTACCTTAATCAATTTTACAACACCTGTAGGAAAACCAGAGACCATCGGGGCAGATCGACTCGCTTTGGTGGCAGCGGCAGTTGATCTTTACCCCAAGCAACACAATTTAGTCATCTCACTTGGCACTTGTATAACCTATAATTTTGTCAATATTGACCATGAATTCCTTGGCGGTAGCATCTCTCCAGGCATGCAAATGCGCTTTAAAGCCATGCATGAACAAACGGCCCTTTTGCCATTAATTGAGGCGTCCAATGAGTTTACACTTGTAGGCTATGATACTAAAACCAACCTATTAAGTGGGGTTATTTTGGGCATTTCGGCCGAAATAGATGGAATAATTGAGTCATATCAGCTTAAATATGGGAACTTTAACGTGCTATTAACCGGCGGCGATATTAGTTATTTTGTACCTCACATAAAAAAGAGGATATTTGCCGACCAAAATTTAATATATAAAGGACTGTATGCTATTTGCGAAAAAAATAATTAGGTTATCAGCTATCTTGTTTTTAGTGTGTTTTTTAACCCCCACTCAGGCTCAAATCAATTCTCCCTTTTCCAGATATGGACTAGGGAATGAAATATTTAATAACCAAAATGCGGCTAGTCAGGGAATGGGTGGATTTACCACTGCATTCACTCCTAGTATGAATGGCAGTTATGGTCAAAGTGTCAATTTTAATAACCCTGCCACTTATGGTAGTTTGTATTTAACCACTTTTGATTTAGGAATCAATTTTAATAGTTTTACTTTAAAAAGAAACAATCCAGTTGGCAGAGAAAAATCAAACTATTTGTTGCCAGATTATATTGCGATTGGAGTGCCAATTAATAAGATGAAAAAAATTGGGATGGCATTTGGACTCAGACCACTCACACAAATCAATTACTCTGTTATCGAACAAAGTTATTTAAGCACTACAAGAGACACTTTACTTACTCAATATAAAGGTGATGGCGGCTTAAATCAGTTGTTTTTTGGCGCAGGAAAATCTTGGAAATATGTGAGTCTTGGTTTTAATACTGGTTATAATTTTGGTCGTAAAAAAATTGAAGCCGTAAAGTCATTTAATAATTCTACCGATTCCAACTATTTTTATCAAACCTTATCTAGTACAAATACTATGTTTGGTGGGGTATTTTTTAAAGTAGGTTTGCAAAGTGAATTTCCAATCAAGACGGTTAAACATAAAAATCCAACCGAAAGAACTGAATACAGTATTAGTTTAGGCGCCACTGCCAACTTTGCTCAAAATTTAAATGGTAAACAGGACATACTTCGAACAACAGGAATATATACCGACGTCAATTCTGCACCTATTGATACCGCCTCCTCTCAAGCAGATTTGGGTGGAACAATAAAATTACCTGCCACTTACAATGCGGGCATTGCTTTTCATAAAAGAGAAATAACAACAAGAGCTATTTACGATCAATGGGTGGTTGGACTTGAATATTCTAGTTCGGCCTGGAAAGATAACTACCAATTTTACGGGCAAAAAGATTTACTTTCCAATTCATGGATGCTCCGATTGGGAGGTCAATTCTGCCCCAATCCAAATAATTATGAAAGCTATTGGTCAACCGTTGTTTATCGCTTAGGATTTTTTAATGGAAAGGATTATGCAAATATTGATAATAATGGATTAAAGGTATCGGGTGTGACTTTAGGAATGGGTTTACCCATACGTAAATATCGTTCCTATGATTATCAATACACAGTGCTTAATTTAGCAATGCAATTTGGACAAAGAGGAACAAGCGTGAATAATTTTAGCGAAAGTTATATTCAATTTACTTTAGGTTATAGCTTAAGTGATATTTGGTTTAACAAACGCAAATATGACTAATATAAAATTCCATATCTTTTTAAAAATAGCAGTTGCTTTTATGAGTAGCTGCATTTTTTTTGCATCTTGCGAAAACAATGTCAACGATGTAAAGGCGCTTGGCTCAAGGGTCGGCGGTATAGATGTGGGAAAAGAAGTCTCCATTTATATTAGTACCGATGGAAAAATTACAGCTAAATTAATGGCGCCACTCATGAATAAATATTTATTGGATAGTGGAAAGATGATTGAATTTCCTGCCACTTTGAAAGTAGATTTTTATAAGGATAGTTTGCTCGTCGAAAGTAAGTTGTTTGCTAAATATGCCAACTATATCGAAGCGGACAACAAAGTTTTTTTGCGGGATGATGTAGTAGTATATAATATTTTAGGGGATACAATATGGTGTAAGGAAATGTATTGGGATCAAAATACAAGTATGTTCCATACCGATAAAGATGTGATTGTAAAACAGCACAGCCCCATTGCTAAAATTTATGGAAAGGGATTTGAAGCAAATCAAAATTTAACCGATATTCACATACTAAAGCCGCAATCAAATAGCTTTGCCATTATAAGTGATAGTAGTGGATTAACCCCTAAATAATAATAAGATGGAATATAGAAAAATGGGTAAAACTGGTTTACAGTTAAGTACTTTAAGTTTTGGAAGCTGGGTCACTTTTCACAAACAAATTGACGATCGTGTAGCAGATGAGTTAATGGGTATTGCATACGACGAGGGTATTAATTTTTTTGATAACGCCGAAGTATATGCTGCAGGAGAAAGTGAAAAAATGATGGGCCGAGTTTTAAATAAAAAAAAATGGGACCGCACTTCTATCGTGCTTTCATCAAAAGCCTATTTTGGGTGGAGGGGTAAACAAAATAAACCCAATCAAACTGGACTAAGCCGCAAACATTTAACTGAAGCCTGTCATGAAGCATTACAAAGATTACAAACAGATTATTTAGATTTATATTTTTGTCACCGACCAGATAAAAATACACCTATTTCGGAGGTAGTGCAAACAATGAATACCTTAATCCAACAAGGTAAAATTTTATATTGGGGTACCAGTGAATGGAGTGGTGTTGAAATTATGGAAGCACATCGAATTGCAGAATCCTATCGACTCATTGGCCCAGCAATGGAACAACCACAATACAATTTATTTGAACGCAATAAAGTAGACGCCGAATACCTTGAAATTTATAAGAATGTCGGATTAGGTACTACCATCTGGAGTCCATTAGCAGCGGGCTTATTAACCGGAAAATACAACGATGGCATTCCTGAAGGTTCCAGATTTCAAATCGAAGGTTTTGAATGGCTAAGAGACAGATGGTTAATGCAGGATAAGATTAATAAAGTACAACAACTAGGCTCCATAGCTAAAGCGCTTAAAGTAAGCACCGCATCATTGAGTATTGCTTGGTGTATCAAAAATCCAAATGTGACTACTGCCATTTTAGGGGCTACTTCTAAAGCACAATTAATGGATAATTTAACTGCGTTAGAAACAGCCACTTTATTGACGCCAGAAATTATGGAACAAATCGAAGGAATTGTTGAAACAAAACCAAAGTTACCTGAGTATTAGTAACTTAATTTTTTAAATATGCTTTTTGCCATCATTGCCTCCCTTGCTTTAATTGGATTCTTTTCAGGATATGAAATTGGATTCGTTAGTGCCAATCGATTAAGTTTAGAGCTTAAAAAAAAACAAGGCAATCGATCTGGTAAAATAATAGCCAAATTCTTAGAAGAGCCCACTCAATTTATTGGCACTTGTTTGATTGGCTTAAATATTTCATTAGTAGTGTTTGGTATTCTATTTGAAGAATTACTTGACCTACTTATTTGGGATCATTTTAAAGTGGGTAATTACACCATTTTACTTGGAAATACCATTTTATCTACCCTAGTCATTTTGTTGATTGGGGAATTGGGGCCCAAGGCGATATTCAAAGCCAGGGCGGCTTCCATGATTAATACCTTTGCTCCTGTAGCTAATTTTTTTCATATTTTATTTAGGCCGCTTACCAGCGTATTAGTGAATTCCGCGCAATGGGTATTGAGTAATATATTCCAGGTTAAAATGGTGTATAAAAAAGAAGCTTTTACCAAAGTAGATTTAGCTCACTTTGTACAACAAACAAAGGATCAAAAAGAACAACAAGAACTAAATACCGAATTATTTGAAAACGCATTAAGCCTACCTGACATTAAAATAAGAGAATGTTTAGTGCCTCGTACCGAAATTGTGGGCGTAGAATTACAAACTACCATCCAAGCCTTAACTAGCGTTTTTATGGAAACTAAGTTAAGTAAGCTTATTGTATTTGAAGATTCATTAGACAATATTGTTGGATATGTACATCAATTAGATTTATTTAAAAAGCCTGAAAAAATTGCTACCATCTTGCACAGTATACCATTGGTCACCGAAAGTATGAATGCGGCAGATTTGATTAATCTATTTACTAAAAAACGAAAGAGTATTGCATGGGTAGTGGATGAGTTTGGTGGCACTGCTGGTATTGTCACTATGGAAGATGTGTTAGAGGAAATTTTTGGAGAAATAGATGACGAATATGATGAGCAAGAATTTTTAGAGAAAAAATTATCTGATACAGAATATGTATTTAGTGGCCGCTTGGAGCTAGACTACTTATATGAAAAATATGGTATAGATTTTTCAGCTGATAATGCAGAGACCTTAAGTGGGTATTTAATTCATAAAAACGAGGCCATTCCTAGGTTAAGGCAGGTTATACATTTGACCCATTTTGATGCTGAAATATTAGCGGTAAGTGATACCCGAATCGAAAAAGTGAAAATTAAAATTCACTAGTATTATTTTTCAGTTTTGGCCCACCATTTTCCCCATTAAACCTTAACTTTAGACCTCATTGAAATTGATATATGGCAATATTTGACCGTTTTAGTAATAGCGATAATTCAGAGATGACTTTCATCGATCATCTAGAAGTTTTAAGAAGCACCATAGTGAAATCATTAAGTGCCATTTTAATAACCTCTCTCGTTTTATTTATATATAGGGATTGGATCATGGACTATGTTATAACAGGACCCATCAATCCCGACTTTATTACCTACCGTGCTTTTTGTAAATTAAGTCATCTTTTACATTTAGGAGACTCCTTGTGTATGCCTCCTGTAAAAGTGTCCATGCAAAGCACCACTTTTGGTGGACAATTTTTGAGTAGTATAAGTATGGCTTTTGTAGGCGGAATTATTGTTGCATTCCCTTATGTATTTTATCAAATATGGGCATTTATTAAACCTGCATTAAAAGAAAAAGAATTAAAAAATACGCGCTTCATGATTTTCTGGGTTTCCTTTTTCTTTTTTCTAGGCGCTGCTTTTGGATTTTTTGTATTAGGGCCTTTTACTTTTAATTTTTTAGCGAGTTTTCAATTAGGTACAAGAGGGGTTATTTCCACCATCCCTACTTTTGCAGATTATCTTGATAATTTAACCAATTTAATATTGGGTTGTGGTATCGCATTTGAATTGCCTGTGATTGTGTTTTTATTAACTAAGATTGGATTTGTTACACCTAAATTATTAACAACCACTCGCAAATATGCAGTTGTCATTATATTAATTGTAGCTGCCTTTATTACACCGAGTCCAGATTGGTATAGTCAAACCATTGTTTTCATTCCTTTATATACTTTATTTGAGTTTAGTATTTTTGTTTCAAGATGGGCTCATAAGTCTATAAAAAAATCAGAAGACGAAGAGTGGGATTAAAAAATTTAAATTAAAAAATAATTTTATGGCATATGTTTTTGATACATCTAAGCCTATTGCATTAGGCGCAGATCATGCGGGCGTACAATTTAAAAATGAAATTATTAGTTGGTTGCAAGAAAAAGGTTACTCTACAAAGGACTTTGGTACTTATAATACCGACTCAGTAGATTATCCTGATTTTGCCCACCCAACGGCTACAAGTGTCGAAACAGGTGAAGCCGCTTTTGGAATTTTATTTTGTGGTACAGCGAACGGTGTTGCTATGACAGCCAATAAGCATGCAGGTATTAGAGCTGGTTTATGCTGGCGTCCTGAAGTAACCGAGTTTACTAGATCACATAATGATGCAAACATCATTTGTATTCCCGCTCGATATGTGAGCATTGAAATTGCAAAAGAAATGCTAGAAATATTTATGACCACTGCCTTCGAAGGAGGAAGACATCAAAATAGAGTTACTAAAATTAGCTGTGCTTAAAAATTATAAAAAAACGTTTATGAAAAAAATGCTTTGGATTTTATTGCTTTTAACAAGCAATATGAGTTTTGCTCAAACAAGTAATGCACTTACAAAATATGGTAAAGTCATTACCGCAGAAGGTTTAAAACAAAAGTTATCCATCATCGCAAGTGGGGAGATGGAGGGAAGAGAAACGGGTTCTCCAGGACAAAAAAAAGCAGCTGCATATATTGAGTCTGAATTTAAAAGAATGGGATTAAAGCCAGGCAATGGTCAAAGCTATCAACAAGTATATCCAGTGTATCAAGATGCACTTGTTGAGAAAAAATTAGTGATCAATGGTAAATCATTTGAATGGGATAAGGACTTTAATTTTTCATTGCAAGGAATTTCAAATGGCAACTCGAACTTTACTGAAGTTGTGTTTGCTGGCTATGGTATTGTAGATCCAAGCAAAAATGTAAATGACTATGAAAATTTAGATGTAAAAGGAAAATTAGTGGTGGTACTGGATGGGGGTGGTTCAGCTCCAGCAGCAGCTGGCGGAAGAGGCATGTTTAACAATCCCACATCTTCCTTTGCTAAAACAAGGACCGCTGCATCAAAAGGTGCGGCAGGTTTATTAATTATTTCACCTGATTTTCCAAAAAAATCGCCCACTGAAACCAAAGGAGGAATGTATTTAAAAGCAAATACTTCTGCTGGTTTTTTATCTGCTACTATTTCGCCAGAAGTAGCTGCAAATATTACTCCAATCGTAAGTACAAACAAATTAACAGTTGCTGATTTTAAGGATATTAAAAAAACAAACTACCCTGTTGAAATTAATATCGCAGCAAAAAAAGAAACAGAAAATGTAGAAAGTAGCAATGTGATTGCGGTATTACCTGGTACAGATAAGAAAGAGGAATATGTTATGATTACTGGCCACTACGATCATTTAGGGAAAAGAGGTGATGTGATATACTATGGTGCTGATGATGATGGATCAGGTACAGTGAGTGTGATGCAAATAGCAGAAGCTTTTTCGGCAGCTGCAAAAAAAGGAAAACAACCTAGACGCACTATTGTATTTATGACAGTAAGCGGTGAAGAAAAAGGTTTGTGGGGTTCAGAGTATTATTCAGAGCATCCAATTTTCCCATTAGAGCAAACAACAGTTGATTTAAATATTGATATGGTTGGTCGAGTGGATACAGAAAGAAAAACAGGCGATTCGTTGAACTATGTTTATGTTATTGGACATGATAAACTAAGCACCGACTTACCTATTATAAATGAAGCAGCAAATAAAGCTTCAAGTAATATCACATTAGATTACATGTTTGACGACCCTAATGATAAAAACAGAATTTATTACAGAAGCGATCATTATAACTTTGCAAAAAAAGGAGTGCCTATTTTGTTTTTTTATGATGGTATGTTGTTAGCTGATTATCATAAACCTACTGACACCATTGAAAAAATCAATTTTGATTTAATGCAAAAAAGAGTGTTGATGATTTACTATACCGCTTGTGACATTACACAACGAGATGATATGTTGAAAAGAGACTTGAAGTTGAATATGCCAGGTCGTTAAAAAAAAGAAGCCTCCCCAACGGGAGGCTTCTTTTTTTATATTGAAATCCTACTGTCCTAATATGTATGCAAATATTAATGGTACCACAATGGTAGCATCACTTTCTACAATAAACTTAGGTGTATGAATATCTAATTTACCCCAGGTAATTTTTTCATTAGGAACTGCGCCTGAATAAGAACCGTAGGAAGTGGTACTATCACTTACTTGACAAAAATAGCTCCAAAAAGGAACATCATGCCATTCTAAATCTTGGTACATCATTGGAACGACGCAAATTGGAAAATCGCCTGCAATACCTCCACCCACTTGGAAAAAACCTACACCCTTACCGCCACTATTAGCACGGTACCACTCTGTTAAAGTAACCATATACTCTATACCATTTTTAACAGTGGATGCTTTTAATTCATTTTTGATCACATAGCTAGCAAAAATATTTCCAGTGGTACTATCTTCCCAACCTGGAACCACAATAGGAATATTCTTTTTAGCAGCAGCAACAATCCAGCTATCCTTAGGATCAATCTCATAATATTGCTCTAGCTCTCCACTTAAAATGACTTGGTATAAAAATTCATGAGGGAAATAGCGTTCGCCTTTTTCTTCAGCTGCTTTCCAAAACTTCACAATATGTTTTTGCAATCTTCTAAACGCTTCCTCCTCAGGAATACAAGTGTCTGTCACGCGATTGTAATGATTTTCTAATAAATCCCACTCGTCCTGTGGTGTCAAATCGCGATAATTAGGAACGCGCTTATAGTGACTATGTGCTACTAAGTTCATTACATCTTCTTCTAAATTTGCTCCTGTACAACTAATGATGGCAATTTTATCTTGTCGAATCATTTCGGCTAAACTAATGCCTAACTCAGCGGTACTCATCGCGCCTGCTAAACTCACCAACATTTTACCCCCCTCCAATAAGTGGGTCTCATAGCCTTTTGCAGCATCCACTAGGGCAGCTGCATTAAAATGTCTGTAATGGTGTTCAATAAACTGGGAAACGGGTCCTTTGCTCATTTTAATAAATTTGAAGCAAAAGTAAATTTTTTTACCGACTTGAAGGCCGTTTGATTTAAATAGGAAAAAAACTACCTTGTGTTCACAAATAAGCCATTATGAAAAATACAAATTATACCCTTATTGCGGTCTTTGCTTGTTTAGGTATCCCCTTTATGTATGCCTATTATTTATACCCAAGTTTACCTGCCATCATACCTACCCATTTTAATTTGAAGGGAGAAGCAGATGGCTTTGGAGGCAGAGATACTATTTATTTGGGGCCGGCTATCATGGCAGTAGCAGGTTTATTTACTTATTTTTTATTGGCGAATATTAAAAAAATTGATCCCAAACGAAGTGAAAAAATTGATGACGGCTTATTTAAAAAAATGGGATTTTTTACAGTGTTGTTTTTGTCCGTATTATCGATGGTGATTTTATATATGACCACACATCCTAATTTTAATATGGGAAAAATAATATTCCCTTTATTAGGATTGGGTTTTGCATTGATGGGCGTCTACTTACCTAAATTGAAACAAAACTATTTCGCAGGATTCAAATTACCATGGACATTAGAAAACGAAAATAACTGGAATGCAACACATAAAGTAGCGGGTAAGGCATGGGTTTACGGAGGTGTTCTTCAGTTGATTGCAGGAATCTTGCTACCAGCAACGCCCTCCTTTATTGTTTTCATGGCCCTCATGTTATTAATGGTTTTAGTTCCTACTATTTTTTCCTATCGTATGTTTAAAAACGGAAATCAACCCATATAGTTGCTTAAAATTCGGCATCTTTGTACCTAAATCAGACGGTTATGAAACTAGGTACAAAATACATACATGCAGGGGCACATCCCGATCCAAGTACGGGAGCAATTATGACCCCTATATATCAAACATCTACTTATGTTCAATCCGCGCCGGGGGTACATAAAGGTTATGAATATGCCCGAAGTCAAAATCCAACTCGATTTGCTTTAGAAGAAGCTTTTGCCGTCATTGAAAATGGAAAATTTGGATTGGCTTTTGCAAGTGGTGTTGCTGCTACGGATGCAGTGATGCGATTATTAGTACCAGGCGATGAAGTGATTGCTGCTCATGATATGTATGGTGGCTCATTTCGTTTGTTTTCAAAAGTGCACGAAAAAATGGGCATCAAATTTGTTTATGTAGACACTTCAAATGCAGAAAATGTTGCAAATGCGATCACTCCTGCAACAAAATTAATATGGGTAGAAACCCCCACCAATCCATTGATGAATATTACCGACATTGAAGCGGTAGCGACTATTGGCAAAAAGAATAATTGCATCGTTTGTGTAGATAATACTTTTGCATCTCCTTATTTACAAAATCCATTGGACTTTGGTGCCACCATTGTAATGCATTCTGCCACTAAATATTTAGGAGGCCATAGCGATGTAATACAAGGTTGCTTAGTAATAAATGATGAAGCCTTGCGCGATCAACTATATTTTATTCAAAAAAGTACGGGTGCGGTTCCAGGACCACAGGATTGTTTTTTAGTGTTAAGAGGAATTAAAACTTTACATGTTCGAATGCAAAGACATTGCGAGAATGGCGAAAAAGTGGCACATTATTTGCGCCAGCATCCAAAAGTGGGTAAGGTATATTGGTGTGGTTTTGAAGACCATCCTAATCATGACATTGCAAAAAAACAAATGCGTGGATTTGGAGGTATGATGAGTTTTACCTTGAAAGAAGATACTGTAGAAGCAGCTACTAAAGTTTTATCTAGCACCAAAGTATTTTCATTGGCCGAAAGCTTGGGTGGTGTGGAATCCTTAATCAATCACCCTGCAAGTATGACCCATGCCTCCATACCACGTGAACAAAGAATTGCAAATGGATTATCAGATGGATTGATACGATTAAGTGTAGGCATTGAAGATGCAGAAGATTTAATATCGGATTTAGCGCAAGCCATTGGATAATGTCAAATGATATTCAAACCCTTTTAAATCAGAAAGTAAAAGAGTATAACCAAACCTCCTTTATAGCGAAAGATCCTATTTGCATACCCCATTTATTTAAAAAGCAGCAAGATATTGAGATAGCGGGCTTCTTTGCAGCTATTTTTGCCTGGGGAAATAGAACGACCATTATTAATAAAAGTAGGGAGTTGCTAGATAGAATGGACAATGCGCCTTATGCTTTTTGCACTCAACATCAACCCAAGGATTTAAAAAAATTATTAGGATTTGTTCATCGTACATTTAACGATACTGACTTATTATATGTCATTGAATTTTTTAAGCAGCATTATACAAATCAAACAAGTTTAGAAACTGCTTTTTTTAAGCATCAAGTGACGGGAGAAAAAATAAAAAATGTTGAAATGGCACTTACCCATTTTCATGAATATTTTTTTTCAATAGAAGATGCACCACATCGTACCAAAAAACATATTGCCAATCCCGTTTCAGGATCCACCTGCAAAAGACTAAATATGTATTTAAGGTGGATGATCCGAAATGATCAACAAGGAGTTGATTTTGGTATCTGGAAATCCATAAAGCCCGCTGAACTAATCTGTCCGGTTGATGTGCATGTGGCAAGAGTGGCAAGGTCATTAGGAATGATTAAGCGCAAGCAAACTGATTGGTTAACTGCATTGGAATTGACTAATTATTGCCGAACTTTGGACAGCAAAGACCCAGTCAAATATGATTTCGCTTTATTTAGTTTAGGTGTTATTGAAAAATTCAACTAATGGAATTATCATTACTCAGTTTAGAAAATCTGTCGAAAGAAAAATTAATTGACTACTTGAATGAGTACATTAAAAATGATTTTTCAAAAGTGGTTCAGTTATTATATCGAATTGATGTTTCCGAAGCAAAGCTTAAAAAGGTACTTCAAGAAAATCCGAATGAAGATGCCGCATCCTTAATTGCTGACTTAATCATTGAAAGATTAGCTATGGCAAAAAAAGCAAGAGAAAGTTTTTCGAATCAAAATAAGACTACTATAACACCAGAAATAGAGGGCCCTGTTAATTTGGATGACGAAGGAGCTGAACGACTTTAATTTTTTATAAATCTCCCTTAAGTGGTCGCATAATAATATCTTCGACTACTGCCTGTGGACTTAAATGAGCAGCTGCAAAAATCATTTTTGCAATATCGTTGGCTTCCATAATACGACTAGGTTCCACTCCACTCCCATCCCAACTATGGGTATATGTTGCGCCAGGACAAACAGCAGTTACTTTTATGCCTTTGTCTTTTAATTCTAATCTTAAATTTTTAGAAAACCCAAGTAAAGCAAATTTACTAATGCTATAAGATCCGCCTTGCGCATATGCATCCAAGGAGGCAATGGAGCAAATATTAAAAATATGACCCTTACCTATTTTTAACATCGAAGGCAGTAATGCACGAGTAGTATGATAAGCAGAATATAAATTAACAGCCATCTGTTGCTCTAAAATATTATCTGATTCATCCTGAATATGTCCTGGTAAAAAAAAGCCAGCGTTATTAATCAAAATATCGGGAGTCCCTTTATTTAAACACCATTGCGCAAATTGAAGGCAATCTTCCTTTATGGATAAATCCGCCTTAGTAAAATGGACGGTGGCATCAGGGTATTGCAACGCTAAATTTTTTGCTGCAAGCTCAATATTAGCCTGTGTTTTACTACACATTAATAAGGTATTTCCTGCCTGAGCGAATTGATTTGCTATCGCATATCCGATTCCTTGTGAAGCCCCAGTGATTACTACAATCATATTCAAAATTATTGATTAAAGATAGGAAGCAAAATTGTATTTTAGCATTTCTTAATACTCTGCCATGCCCTATAAGGACTTATTTTTTGATTTGGACCATACCTTATGGGACTTTGAATTAAATTCAAAGGAAACCATGCAGGAACTATATACCACTTTCAGCATTGCTGATTTAGGGATCACCGATTTTGATGCATTCTTTGCTATTTATACGGCGCACAACCATCGATTATGGGATAGATATGCCAAAGGATTTATTAAGCAAGATGAATTAAGATGGAAACGAATATATTTAAGTCTTTTAGATTTTAAAGTTGCAAATGAAAAATTATCAAAAGAAATGTCGGTTTCGTTTTTAAGCATTTTACCCACCAAAAAAAAGCTATTCCCGCACACCATTGAAATTCTAAATTATCTGAATAATAAGAATTACAAAATGCACTTAATTACAAATGGATTTGAGTCGGTTCAATTTAAAAAAATAGAAAATGCTGAAATTGCTCATTTTTTTACCGAAGTCATTACTTCTGAAGCGAGTAATAGTTTAAAACCGAATAAAGAAATATTTGAGTATGCACTAAAAAACTCCAATGCTCAATTAAAGGAAAGCATTATGATTGGAGACAACGAAACTGCAGATATACAAGGCGGTATTAATATAGGAATGGATACCATATTTGTAAACCATTTACAAGTGGAACCAACTATACAGGCAACCTATACCATCAAGCACTTACAAGAACTAGAAAATATTTTGTAATTCAAAAGCGGCCACTACCAGCTTGCTAATACAGTGATGCCCCCTTTTACAGTGTCCCCAATTTTGCTGTGAATTTTTGCACCAACAGGTAATAATAAATCTACACGGCTACCAAATTTAATAAAGCCATATTCATCACATTGGTTAAAGGATTGACCCACCGAACTATAATTACATATGCGTCTAGCTAAGGCACCTGCAATTTGTTTACACAATATACTGCCCTTGCTATTTTCAATCACCACGGACCATCTTTCATTATCAGTAGATGATTTAGGGTGCCAGGCTACTAAGAATTTTCCTGGGTGGTATTGATTATAAATAATATTTCCCGCAATAGGCAAACGATTCACATGCACATTTGCAGGACTCATAAAAACACTTATTTGAATGCGTTTTTCGGTATAAAATTCATCTGGTTGTACTTCTTCAATCACGACCACTTTGCCATCCGCTGGTGCAATAATGGAGGCATCATTAATCGTAAGTTGTCGATTAGGCATTCTAAAAAAAGAAACAATAAATAAGAAAAAAGCCAAAGTAATCACAAATACGGTCCATGCACCTACTACACTTATTGGAAATAAATAGGAGAAATTAGCAAGGTTCAATAAACTTACAAAAAGGGCTGTCAATGAAATGGTTGCTGTTCCTTCCTTGTGAATCGTCATAATAATAATTTTAAAGTGCAAATGTAAAACATTAATACAGAAGTTTAATAAGCAACCAAACAAAAGGAGTGGCTAATAAAATTGAATCAAATCTATCTAAAAACCCGCCATGGCCTGGCATCATGGACCCACTGTCCTTTATATTAGCCAGCCTTTTTAATTTACTTTCTACTAAGTCACCCAAAGTGCCCGCAATACAAGCAACAACGCTAATTAAAAAAATGGCTTTTTCATTTAATGGGATATATTGACCCAACAATTTGGTCACCAATAAAATTGAAATAATGATACCAGCAATGGTCCCCTCCCATGTTTTATTAGGAGAAATTTGTGATAATGGTCTACGACCAATGAGTGAGCCCACTAAATAAGCAGCGCTATCATTGACCCATATTGAAACCACTAACACTAGGGGAATAGTATACCCTATATCACCTACAAATGAATGGCTCATGATATCTCTTAATGGAAATAATAAAGCAAGTCCCAATGAGATATAAACTAAACCGGCCGCTGAAACCAATATGGTTTTATAGTTAAATTTTTTTGTAATCAGATCAGCAAGTAAAATAATGACAGTGATTGCAATAAATGCATAATTGCAATATTGATCAATACTTACCCCTCTATAAGCAATATTTTGAAACGCGAAAGCAATCATAATAAATATACCTAAACACAAAGTCCCCCATTGATGCACTTTATTTATAGTAGCATATTCTGGTATAATGATGCGCAATAATTTTTGAAATTCAAATAAACAACCTATTTGTACTACTGTAAACAAAATAAAAAAGGACCATTGATTCCATAAGATACCTCCCAACATAAGGGCTGCAAAAACAATTGCCGAAAGCGTCCTTGTTTTTAAAACTGAAAAATTAATTGCCATAAATTTTTTATTTTAAGGATGAAGGAATTTAAAAGTAAAATTATGAAAAAAAATAAATTTAAAAAGCATCTACAATTATTAAAGCTTTTTCATAATCATTAGCGGGAACATAAACTTCCACTTCCCCTAAAAACACATAAGATGAATCTATCTTATTTAATACATTAGCTTGTATGTCCTGCTCCATTAGCAAGCCTGCCACAATGGAAGCTACAGATAATTGTGAGCTACTATATACTTTTTTCCAATCCAACGACATGTGTATTATTTTTTAATTCTCTACATAAAATAATGATGGTCAATATAGCTATAATGGCCCAATAATAAGAAAGGTTACCTTCGATAATCGATTCCATTTTCGCAGGTTGATTTCTTAAAAAATATAAAGTGGAAACGCCAATTGCATTATTTATAAAATGCATCAATATGGGTAGCCAAATTGTTTTAGTGATATGATATACGAGGCCAATGATAATGCCCAATGACATTCTTGATAAAAATCCAAAATAGGAAAAATGAAACGCACTAAATAAAACAGCAGTAAGCACAATCGCTAAATAAGGTTTACCCATCCACTGAGATAATATTTTTTGCAAAGTAGCTCTAAAATAAAGTTCTTCAAAAATGGCAGGTATCACTGCAACAGCAATCAAGGCAAACAATAAATCAAACAATGATTTCATTTGCGTCATGGCATACAATGCTTTTTTATACTGATCTTCTAATTGAGTAGCCCAATTTTTAAATGAAACAGGAACTGGAATTTTGGTGGTTAAATCACCTAAGGAGCCACTTAAAAATAAACCGATCACTGCAATTAAAATAACCAAGCCCACTTGACGCATGGATTGAATAGGTGAAAAACCCAAAACCCTACCTAATTTATCTTTATTTAATAAAGCAACTCCGATACTAGGCAAACCAAATGCAATAATAGAAGCCAATGCATTCGCAAATTGAGTGATATTGACATATTGAGGTTGTAGAATAATTGATTGAATTTCACTAAAATGAACATGGAGGATGGTGGCAACTATAGAAAAACTAACAAAACCTCCTAGAATCAGGCATATTCCGGTTAACCCTATAAAAACGGCCAATTTAGGGCCGGAACTCATACTAAAAATGGATGTATCTGAACTAGACATGTAAATGCAATTTATTGGTACCTTTGCAACCGCACCAGGTTAGGTGCAAGATAATGAATTCATATGGTTTCTATAGGTCCAATACAACTTCCCTCTTTCCCGCTATTATTAGCGCCGATGGAGGATGTCAGTGATCCGCCATTTAGAGCGGTATGCAAGGATAATGGTGCCGACTTAATGTATACCGAATTTATCAGTAGTGAAGGCCTCATTAGAGATGCTATAAAGAGCCGACAAAAATTAGACATATTTGACTATGAGCGCCCTATTGGAATTCAAATATTTGGGGGAGATGAAGAAGCAATGGCCATGTGTACTAAAATTGTAGACACCGTAAATCCTGATTTAATTGATATTAATTTTGGATGTCCAGTAAAAAAAGTGGTGACCAAAGGTGCTGGCGCAGGTGTATTAAGGGATCTAGATTTAATGGTTAGATTAACAGAAGCGGTGGTGAAAAGTACCAACTTACCTGTCACTGTAAAAACTCGATTAGGCTGGGATGATAGTACAAAAAATATACATGAGGTAGCCTTAAGATTACAAGATGTGGGCATCAAAGCATTGGCGATTCACGGACGCACTCGCACGCAAATGTATAAAGGAGAAGCAGATTGGACATTGATTGGAGAAATTAAAAATGATCCTCGAATTCATATACCCATTTTTGGAAATGGAGATATCAATTCTCCCGAAAAAGCGTTGGAATATAAAAACAGATATGGCGTAGATGGTATTATGATTGGTCGTGCCGCCATTGGATATCCTTGGATATTTAGAGAGATAAAACATTTTGTTGAAACGGGCACTAAGCGTGCCGATCCAACGATCGAAGAACGCGTTGAGGTAGCACGAAAGCATTTAATAAAATCCATGCAGTGGAAAGGCCCTATAGCTGGTATCAACGAAATGCGCAGACACTATGCCAATTATTTAAGAGGCTTACCTAATATCAAAGAATACAGAAATAAATTAGTTCGTATTACCGAACAACAGGAAGTAGAATCCATCTTGGATGAAATAAAAGAAAAATACAAGGACATGGTGATAGAATCTGGCCATATTGTATTAGAAAACTACCACGAGCATTGCCCTATCAATTAGTAAATCATCCATTCTTTTTTTCTATCGCTGCGATAACGATTGGATCCAAAGGGTCAATGGTCATTGGGAAATAGTTGACTAAAACCCCTTGTTCATTAATTAAATATTTACAAAAATTCCAAGCAGGTTCTTGATTACACCAGCCATTCAAACTCATATCCGACAACCATTTGTAAATTTCATTTTGATGATTCTTTTTAATTACAATAGACTTTTCCATTAAAGGAAATGTGACTCCGTAATTTTTTTTACAAAATGCTGCAATATTTTGATTGTCTTTGGTTTCTTGTTCTTTAAAATCATTCGCTGGAAAACCAATGACCACTAATTCATCCTTATATTGCTGATGTAATTTTTCAAGTGCTTCATACTGACCAGTAAATCCACAATCACTTGCCGTGTTCACAATCATAACTTTTTTCCCTTTATAAGCAGACAAATCAAAATCGGTTCCGTCAATCATTTTAGTATGTAAAGTATAAAAAGAAACAGGAGGTGTAACAGATTGCTGATTGCTTAAAACTTGTTTGGCCCCACTAGAGTGGCTCGACCACATGATCATAGGATACAAGGTTTTTAAAACAGATTGGCGATACGACATATCCTTTTTTTTCATCATCAAGGTGGCCGACACTAAAATGCCAAAAGCAATAGCAATTTTTATCATGATCATTTTTTTATTTTTCATTACCCAATTAATCTTTTAAGCAACCAAGCCTTGCCTTTATAAGGAGGATATTTAAAACTAGGATCTATCCAGGTAGGTGTTTTTAATACCGACTTAGTATGCGTAAAGGTATCAAAACTTAATTTTCCATGATAGCCGCCTGTGCCGCTAAAACCCCTGCCCCCAAAGGGTAAATCATGATTGGTTATATGCATGGTCGCATTATTAACGCAAGCCCCTCCTGAAGGTACATTGGTTAACCAATAATCTTCATCTACTTTATTTTCAGTAAAAACATAAAATGCCAATGGGTTTGGATTTTTTTGTATGATTGCCAAAGCTTCTTCTTTGGTTTGATAAGTCAAAATAGGAAGAATAGGTCCGAAAATTTCATCCTGCATAATTTTTGCATCTGCATGAACGCCCGTCATAATGGTGGGCTCGATAAATAATTTTTCTCTATTTGATTTTCCACCGTAAACAATTTCACCTTCAGACAAATAACTAGTGAGACGCAACCATTGTTTGTCATTAATGATTTTACCATAATGTTCCGACGCTTCTGCATCTGCACCATAAAATGACTTAATGGAAATGATCAACTCTTTAATTAATTTATCCTTTAACTCATTAGGTACTAAAATATAGTCAGGTGCAATACACATTTGACCACAATTGGAAAACTTAGGACTCGCTAAACGACGCGCTGCCACTCTCAAATTCGCAGAAGAAGTAATAACCGCAGGACTTTTACCACCTAACTCTAAAGTCACTGGAACTAATTTTTCAGCGGCATATTTATAAATTATTTTTCCTACTGCGGTACTGCCAGTATAAAAAATATGATCAAACCTATTTTCTGTTAATAAGGGTGGCAAAATAGTAGCGCCCTCGCCTTCTAAATAAAGTATATAATTATCTGGGAAAAGGGAGTCTACTATTTTACCCATCACTTTTGCTGTGGCTGGCGCAAATTCACTTGGTTTTAATACTGCACAATTACCTCCGGCAATAGCCCCAATTAATGGTGTAAACAATAATTGAAAGGGATAATTCCAAGGAGCAATAATACAAACCACGCCCAAAGGTTCTTGTATGGTATAACTTATGGAGGGCATATTGACCAAGTTGGTGGCAACAGATTTAGGTTGCATCCATTCCTTTAAATGCTTAATAGTATAGTTTAATTCACTTAAGAAGAATCCTATTTCGGTAGCCCAGGCATCCTCGTCGGTTTTTTTTAGATCGGTATACAAAGCATCGTATAATAGCTTTTCTGATTCTAAAACTGCTTTTTTTAATCTTTCTAACTGAAGTAATCTAAAGGCATAAGGCTGGGTTGCGCCTGTACTAAAATAGTCCCTTAGCATGTTTAAATTTGACATGATGGTATGAAATTATGCAGCAATTTAAGCTTAATTGGGCAAATGGGCTAGGCATTTCTCCTTCATAAAAATTATTTCAAATTATCCCATTTTTTCTATAATTTAACATACTTAAATTTAAATAGATTCATCAACCATTAACCATTTGCTATGTCCAAGAACAAATCAAATAACAGTCGAAGAAATTTTATTAAAAATTCAGCCCTTGCCATGGGTGGATTTTATATTTTACCTAGGCACGTGCTTGGAGGAAAAGGCTTTATTGCACCAAGTGATAAATTACAAGTTGCTGGAATAGGTTCTGGCGGAAAAGGAGAAAGTGATTTATTCAACTTTTACAATTCTGGAAAAGCAGATATCGCTTTTTTATGTGATGTAGATGACAGACAAGCGGTTAAAAGTCGTCAACGCTATCCAAATGCAAAATACTATAAGGACTATAGAGAAATGTTAGATAAAGAACATAAGCATTTTGATGCTTGTTCTGTTTCTACTCCCGATCATATGCATGCAGTACAAGCCATGGCAGCAATGCAATTAGGCAAGCATGTCTATGTACAAAAACCAATCGCGCACGATATTTTTGAAGCAAGGATGATGACCGAAGCGGCAAGAAAAAATAATGTAGTTACACAAATGGGAAACCAAGGTGCATCAGGAGATGGCGTTCGTATGTTACAAGATTGGTATAACGAAGGATTAATTGGAGATGTACATACTATTTATTGTTACACCGATCGTCCAGTATGGCCACAAGGTGCTATTCGTCCAGCAACACCTTCTGTGATTCCAGCTGAATTAGATTTTAATTTATGGTTAGGTACTGCTCCTAAGAAAGATTATTTCGAAGGTTTGCTACCATTTAACTGGAGAGGATGGTGGGATTACGGGACCGGTGCATTAGGTGATATGGCTTGTCATATTATGGCACCTGGTTTTGCAGTATTGGGCTTAGGTTATCCAGTAGCAGCTGAATGTAGTATTGCTACAAGATATACAGCACCTTGGCAAAAATTAGATGCGCCAGATAGTCCCCCAATGGGATCACATATCATATTAACCTTTAAAGGGCCTTTTAATAAGCATAAGGGGAAAAATAAAGAAACAGAAATTAAATTACATTGGATGGATGGCGGTATTCAACCAGAAAGACCAGCTGAATTAGGCCCGAATGAACAAATGGGTGATGGTGGCAACGGTATCATTTTTGAAGGTACAAAAGGAAAAATGATGGCAGGTACTTATGGTGTGAATCCACAATTATTACCAACAAGTTTAACAAAAACAACGACAGTGCCTAAAACAGTTGCACTTGTTAAAGGTGGAGATAATGGTCACTATGCTGCATGGGTGGAAGCCTGTATCGCTGGCGCTGGAAGTGAACTTGCTAAAAACTTGAGTTCTAATTTTGATATTGCTGGTCCTTTAACTGAATCTGTTTTAATGGGAAATTTAGCCATTCGCAGCTATGATATCAAATCAACAGATAAAGCAGGAAGAACCACTTATCCAGGAAGAAACATTCAACTACAATGGGATGGCCCTAATATGAAAATCACCAACTTCGACGAAGCCAATCAATTTGTGAAACGCAATTATCGCGACGGCTGGAGTTTGGGTATTTAATATCAAATCCGATATTTTACTAAAACCCTTCTACCTTAATTTGGTAGAAGGGTTTTTTATATCGCTCAATTAAATGGTAACTTTAATCTTCCTTAGGAAGGCTATCTTTAAAATTATAAATTTGAGTCATGAAAAATTTAAGCGACCAGTTTTTATTAAACCCCGAAATACATTTTTTAAACTTTGGTTCTTTTGGAGCAACCCCAAAACCTATATTTGAAAATTACCAACATTGGCAAAGGGTTTTGGAAGCCGAGCCTGTTCAATTTATAGCATTTGATGGATATCAATATTTAGCCGACAGCCGTGCAGCCTTAGCCAATTTTGTAGGGGTCGCTGATAAGGATGATTTGGTATATGTGACCAACCCTTCCTTTGCTATTAATTTAATTGCAAAAAATTTTCCTTTACAAAAAGGAGATGAAATATTAACCACCGATATTGAATATGGTGCATGTGATCGAACATGGAATTTTTATTGCGAAAAAGCAGGCGCAACCTATCGAAGACAAAAAATAAATTTACCCATCACGAGTAAAGAACAATTTATTGCTGATTTTTTTGAAGGCCTTCGTCCTACCACTAAAGCTATATTCATAAGTCATATTACAAGTTCTACAGCATTAATTTTCCCCGTTAAAGAAATTTGTGCCATTGCAAAATCAAAGGGCCTCATCACGATCGTGGATGGCGCACATGCACCAGCACATATTCCACTTAATATAAATGAAATTGAAGCCAACTTTTATACAGGCGCCTGCCACAAATGGATGATGGCGCCTAAGGGATGTAGTTTTATTTACGCTCAAAAGTCGGTACAAACATGGTGTGATCCATTAATCGTAAGTTGGGGATATAAGGCATTAAAACCATCGCATTCTACTTTTTTAGATTACAACCAAATGATTGGCACCCGTGACTTTTCGGCATTTTTAACAGTGCCCACCTGTATTGAATTTATGAAGCAACATGATTGGGTGAGTGTCAGCAAACAATGTCATGAAATTGTACTAGCAAATGCACAAAGATTTTATGACTTATTGGGTGCTAAACCCATTAGTCCATTAACCAATGAATGGATTGGACAAATGTTAAGTATTCCTATTAAAACCACCGAGCCAGAAATACTACAACGAACTTTATTTACGGACTATAAAATTGAAGTACCTATTATGCGTCAGGAAAAGGATGTATACATAAGGTACTCCATCAATGCCTTTAACAGCATCGATGACCTAAATGCACTTTACGATGCCTTAAGTGATTTGATTCAAAAAAATAAACTAGCGTCCTTTTAAGAGAGCCTTATTATTTCCAATGTAATTGAGACATTGCAGTTGCATTGTCTTTAGCACAATCTAATTCATTGGTGCCTGTATATGCTTCTTGTTCAACGATAAAATATTGTAATCCTTTTTGAGCACCTAGTTTTAAGATGTTTTTAAAGTCGATGGTACCTTTACCAATCACACAAGACTCATGCCCAGTAGGTATTTTCACTAAGTCCTTCACGTGACATAACTTAAATCGATTAGGATATTTATTCAAATAATCAACTGGATTAGCGCCCGCTGCCACCACCCAGTAAATATCCATTTCGAAATCAACTAATTTTGGATCTGTCGAATCCATCATCACATCTTGTGGTATGCCGCCATTCATTGCTTTAAATGAATAATCGTGATTGTGATAAGCAAAACGAATGCCATGCTTATTTGCTATTTCACCGCATTTATTAAATTCATCTGCAAAACGTTTAAAATCATCAATTGATTTTTGTGGGCCCTTGCTTGGACAGATTAAATACTTCATGCCAATTTCGCCAGCTTCTGCTGCCTTACGTTCAAAGTCCTTACTGATATCGCAATGAGATGAAACGATCATCATACCCATATTATCTAATTCTTTTTTAAAGGCTGTGTTTTTCATACCCCAAAACATACCATTCGCACCTTCAAAACTTTCAATTTGTTTATACCCTGAATTAGACAAGTGTTTTAAAACAGCCATTGGATTTTTAGCCAATGCTTCTTTCACAGTCCACAATTGAATACCAAAAGTATTTTTTGGATTCGCCATGGAAAATAATTCGTTCTTAAATGGCGTACTAACGGCTAAACCTGCTAAGGCTGTATTACGTATAAAATTTCTTCTTGAGTTTGACATAAAATAAATTAAAGGGATAAATGATTTGAATTAAAAAGATGATGAAAAAATAGGATTAATTTTTATTGACTAAGTAGCCCAAGCTTTATCACCCTTATGATAAGGGATGCTCCCTTCGTATTTTCCAGGAATGGCTACATATCGCAAAGCTTTGGTAGCGCCAATTTCCGAAGTGAAATATCCTGTAAGTGACAACTCCTTCATCATGGTAAAATAATGTTTAGGATCTTGTGATTTTTTATTTTTTTGATAGGCTGCAGCTTCCTTATCAATGTCTACTAATAATTGATGGCGCTCCTGCGTATTGGCTTCCATAAATGATTTGCCGATTTTCGATTTTGCATCTTTAAATTGAAGTGTTCGAATCCCTTCCATAAAAATGGTTTGATTTTTTTCATCGTAACAGTCGGTCACCATTACTGACATAAATTCTCCCACTTTCGCTTCTTTAGCACCAGGTGTATTAGTAGTAGGTATAATGGTTTCTGCAACTTCATTTAAAAAAGCAATGTCGTCAGTCGAAAATTTTAATCCCGTTTTAGCCGTTGTACATCCTGATAAAAAAGCTTCTGCCCCTAAAACAGTTCCTCCCATGATTAGGGCTACTCTAGCTAAGGCATCTCGTCGGTTCATCATAAAGTATAAATTTGATAGCGTTAAATTATTTTTTAAATATCACAAATTTCAATGGCCTTTTTTAAAGAAGCCATCGGATCCTTGTCGGCAGGAATAAACTCCTGAGCAACATATCCTTTAAATCCAGTCGCAACGATAGCGCGCATGATGGCAGGATAATATAATTCTTGGCGTTCATCAATTTCATTACGCCCTGGAACCCCTCCTGTATGATAATGCCCGTAATATTCGTGGTTCTTATTGATGGTTCTGATGATGTCTCCTTCATCAATTTGCATATGATAAATATCAAATAGTAATTTAAAATTAGGAGACCCCAGTCGTTTACATAATTCAACACCCCATACTGATCTGTCACACATGTAATCCTTATGATCCACTTTTGAGTTTAATAATTCCATTTGAATGATCACGCCTCTTTTTTCGGCAAGTGCCATAATTTTTTTAAGCCCTTTTACACAATTATTTAATCCTGTTTCATCATCCATTCCATTTCTACTTCCTGAAAAACAAATTAAATTAGTGTAGCCTGCATCTGCAACATAATTAATATGATCCGTATAATTTTTTACCAAAGTATCATGAAAATTAGGTTCATTAAACCCTTTGGTTAAACTTATTTCGGCGCCATTACACATGGTAGAAATTAAATTGTTTTCTTTTAATACATGCCATTCAGAAGGACCTACCAAATCCATTCCGATCATTCCCATTCCTGCAAAGTTTTTAGCCAATTGCTCAATGGGTATATCACTATAACACCATCTGCAAGCCGAATGATTGATTTTTCCTTTTAGTGAAAACTTTTTTTTGCTTTGATTGTCTAATTCTTTTTTCACAGCTGCTAATAAATTTGAGGGGACCGCCACTCCTGTTGCTAAGGCGGCCGAGCCAGTTAAAACTTGTTTTATAACATTGCGTCTATTCATATTTGATGACATTACATATAATTATTAAGTAATAAAGAATAATGATTGGATAAATATAATTTTTTTTTGTTGTTTTTTGTAAAGTTTTAAGTTAAAAATGGGGGTTATTTGCGAAATAATAAGGAAATTGCTTGAGTTACAATCCAGCAATGTTGATTGTATTTGAAATTGAATTATTCGATTAAAAAATGTCAAAATGAACCGAAAATTACGCATGGGTATGGTAGGGGGCGGGAAAGATGCCTTTATTGGTGCTATTCACCGATTGGCAGCCAATATGGATGGCCTTATCGAAGTTAGTTGCGGCGCTTTAAGTATTCGTCCAGAAATAGCAGTTGCTTCTGGTGAAGCTTTGTTTCTGCCTAAGGAAAGAATTTACTTAACCTTTGATGAAATGATAAAAAAAGAAGCAAGTTTACCCGCTTCTGAACGCATCGATTTTGTAACTATTGTCACTCCTAATTTTGCCCACTTCGCACCTGCGATGATGGCCCTTGATTATGGATTTCATGTGGTGATAGAAAAACCAATCACCTTTTCATTAGACGAAGCCAAACAATTAAAACAAAAATTAGACGAAACTGGTTTAACACTTTGCCTAACGCATACTTATTCAGGATATCCAATGGTGAAACAAGCCAAAGCGATGGTGAAAGAAGGAAAACTAGGAAAGATCCGAAAAGTATGGGTCGAATATCCACAGGGTTGGCTCAGCAGATTATCAGAACGCGAAGGAAATACACAAGCCGCTTGGAGAACAGATCCCAAAAAATCAGGTAAGAGTTCTGTAATGGGAGATATAGGAACACATGCAGCGCACTTAGCAGAATATATTACTGGTGCTAAAATTACAGATGTGTGTGCTGAATTAAATACCATGGTGGAAGGAAGATTATTAGATGACGATGGCGCAGTGATGTTAAAATTTGACAATGGTGCAAAAGGTGTTTTAATGGCATCACAAGTTGCAGCGGGTGAAGAAAATGCTTTAAAAATAAGAGTGTACGGTGAACATGGAGGCATAGAATGGGCACAACACGAACCCAATACCTTACTTGTAAAATGGCTAGATCAACCAACACAAATATTAAGAGCAGGTGGGAATTATGGCGCTCATCTATCCGCTGCTGCTATTCATAGTTGTCGCACACCAGGAGGACATCCAGAAGGTTATCTTGAAGCTTTTGCAAATATCTATCGAAACTTTGCATTAACGCTAGGTTGTAAAATAGATGGCACAACACCTACTGCTGAAATGTTGGATTTCCCATCGATCGAAGATGGTTTAAGAGGAATGGCATTTATAGATAATGTTGTTGCATCATCACAGTCTGATAAAAAATGGACCCCCTATGTTTTATAAAAAATAGGTGAATAAAAAACGATTTGATTATTTAATTAAACAAGCATTATGACTACAATAAAAGGACCCGGCATATTTTTAGCTCAGTTTATGGGAGATGTTGCACCCTTTAATAATTTAGAAAGTATATGTAAATGGGCGGCCTCATTAGGATTCAAAGGAGTTCAAATTCCAAGTTGGGATGCAAGATGTATTGATTTACAAAAAGCAGCTGAGAGTAAAACATATGCTGATGAAATTAAAGGAATAGTGGCAAGTGCAGGAATGGAAATCACCGAATTATCGACACACTTACAAGGTCAATTAATTGCGGTGCATCCTGCATATGATGCACAATTTGATGGATTCGCCCCTAAGGAAGTGCACGGAAATTCAAAAGCAAGAACAGACTGGGCAATTCAACAATTAAAATACGCAGCTAAGGCTTCACAAAATTTAGGATTAAATGCACACGCTACTTTTAGTGGTACATTATTATGGCATACGGTATATCCTTGGCCACAAAGACCTGCAGGATTGGTTGAAACCGGATTTACCGAACTTGCTAAAAGATGGTTGCCTATTTTAAATGAATTTGATAAAGTAGGCGTTGATGTTTGTTATGAAATTCATCCAGGCGAGGATTTACATGATGGTGTCACTTATGAAATGTTTTTAGAAAAAGTAAATCAACACCCTCGTGCATGTTTATTATATGATCCTTCCCATTTTGTTTTACAGTGTATGGATTACTTAGGATATATTGACGCATTTCATGAGCGCATTAAAATGTTCCATGTAAAGGATGCAGAATTTAATCCCACTGCAAAGCAAGGTGTATATGGAGGCTATCAAAATTGGATTGACCGTGCAGGTCGATTTAGATCCTTAGGTGATGGGCAGGTTGATTTCAAAAATATATTTAGCAAATTAGCAGCCTATGATTTTAAAGGATGGGCTGTTATGGAATGGGAATGTGCTATTAAGCATCCTGAAGTGGGCGCAGCAGAAGGTGCCATTTTTATTCAAAAAAATATTATCAAAGTCACCGAAAAAGCATTTGATGATTTCGCTAATACAGGATCAGATGAAGCATTTAATAAAAAAATTCTAGGCATTTAATCAATTCAATTAATATTTAAATTAACAAACAGTATGAAAAAGGTTTTAGGAACAATTTCAGCAGTAGTCGTTTTAATGGCATGTGGAAGTGGAGAAGGAAAGAAGGAAGCATCAGAAGCAACAGAAACTAAGGCAGTAGCAGCAGCACCTAAGCCTTTATCTGAAAATCCTGATTATCAAAAAGGATTGGCATTGGTAGCAGGTAGCGATTGTTTAACCTGTCATAAAACAAGTGAAAAATTAATTGGACCAGCTTACAAAGATGTTGCAGCAAAATATGAAGCGACAGAAAGTAATATAAAAATGTTGGCTTCTAAAGTTTTAAAAGGCGGAACTGGTGTTTGGGGCGCAATACCAATGACTCCACATCCTCAAATTAAAGAAGAAGATGCGGAAGCTATGGTGAAGTATGTTCTATTATTAAAAAAATAATTAGGATTAGTGAACGATATTCATGAACAATTTATGCGTCAGGCCCTCTTACAAGCAAAGAGGGCCTTTGACGAGGATGAGGTCCCGGTTGGAGCAGTGATTGTTATGAATAACCAAGTCATAGCAAAGGGATATAATCAAGTTCAGCTATTAAAAGATGTAACAGCACATGCTGAAATTTTAGCCATTAGTAGCGCCTGTGAAAATTTACAATCCAAGTATTTACCCGAAGCCACCTTATATGTCACTTTAGAACCTTGTTTGATGTGCGCAGGTGCACTGTATTGGAATAAGATAGGTCATATTGTTTTTGGCGCTTACGATGAAAAAAATAGTTACCGTCGGGTGACAGAAAAAAATCCATTCCACCCCGCTACTACTTTATTAGGGGGCATTTTACAGGAAGAATGTGCTGCGCTGATGCAATCCTTTTTTAAAGCAAAAAGATAATTCATTCACTTTCTATTTAGGGAAAAAAAGTAAGGTCTTCGCTTAAATCAAAGGAAAGCAGTGTAAATTTGAAGTTCAATTACAAAAACAATTAAATAAAAAAATATGTCATTTACTTTACCAGCCTTACCCTACGCACACGAAGCCTTAGAACCACATTTTGACACTCTAACAATGCAAATACATCATGGGAAACACCACCAAGCTTATGTTGATAATTTAAACAAAGCAGTGGCAGGTACACCTAACGAAGGCAAAACTTTAGAAGCATTAGTTGCGGTAGCAGGTAGCATTAGTCCAGCTGTTCGTAATAACGGAGGTGGACATTGGAACCACAGTTTTTTTTGGGCAAGCTTAGCACCTAATGCTGAAGGCCATCCAACTGGCGCTTTAGCTGAAGCCATCGATAGTGCTTTTGGAAGCTTTGATGCATTCAAGGAAAAATTTAGTGCAGCAGGTATGACACGTTTTGGAAGTGGTTGGGCTTGGCTCATATTAAAAGATGGAAAATTAGAAGTAAGCTCTACTCCAAATCAAGACAATCCATTAATGGATGTTGCCGAAGTAAAAGGAACGCCATTATTAGGAGCAGATGTTTGGGAGCATGCCTACTATTTAAAATATCAAAATCGCCGTGCTGATTATTTAGGTGCATTTTGGAATCTAGTGAATTGGACAGTAGTCGCAGAAAGATTATCGGCTGCAAAATAAAAATATACACTTTAAAAAAAATCCCGATTACATTATGTAGTCGGGATTTTTTTATGGTATTGGATCATAGCCATGTCCACCACCAGGCCGACATTTACTTAATCTTTTCATTCCTAAATAGATTCCTTTGATAGGGCCATATTTTTCAATAGCTTGGGCAGTGTATTGAGAACAAGTAGGCGTAAATCTACATTTACTGCCTCCTAAGTAGGGCGATAAAGCATATTGATAAAACCGAATTAATATAATAAAAGGGAAGGCGCTTATTTTTTTTATTAATCCCATAATCTTATGCTAATTGAAAGTTGAATGAATATACTACGCCGCAATTAACTTATCGGTCAATTTTTGCAACACTAATTTTATAGTAGATTGAATTTCTTTTTGGGTTAGTACTTTAAGGTCAACATATAAAAAAAATAAATTTAACTTTATATTGGATAGAGGGCACATTGCTATAAAATTGGGCTTTTCTAATCGATAGCCTTCGCGTAATAATCTTTTCACTCTATTTCGTTGCACTGCTTTTCTAAATTGTCTGCTGGGGGCCCCTACCCCTACTTGTAATAATCCATTAGGAAATAAACCCGTTTCGTCCTTTTCGATTGTGTATAATAATCGGATAGGTTGAATAGTGATAGACGCTCCTTTAGAAAACAAAAATTGAGTTTGTTTTCGGCTTTTGAGCTTATCCTTTTTTTGGTATGTAAATAATTTTGACAAGTATTAAAATAACGGCATTAAAAAAGTCCTTCCCGTTTTTTGGGAAGGACTTTAAAATTATTGAATTTCGAGTGAATGAGGGAAATCCTAGGGATTAATTATTTTAATCCTTTTTCACTTGATACTGTAAGTTTTTTGCGTCCTTTCTTTCGGCGGCTTGCTAATACTTTACGACCATTAGCAGTTTCCATGCGTTGACGGAATCCGTGAACAGATTTACGACGACGCTTATGTGGTTGGAATGTACGTTTCATAGTATGTCTTAAATTTTTTTCTTTTCTGTACTTTAAATTTCGTTTTCGTCCTGTTCCTAATAGCAGTCACCATACCACTACCTGTGAAAGGACGGCAAAAATAGGGTATTTTTTTATTTTTTAAGCTAAAACTGTATGTTTTGCCTCAATTTTTTGTCCAAAAAAGGTACTTGCTTGTAATTCGAAGGCTTGGGGGTTGTCGGTCGTGTAAAAACTTAACTTACCTGATTGACTACATTTTTGAGCCAAATCAGGATGGCTTTCAAGGTATTTAGCAAGGCTATTGGCCACAATAGCCCCTTGGGTAACCAAGTTTACCCCTTTGGGCATAAAAGCCTTTATTTTGTCCGCTATAAGTGGATAATGGGTACAGGCTAATAGAATGGTATCAATATGAGCAGATTGGGCAAATAGCTGATCCAAATAGGAATGGACAAAATAGTCCGCACCAGGCTTATCATATTCACCATTTTCAATTAAAGGCACCCATAAAGGACAAGCTTGTTGAAATACTTTAAGCGTAGGAAAAAATTTAGCAAGTTCAATAGGATAACTATCACTTTGAATGGTGCCAAAGGTTCCCATAATACCCACTTGTTGGGTGGTAGAAAATTGACCTAAAATTTCAGTGGTAGGTCTAATTACACCCAATACCCTTTTATCAGGTGCTAGGATGGGTAGATCTTTTTGCTGGATGGTTCGAAGTGCTTTGGCTGAGGCTGTATTGCAAGCTAAAATAACCAATGAACAACCTTGATTAAAAAACCAATTGACTGCTTCTAATGTATATTGATACACGGTATCATAAGAGCGTGGACCATAAGGTGCCCTAGCATTGTCTCCTAAATAAATATAATCATATTGAGGCAAACTATGTTTTAGTTCCTTTAAAATAGTGAGACCTCCGTATCCGCTATCAAAAACACCAATTGGCGCAGTCAGCATATATTTAATTTATTTAGTAAAACTAAAGAACCTCGTTGTAAACAACGAGGTTCTAGGTAAAATATATTTTAAAATATTATCCTTTTTTTGCAGGCGCTTTAGCAGCAGGAGCCGCAGCAGGCGCTTTTGTAGCAGCAGGTGCTCCACCTGTAGCCACTCTAAATGCTTCTTCCACTTCCTTTGGCAAAGGTAATTTCAACTTCATTGCAACACGAATGGTTAAATTGTCTGCAATTGAAGGGTTGGTATAAGGTGATAAAGATTCTTGCTTTAATACAAAATCATATTTTTGCTCTTTAACTACTTCAGCTAATGCTGCAGCAATTTTTTGTCTGTAAGGCATTAACAAATTTTCTTGTTTTTGCTCCATCGCTTGTTGAGAATATTGTTGCCAATTAATCAATTTGTATTTCAAACGATTTAAATCATCAGTTGCCATTTGTAAAGCTTTTGGACGCTTAGACAAATCCACTGAATCTTTTCTGTAAATACTATCCTTCACTTGATAATCCTTTAAAGTATAGTTATACTCGTCTTGCAATGAATCCTGTTGGTATGATCTCAAAACAGTATCTAATTTTTGAATACCAGGAAATAAAGCAATGACACTTTGATCTTCAAAATAACCTATTTTGCTTTGAGCAGAAATGGTGTTGTTGAATGAAGCTGCTACAAATAAAATGGCAGCAAATAGGAAACCTTTTTTCATAACTTATTGTTTTTTTGTTTGTTTTATGTCATTTACCCATCCTAGGCGCCTAACATAAAAATTACTTTTTGTGTTTTTTTTATTAATTATTAATGCCCAATTCCTTTAAAACATCATCGCTTTTGTCCAGTTTCGGGTCTGCAAATATAATGGTAATTCCTTCACTTTTATCTAAAATGAAGTCATAAGACCTAGCGGTAGCCAATTTTTGAACCGCATTATATACTTTATCCTGAATGGGTTTAACCATTTTTTGGCGTTCCTTAAACAAATCACCCTCATATCCGAATCTTTTTTTCTGAAGATCTCTCAATTCCTTTTCTTTTATAAAAAGTTCATCTTCTCTCTTTTTTTTAAGGTCATCCGAAAGCATAAACTGCTCAGCCTCATAGTTTTTATACATTTTGTCAAGCGTCATTTGCTTTTGGTCAATTTCTTGTTGCCATTGATCACCAAGGGCTTTTAATTTTTTATCTGCTTCCTTATATTCAGGAATTTTATCCAATATATACTTTGTGTTAATGATTGCGTAATGCGTCTGCGCATGAGTGGATAATACAGACATGAGCGTTATAACTAAAACTAAAAAAACTTTATTTATTTTCATGCTCTACCATTTTAAAATTAAAATACGATTTGATTTTCTGAATTACTATTCTGGTTCATACCCTAACATAAAGGTAAATCTTCCAGCATCTTTTAATGCATTTGTTCCATTAATACGATCCAATCCAATACCATAGTCAAATCCTAACAAGCCAAACATGGGAAGGTAAAAACGCATACCCAAACCCACCGAACGGCGTAAATTAAATGGATTGTATTCCTTCATGCTATACCATCCATTGGCTGCTTCAAAAAATCCTAGTGCATAGATAGTACTACTTGCGGCCAAACTTAATGGATACCTTATCTCTAAAGCGTACTTATTAAAAATAGTAAAATGTTGTTTCGCCGTTTGTTGATCAGGATTCACTTTTGGATCAGAGGTTTCATATACTGGGTAACCTCTTTGTGCAATAATATCATAACCTAACAAAGCCATCTGATTACTTAAACCTGCATCTCCTAATTGGAAACGTTCAAATGGAGAAATGGTCATATTAGTATTATATCGACCTAAAAATCCATATTTTGCAGCAAAGCGTAAAACAAATTGTTTGTTATGATCCTCGCCTGTGGGCTTTCCTAATGGAACAAACCATTCACCATTAAATCGCCACTTATGGTATTCTAATAATTCATATGGATTTGAGGCTGAACCTATATTAGGATTAAACAAAGAATAAGGAGGCGTTAATTGAGCACTCAATAAAAAGGTAGATCCTGTTCTAGGAAATAAAGGTTGGTCAATTGAAGTTCTTTGTAAGGCAATTCTAAAATTGATGTTATTGACCGTACCATTTGAAAAATCAGGTAGGTTATAAGGATCAATGGCATAATTCTTTAAATAATAGCGCGTGTAGTTCACGCCCATGCTCAATGAAAAATAATCGTCTGGCCATAATAACTGACGACCAAAGGAAAAAGTAGCACCCGTGGTAGAAATATAACGAGCATCTGCTGCATTTGGATCATAAGCACCTGTTGTCAAATTGTATGTTTGACCATATTTTGTATTAAACAAACTTACAGTTAAAGTATTACGCTTGATACCACCAAACCAAGGTTCTGTAAAAGTGAAATTGGTAGATCGAAAAGCTTTACCATTACTTTGCACCCTCAAACTTAATTTCTGACCATCTCCCATAGGCAATGGATCCCATGCAGATTTTTTAAATAAATTTTTTGATGAAAAGTTATTAAAAGTAACGCCTAAAGTTCCTGTAAGACCAATATAGCCACCCCAACCTGCGCTTAACTCAAGTTGATCACTTGATTTTTCAGTCACCCCATAATTAATGTCCACGGTTCCATCATCAGGATTAGGAACGGGATCGATTTTAATTTTCTCTTGATCAAAATAATTTAATTGAGAAATTTCTCTTTGAGAACGAACAAGTAAAGTACGACTAAACTTATCGCCAGGTATGGTTCGTATTTCTCGACGAATCACAAAGTCTTTAGTTTTTTCATTACCTGCAATGCGAATAGTTTTGATCGTCGCCTGAGGACCTTCTCTCATTCTTATTTCAAAATCGATGGTATCGTTATAGACAGCTGTTTCGATAGGATCGACATTAAAAAATAAATAACCATCATCTTGGTATAAACCACTAATATCTCCTCCTTCGGCCGTTTGTGTTTTTCCTAATTTATTAAAAAGAATTTCACGATTATAAATATCCCCTTTTTTGATATTTAATATACTGCTCAATAAAGAATCGGGGTATTTTGTATTACCTCTCCAACTAATATTACCAAAATAATATTTTCGTCCTTCCTTTAATTGAATGTCAATATTTAAATTTCCTGCTGCGTTATGATATATAGTATCTTTTTCCACCACTGCATCACGAAAGCCTAAAGAGTTATAGTAGTTCATTAAATTATCTTTACTCTCGTCATACTTTTTTATACTGTATTTTGAAGAGGATAATTTAAATCGCATATATGGATTTAAAATCTTTCTTGTTTTGGTAAAAGTTAAATATCCATTTTCCTTTACATATTGTTCAAAAGTGTAAGGAGTGGTTTTAACAATCATGGGCTTATCATACACTGGGAAAAGCGTCATTCTAGATTTCTCATGAATTTCCTTTAAACTTTTTTTCAATTTCCCTTCTTCTACTTTATTTCCTCCAAAATTAATATTATTGATACGTACTTTAGGGCCTCGACGCACATCAAAATCTAAGAGTAAGCTATTTTTTTTAGTGGCATCCTTTTTTTCACGAATCAACACTTTTACATCTTGAAAACCTTTATCAGCATAAAATTTCTTAATCCCTTCTACTGCGGTGATTTTCATATTTTCAGTAATGATCCTATTGGGCGTCAAACCGGTTTTACCAGATAATTCATCCGTCTCCGATTTTTTAACACCTATAAAATTAAACTTAGATAAACGAGGGCGTTCTACTACATTAATTTCAACATCAATTTCGTTATCCACTAAATCAGTAATGTAAACACTTACATCACTAAAATAATTTTGATCCATTAATTTATGAATGGCTTTTGCAAAATTATCACTGCCGGGAAGCATGACTTCATCGCCAATATTTAAAGTAGAAAGTGACAAACATAAATTCTCGTCAAATTCCTTATTACCCACCACTTTGATGGAACGAATTTTGTATTTGACAGGTATTTTTTGATTAAAAAGATTAATCAATTTGACATTAATTTGCGAAACCGAATCCTTCACAGGTAGTACCTGGGCAAAAGAAGTCGAGGACAAAAAAAGAACCAATAAAGATCCTATATAAAATGGAAGAAATTTCTGCATCTGCAAAGGGGCTAAACATTTATAATTTTAAAAGTGTCGCAAATTACTCGTAATATTTCAAAGTCTTTGTTAAAACCTTAAAATAAATATATTATTTTTTTTACTCATTTGTTTGAATTTGAACACTGGTTTTGCCAAATCTGCGCTCTCTAGATTGAAAATCAAGTAATGCTTCAATTAAATCCTTTTTGCGAAAATCGGGCCAACGGGTTTCTGTGAAGTACAGTTCAGCGTAAGCTAATTGGTATAGCAAAAAATTGCTAATTCGGTATTCCCCACTGGTCCTAATCATGAGTTCAGGGTCCGGAAATGCACTGGTAGAAAGGGCTGCCTCCAAAGTAGCCTCCTTAATATCAGCAGGTAACAATGCGCCTAATTGTACCTTTTCTGCGATATTTTTGATGGCTTGTATCAGCTCCCACCTACTGCTGTAACTAAGGGCTATAATTAACTCTAAACCGGTATTTTTCGAAGTGGTCAAAGTAGCTTGCTCTAGGGCTAATTTAGCATCATCTGGTAAGAGGGAAAGATTACCTATAAAGTGCAATTTGATGTTATTTTTATGCAAATCTGGGACTTCCTTTGAAATCGTATCAACAAATAAGCTCATTAACCCTGCTACTTCAGCTGCTGGCCTATCCCAATTTTCGGTACTAAAAGCATATAAAGTGAGGTATTTTATGCCAATTTCCGAAGCTGCTTCTACAATATTTCGGACACTTTGCACCCCATGGAAATGACCATATAATCGGTCTTGCCCTTTTTCCTGTGCCCATCTTCCATTACCATCCATGATAATGGCGATATGCTTTGGCAACCTATTTAAATCCAAATTTTCCATAGTTCAAAATTAATCGAATCCTTATTTATTTCGCTTAAACCTATTAAACAAGCCCTTATTTTGATGAGGTTTTTCACGTTCCATACCATAAATTGTATTAAAAGAATAGGAAATGCCAAGTTTGAGTGAAAAAAATTGATCATTCCCAGTCGAACTCCCTTGAAAACCCAAAGGAGCATTTGCAGATATCGCAGTTGGATAGGCATCTTGTAAAAAATCAAGATAATCAAAATTAGTAAAGCGGTAGGTTGCTTCAGCTAGCAAATTAAATCTGCGATAAATATTATATTTTAAACCCAGGTTGATTGGAAAAGTTAAATCCATTTTTGAATTACGAACACCCGCTACAGGCAAAATAATGCTTGTATTATTATTTTGAATTGTTTCTAAGTTTTTAAAGTACCCAATACCAAAGCCGAGGTAGGGAGTAAACTTATGATTACGAGATTCTGTTATATAGTTTAAAAAATAAAATTCACCCATTGCACTTACTTCAAGTGAATTGATGGCAAAATTTGCATTTCTAGATAATGAATAAGGATCAGAAGAAAGCATATCAGCTGAAGCTAATTGTTGCATCTCTGCATTTAACCTGATGCCAACATAATTATTTAATTGCTTTTTAAAAAACACTCCATAGTTACTATAAAATACTTGTACATCGGGTGCAATATCTCCTTTATAAGAAGCGATACCCATGAGCAATCCAATCTCTCCTTTGTTTTCAGATAATTCATGATGTTGTGCCAATGCATTTTGCATAACATATAAAAAACAAAATAAAAATAAAATTCTTTTACCCATACCTTATTTAATTTCTTTTATCTAACCCCCAGGTTAATTTAGTACGTAATGTGGTTAAATAGCTATTCTCATTGAGTCTTATAAAACTAACTGAAAATAATTCTTGTTTTAATGCTAGCTCAATAGATTTGGGAACAATTTCCTTACGTGCATCTAAAGCGCAAATCAATTCATCTGTTCTACCCTCTATTTCAAAAGATATGACCGAAGTATTGGGTACTACGATAGATCTTACATTTAAATTGTGTGGCGCTACTGGAGTAATCACAAAACTTGCAGAATCGGGAAATAAGATAGGACCATTGCAACTCATATTATAACCTGTCGATCCAGTTGGAGTGGATACAATTAAACCATCGGCCCAATAAGAATTTAAAAATTCACCATTTAAATAAGTGTGAATTTTAATCATAGGAGAAGTGTCTCTTTTATGAATAACAAATTCATTTAAGCCATAAGGTGTTGTTCCAAAAATAGGAATATTGGCATCTAAATGAATTAAAGCACGCTTATCAATAACATAAGTGCGATTTACTAAAGCATCTACCATAAGTGATAATTCGTCCTTGGAAATGGAAGCTAAAAATCCTAATCTTCCGTAATTGATGCCTAAAATAGGGATGTTAGAATCCCCCACTAAAGTAACAGAGTCCAATACAGTACCATCGCCTCCTAAACTTATTAAACAATCAATATTTTCTGGCAAATCATGGGAAGACGAAAAAGGGATATAGGCCTCTTTTCCTGTTGGCGCAACTAGATTAAATTTTTTCAAAAGGTCATGAAAAATACAAATGGCAATATCATGCTTGTGCAGTTCTAACAACAATGCATTTAAGGATTGTCGTTGATCTAAATCAAAACCTCTACTATATATTGCTACTTTCATGAAAATTTAAAAATTAATACCGCTGTGCAAATATACTCCTTTGTCACCAAGCTGATTCACGCTGTAATCAATTTTTAACACAAAATCATAAATACTAATTATATCTAAGCCAATACCGGCGGTTCTAATTAAGGTATTTGATAACCTATTTGTATTTAAAGGGTGGTCGCTATAAACATACCCAAGGTGGGTGAAAATGCGAAACCAAAAATCATATTTAACATCAGGTAAATACTTATTTTTTATGGGAGCTTTAACAGTAAAACCTCCTAAGGAATGATGAAAAGAAGTTTTTAAAATACTTGCAGCATTCCCATCAACAACATAATATTCCAATCCATTCATTTGAAAGTTCCCATAGCCTAATAATCGATGATCTAAATAATTATAATTGGGTATAAACTTAGCAATCGAATTTGATTCAACAAGCATAAAATTTTGCTTTGAAAAAGAATGGGCTACTATTTTTCTAAACTGAAAAGAACTCAATGGTGCGGAAGGAGAAAAACGTTGAAAGGCTATAAATTCGACTGCGCTTCCTTTAGTCGGATAGGCATTGTAATCAAAGTTAATTTTGGTAAATGCTAAAGTAATGTCAGCATAGGAAAATGATTTTGAATGATTTGGTAAAAATAAAGGCTGTATTGAAAATCCAGAATCCGATAAAGCATCTTTTCCAAAACCTAATTGGAGTGAGTGATGCTCAAATAAATTAGGGCGGTAAAGAAAGTTGACATTTGCACGATACCCTTCTCTTACAACGCCAATTGTTTTTATAAAAATTTGCTTATCTAATGCGGTTGTATAATTAATTTCTTTTTGCTTATAGTTTTGCCAACCAAAGCCCATCCCAAATTTTAATTTTTTATCAATATAAGGTAGCTGATACCGAATAATATTTTGTTGAGTATAGCCACTAACAATACCGAGTAAAAAATTATCATTATTACCAGTTGCATTTTTTTGGCTTAAAATAATGCCATAGTTCACCCTATTTAAATTGTGATGTTCTTCATTCCACCATTGGCTAAAATTGCGATCCGCCCATTTAAAAACGGGCTTAGGGACGAAATACCATCTTTCTTTAACTTGAATATGAATATTTACAATACTACTGTCTTTTGGTATTGGGTATTCTGCTTCAACATTCGCCGTTAAAAATAAGGAAGTATTATAAAGTTGTTGCCGAGATAAAATATTTAAAATAGATATAGAATCCTTATTGATATGATCACCAACATGATAAGGTAGTTCTCTTAAAATGATGTATTTTTTTGTTTTATCATTGCCTTCAATATTAATGGAATTGATTCTCACCTGTGCTTTTGCAATAACAGAAAAAAATATAAGTAGAATAAAAGACAGAATAGAAGCACGTAAATTTCTAAACATCTAAATAATTCATTAAATGATGGTAGTGATCTTCAATATCGTTATGCAAAATGGTATTACCAAAATAGTGTAGTATTTGATAATTATATCGTTGAAGGGTTGAAATAATTACATCCACCTCCTCTTTATTTAATTTAATTGAAATAATGAGGGCCCCAGTAGCCTCATCAAAATTGGTATTCAATTGTGTAATTTGAGCATTATTAGTTTCAACCAATCTACTTAATTCGGCTAAGGAATATTGATAGGGTGAAACAGATACAACAATCATAGCACCTGGATCAGCCACCCCTAAAAATTTAGCCAATAACTCATTCAGATTTTTTTGGGCAATCACACCAATACACTCTTGTTGTTCATTTAAAACAGGTAAAAGTGATAATTCATTTTTTGCAAATAAATTTAATGCAGTCGTAAAATGAGCAGTACCTAATATGCCAATTCTTAATAATTGATTCGCTAAATGAGTTAAGGTTTGATTCGCATCTAAGTGTAAAAGGTCATCCTTATTAACCAATCCTACAAAATAATCGTCTTTTATTAGGGGGAGATGTTGAATATCATAATCCTCCATACACTGTAAAGCAAATGAAACTTTATCTTCAAAATGAAGCATTGGAAAATTAGATATGGCGATAGTAGATGCTAACATGAGTTATGATTTAGGAAGTTCATTTAAAAACTTTTCCAAAATGCTGTTAAATTCATTTGGTACTTCCATCATAGGTGCGTGCCCACATTGATCAATAAAGTGCAACTCACTATTGGGTATTAATTTTTTAAAGGCTTCGCCAACTAATGGAGGAGTCACTCTATCGTTTTTTCCCCAAATAAGCAAAGTAGGTTGCTTGATATCATTTAACTCTGATTCTAAATTATTACGAATAGCACTTTTAGCTAATGCTAGTACTTTAATTACTTTAAGTCGATTGCGGGTAATTTCAAAAACCTCATCCACTAATTCCTTTGTTGCTACTTTAGGATCATAAAAAGTTTCGGCTGTTTTATTTTTGATATACTCATAATCCCCTCGCTTTGGATAACTATCTCCCATTGCATTTTCGTATAACCCGCTACTGCCTGTTAAGATGAGCGATTTTATTTTTTCAGGATGTTTTAATATATAAATTAAACCAACATGACCTCCTAATGAATTTCCCAACAAATGAATATGGTCATACCCTCTTTCATCAATGAATTCATTTACAAATTTAGCTAAGCCTGTGACACTAGTCTGTAAAATATCCATATCAAATAAGGGCAACATAGGCACCACCACTTTGTGGGTATGCCTAAACTTCTCAATTAAATCGGTAAAGTTACTTAATGCTCCAAATAGTCCGTGTAACAGCATCAAGGTTTCACCTTCGCCTACTTCGAGGTATTCAAATTTCCCATCTTTTTTTATTTCGTACTCCATGTAAATTAAAATTGAACCTATACTTTACTTAAATGAATATGCATGAACAAATAAGACATTTGCCATATGGTTAAAGATACTTAAATCATGGTAAAAACAACTAAAACTACTTAATAATAACAAGGAGAAATGATTCAAAAATTTAACGAATTCATAATGTAGGTCCCTCATTTAGAAGAGGGCTACAAATAAGCTATCAATCAAGGGGTTATTTAAGTGGATTACTTAAATGAGTTTGAAAAGTTGCAATAGTATTTTTAATAAAAGGCAGCCAAGTGCTCATTTTTTCGATACAATACGGCCACCATTTTTGTAAATAGGAATAACTATAGGCCTCCTTCATTTTAGCGGGCTCTAATACCCCTAAAATTTGTAAAAAATACACCAACGCACTACAAATTGTAAAATAAATAAAACCATATAAAAGAATGCCTAATAATTTATTGAGCCACCCTAACAAAAGCCATTCAGCAGTTTGTTGCAATAAACCAGAAGCCCATTTCAATAGTATTAAGACCAATATTAAAACTACAATAAATGAAATAAAAGGCAACCAATGACTTTCAATTTTGGTATGTTGTTTTAATTGATTTGCTACCCAGCCGGCTAATTGATATGCTAAAATAAGTCCTATGAACAAGGAAAAAAAAGATACAATGGCTCTAATTAACCCATGTCGATAGCCTTGTAAAAGGGCAATAATAAATAAAGTGCCCATTAAAATATCTAACCACATATGTTATGGAGTTAAAATAGATTTAGCCATCGCTGAAATTACTTTACCATCTGCTTGACCAGCTAATTTTTTAGTAGCGACCCCCATTACTTTACCTAAGTCTTGTGGACCAGTAGCCCCTACCTCGAGGACTATAGCTTGTACAGCTGCTTTCACCGCTTCTTCGCTCATTTGAGCCGGCAAAAACCTTTCGATGATACTAATTTCTTCGGATTCCTTTACTGCTAAATCGGGTCTATTTTGTTGTTCAAAAATGAGCAATGAATCCTTGCGTTGTTTTACTAATTTTTGCAATAACTTCATTTCAGTATCGGGCGAAATTTCACCATTGACGCCCGGTTCAGTTTTTGCTTTTATAATTTCTGCTTTGATGGCCCTAAGTCCTCTAAGCATTGACTCGTCTTTGGTTTTCATCGCATCCTTCATTAAGGACATCACTTCAGTTTCTAAACTCATAATTGTCTATTTATTATTTTGTGCGATTTGATTTGCATTAAATTTTTTATAAAAGGAATAGGCAAATTCTTTGAAATCATTTGCCATGTCAGTATCCTGTGTTGCGCGTAAATAAGTTTCGCCCATTCCCATTAAGTTCTGGTAAAAAAAATCGGCCATCTCATCTACCATCATATCTTTTGTCCATAAATCAATACGCAAAGCGGTCTTATCGGTAGGATCCCATAATGTAAGCATCATAGCACGTGCGTCCTGTGCTTCATTGGCGGTGCTATCTGAGGCGGACCATTTAATGTTTTGAGGAATTTTTTGTTCGTCTAAATCAATTTGAACATGAATAGTGGATTGATGCATATATCTTATTTGTGAAGCAAAAATACTAATTTATTGAATAACATTGCTGTTATGGCTTTAAGTCATTAGGGATATGAACATAGTCTGATGGAGGGGCAATCAATTCCAAATTATGGAGCCATTCCTTTCCCATATTCGCGCGGGCTTGGCGATATACTTCATCCTTATAATACAATTTAAAATGATTAGATAAAGCCATGGCATCACTGAATGAAAAAATCTCTCCAGCATTTATCCAAGATTCAGGAAGTTGACAGTTTTGATCAAACATAAGGGGTATGTCATAATGTATAGCCCATTGAATCCAGCTTGTTTTATTAAAATTCATACGACTGCACAAAATAGCGTAAGTGGCTGCAATCCATTCTAATTTAACTTCATCAATACATTGGATATAAATTGATTCTTTGTATTTATAGCCTTTTAATAATTCTGAAGCAATATCACATTGCTTTGTTGAATCAAAAATAAAAACCATCGCCATAGTGGTTTGTTGCCATTTTTTGAATTGAGAAAATTCCTTTAACGTGGCAACAAAATCATCGGGATGGGAAAAAAATAAAAAATAATTAGACCCCTGTGTTAATACTGATTTGGTTTCAGATAAATTAATCCATTCAAAAGAAGGTGGCACCGCCAAAGGCAGTATTGCATTTTGAAAATCAACTGCCCCTTTTTTATAATGCTGATCAAAAAATTGTCCCGCCCATTCGTTCTTCATAAATACGCCGGCTGCCTTCTTTATAAATTGATTGAATAGATACTGCATCTTCCAACGATGCCATATAGAATGCGTATGATCAATATTAGGATAAGTCAAAGGGATGAAGTATTGTGGAAGAGAGGCACTTCCTTTTAAACGCATACCAAAATGCAGTACCATGGCATTAGTAACTTCACTAACCAACCTTTCAGCGGGTCGAGTTTTTAAGACCGATACCTGCTCATTGCTGAGCAAAGTTTCCTCCAACTCAGCAGGGACATGGTCTCCTACAATGTAAAAATGCAACTGCGCGGAAGATTGACCAGCTAAGACAATATCTAATATCTTACGATGTATGATCAGTGAAGGGATGTCAAAGCAAGAATCGGCAAGGATAAATAGGCGCATATACAAAAATACAGATTACTTAACAATTTATCCACCAATCATTTGTAGGGCCTAGTTCGATTAAATAGTCCCCTAACTTTGTTTCATGGCTAGAGATTTACATCAATTGGACTTATTTGGAAACGAAATCAATCATGATGTACCTATTGCTGCTCCAAAAAAAATAAAATCAGCACCTATTATCGAAGCCAAAGTTCAAGTATTGGAAGAAGAGGCACTACCTATCGTTTCAAGGTCAGCACAACATTTAAATAGCCATAATAGTATTCAAAAAAGAGGACGCAAGTCATTTGCATCCATGGATGCCGACATGGGTAAAGTAAATATACCTAGCGCAGAAATTTTAGAAAAAAAATTATACTACCCTATTGGCGAAGTAGCACATTGGTTTAATGTAAATACTTCCTTAATAAGATATTGGGAAAAAGAATTTAAACAAATCCAACCTCGTAAAACGCGAAAGGGAGATAGATTATTTAGAGTACAGGATATTGAATTTTTAAAACAAATTCATTACTTACTTCGTGAAAAAAAATATTCAATAGATGGTGCTAAAACTTATTTGAAAAACAATAAGGAAAAAGCTGAAAAGAATATTGCCTTGTTAAATAGTTTAAAAAACTTAAGAGGTTTCTTAGTTTCCATAAAGGAAAACTTATAAATTAAATTACCCTTTTTCGGCAAACTTAATTTCATGCGCATTGGCGTACTCGATGGCTTTAATATTTAAGGTTTCACGCAAAGTTTGAAAATCGGTGAAATCCATATTCATTGAAATAAAGCATTCGATATGAATGAGGTGAAATTGCTTACCCGCCTCAGCTACTAAAACAGTACTATTTAAAACAGCAGTATGCTTTTCAATTTCGGAGCGCATAAATGCAGCAAATTGTGTTAATGCAATAGCAGAGGTATGAACACTTAACTGTAAATCCATTTCAATTTTACGCTCTGTTCGACAACTGACATTATCTACAATTGTATCTACCATTTGTTTATTAGGTACTGAAATGTAGGTTTTTTCATGCGTGCGAATTCGTGTACTTCTTAACCCGATTTTTTCAATGGTGCCCGTAAAGTTATTTACTTTAACCAAATCCCCTACAGTAAAGGGTTTGTCAAAAAATATGATAAAGGAAGCAATGATATTTTCTAAACTTTCCCTCATGGATAAAGCAACAGCTGCACCCACAAGACTTAAGCTCGTAACTAGGTTTCCAATATTTTCATTAAATACATAACGTAAAATTAAAAGCGCCCCAATGATGTATAAAATAACTTTAAAAAAATCTCGAAAAAATAAAACCAATTGATCATCTGATTGAGATGTAGTTAATTTAGATTTTTCCTCTAAAATAATAGCCACAAATTCGAGCGTACGAATAAAAACACGAATGAGTAGAATGATAAAAATCAATTTGACAAAGGATTCTAAAACCTGCTCTAATGTAAATTTAAATATTTGCACATTCCAAAATGCCGGAAACTGTAATTTGTAAATTGCAATGGCGGCTACAAAAAAAAGTAAAAATTGCTCAATAGGAACAATCAATCGGTGGACATGACTTTTTCGTAATTCGGAATGATTTTTTTTATCAACCCAGGTATAAATTAAGCTGGCAAAAAAACGAGAAATAAATCTTTTAAAAATAAAAGTAGCCAATAAAACGGCCAAAATAAATAAATAGCTTCTGATCGAATTCCCCAATATTTGTTGATCTAAATTCATAAAATAAATATTAAAGTGATTAGGATTTTTTCCACTCCAACAACTGCATGGTTTCACCATCAAAAACACCATAAGTATATAAACGAATCCAATCGCCTAAATTAATATAGCGAGTAGTGTCATTAATTTTTAAATCAATTGCAAAGTGACGATGACCAAAAATAAAATAATCCACTTTTATTTCGGTGGCTTTTTGTTTTGAATAAACAATCAGCCATTCTTTGTCTTCACCTAAAAACTTTTCATCACTTGTGCCAGTTTTAGCCCTGCTTTTACTGCTAAAATAATTAGCTAAGCGAATGCCACAATCAGGATGGATCCAGCTAAAAAGCCATTGGCAGATAGGATTAGTGAATATTTTTTTAATGAACTTGTAACCTTGATCGCCAGGGCCCAATCCGTCTCCATGTCCTATATAAAATTGCTTACCTGCCCATTCAAATGTAGCAGGGTCGGTATAAATTTTCGCATTCAATTCATTTGTTAAATAATCACGCATCCATAAATCATGATTTCCAGTAAAAATATGTAGCGGTATGCCAGCATCACTTATTTCAGCTAAGCAACCTAATAATCTAACAAACCCCTTAGGGACCACTGTCTTGTATTCAAACCAAAAATCAAAAATATCTCCCACAATAAAAAAAGCAGCAGCATCTGATTTCGCTTTTCTAAAAAAGGCGACCAACTGCGCTTCCCTTTCACGGCTAGCGATATCATTAGGTGCCCCTAAATGGAAATCAGAAAGAAAATATATTTTTTTGCCCTGCGCTAATTCCATATAGCATTCAATTTTTTAAAGCCCTATTATCATACAATGTAACTAATCCACTAATTTGTCCACTAAAAAACAATACACTTCCTTTGGGCCATGTACACCCACGACTAAAGTTTTTTCAATATCTGCCGTTCGACTAGGTCCCGTCGCATAACTAATCATGCTTGGAATGACATCAGCTTCCTTTTTAAATTGAGCCAAGCTATCTGAAATATCAAAAACCAATTGATGCGTATAAGCAATACAGATGTGAATAGGCGCGTAAACACTTGTAGTTCGGCCACTTAATTGCTGACTGCTTAAAACAATAGTGCCTGTTCTTGCAACTAAATGTTCGCAAAGTGTAATTGCAGCATCACAACCCGCTAAGTCGTCGGTATTAACGGGATCAAAATGATATTCCTTCATGTCATCTAACCAGCCTTCTTCTCTCGAATAAATTTTATCCCATTTATTAGAATGAATTAATTGACTTAATTGATCAACCAATTCAGATTCATCCGCACAATAAATAAATTTTCCTAAAAGCTCAGTAAATTTTTCAGCAAATTCAATAGTCAATTCCTGATCCGTTGGAAAAAAAATAGGCGTTTCCGCAACTTGATCTGGGAAAGGAACAGGCACAGGATCCTTTAAAGCCTGTTTAATTTTTTGTAATATTTTACTTCTAGCGCCTTGTGATTCCATTTAATTGGTTTCAGTACTTATGAATGAATATCATCATTGTTGTTATTTACGGGAGCTTCATTTGAACTTTCACCGCTTGCTTCAGGGCTTGGATTGTTATCATTACTTTGAGGTTCTGCTAAAGCTTCAGCAAGATTAACAGTAGCTTTCACTTCATTTGCTGAAGTGTCTTCTAATATTTTTTTCTCCTCGTAAGGACGCATCCCAATCAATTCCTCCACATCACTCTTATGCAACACTTCCTTGTCTAATAATTCTTTAGCTAGTTTTTCAACTTCAACTTTTTTAGTGGTTAATAATTCCAAGGTTCTTTGATAAGCAGCGTCAATCATCTTTCGCACTTCCTCATCAATAATTTTACCTGTCTCCTCACTAAAAGGTTTTTGGAAAGTATTTTCCTGAGAAGGATCGTAAAAACTTACATTACCAATTTTATCATTCATACCATAAGTGGTCACCATCGAATACGCCATTCTTGTGATTTGTTGTAAATCATTAGAAGCGCCAGTCGAAATGCGACCAAAGAAAATTTGTTCCGCTGCGCGACCACCTAAAGTCATACACATTTGATCGGTCAATTGCTCAATGGTATATAAGTATTGCTCTTTAGGGGTATACTGCGCATATCCCAATGCAGCGGTGCCTCTTGGAACAATCGTTACTTTTAATAATGGGTAAGCGTGCTCTAAGAACCAACCACAAATAGCGTGGCCTGCTTCGTGATAAGCAATCACTTCCTTTTCTTCTTTAGAAATAATTTTATTTTTCTTTTCCAAACCTCCAATCACTCTATCAATGGCATCTTGGAAATCTTTCATTTCAACACCCGTCTTTCCTTTACGAGCAGCAATTAATGCAGCTTCGTTACAAACATTTGCTATATCAGCACCTGCAAATCCAGGAGTCTGTTCGGCTAATTTATGAACATCTAAATTTTCAGAAATTTTAATAGGGCCTAAATGCACTTTAAATATTTCCTCACGCCCTTTTACATCCGGACGATCAATAGAAATTTGACGATCAAAACGACCCGGTCTTAATAAGGCACTATCTAATACATCTGGACGATTGGTAGCTGCTAAAATAATAATTCCTGTGTCGCCGCCAAATCCATCCATCTCCACTAATAATTGATTCAAAGTATTTTCACGCTCGTCGTTACTCATCATTGCATTTTTACCACGCGCACGACCAATTGCATCAATCTCATCAATGAATATAATACAAGGCGCTTTTTCACGAGCTTGTTTAAATAAATCACGCACACGACTCGCACCCACACCCACAAACATTTCAACAAAGTCGGATCCACTCAAACTAAAAAAAGGAACCTGCGCTTCACCTGCCATTGCTTTGGCTAATAAAGTTTTACCTGTGCCTGGAGGGCCAATTAATAAAGCACCCTTCGGAATTTTTCCACCCAACGCAGTATACTTTTTTGGTTGTTTTAAAAAGTCAACAATCTCCATTACTTCCTCTTTAGCTTCTTCAAGCCCCGCAACATCTGCAAAAGTGATATTAACTTTTGTACCACCCTTTTCAAATAAAGTGGCTTTAGATTTTCCAACATTAAAAATACCGCCAGGGCCACCGCCGCTTCCACCAGCGCCGCCACCCATCTTACGCATTAATAAAACCCAAACAACGACAATTAATACCAAAGAGAAAATAGTATTAGCGATAGGACCAAACCACTCTCCTTCCTTCACTGTATTTTGCGGAACTTCAACAATTGCTTTTTGTTCGTAAAATTTTTGCAAGCGCTCATTAAAACTATTCCAATCAGTAACACTAAATTCAAATAAAGGCACCCCTTTTACTTTCGCTTTTTCAAACTTGCGTCCTAGCTTTTGAACATAAAAATCTTTTTCAATACTATCGGGTTTAATATATACCCTTACTAATTCTTTATTTTGAATTAAATCAATGCGCTCCACATCGCCGTGTGTAAGCATGACTTGTTTAAATTCCTGCTCAGTAGTTGTCCTAATCTCTGGTGCCATTTGAAAAAATTTGGCAGACAATAGTGAAATTGCAATTAAGCCATAAATCCAATATAAATTAAACTTAGGCAACTTAGGGCCATCGCCTAAAGGCGAGCCTTTCTTTTTTGAATTTTTATCAGGAATCATAATCAACTTTTATTAAATCGAACCCCTTTGTTGAATGTTTTTATTTATTTCAAAAGGAGACAAATTTGTTTTTAATAGGAACTCGTATTTTTTATAACAACGCTTTCTTAAATTAGTTTATAAATCATGCATTTTTGTATCGGCATCACTCCACATTTCCTCCAACTGGTAAAATTTCCTTGATTCTGGATGCATAATATGAACTACAATATTAATGTAGTCAATGAGCAACCACTGAGCAGCAGTTTTACCCTCACTTTTATACGCCCATTCGGCACAGTTGGTTTTAACTTCAAATTCAACATAATCAGCAATTGCTTTTAGTTGTGTTGTATTATTCGCTTCGCAGATAATAAAGAAGTCAGTAGCGGCTTCGTGAATTTTTCTTAAGTCTAAGCTAATAATATTTTCGCCTTTTTTATCCTGAATGGCCTTAATAATGGTTTTGAAAATCTTAGCGTTACGGGTAATTTGAGGGGTCGACGATTTAGGTCGATTTTTGAGTGCGGAAAGAGGTTCCAATGATGCTTTAAATTTATTTGTTATTGCCTTATTAGTCTAAAGATTAATAAATAAAATATTATTCTATGCTAACTTTACAAAAATAACAATTCTTTGTCACCTGCCACACCAATTATCACATTAGGCGAGCCGCTCATCGAACTGTCTGTGATAGATAGTACCAATATGTATGCCATGGAACAGATTCATGGACAAAAGGCCTTATCTGGCAGTGTCTATCGAACTGATTTTCAGACGAGTGGAAAGGGGCAACATGGACGGGCTTGGGAGAGTCAAAGAGGGGAAAACCTACTTTGTACCTATATTTTGGAGCTAAAAACCTTAAAAACAGGGGTCAAATGGGGCCCAAATGACCAAATAGGGTTTTCTGCAGCGGTGGCTTTGGGCGCCCAATGCTTTTTTGGGCAATTGGCTGGGGAGGATACAAAAATCAAAAAGCCCAATGATATTTATTGGCGTGACAGAAAGGCAGGGGGCATTTTGATCGAAAACATCCTTCGAGGGACCGAATGGAACTGGACCCTGATTGGAATTGGATTTAATATCAATCAAACACAATTTTCAATTGAGGCGGGGAATCCGGTTTCATTAAAACAGATTACAGGGAAAGAATGGGAAATAAAAACAATGCAAAAAAAATTGGCTGCTGCATTAAGTGAGGCCTTAAATTTATGGTTAGTGCAGGGCGCCGATGACACCATAAAAAAAATGGAAACACAACTAATTAATATAAAAAGTTTATAAAATAAAAATGGAATACAAATTAACACAATATTCAAAAGGCGGCGGATGTGGTTGTAAAATTTCACCAGCGATACTTTCAGAAATATTAGCATCGCATAATGTAGGAAAAAATGTGCCTCAACTATTAGTGGGGAATGATAGCAGAGATGATGCAGCTGTTTATCAAATTGATGAAAAAACGGCCATGATTAGTACAACAGATTTTTTTATGCCAATTGTAGATGATCCCTTTTCATTTGGACAAATCGCAGCAGCCAATGCCATTAGTGATGTGTATGCGATGGGAGGTAAACCCATATTTGCATTAGCAGTATTGGGTTGGCCCTTAGCAAGTTTACCTGCAAGTGTTGCAGCCGAAGTAATGAATGGAGCGCGCAAAACCTGTGCAGAAGCGGGTATTGTCATTGCTGGTGGACATAGTATTGATAGTCAGGATCCTATTTTTGGATTAGTAGTGAACGGAATAGTTGCTATTGAAAATTTAAAAAGAAACGATACTGCACATGAAGGAGATGTATTAATTCTTACTAAACCATTAGGGGTGGGCATTATGGCTACTTCGCAAAAAAGAGGATTATTAAGTGCTGCTGATTTAACATTACTAGTAAAACAATTAACCACCATTAATAAAGCAGGAGCTGAATTAGGAAAAATAAAAGGAGTCCATGCCATGACCGATGTAACAGGGTTTGGATTATTAGGTCACTTAACCGAAATGATGCAAGGAAGTAATTTAACCGCAACCATCAGATATAATCAAATTCCTATCATCAAAGAAGTGCGTACTTATATTGCGCAAAAAGCCATCCCTGGTGCAACAGCACGCAATTGGGCTTCTTGCAAGGAAGGCGTTTATTTTGGAGAAGGCGTAGACGAAGTTGAAGCAGTTCAATTACTACCAGATCCACAAACCAATGGAGGACTATTGATAGCAGTAGCGCCTAGCGCTTTAATTGAAGTACAAAATATATTAACTGCCATGGGCATCGCTTATCAACAGCCAATTGGCGAATGCAGTGCGCCATCAGAAAAAAGAATTATTGTCAATAAAGATTAAAACAGAAATAGGAAACTTATTCAAAAATTAAGTGCCCTTTATTTTTAATTTGATCCGGGGTGAGTTCGGCTACTAATTGGACGCCTTTGATACCGCGCACCATTTGTAAAATGTCGTTTACTTTTTCGTCATCAATCCACTCCCCTCTTATCCACCATATAAAATCCATGTGCTTTAATTCGGGTAATAAATATTCGCCATCAAATTGGTTATGATATACAAAATGTTGAATGGAAGTTGCAGGCTCACTGCCTTCATACATTGAAAAATAATAAGTTCTATTTTTTCGTTTTAAGGCAATTTCATGATCAGGATTAAATCGAAATTCAAAGCCCATGTATTGATTTAGTAAAATACAAAACTGATAATTTTTGATAGGCGCTGAGATACCTAGAATTCGAGAACCCTCAAAATCATTTTCGTTAATGGCGTCCTGGTCTAAAATTAATTTACTACTCATCTTGTCAAATCGTCATTATCAAAAGTGAATAATTTAAAATTGTATATCTAATTTCGTTTCCACTGTACCTCTTTTATATATTAAAGTGGTTTTATCTCCTTTTTTAAATTTAGACAAGGCCACCATATACCCCATCACATCTACTAATTTATAATCGCCTAATTGAATAAGTACATCGCCCCCTTTTAAGCCTAATTTTTCAGCTAACTTTCCTTCGGTTGCACCTTCGATACGAACTCCGGTACCTGTAAAAGCATAGTCGGGCATAACGCCAAGGCTTACTGTAAATTTATTACTTTTACCCATTGAATTTTCACGCGTTTTTAAAAAATCAAGTTGGCCTTGCGCATCTGTATTTTTAATAATAGCATGAACATATTGTATAATAGCTGCTTCGCCGATATAATTAATTTTATCCCAATCATCCGTCGCTTTATGATAATCACTATGACTTCCTGTGAACATAAATAACACAGGCATATCTTTACGATAAAAACTAGCATGATCGCTAGGACCCGCACCAGCACTATCATAATGCGTCATTAAAGTGGTAGGTGTATTTGCTAAAATATTTGCCCATTTACTTGAAGTACCAAAACCACCCACCGTTAATTTGCGAGCAGTGTCATACCTTCCTACCATATCCAAATTGATCATGTAATTCAATTTACCTTTATATGTGGGATGCTCTAACCAATATTTGCTACCAAATAAACCCAACTCCTCTCCTGAAAAATGCAGGATTAAATAGTTATTATTTTTAGGTGATTTTTTCTTGAGTAATTTAGCCAATTCAATAATAGCACTTGTGCCGCTAGCATTGTCATCAGCACCATTACGAATATTATTATTTATATCCAATGCATTGTGATCCTCGTTGTAACCTAAGTGATCAAGATGAGCTCCAATCACTACCGTATATTCGGCATGGTTATCTATAAATGCAGCCACATTATGTGCAGTTCGTGTCGCATGTTCAAATGCAATATTGGCATTAATATTATAAGTATCAATGTCATCATTAAAATGTTTTAACCAACCATTTTTAGTAATATAAATAACAGGGATAGGCAAAGCGGCGGCTGTATCAAATTTATTAAATTGAATATTGTCTACAAAAGTGCCTTTGTTGTATAAAAATAAAGCGCTGCCTCCTTTTTGTTTTACTTGATTTGTAAAATCAATGATGCATTGATTTAAATCAAAATGCGGATTCGTAACTGCCGCATCTAAAACTTCATTTAAATCCTTAAACCAAACTTGCTTAGCTTCATTTAAGGCAATGGCTGCTGCAGAATTAAATTGACCCGCACCACTATTTGATAAGGGAATAAATTCTTTATCTAATAAGACCGCTTCCTTATTTATTTTTAAGAATGAACCTGCTGTTAATCTTTTGCCTTCATCAATGGGGAAAGGCTGAATAAAACCATCCACACCCATCGGTTTTAAGCCAAGGGTTTGGTATTGTGCAACGATGTAGTCTACTGCTTTTTGCTCACCTACTGATCCTGCGCGACGACCTTCTAATTCATCACTAGCCAAATACTTTATATGAGTTTGAACATTTTGAATTATTACTTTATCCGCCTTTTTAAGTGATTGCCCGATTGTGAAAAAGGGTAAAACCAACAAAACCATCCCAATAATTTTACGCATCATTATAGTTTTAATGGTACAAAAATAAGCAAAGCAAAGAGGAAATAGTTGCCTTTAATCAAATACATGACCATAAAATGACTTTAGCTAAAATGAAAGGGTAAAACAGTACAGGAATCCTATGATTTTAGTCATTGGGTTCAATGCCCTCAATTTCTAATTTCGTAAGCTTTACCCAATCATAAAAGTTAGCTTTGCCCCACATGAAAGCCGGATTACATATTGCATTAGTGGGGAACCCCAATAGCGGAAAAAGCTCCCTTTTTAACGCACTCACTGGCTTGCACCAAAAAGTAGGCAATTTTCCTGGCGTCACGGTAGATAAAAAAACGGGACAATTGGTATTAGGGAAACAATCGACTACCTTAATTGACTTACCTGGCACTTATAGTTTCTATCCCAAAAGAGAGGATGAATGGGTTGCTTACAAAGTACTCATGGGGGTAGATGGAGATGTAAAAACCGATCTCATATTATTGATTGCAGATGCAAGTAATTTAAAAAGGAACCTTCTTTTTTGTAGTCAAATAATTGATTTAAAAATTCCAGTGGTGTTGGCTTTAACCATGAATGATTTGGCGGCAAAAAAAGGAATCAAAATTGATATTGCTGGACTGCAATCCGATTTAGGCATACCAGTTGTTGCAGTGGATGCTCGAAAAAATAAAGGGCTACAAGAATTAAGATCTGCCTTAATTAACATAATAGAAACGCCAAGATCAAAAAACCAAGAAAGCTTTATTGATAATAAAAAATTAGCTCCGGCAGCCATTGATGATTTTAAAAAATTATATCCTACCCATAGTGACTATGCAGCATTACATTATTTAATGCATCATGAAGCATTCCCATTAGAAAATGAAATGCAAAAATCCATATCGCAAATTGAAATAGATAATAACTTTAATCATACAAAAACACAGGCGCAAGAAATTTTAGAGCGCTATGGTCGTATCCAAGAGATCATGAAAAAAAGAGTGGTAGAGCCCGACCCTACTGCGAAGAAAAAAAAATCTGAAAAGTTAGATAATATTTTTTTACACCGTGTTGGCGGCTATGCCATTTTGTTTTCAGTGTTGTTTATCTTATTTCAATCGGTATTTTGGATGGCAAAATTTCCAATGGATGGAATTGAATGGATATTTACAAATGCAACTACCTATTTAAATGCAGTACTGCCGAATGTTTGGTGGGAGGATTTATTAGTGAATGGATTGGTTGCGGGTATTGGGGGCATTGTCATATTTGTACCACAAATCATGATCTTATTTGGCCTCATTACATTATTAGAAGATACAGGATATATGGCGCGTATAAGTTTTTTAAGTGATAAGTTAATGCGTAAAGTAGGGCTCAATGGGAAAAGTGTCATGCCCATGATTAGTGGCTTTGCATGTGCAGTTCCAGCTATTATGAGTGCGCGTAATATTGAAAATAAAAAGGAAAGATTATTAACCATCATGGTAACTCCTTTTATGAGTTGCAGTGCGCGACTACCCGTGTATACCATTTTAATATCATTGGTGATAGATGATAAAATATATTTTGGATTTTTAAGTTTGCAAGGACTAGTCATGATGGGATTATATGTGACAGGAATAGTTATGGCTTTACTAGCCAGTATGGTTTTAAAATGGTTTATTAAAATAAAAGAGAAAAGTTATTTTATCTTAGAACTTCCAGTGTACCGTGCACCAAGATGGAAAAATGTTGGAACCACCATGATACAAAAAGCAACCATTTTTGTAAGAGATGCAGGGAAGGTGATTATTGTAATTAGTTTACTGTTGTGGTTTTTAAGTAGCTACGGGCCAAGTGATCGCATGAAGCAAGTGGAAGCCATCTACACAGAACAAACAACAAACAATATCAATAATAATAAAGTGCAACAAAAACAAATTGATAGAATTTACCATACTCAAAAGTTAGAAAATTCCTACGCGGGTATTATGGGTAAAAAAATTGAACCCATTATTGCACCTTTAGGATTTGATTGGAAAATTGGAATCGCACTTATCACTTCCTTTGCAGCGCGTGAAGTATTTGTAGGCACCATGGCTACCTTATATAGTGTGGAGGAATCGGATAATAGCTCCTTGCGCGATAAACTAAAAGCAGCGGTAAGACCTGATGGAACTAAGGTTTACAGCTTTGCTGCTGCCTTATCCTTAATGTTATTTTATGTATTGGCGATGCAGTGTATGAGCACCCTAGCTGTAGTAAAGCGTGAAACACAATCTTGGAAATGGCCCACTATACAGTTTTTCATGATGACTGGACTAGCCTACATGATTAGTTGGGGCGTATATTTTATAGCAAAGTAGCGTAACGAACGACGCAATAATTAATTATCTATTTTTTACTTCATCAAAAGCTTCATCATAATCGGCACGGATGGTGCCCATAACGCGATCCCAAAACAAAAAGTATAAACCATAATTGCCTTTAAAAAATTTATGGTGTTGATTATGATTTACAGAAGTGTTGATCCATTTGCCAATCACATTTTTATTAAAACCTTTTGGATATAATTCCCAACCCAAGTGACCGTAAATGTTATAAATAATAGATAATAAAAAAAATAGGACGACATGTGTTTTATGAACAGGAATGGTAAATAAGAAAACAACGAAAATGCCCACTTCAACTACCGATTCTAAAGGATGAAATGCATAAGCAGCCCAAGGAGAAGGGTTGGTAGATTTATGATGCACTAAATGCATAACATTGAATAACCTTTTATGATGCATCAAGCGATGTGTCCAATAAAAGTAGGTATCGTGCATGACAAACATAATAGGGAAAGCAGCAAAGTAATACACCCATCCATAATCACTAATATTTTGATATAATGTAGTGTAAGGACGGATATCAGGATTAAAAATAAATAAACCAGGAATCAAAGCGAATATTAAAATAGTGATAGTAGAATATAAAATTTCTCGAACATAATCAGCAGACTTAGGAAAATGTAATTGTATTTTATAATCTATAATTTTACTTTTAAAAATTACATAAAAAAATAAAAAAGCCACCCCTGCTAAAAAATAATAGCGACTACCCACTCTTAAAAGGGTCTCAAAATATTTATCTGCAGGTATTGGCATATAATAAAAATGAAACTCAAAATTAATCTTTTATTGCTAATTAATATTATCTCTAATCTTCTTTTTTTAATAAATTAATGTCTTGTTTAATACGATCAATTTCAACTAATAGCGTTCCATTATAAACACCCCTAATACGACCATGTTTATCAACTAAAATAAAATTTTCAGTATGTAAAAACTCATTGCCTGATTGATAATAACCCACTGTATCTCCTGCAAAATATTGCTGCTTTGCTAAATGATATATTTCTTTTTTGTCGCCGGTAAGTAAATGCCATTTTGCAGCGTCTACTTTATTATCTAATGCATATTTATGAAGTATCGATACGGAATCCGTTTCGGGAGTGACGGAATGAGAAAGCAATATAATAGATGTATCCATTTTAAATACCTCTTGCAATTGAAACATATTACTTGTCATTTTAGGACAAATACTTCTACACTTCGTGAAAAAGAAGTTGGCAACATAAATTTTACCCTGCACCGTATGCTCTGTAATTAAATTTCCATTTTGATCAATGAATGAAAACGCAGGAATGGTATGAATTTTTTTGTATCCAGTATCCGACACCCCTATCCATTCGGGTGTCCAATCAGGTTGATTGAAAAATGGTAAGGATGCAGTAGTATCATTATAATTCATTGATGAAAGCTGTGTATTATTCGTACAAGCATAAATTGAAAATAGAAAAACAAAATATAAATAGTTACTTCTCATAAACAGTTGCTAATTAATTTTAAAATCAATGGAGTCCTTTGGTGTCATGCAAAGTTTTAAACCTATTAATCCATAGCGTCTACCCTGTTTGACAACATAGTTAGCGCGTATCACACCATTCTCCCACCACATTTTTTGACTACCGGCTTCATAGCCTTTTTGATAATGCATCACTTTATATGGTCGACCATTTTCGTACCATTCATTAGTAATACCTTGTAATTCCCCCTCCGAAAAATGATATTCAAACTTAGGATTCCCATTTTCCCAAAAACCAATATGCTTTCCTTCTTTCTTTCCTAAATGATAATTTCTGAATTCTGCCAATTTGTAATGAGGGTACCATTTTTGATGTATGCCTTCTTCCAAACCATTCCAATAGGATCCTACAAATGCAGTATCCTTATTCGGAAATAATTTAAATATAAAGCCACTAAACTTTTTTGCTTGAAAATATAATGTGTCTTGATGAAATTGAACTTGAGTATCCAATATGTTAATATATAAATTAGGAATAGTTATGCTGGACTCCAAACTGTCAATGTTAATCGGTTTTTCAAATGATTCAATCACATTTAAATTTTGACAGGAAGACAAAATACATCCTATTAATAAGTACCCTACTATATTTTTTATAACGCGCTTTTCCATTTAATTAGAAACTGTACCGGGTGAACCATAAAAGCCTGAGCCATTAATATAAGGATCCGTGCTGGTAATATGATAATGATATATACCATTAGGATAATCTGCAGTAACAGCAGTGTGTCCATGATAGATGTCTAATATTGTTTTGTCTACTAAAGCACCACTTTCTTCAGGTCCATACACAGGAAATCCATCTAATAAAAATCCCAATAAGGATGATTTTGTCACTTTAACAGTAGTCAAATAAAGTGGCTCTACATGATAATGATATTGACCAGTGGGTGCAGGATGACCCCAGTAGCGATCAAAGGAAACTACTTCATTCGTTAATGGTTGATTGGGTCCAGCATATTGATTAAAAAAAGGTACCCCATTTAAAGAAACACCTATAGGACCTAAGGGTGTAGCGACATGATTCGTGGACACTTTAGGATCAACTGGAATTTTAAAAACATATGATTTTTCAGCAATCGAATTTGGATTTTTTGAAAAATTATATCCTCCAAAAGTAGCACCTGAAAAATTATCGTACAATACATTCGAAGTAGCGTAGTAGGAGCTTTTATGATCGGGAAGTCCGTTTGATTTAATAGTGATATAAGTCCCATCGGAAGTAATGCTTGTAGCGCCATATATTTTTTTATAAATATCTGGAACGGTAGCATTTGTCAAAGGCGTGGTTGTAGCATTAGTACTACTATCTTTAGAACAAGCGTTTAAAAAAATAAGGCTTAAAAATACAGAACAAACTTTTTGCAGCATAGGGGATATTTTAATAAAATTAAGACTTGAAAATATTAAAATGGTTTAATACTTTCAAGTTAAAAGTTCCCTATTAAAGTGATGATTTTGTTAATCTTTCTAGGTTTTGAAACCTACCAACCGCTGATGGCTAAAATCTCCTTAGTATGATCCTTGGTATCGGGTTTCTCAATGATAAATCGAACCATACCTGCTTCATCTATTAAAAAAGTAGTTCGGGTGGTGCCCATATAAGTACGGCCCATGAACTTCTTTTGGCCCCATAAATTGTATTTATCTACGATCTTTTTATCCTCATCGGCAATTAAGGAAAAAGGGAGGTCGTATTTCTCGATGAATTTTTCGTGGGATTTGACCGAATCCACGCTTACCCCTAAAACCTGTAAGCCTTTCTTAAGCAATGCTTTATAATTGTCGCGAAGGTTACAAGCCTGTGCAGTACAACCTGGCGTGTCGTCTTTTGGGTAAAAGTATAAAACTAGCTTTTTGCCTTTAAAATCAGCGATTGAAACTGTATTGCCGTGCTGGTCAACGCCTTTAAACTGAGGCGCTTTGGACCCTTCTTTGATGACTGCCATAAACTTGAGTTGGTGGTGAAGATAGCATTTAAAAAGGACAAAAATGTTTAGGGTTAAAAAGGGGGCAAATTCACATAAAATTTTGTAGGTTTGCGCAATTTATATTTTTGTAGCAATGCCCAAAGACACATCCATCAAATCCGTATTAATTGTAGGTTCTGGACCCATTATTATTGGTCAAGCCTGCGAGTTTGACTATTCTGGTTCTCAAGCCGCAAGGTCATTAAGAGAGGAAGGAATTAAAGTCATTTTAATTAATAGTAATCCAGCGACCATCATGACCGATCCAATGATGGCCGATAAAGTTTATTTATTGCCGTTGAATGTGGAGAGCATTGAACAAATTTTAAAAGAGAATCAAATTGATGCTGTTCTTCCAACGATGGGTGGACAAACTGCATTGAATTTATGTAAGGAAGCAGATGAAATTGGTTTATGGAAACAATATAATTGTCGAATGATTGGCGTGGATGTTGCTGCCATTGATTTAGCAGAAGATAGAGAACAGTTTAGACAACTGATGGTTAGAATTGGAATCGCAGTAGCACCAAGTAGGGTTGCCAATAGTTTTTTAGAAGGAAAAGAATTTGCACAAGTAATTGGATTTCCATTAGTGATACGACCTTCCTTTACTTTGGGTGGAACAGGGGGTGGTTTTGTTCACGACGCAAGTGAATTAGATGCTGCATTAGAAAAAGGATTAAAGGCCTCTCCGATGCATGAAGTTTTAGTTGAAAAAGCGGTATTAGGTTGGAAGGAATATGAATTAGAATTATTAAGAGATCAAGCAGATAATGTAGTTATTATATGTACCGTTGAAAATTTAGATCCGATGGGTGTGCATACAGGAGATTCTATCACCGTTGCGCCTGCAATGACATTGAGCGACACAGCGTTTCAAGACATGCGTAATAAAGCCATGTTGATGATGCGAAGTTTAGGAAATTTTGCAGGAGGCTGTAATGTACAGTTTGCACAAAATCCAGTAACCGAGGAATTAATTGCGGTAGAAATAAATCCTAGGGTATCAAGATCCTCTGCATTGGCTTCAAAAGCAACAGGATACCCTATTGCAAAAATTGCAGCTAAGTTGGCGATTGGATATAGATTAGATGAATTAAAAAATCAAATTACACAAACCACTTCGGCTTATTTTGAACCCGCCTTAGATTATGTGATTGTGAAAATGCCAAGATGGAATTTTGATAAATTCAAAGGAGCCAATGATACACTAGGATTACAAATGAAAAGTGTAGGTGAAGTGATGGCCATTGGAAGAAGCTTTACTGAAGCCATTCAAAAAGCTTGTCAAAGTTTAGAAAATGAAGCCATTGGTTTGGGATATTATGGAAAAAGTTTAATGAAGAATGAGGAATTGATGGAGTATATAAAAATTCCAAAATGGGATCGCATCTTTAGAATCAAAGATGCCTTAATGCAAGGATCTACTGTAAGGTCGATTGTTGCTGCAACAGGAATTGATTCTTGGTTCTTGTATCAAATACGCATCATCTGTAATATTGAAAAAGAATTAATGACGCACAATATCGAATCTATTCCAACGGCATTAATGAAGGAAGCAAAAAAACATGGATTTAGTGATATGCAAATTGCTAAATTATTAAAAGGAAATACGAACGACGATGCGGTATATGAAAAAAGAAAAGCACTTGGAATAACTCGAGTATATAAAATGGTAGATACTTGTAGTGCTGAGTTTGAAGCAAAGACGCCGTATTTTTATTCCACATTCGAAAATTAAAATATCATCGCTTAAATTAAAGCATTAATCATACCTATATGAATGTAAAAGACATCGTGATGCTCAATGAAAAGGAAACCCGCGCTGGATTTGGCGAAGGGATTCATGAATTGGCAAAGCAAAATAGTGAGGTAGTTGTTTTAACTGCTGACTTAGCAGGCTCCTTTAAATTAGGCCCTTTCATAAAAGAATTTCCTGATCGTTTTATAGAAGTAGGTATTGCCGAAGCCAATATGATTGGTATTGCGGCGGGTTTAACCATTGGAGGTAAAATTCCATACACGACTACTTTTGCAAATTTTAGTACAGGAAGAGTGTACGATCAAATTAGACAAAGTGTAGCGTATTCCGACAAGAATGTAAAAATTTGCGCATCGCATGCAGGATTAACTTTAGGAGAAGATGGCGCAACACATCAAATATTAGAAGACATCGGATTAATGAAAATGTTACCGGGTATGACTGTGGTGGTACCTTGTGATTTTAATCAAACCAAGGCTGCAACCAAAGCCATCGCTGATTATAAAGGCCCAGTTTATTTAAGATTTGGTCGACCAAAATGGCCCAACTTCACAAAAGAGGATGGATCAGATTTTGTAATTGGTAAAGCACAAAAATTAAGTGAAGGAAAAGACATCTCCATTTTTGCTTGCGGACATTTGGTTTGGAAAGCAATTGAAGCTGGTAAAATATTAGAAGCCGAGGGCATAAGTGTAGAAGTCATTAATCTACATACTATTAAACCATTAGATGTTGAAGCCATTGTAGCAAGTATTTCAAAAACTGGATGTGCTGTTACTGCCGAAGAACATAATGTAATTGGTGGTATGGGAGATGCAGTAGCGCAAGTGGCTGCTAAACATTGCCCGGTGCCAATTGAATATATTGGAACACAGGATACTTTTGGAGAAAGTGGAACACCTAATCAATTATTAGCAAAATATGGCTTGGATACACCTAATGTGGTGGAAGCAGCTAAAAAAGCATTAGCTAGAAAGAAATAAATAAAAGTAAAATGATGAATACAAAAAAGGCTACACAAAAAGTAGCCTTTTTTAATATACTTACGGGGCCAATCTTGCTCGACCCCATTGACCATCTGATGACAAATGATATTTTATACGATCATGCAAGCGCGAACTACGGCCTTGCCAAAATTCAATCTGAGTAGGAAGTACGATATAACCGCCCCAATGTGGAGGCAAGGGAACATTTCCATCCTTGTACTTTTCAATATTGTCTGCGACTATTTTTTCAAGATAGTCGCGATCAGGAATCACCTGACTTTGCGGTGAAGACCATGCTCCTATCTGACTTCCTATTGGACGAGAATGAAAGTATTCCGCACTATCATCAGCACTAATTTTTTTAATGGTTCCTGAAATACGAACCTGTCTTTCTAATTCTTTCCAAAAGAAATTCATAGCGACTAAAGGATGCGTAGCAATCTCCTTCCCTTTGGCACTATCATAATTGGTAAAAAAGATAAAACCTTCGGGAGTATAGCCTTTTAATAAAAGAACGCGCGACGAAGGAGCGCTTTGGGCATCCACGGTAGAAAGTACAAAAGCATTCACTTCATCAATATTACTTGCAATCGCTTCCTCCCACCAATGCGTAAATTGATCCATCGGGTGCAAGGCGGTATTGGTTTCATCTAAGGAAGCTAATTGATAATCTCGGCGAATAGAAGCAATATCCTTTTGCATAAAATTTTAATTAATTATTTGGTCGCGTACAAAATATTAATAACAGATAATAAGAACAGCATGCCTGTGAGTTGATGCAATTGCGCCAACCATTCAAAGCCACCCCATACACCAGGAATAATATGTACACTTGATAACACTGTAAAAATACCTAAAAGAATTTGAATGAACACCAAAATGGCAGGCGCCAATCTTGCACGCACCCAAAAATTATTACCCTGTAATTTGAATAACTGAGCTGACCAAATTATGATGAGTACTAATAAAATATAGGCAAGTCCACGATGTACAAAGTGGATCCAGATAGTATTGTTCACTGCATTCAATAAAAATTGTTCCTTACTTAACAAACCATTTGGAATCCATTGACCATTGATACTAGGCCAAGTACTTGCAACATTTGCTGCTTTGTGTCCTGCCATCAATGCACCATAGATGAGTTGAAAAAAGATAAATAATAAAATAACCCATGCCCACTTTCGAATGCTACTAATTTTATCAGTTGCCTCTTGGTTACCACTATTTCGACGAATAGGTTGCACACTTAGTTCTAATGCAAACCAATAGGTATAAGCCAATAATCCTAAAGCAAAAATAAAATGAAGTGCTAATCGAGTCGGCTTCACATAAACGGCATCCCCTTGTAATCCACTGGCCACCATGATCCAACCAATAGCGCCTTGCAAAGCACCTAACAAAAACAAAACCAACAAAGGTTTAATCATATTGGATTGAAAATATTTTTTTGCTAAAAAATAAATAAAACCAAAAGCAAAAACCAAACCAATACTTCGTGCCCACAAACGATGAAACCATTCCCAAAAAAAGATAAATTTGAAATTGGCTAATGTAAAATCAAAATTGAGTAGGTGAAATTGTGGTGTTGTTTTATATTTCTCAAATAATTGAAGCCAGCTGGCGTTATTCAATGGTGGTAAGGTGCCCGTTACCACATCCCATTCGGTAATCGAAAGACCACTACCTGTTAAACGCGTAATACCACCCAAAGCTATTTGGATCACGGTCATAACCACGCCTAACATTAACCACTGGGCTACTTTTTTTGATTTATGATCGCTTCCTTCCATGCTTTAATTATAAAGCACAAAGGTAATAAGTAATCCTAAGTAAGGCGTAATTTGATTTTGCTTTGTCGCCAATAACCATCAATTTTACAAGTATAAATTAAACATTGGCCAAGCTACTCATTCAATATCAAGATCAACTATTAGAAGCAGGCTGTGACGAAGCCGGCAGAGGCTGTTATGCCGGACCTGTATTTGCGGCGGCGGTGATGCTTCCTAAAAACTTTTATCACCCGCTCTTAAAAGACAGTAAACAACTCACCGAAGCACAAAGGGAATTATTAGTCCCTATTATAAAAGCATCCGCCATTGCATGGGCGATTGCAAAGCAATCCGCCGCCGAAATTGATGCTTCTAATATTTTAAAAGCTTCCATAAAATGTATGCACTTAGCATTAGATCAATTAAAACCGAGTGCAAAATTTATTGCAGTAGATGGGAATCGTTTTTACGCTTATAAAAAAATTCCGCATCAAACCATTATAAAAGGAGATGGATTGTATGCTAATATTGCAGCGGCAAGCATATTAGCCAAAACTGCAAGGGATACATGGATGAAAAAATTACATAAAAAATATCCAGAGTATGGTTGGGATAAAAATAAGGGGTATGGAACAGCGGTGCATAGAGCAGCTATCTTGAAATATGGTTTATGTCATGAGCACCGAAAAAGTTTCAAGATACTCCCACCTAACTAGCATTAAAAATTCCAGACGCCCGCTCCCTGTCTTAGAATGACATATTCGTCTGTAGTACAATCAATAACCGTAGAAGGGATAATTCCTCCAATACCGCCATCAATGACAATATCCACTTGCTTTTTCCAATGTTCATGGATGATTTCAGGGTCGGTATAATCTTCAATGTTTTCACCCGGAAAGGAAGCCGATAAAATTGGATGACCTAATGTTTCAATAATGGCCAATGCAATTTTATTATCAGGAATACGCAACCCAATTGTTTTTTTCTTGGATTGTAAAAGTTTAGGTACTTCTTTACTTGCAGGCAAAACAAAAGTAAAGGGACCAGGCAAAGTGCTTTTTAAAATTCTAAATAAAGAATTATTAATACTCTTTGCATAATTACTCAAATGACTTAGATCCGAGCAGATAAAACTTAATTGTGCTTTTTCTGGATCAACTTTTTTTATAGCGCAAATTTTCGACACGGCTTCTGGATGAAAAATATCACATCCAAGACCATAAATAGTATCAGTGGGATACGCAATAATACCGCCACTTTCCAAGCAGTCTTTAATAATAGCAAGCTGTCTAGCTTGTGGATGGGTAGGATGAATACTAATTAGCATAATGTCTGTTGTGTAAAATTACTCCTTTTTATTCCAATCGGAATTTATTAGTTTCAATAAAACAGAATGTCATGTTTAGTATTATATATCTAGAACAAAAATTAGTGACGCGTGATTCCTTTCAACTCATCATTGAAAAACAACCCGAATGTAAAGTGATATATAATACTGGTGTCATAGAGGAGTTTTGCAATTTTATACAAACCACAAAGCTCATACCCGACTTATGTATCATAGCAGACTGTTATAATTATATTGAAATTTTAAAAATTATAAAATGCATGAAAGCCAAAAGCAATCATACATTTATCATGTTAAAATCGGATTGTAAATTTATGCGCTCTATTTGTTATCTGATGAAAAATGGATTACACGGCATCTTTTTTACGGACGAAGCATTGATTGATTTAAAATACACAGTACGCAATCGTACTCGGTTTAATTTATCTACCGATAAAACTAAATTGATCACAAGTAATATACTAGGCGAAATCAATATAAAGGAACTACATTATAATAAGGCTCCGCTCACAAAAAACGAAATCCTCTTTATACAAGCATGTACCAAGGATATGAATTATGATGAGATTGCAAAGGCATTACACAAAAGTGTGAATACGATTTATGGTTACCGCGACAGGGTGTTTAAAAAATTGCATGTAAGACAGCGAACCGCTATGGTGATAACGGCGCTAAAGCAAAATTACATCGACCTTTAAAACTATTTAATTTCCCAGGTTTCCTTGCCACGAATTAATTTATCCAAACTACCTGGACCCTTGCTGGTCATTGCTTCTTCAATTTGCAATGCCATCATATCCTCATAACATGGACGATCTAAGGTATAAAATACACCAAAAGGTCTTGGGAAAACAGCGCCTTCCTCAGAAGGATTATCAAACAAGCGCGTTAATATTTGTGCTTTATAAAAATCTTTTTCATCATGAATCCACATATCATCTGCAGAATACTTAGTACCTATTTCAACTACTTCAGGACGCATGCCATCAAAACGAATTCCTTTTTCACCGTTAGCGCCAAAAGTCAATGGCTTTCCTTGTTCAACAAATAAGCCATGAACCATTTTAGTTGACTTTTCAGTGAACACCTCAAATGCACCGTCATTAAAGATGTTACAGTTTTGATATATTTCTAAAAACGAAGTGCCTTTATGTTGCTCAGCACGCGTAATCATTGTTTGCATATGCTTAGGATCACGATCCATCGTACGACCCACAAAACTTGCATCAGCACCTAAAGCCAAAGCTGCAGGATTAAATGGATGATCAATACTTCCTACAGGTGAACTCTTGGTAATTTTATTTACTTCAGAAGTAGGAGAATATTGTCCTTTTGTTAAACCGTAAATTTGATTATTGAAAACTAAAAAGTTAACATTAAAGTTTCTTCTTAATAAATGAATAGTATGGTTACCACCAATACTCATAGAATCGCCATCACCTGCAACAATCCAAACACTCAATTCAGGACGAGATGCTTTTAAACCACTTGCAATAGCAGTTGCTCTTCCATGAATGGAATGCATTCCGTAAGTGTTCATATAATAAGGGAAACGGCTACTACAACCAATTCCACTAATAATCACAATATTTTCTTTTGGAACGCCAATAGTAGGCATTACTTTTTGAACGGAGGCTAAGATGGAATAATCACCACAGCCTGGGCACCAACGTACTTCTTGGTCGGTTGCGAAATCTTTTGCTGTTAATGCTGGTAAAATGGGCTCTAATGTTTCGGTAGACATATCTATCACTTGTTTTATAGTACGCGAAATTACATAAACAAGGTCAATTTGGGCCTTCAGAAACCCAAAAAATCATATTTTATTTAATATTATTCCTCATTTAATGGGTAAAGCCCTCAACAGACTACTATTTTACCCTTCGCCCCTTCCAGGTATAGGTTTTTACTTGGCCAAATAAGCCGGCGATAATGGTATAAAAAATATGCAGTGGCTGAAAAAAAACAAAGGATTTTAGGGTGGGCGTTAATTGATAAAAACGCGCCACGGCATCTAAAAAATAAAGCTCAAAAAAAGTTTTAAAAGCAAGGGTAATAAATAGGGTTTCAAAATGGCCGGTTAATAATAAAATGAGGAAACTAAAATTATAGAGATACACTAATAGGAGTACCCAAAAAATTGAATTGTCATCATAAAAACGTGCTTTGCTGGACCACCTTATTCTTTGCATAATTAAATCCTTCCAATTGGGCATGGCCTTAGTAAGCACAATAGCATCGGGATGAAATAAATATCCAATTCGATTGGATAAAGTTTTTTTCATTTTGTGCATTAAAAACATATCATCTCCACTTGCAATTTCATCTACACCTTGATAACCACCCACTGCAATAAAAGCAGATTTTTCAAAAGCTAAATTAGCCCCATTACTCATAGAATGTTGACCAGCGCCCACTGCAGCAGCTGTAATTCCTTGAAGGGCTAAAAAATCAAGTAACTGAAAAGTATTTAATACCCCCGACTCTTTTATAAACATTACGGGAGCTGCTATAAAAACAGGTTGCTGCTGAACAATAAACTGATGGTACAAACTAAGCCATTGCGAAGGAACAATACAATCTGCATCCGTAGTAATAATCCAATCTCCTTTTGCATGTAATACGGCTTGTTCAATGGCCTTTTTTTTAAAAGCCGAAATTTCATCTTGTTTATAATAATTAGACAAACTTAATAAATGAATACTTTCATTTTTAATTTGCATGGCCTTTACTATAACAGCAGTATCATCTTCAGAAAAATCATCTATCACAATAATTTCAAAAAAGGCGCAAGGATAATTTTGTGCTAAAATAGAATCTACGCAGGACTTGATATTGGCGGCTTCATTGCGCGCTGGAATAATGATACTAAAACGAGTGAATTGATTTTCTGAATTAGTACTTGCAACGCCCCCATCAAAATATTTTAATTTATGATACCAATAACGGTAGGCTAATAACAAACCTGCGTATAAAATGGTCAAAATGGCTACGATACAATCTAATGCATATGGCATATTGTAAAGTTAAGCGCTTTTATATGTCATAAATAGGAATTTTTAATTGTTTGAATTAAATTGTAGTCCTAACTAAAACAGTAAATCATGAATTTACATTTACAAGATAAAATAATTATTGTAACAGGAGGAGCCAAAGGAATTGGTGAAGGCATCACTACATTATTAGCACAGGAAGCTGCGATCCCAGTCATTATTGGTAGAGATGAAAATGATAATAATAAATTAGTCAAAAGCTTGCAAGGGAAAGGATTACAAGCAGATCAAGTCGTAGCAGAATTAAGTGATCCATTACAATGTGAAAATGCAATTAAAAATATTGTTTCAAAATACAAACGCATTGATGGTTTAGTCAACAATGCAGGAGTCAATGACGGCGTCAATTTAGAAAACGGGGACTACGCCAATTTTATATCAAGCTTACATAAAAATGTAGTGCACTATTATTTATTAGCACATCATGCATTGCCTTTTTTAATAAGAGCAAAGGGAAGTATTGTAAATATCAGTTCAAAAGTAGCCGACACAGGACAAGGCGGCACATCGGGTTATGCTGCAGCCAATGGGGCGCGTAATGCACTTACAAGAGAATGGTCTGTTGAATTATTAAAGTATGGTATTAGAGTCAATGCCGTCATCGTAGCAGAATGTTACACCCCCTTGTATGAAAAATGGATAAAAACATTACCTAACCCCGATGAAAAATTGGCACAAATACAATCCAAAATTCCATTAGGAAATAGGTTTACCACCAAGGAAGAAATTGCCAACACTGTTGCCTTTTTACTATCCGATGCATCCAGTCATACCACGGGACAACTCCTTTATGTAGATGGGGGTTACACCCATTTAGACCGGTCTTTGGAGTAAAATCAAAAACCTCAATTTTGCCTAATTTTGGCCATTTTTTGAACAAAATGAGGCAAAAATGCCTAAAAAAGGCTAAAATAATTGAAAAATATACAAAATTTGGTTGTACTTTTATATTAGTTGCATAACTAACTATATGTCAAACAACCAATTCAAACGCGGAGAACTTTACAGTGTCATTAATGGCATGGCAACAACCGCTGTTGCCCGAAGACTACAAAAAAATTATCGACAAGCAGGACTTGAAATAACCATTGAACAATGGTCCGTTTTATACCATTTATGGAAGGAGGATGGATTAAGTCAACAGGAATTAGGCATCCGAACATTTAGAGACAAAGCAAGCATCACTCGATTGATTGATAATTTGGAAAGATTGTCCTTGGTAACAAGAGTAGCATCAAAGGAAGATCGCAGAATTAATTTAGTGTATTTAACAGATGCTGCAAAGCCATTGCAACAATTAACCTACGAGTTAGCCAATCAAACCATGAATGAAGCATTATATAATATTACAAAGGAAGAAATTGAAATTGTAAAAAATGTATTTCAACGTGTGTATGATAATTTAATGAACAAGGATTTAATTTAAAAAATAGGACAAAATATTATTCAATATAAAATATAGGTTATGGAAACCACAAGCACAGTCATCAAAGGAGGAGAATGGATCATTAAAGAAGTAGATTCAAAAAGTATATTTATTCCTGAGGAATTTAATGAAGAGCAGATTATGGTGCGCGATATGTGCGATCAATTTGTGGACACTGAAGTGTTGCCTGTCATTGACCGTATTGATAAACTAGAACCTGGCTTAATGCCCACCCTATTGGAAAAAGCAGGAGCACAAGGCTTATTGGGCATTACGGTACCTGAGGTTTATGGTGGCTCAGGAAAGGATTTTGTTACCGCAGTGATTGTTGCAGAATATTTAGGGGGAGGTTATTCTTTTTCTGTTGCTAATGCAGCACATACAGGAATTGGCACTTTACCCATTTTATATTTTGGTACGGATGCGCAAAAACAAAAATATGTTCCCAAGTTAGCGAGTGGTGAATTTAAAGGATCCTACGGATTAACGGAACCCAATGCAGGATCTGATGCACTAAGTTCTAAAACAACTGCAAAATTATCGGCGGATGGAAAACATTATATCATCAATGGACAAAAATGTTGGATTACCAACGGTGGATTTGCAGATATCTATACTGTATTTGCAAAAATAGATGGAGAACAATTTACAGCCTTTATTATTGAAAGAGGTACTGAAGGTTTTACACAAGGACCCGAAGAACATAAAATGGGTATTAAAGGATCATCAACAGTACAATTGTATTTTCAAGATTGTAAAGTGCCTGTTGAAAATGTATTAGGTGAAATTGGAAAGGGACATATCATTGCATTCAATATTTTAAATATTGGACGTTTAAAATTAGGATCTGCTACGATTGGTGGTGCTAGACGCGCATTAACGACCACTATACAATATGCAAAAACAAGAGAGCAATTTAAATTAGCCATTGTAAAGTTTGGTGCTATTCGACATAAGCTAGCCGAAATGGCCATTCGTTTATGGGTGGGTGAAAGTGCTTTATACAGAGTATCTCATCATATTGACGAGCAGGAGCAATTATTATTGGCTTCTGGAAAATCATTATCTGAATCCTTATTAGGTGCTGCCGAAGAATATGCCATTGAGTGTGCAATATTAAAAGTATTTGGAAGTGAGGTTTTGGATTATGTAGTAGATGAAGGTGTACAGGTGCATGGTGGCAATGGGTATAGTGATGAATATCCTATTTCAAAAGCGTATCGTGATAGTCGCATTAATCGAATTTATGAAGGCACCAATGAAATCAATAGATTACTAACAGTGGATATGGTTTTAAAGCGCGCCATGAAAGGAAAATTAGATTTAATGGGGCCCGCCATGAGCGTTCAACAGGAATTAATGAGTATCCCAGATTTTGGTACAGAGGATGAAGGTGCATTTGCAAAAGAAAAACAAGCAGTGGCTAATTTTAAAAAATGTATTTTGATGGTAGCAGGTGCTGCAGTACAAAAATTAATGATGACATTAAATAAGGAACAAGAAATTTTAATGAATATCGCAGATATGTCCATCATCACATATCACGCCGAATCGGCCTTATTAAGATTAGAAAAATTAACAGCTATGAAAGGCGAAGCAGCAACTTCAGTGCAAGCGGATATGGTGCGCACTTATATTTATGACGCCGCAGATGCGATCAATAAAGCAGGTAAAGATGCGATCAATAGTTTTGCTGAAGGCGACGAGCTTCGCATGATGAATATTGGTTTGAAAAGATTTACCAAAGTAGATGCATTCAATAGCAAGGAAGCACGCAGAAGAATATGCGCGCAACTCGTTGCTGATGATGGATATAAACTTTAATAAAAGTATTTAAACAATCTTCACATTGCGAGAAAAACTTTCCTCTAAGGAAATAAGTGTTTCAGTTCGATCAATGCCTTTTATTTTTTGAAGTTCATCATGAAGTACAAAACGAAGTTGTTGAATATCCTTACATACAATTTCAACAAACATGCTATAATTGCCTGTGGTATAATTCACACGAACCACCTGAGGAATATTTTTTAGGGCTAGTGCAACTGCATCATACATGGAGCTCTTTTCCAAGTAGATACCAATAAAGGCAATGATATCATAACCCAATAATTTAAGATCCACCGCTAAGCGCTTTCCTTGTACAATGCCCAATTCTTCTAATTTTTTAATGCGCACATGAATGGTACCACCCGATACAAAAAACTGTTTGCCTAGATCGGCATAAGAAACCTCAGCATTTTGCATCATGGCTTGAATAATTTGCAAATCCAGCTTATCTAAGCTTTTGTCAATGTTCAATTTAGGGTTGATTTTAGGCTCCATATTTGTATATTATTAAATAATAAGGCAATTTATTAAACAATATCTATATTTTAAAATAAATCATTAATAATTTTGCAACATATAGGTCAATACTTTAGTTTTACACTATCAAATGAATGAATAAACACTCAAATGATAAGTTCTTAAATACTGTGGGGTGATGAAATCTTGGCATACATGCCTCCTTGTCTCGGAGGTGGGGATCACGGGATAAACGTAACATAGAGCCGTTCCGCAAGGGACGACCAGGGTCGACCACTGAACTTTGTGTTATAGCTAACTGCCTCATGGAGGTTCGAGCCCTCCCCCTACAGCAACTAAAAAGCCGTCCCGATTACTCTGGACGGCTTTTGTTTTTTACGATGAGAAATTTTATTGAGACACTTTAACCCAATCGACCCACATTTTAGCTTTACTGCTTTTAATTAAATCAGCTGTAGTTTCAGGTAAGCCATATCTAACGCCTTTCCCTTTAATTCCATTTATTTTAACAGGGAAAATACCGCCCACTGCAAAATTTAGTAATAGATGCTTAGGGGCATCAAATACCCAATTCCCAAAATGATTAATCATTTTTTTAGTAACTCGGAACATGGGTACTCCATCATATTTAAAAATCAATTGAGTTGGAGACCAATCAACTGCATAAATATGCCATTGTGTTGCGTCATTATTTGCATCAAAATACTTACGATTTACAAATGGCGTTTCACCACTATATCCAGGACCATGTATAGCAGCACTTGCCCAATCTTTTTCTCCGCTATATTCCATAATGTCCACTTCACCAGTAGTCGGCCAAATTTCATTTCCCAATAACCACCAAGCAGGCCACAAACCAGATCCTTCGGTTAACTTAATTTTCGCTTCGGCGGTGCCATATGAAAAATCAAATTTCTTTTGGGTAGTAATACGAGCTGAGGTAAAATCAAAATGTTGTCCATCTTTAGTAATAAATCCAGGACGGTACTGGGGACGAAAAACCAAAGACCCGTTTTCAACATATAAAGTACTTGCAGAATCAATATAAGCTTGTAGTTCATCATTAAAATGATCGCCAGTTATAATGACATTCCACTTTGATCTATCTAAACTAGGTTTATTAAAATCATCAAAAAACAACACTTTTTTATTGGATTGCGCATCTGCATGTAATTGCATTGAGACACAAAACATCACTAAAAAACAAACTTGATATATTATTGAACGCTTCATTGCTTTTTTTATAAAAAATTAAAAATCGTAAATAGTACCAAATAGTTTATTGGTATACTCTTACATAATCTACCTCCATCATGGCACTAGTAAATGCGGGATCTATCTTGCCGCCAAAATCTCCGCCCATCGCTAAATTCAAAATCATGAAAAACTTTTGATTAAATGGCAAATTGGAAACATTTGTAAATGTGTAAAAAACCACATCATCTACTAAAAATTGAACTGAAGCACTATTCCATATTAATCCATATTTATGAAATTCAGTGGTAACATTATTAATGACGGTAGTAGATCCAACTCCTCCTGCACCAGAATGTCCTAGATAATGCACAGTTCCAAAAATTTTATTAATATCGCTTCCCTTTTGCTCCATAATATCTATCTCTCCACAAGTAGGCCAACCGGCAGTTGCAAAATTATCTCCAAGCATCCATATCGCAGGCCATGAGCCAGCACCTGCAGGTAATTTAGCAGAAACCTCCACCTTTCCATATTGAAAGGAAAATTTACCCTTGGAAAGTAAGCGAGCCGAAGTATAACTACTTCCTTGGTATGTTTCTTTTTTTGCTATAATTTTTAATGTACCATTAGATACAGTGACATTATCTGTTCTGTTGGTATAATATTGTAATTCATTATTACCCCAACCACCTGCACCAAGATCATAATCCCATTTGGATTGATCAGGGACACCAGGTGTATTAAATTCATCGGACCAAATTAAAGATAATGCCACTACAATCGTCACTTGAGTTGTAGCAGAGATTGTCTTGCCTGTTGAACTTTTTGCTTTTACAGTTACTGTATAATTTCCTGAAGCGGTATACTTATAACTTACCGACCCATTCCCTACTATCTGATATTGACCATTGCCAAAATCATATTCATAGCTAACGGCATTCACCGCTGCAGCAACAAAGTTAACATTACCCGAATTGTCGTTCATTACAGTTGGTGTAATAGTAAGATTAGTTGGACCTAAATCTGTTGTCCCAGATCCAGTATCACTCCCTTTACTGCAACTCAAAAAACAAAAACTCAACAGGCAAGCTTGAAAGAACAATCTCATGAAACTATTTATTTAACTTTTAACTTTTCATACCATGAATTACCATCTGCTCCAATTGTTCTTAATGTCATAGTAGTGGATGTTAAAGATAAGATTTCATAAGTTGAGCTACCCATACCAATTAAAACCAATCCATTACCAGGAACTATAAATTGAATTCGAGTAGAATTGGCAGTTGTACTAGTTGAAGTAGCATCCATAAATGATAATCGCTTTACTCCTTTTGTTGCGATAGGAAATTGCCCTTCACCACCAGTCAATCCATAATAGGAAACTGCTGCACCCAAAACAAAAGTAGTACCCTTATTATCTAAATCCAGAGATACATTGTTATTGGCATCTTTACTAAAGGTTACTTCATCATCATAGAATCCATCTGTTGCGCGAGTGTTAGGACCTGCACCATACCAAATGGGTGCAAAAGCGTCCGAAGGTCCTACTCCAAAATGAGCATCTGCATTTTTATCACAAACCCAAGTTTTAGAAGCACCTGCAGTTAAGTTTTGTAAAATATCAGAAGGAATATTGAATGCAACAAATACCGTAATTTTTTTACTGATATTTGAAACAATGCCCCCTGTTCCAATTGCGTTTACTGTTACATTATAGTCACTAGTACCAGGACTAGTATACTTATATGTTACTACACCAGAAGGTACCATTTGGGTATTACCATCACCAAAATCCACTTTATAAGTAAGGGCATCTGAAGCTTTCACATTAATAGTGACCATGCCCGTGCCATTACCAGCTGGATTGGCGTTATCTACACCCGCAACAGTTGCAGTCAACACTAAACCTGTAGGGGTTTTCATGCTGCCAAAACTATATTCTTCTTTTTTACAGCTAGTGAATCCTAGGATCACTAACATACTGCAAAGACCGAGTAATTTAAATTTATTTTTCATAACGTATTGTATTGTTCGTTAGTTAAGTTTTATGTCATCAAAGTAAAAAGTATAATTAGCAGAACCATCACCTGTTATTCCTAAATCAAATATTAAGACCACTTTTTGATAGGATTTTGCAGTATTAATAGTGCTGTAATCAAAAGTTAATTCTTCCCACTCACCAGCTTTAGTAGTAGTTACCTCTTTTTCAAAAGCAACCGCACCATCTGTCAAGTTCTCTACTTTTAATAAAAGCTTAGCGCCTACTCTTGGAGAATAAACTTTTACTTTAAATGTTTTTTTGGTAGAAAAATCAATAGGGTTATCTAAAGTAATATAACTACCGGCCCAAGGATCACCTGCGCCTTTAACCATTTTACCTACTTTATCACTTGTATTGATTCCTGCTTTAGTTGGATTGGATACTACAGTAACAGCACCTCCACTAAAATCAGTGAATGCATAATTTAAAGTTGTAGATTCAAAATCCAAAGGAAGTCCTAACGCATTGCTTGAAGTTGAACCTCCAAATACGACATTATCCCAATAGAATACTTTACCAGAACCTACGCTTCCAAAATCAAAGAAAATAGAAGCTTTGTCAAAAGTGTAAGACGTATGTAAAACTTCAGTGCCTGAGGCTTGATTGCTAAAATCAAAAGTCAAAGTTTCCCAACCATTCGCTTTTGTTGTATTCACTTGCGCTTCTACAGAATGTGTTGGATCATTATGATCTTCAATTTTTAATCTTACAGGAATACCAGAAGCAGGCGAATACACGTCTACAGACATTTTAGTAGCTCCAGTTGTAATAGGAATGACTGTAGCAAAACCCTTACCTGTACTCATTGTAGTTCCAGCCCATGTTTCTGCTCCATTTGACTTTACAGTCATTTTAACTTTGTTGGCACTATTAGTAGGATCTACCGCATCTGAAGTGGCAGTGTTTCCAAAATCAATAACAGAATAGTTGACAGTGTTCACATCAAAAGTAACAGGCAAGTCAACTTGACTTAACACAATTTCAGAAGGCATGAAAGTCACATCATCAAAATAGAAAGTCTTTTTCACTGTATTAGTAGGTCCCCATGTATTTCCATTTCCAAAATCAAAGAAGATAGATGCTTTATCATAATTAAAAGCAAAATTGACAGCAGGAGTACCTGTAGTAGGATTACTAAAATCAAATACTAAGGTTTCCCAATCATTCGCTACAGTAGTGAATACATCTGTCTCAACAGATTTATTACCATCAGTGTGGTCTTCAAGTTTTAACTTAACATCATAACCAGCGGCTGGTGAATAAACTCTCACACTTACTTTAGTTCTGTTTGCAGCTAATGCCATTTTATGTGAAAAGCCTAAGCCAGTTCCAATGGTAGTACCAGACCAAAATTCAGCACCCACATTTTTATCAACTTTCATTACTTTATTAGAGCTTACTTTAGGGTCTGCCGCCATACTTGATGCATTACCACCAAAGTCACTCATTGTATAATCAAAATTAGGATCATCAAAAGCCACTGGCATATCAATTTGTTTACCTACTTTAATAGTATCACTATGTTGAGTAGTTGCAGCACCTCCTGACAAGGCAACTACTTTAACAATATAAACTCCAGCTTGTGCATAATCATGTGATACAGTTTGTCCTTCGATAAAGCTTTTAAATGGAACAGGACTTGCATTAGATGAATCACCGAAATATACTTTAAAGAATGTTTCATAAGTGGCAGATGCACCCACAACTAGATTTAACCCATTTTGAGTTAAAGTCGTTTTTAAATTCTCGGGCGCTCTAAATGAAACAGTTAAGTCCTGAGTTGTTTCAGTTGTTTTACCTGTAATGTTATGACCAACTATTTTTACTTTATAAAGTCCTTCTTTATAAACATGTTGTGTGTTTTTACCAGGCAATAAGGTAACAGGAGTAGTAGTACCATCTCCATAAGTGATATCAAAGGAAGTAACTCCTTCGCCATTTGGCGTGATGGTAACCAAACCGCTATTGTCCTGCGTTATATTATATAGTGCAGATAGTTTTGCAGAAGCACTTGCCCCGTCAATAAAGGCAACATCGTCAAAAATACCTTTTTTACAACTAACCATAAGTACCAGCGAAGTACAGATAGCTATTAAATATTTAAAATTTTTCATTATCATTTATTTTTAAAAGTTTTTAATATCCAGGATTTTGAGTAAGTCCTGAAATGTCAACTTCAGTTTGAGGAATTGGGAAAACTTCGTTTTTTCCAACTTTAAAATTGGCACCCAATACCGAAGCAGCTTTTCCTGTTCTAACTAAGTCAAAAAAGCGTTCACCTTCCATAGCTAATTCTAATCTACGCTCAGTTAAAATAGCATCATATAAGGCAGTACCTGAAGCAGTGATATCATGATTGTTATCAGAAAATGCACGACGACGTACTAAGTTTAAATATGTTTTTGCTTTTGTTTCATTTGGACTTGCTGCTTTTGAATTCGCTTCAGCAGCCATTAATAATACATCAGCATAACGAATGATTCTGAAATTATTAAGATAATTTAACTCCACTTGACCCGAAGTTTGACCCTTACGAGGTAAATATTTTTGATTGTATAAACCTGTATTCTTATAAGGAGCTACTTGGTAAGAAATATTAAATTGAGGATTAGCTGTTTTATAAGCTTCTATATCTAACACAGTTACAATTTTGCGTTGATCCCCAGCAGCATAAGCATTGGCTAAATCCTTTGTAGGCAAGTTGGTACTCCAGCCTGATGCATATGGCATATCGGCAGTACCAGATAATCCACGGATACCACATTGTTGAATAGCATAGTTACCTTGACCTCTTGTTGCACCACCCCAGTTATAGTAGGGTGAAGAATTAGAATACTGAATTTCAAAAACAGATTCAGGTCCATTTTCACCAGATAATAAAAAGATATTTTCAAAATTTGAAACCAATGAAAATGCATTAGAGTTCACTACATTATCTAACATAGAAGCCGCAGCATCAAATTTATTTTGATATAAATAAACCTTGCCTAATAAAGCTTGAGCAGCATATTTAGTTATTCTACCTTTTTGAACTTGAACATTTGGTAAAACAGCAATAGCAGCCGTTAAATCAGCTTCAATTTGTTTATACACATCCGCTTTAGTTGCGCGCTTTAATGATTTAGAATCAGTTAATGATAATCTTTTGTCAATAAACAAAGGCACATCACCAAACATTTTAACTAGTGTAAAATAATAGTAAGCTCTTAAAAAATTCACTTCACCATATAAAGCATCTTTACCTGCAAAATCCACTTTAACACCAGCAGGATTTGCAGCTTTGTATTGAATTAAATAATTCGCACGATTCACTCCTTCATATGCTGTTTGCCAAATTTCAGTTAACTGACCATTAATTGGAGTTGTTGTGTAATCATCAATTTGTTGCAATGGAATCACATCCGAAGCGTTTTCGCCACCTGCCACTGCATTATCTGTAGCGATATCACCGATAGGCACTACTTGATTAATCCATTGAAGGGGTGTATAACAACTAATTTCCATAGTACGGTAATCAGTTTCAGATTTTAAATAATCCTGATCGGTGATTTTATAATCTTCGTGAGGATTATAATCCACAAATTTTGTGCAGGCTTCCAAACTACCCAATAAGGTAATTAAGGCGAGCATTTTTAAATATTTTTTCATACTTATTTTCATTTTATGAAGATTTAAAATTTAATATCAAGTCCTACAGCGTAGGTTCTAGGTTGAGGATAAGCACCACGGTCTACTCCAGTTTCCAAGATACCTCCTGGAATTTCTGGATCGAAGCCTGTGTATTTAGTAAGCGTGTATGCATTTTTAACTTGAACATACAAACGCACTTTATTAATGCCTTTTCTAACAAAAGCCGCTGGTAAAGAATAACCTAATTGTAAATTTTTGATTTTCACAAATGACCCGTCTTCAACATACCTATCAGATACTCTTGCATTATTATTATTATCTACAAATGAATATCTAGGGAAGCGAGCATCATTAGTGCTGTTTTCTCCAGTCCATCTAGCTAATATTTCACGAGGCTTATTGCTGTAAATAGCGTTTCTTTCAAAAGCACGGTAAATATCATTACCCACAGAAGCATATATAAATGAAGTAAAATCAAAATGACCAACTTCAATATTTAAATTCCATCCCATAGTGAATTTTGCAAATGGATCACCAATTTTAGTTTTATCATTTGCGTCAATTTTTCCATCACCATTGATATCTACATATTTAATATCACCTGGTTGTGCACTTGTTTGTTTAGGCGATGCGGCAATTTCAGCAGTATTTTGGAATAAACCCGCTGTTTTGTATCCATAAAAATAACCTGGCGTAAATCCTTTTTCAAACACTGTTACTGATTGTGATTGACCATTAAAGTATCCACCTCCAAATATTTTAGCTGTACCATCTGAATTAGTCGCAGTGACTAAGTTGGTTGCTGTTGTAAAAGTAAGCGCAGTGTTCACTTTCACTTTATGAGTAGTTGTATTATGATAAGTTAAAGTCATATCATAACCACTGCTCTTTGTCGTACCAATATTAGCTTGAGGAATTGGAACAGTACCTAAGTATAATGAAGCAGAAGGCGTAAACAATAAACCATCAACTGTTTTTTGGAAATAGTCAGCTGTTAATCCAAAATGACTATTTAAAAAATTCATATCGAATCCGATATTAGTTTGAATTTGTTTTTCCCATCTTAAGGCATTGTTGGAAGCAGAACCCACTGTTGAACCTGAATAAAACACTTCTCCAAAGCTATATCCATTGCTATTTGCAGTAGGGCCGTAACTAGGACCACCTGTGATAATTCCAACATATTGAGGATTCACATTTTCATTACCAGTAGTACCATAACTTCCTCTTAGTTTTAAGAAATTAATCATTTTTGAATTAAAGTATTTTTCATTTGAAACTACCCAGCCTAATGAACCTGAGTAAAAGTTACCAAATTGATTGTCTTTACCAAAAGCAATTGATCCATCACGACGAGCCGAAACCGAAGCTAAATACTTATCATTGTAGTCATAGTTCAAACGACTAAAGTAAGATAAGTTACGACGGAAGTACTCATAATAATAGCCAGATAATGCATCTGTGTTAGTGGCATTATTCGATCCTGTTGCTGCAGTAAAATCAGCAAATTCCCATGAGTTAAATGGTACATCTTGACGAGTTGCACCTGCAGCATTACCGGTTGTTTTAGAAGTTGACATACCTGCTACAGTCTCAAAATGATGGCTGCCTTTAATATTGAAATTATAATTAAAATAGTTTTCAAAAGTATAATTGAAGTTGCTCACTTTTTCATGTGCTACTTTATTATGCTTTCCTAAAACTGCAGATCCATCCTCATTCATAGAGTTATCTACGTTATAAGTTCCATAATAAGCAAGAGGTGAAAATGATTTCGCATTACCATCATATTTCGTATAACCAAATCGTGAAGTAAATTTCACATTTTTAACTACGTCATATTGTAATTCAAACTTGCCATATATTTTAGTACCTACATTCTTATTATTGGTATTATCCAACACAGATAATGGGTTAAATATTTCAGATAAAAGCAAATTACTAAAGCCATATTTGCTTGCAGTATTTTGAGTATTCAAAATAGAAACAGTAGGATCAAAGTTTAAAGCACTTCCGATCACACTATTAAATGAATTTTCTAAAACGCCTTTAGAATCTAACATTAAAGCACTTGTATTAATAATAAACTTTAATTTAGAAGATAAATCGAAATTTAAATTGGCAGTGAAATTAGATCTATTGAAATTTGATTTATCGTTACCGCCTACAATACCACCTTGGTTTAAAAAACCGGCACTTAATAAATAAGACATTTTATCTGAACCGCCTTTAGCAGTCAAGTTATAAGTTTGTTGAGGAGCGTCTTTGAAAATTTGATTTTGCCAGTTGTTTCCTACTCCAATACCTGATAAGTTAGAAAAAATAGGAGCGCCACCTGCAGTGGTACTACCTTCATTCAACATTGCAGCATATTCAGTAGCATTTAAAACACCAATGGTATTCATAACTTGTTGGACACCATAATTACTGCTAAAGCTAAATTCTGCTTTTTGATTTTTCTTACCCGATTTAGTAGTAACCACAATTACACCATTACCACCTTTCACACCATAGATAGCAGTAGTTGCCGCATCTTTAAGTACGTTGATGGTTTCAATGTCATTTGGATTGATTGAATTTAAATCAACTAAGGATTGTTGCACTCCATCTACAATCACAGTAGGATCCGTTCCAGTAAAGGAAGGAATACCTCTGATTAAGACTGTAGGTTTTGAACCTGGACTACCACCTTGAATAACGCTTACACCCGAAGCGCGACCCTGAAGGGCTTCTTCAGTACGAACTGCGTTTACTTTTTCGATATCCGCACTTTTAATTGTGGATATAGCACCAGATACTTTGGTGATTTTTTGGGTACCGTAACCAACAACAACAACTTCGTTTAAATTGCTTTCAGCAGATTCTGTTAAAGCAATATTGACAGTCCCAGCAGCAGATACTTTTACTTCTGCTTTGTTCATGCCAACATAAGTAACGACTAATGTTGCTCCTTTTGAAGGGATTGAAACAGAAAAGTTTCCTTTTCCATCAGTTAAGGTTGTTTTTTTTGTTTCCTTAACTAATACTGAAGCACCGACCAGTGTTTCGCCATTGGTTTTATTGGTTACCTTGCCTCCTACCTGAATGTTTTGAGCTACAGCTCCAACAAGCAAGCATAAAGTGAAGGCCGTAGTAATCAAAAACCTGAGTTTTAATTTCATATACACTTTAATTAATGGTTTAAATAATAGAATTTTTATGATTTAAAAAGATAGAATAATTTGATGTGTATTTCATAATTAATTGATTATGAATACATAATAAAGTTGATAAGCGCTGGGGGAAGGATAATATTATAGATAATAGGCTGCTCAAAACTGAGACAGACATAGTTTCTATGTTTGAAGCATATTTCATTGGCTTAAGCTATAATCGTTAAACAGATGTAGTGTTTTAATACAGATCTATCTAAAAGTAAAAGTAAGAATGAGTTGCTCAAAAATCTATTTAAAAACCACATCACTACTACTACTTAAATAAAAAATCCTATATTTAAAGCATAATTACTACATCACTACTACATCTATCTATCATGTATTTTTAACACATTATGATGTAACATATGAAAAAATACTTCTTTATTCCTTTTCTACTTTTATGTATTCATCTTAATGGGCAACCCTTTATTGGTCAGCGAGAAATTACCAATTATGAGAAGAAAAAGTACAATGCTGGTACTCAAAATTGGCAAATTCAACAGGATAAGCAAGGGAGGATGTACTTCGCAAATAATGAAGGTGTTTTAAGTTTTGATGGTAATTATTGGGAATTATACCCCCTACCCAATAAAACAATCGTATGGTCAATTGAGTTCACTAATAATAAACTTTTTGTTGGGGGACAGGATGAGATGGGCTATTTAAATCCAGATGCGAATGGGAAATTAGCCTTTACGTCAATAAAATACTTATTAGATGAGTCAGATCAAAAATTTGCTGATATCTGGAATATCGTAACTGAGGGAGAAGATGTGTTTTTTAGATCCATCTCTAGGTTATTTAAATACAATAAGGGAAAATTAAAAGTGTACATGCCAAGTTCAACTTGGGGTTTTTTGGGAAAGTATCAAAACAAAGTCATTGCACTTGATGAAGCTAGAGGCGTCATGATTTATAGAAATGGGAATTGGGAAATTTTGATAAAGAAACAGGATCTACCAACTGATTTTTATATTACTTCTATTAGTGATTATACAAAAGGGGCAAGTATTTTAACTACTTCAAAAAATGGACTTTTTATCCTTTCAGATGCAGGGTTAATGCCATTAAGGATCAATGGTATAGATAATAATCAGCATTTTACAAGTGTCGTAAAAATTGACGAATTGGATTATTTAATTGGCACCTATAATAATGGCTCCTATGTCATCAATGAAAATAAAGCACTCATTGAAAGCTTTTCAAAAGAAGAAGGGTTGCAAAATAATAATGTTAGAAGCTTATTTATAGATAAATCAAAAAATATTTGGATGGGCTTAAACAATGGTATTTCGTTTATCCCATATAATAATGCAATTAAAAATATCAATCCTTCTGTTTTTAGAGATGGGTCTGGATATAGTATGACTATATTTAACAAGCAAATGTATTTCGCATCTTCCAACGGAATTTTTGAAATGCCATTAGAAAATATAAAAGATTTAAGTTATTCTAAAAATATTTTAAAAAATATCTCGGAAGGTCAATCTTGGAAATTAGGTGTTTTAAATGATAAATTATATTCAGGAAAGGAAGATGGTTTGTATGAAATCACTAATCATCAAGCAAATAAAATTGATAATAAAGGTGGATATTGGATTTTTGAGTCAATGTTAAATCCAACAAATAATAATATTGTTGTTGCTGGAACATATGAGCAGGTAAGGCTTTTTAATGGAGACAATGAAAAACTAAAGGATATTGGTTATATAAAAAGTTTTTCGGGATCGGCGCGATTTTTAGCGATTGATAGTAATAATAATATTTGGGTATCGCATCCCTATCGTGGTGTATATAAAATTAATTTAAAGGATTCAAGCACCAAACTATACACAGCAAACGAAGGGTTACCCTCCACCTTAAATAATCATGTATACAAAATTAAAAACAAGGTATTGATTGCAACAGAAAAAGGAATTTACGAGTATAATAATAGTAAGGATAAATTTGAAATGTCAGCGTATTATAAAAATATATACGGTGATCAAAGTGTTCGATATCTAAAGGAGGATGCTGCAGGTAATATCTGGTTTGTACAAGAAAAGAGTATTGGCGTGATTGACTTGAGTGGGAAACAACCTTCTATTAATTATATTCCTGAATTAAAAGGGAATATATTAAGTGGTTTTGAAAATGTATACTCATATGATGAGCAGAATACCTTTATTGGAGGTCAAAAAGGGTTTTATCAAATCAATTATGAAAAATATAAAAAGAATATTAGCCCACTAAAAGTATTCATTAGGAGTGTAAAAATAAAAGGCGAGACGGATAGTATTTTATTTGGCGGCTATCATGGAAATCTGAATGAAGAGCTAGTAAAATACAATGAAAAAATCGCACAAGTAAAGTACAAACTAAATTCATTTCATTTTGAATTTGTGTCTCCATTATTTGAACAACAAGTGAATATAGAGTACAGCTACCGTTTAAAAGGATTTGATAAAAACTGGTCAGATTGGAATAAGAAAACCGAAATTGACTACACCAATTTGTCGGCAGGGTCCTATATTTTTGAAGTAAAGGCGCGTAATAATCTAAACAACGAATCTCCTGTTAATTCCTATGAATTTGAGGTATTAGCACCTTGGTATTTCAATTTTGGATCCATTTTATTATATACCGTTTTGCTATTTATTCTATTGTACCTATTTTACAAACTACAGGCTAAAAAATATTTAAAAAGGTACCAAGTTCAA
>Ga0209829_10000068_pt1 | contig 85162 bp, 81 predicted proteins | sample C_140205_EF_Meta_FD_187311 | JGI IMG/M metagenome (GOLD analysis project Ga0209829, IMG submission 187311) | Freshwater microbial communities from Lake Croche, Canada to study carbon cycling - C_140205_EF_MetaG (SPAdes) (version 2) | ecosystem: Environmental > Aquatic > Freshwater > Lake...
TACTTTTAATAAAATAATCAATCATTTAGTTGTTGGGTTACTAATTCTTGCAATTGCAGTAATTTATACAAATTATTCTGATTCAAGCGTTTTATTTGGTAATAGCTATACGATTGACCCGTTATCAAACTTTATGAAAATATTAGTTTTGATTTCAGTATTATTTACAATTTTAGTTTCAAACTCTTATTTAGAAAGATTAAATATCGCAAAATTCGAATATCCAATTATTTTATTATTTTCGACACTTGGAATGTTCGTGATGATTAGCGCTAATAACTTAATTGTTTTTTATTTAGGTTTAGAGCTTCAGTCTTTATGTCTTTATGTTCTCGCTGCCATCAATACAAAATCACTTAAATCCTCTGAAGCTGGTCTAAAATACTTTGTTTTAGGCTCATTATCTTCAGGTCTCTTATTATATGGTTGTTCTTTGGTTTATGGATTTACAGGTTCAGTTGATTATTCAGTAATTGCTAAAGTGGCTAGCATAAATAGCGGTGCTTTAAAGTTTGGTTTAGTTTTTATTCTTTGTGGAATTGCATTTAAAATATCTGCAGTGCCTTTTCATATGTGGGCACCGGATGTTTATGAGGGATCGCCAACATCAGTTACTACTTTCTTTGCTATGGCTCCAAAAGTTGCGGCCATTTCAGCATTGATTAAATTTTTAAATATTCCTTATGGAAATTTTATTGAAGAGTGGAGAACAATTATTATTGTTCTTTCCATAGCATCAATGTTCTTAGGCGCAGTTGCTGCGATTGGGCAAAATAACTTAAAACGACTGATGGCTTACAGTTCTATAGGACATGTTGGTTTTATTCTTGCTGGTCTATCTATCGCAACTCCAGAGTCTTTAAGCGCAGTATTAGTTTATATCGTCATCTACGTTTTTATGAATATTGGTGTGTTTGCATGCATTATGTCTTTGAATAGAAACGGAGTTTATTTTGAAAATATTTCTGATCTATCGGGACTTTCCAAGCATCATCCACTAATTGCTATTTGTCTTACGATATTAACATTTTCACTAGCAGGAATTCCACCCCTTGCAGGATTTTTTGCTAAATTTTATATTTTCTTAGCTATCATTCAGCACAAAGTTTATTACCTTGCAGTAATAGGATTGTTATCAGCAGTGATTGCAGCTTTCTATTATTTAAGAATTATTAAAGTTATTTACTTTGATGAGGCCAAAGAAAGTTACGACAAAACTCCAAATTTTGGATTAAGATTTTCTATTTTAGTATCAACTGTTTTTATATTGTTTTATTTTATCGACCCATCCTCACTTAATACGGTCGTAGAAAGCCTTAGTAAGAATATAAGATAAATGAGTTTGCCTATTTTTAATTTCGATAAAATCGAGAGCACGAATGATTTTGCAAGAAAATTAATCACTGATCATAAAATTTTAAAAGGCATTGTTACTGCAGATGAACAAACAAAGGGCAGAGGCAGATTTGGTAATACCTGGAAATCACCTAAAGGTAATTTGTATTTTAGTATTTTTTTTCCAATTTTAAGATCTAGTTTAAAAAAAGTTCAGTTCCTTGTTCAATTGCAAGTTGGAAAAATTTTAAAAAGTTATGGCGTTAGAAATATTTCACTTAAATGGCCAAATGATATCTATGTGAAAGATAAAAAAATTTGTGGAATTTTACAGGAAAGTATTATTTTTAATAAATTTTTTTTAATTATTGGAATTGGTATTAATATTAAATCATCACCCAAAATTAAAAAATACCCAACTACTTACTTGAATAAAGAAGTTAAGGAAAAGATTGGTATAAGTGATTTAATAGAAAAACTTAAAAAGGCTTTTGATACTAATATTATTGATAAAAAATATTCATTTAAAAAGATTGTAAGTGAGTGGAATAAACATACTTTTAAGAAAAATAAGTTTATAAATTTCAAAATAAATAATAAGATTTATAAGGGCATTTATAGAGGTATTAATAACAATGGTGCTTTGATTTTAGAGCACAATAATCGCAAGGATTATTTTACGCAGGGTAGTTTAGTTTGAATTATTTAATCATCGACATCGGCAATACTAATATTGATTTTGTTAACTTTAATAAATTAACTAAAAAATACTCAAATCCATTTACCATTGATACTGCTGAAGTTTTAAATAATCGTATTGGCCTTATTAATAAGAAAATTAAGAAAAATTATTTTAAAGCAGCTTTATGTTCAAGTGTTGTACCTCTTGCGTTTACTAAATTAAAAAAATTTTTAAAGAAAAAAAATATCTTTTTATCTGAGATTAAAGACAGAAAAATTCATCTTCCTATTAAGATAAAATTAAAAAAACCAAAACAAGTAGGCTCAGATCGAATTGTAAATTCTGTTGCCGCATTTAAAATTTATAAGAAAAATTCAATTATTATTGATTTTGGTACAGCAACTACTTTTGATGTTATAGTGAAAAATAGCTACATTGGTGGAATGATTACTCCTGGAATCAATTTGTCATTAAAAGTTTTAAAACAAGCAACAGCTAAACTTCCGTTGATTAAATTAAAAAAAACTAACAAATACATAGGAAAAGACACAATTAGTGCAATGAATAATGGTATGTACTGGGGCTATATTGGTTTAATTAAAGAACTTGTGCAAAAAATTATAAAAGAAACAAATAAAAAGTATTTAGTTATTTTTACGGGTGGACTTGCAAATATTTTCTTTAACTCATTTCCATTTAAAGACAAAGTGATTGATCAGCAAATCACTTTGAAAGGAATAGCTGAAACTTTAAAATTTAATTTGAGAAATATTTAATGGCAAAAAGTGGACAAGAGTTAGTTTACTGTTCTCTAGGAGGAGCGGGTGAAATTGGGATGAATTTAAATCTGTTTGGTTATGGAAAACCAGGCGATTATAAATGGATTATTGTTGATATCGGAGTTACATTTTCAGATGATAATATTCCAGGAATCGAAGTCATTTTACCTAATCCAGAGTTCATCGTTAATCAGAAAGAAAATTTATTAGGAATTGTTTTAACTCATGCTCATGAAGATCATGTGGGTGCAATAGCTCATTTATGGCCGATGTTGGAATGTCCTATTTATGCAACTCCATTTACTGCGGCAATTGTAAAAGAAAAATTTAAAGAACAGAAAATTAACATCGGCAACCATTTAAAAATTGTTAAATTAGGAGGGAATGTAAAGCTTGGTGAATTTGATATTGATTATGTCACTCTTACTCATTCCATTTTAGAGCCATGCGGACTTGCAATCACTACTCCCGAGGGAATAGTGCTTCATACTGCTGACTGGAAGATTGATGATAATCCTTTAATTGGTGAAAAAACTGACGTTAAAAAATTAACTGAACTTGGGAAAAAGGGTGTTCTCGCAATGGTGTGCGATTCCACTAATATTTTTAACTTAGGTTCATCCGGTTCAGAAAGTTTAGTTAGAACGGGACTTTTGACTGTTTTAGAGAAGATGAAGAATAGAATTGTAATCACTTCTTTTGCATCCAATGTTGCTCGTATGGAAACAGTTTTTAAAGTTTCTGAAAAAATTGGCAGAAAAGTTTGTTTAGTTGGAAGATCTATGGGTCGTATTTACCAACTTGCAAGACAGTGTAATTATTTACAAGATATTGAAACTCCAATTGATGTTAGGGACTCAAAAAAAATACCAAAAAATAAAATCATATATCTTTGCACAGGTTCACAAGGCGAACAAAGAGCCGCTTTATCAAGAATTGCAAATGGAACTCATCCAGATGTTCATCTTGAAAAAAATGATAATGTAATTTTTTCATCTCGTATTATTCCGGGAAATGAAAAAAGATTATTTAAAATTTTTAATGACTTTTCAAAAAGCGAAATTCAAGTGTTATCAGAGGAAAATTCAATGATCCATGTATCTGGTCATCCGGCTCGTGAAGATTTAAAGAAAATGTATGGTTGGGTTAAACCGAAAATTGCAATTCCTGTTCATGGCGAGCAAAGACATATGGCAGAACATATAAATTTTGCAAAAGAAATGGGTGTTAAATATCCAGTTAAAATTAACAATGGAGAAATTGTGAGACTGTCACCAGGCGAACCCCAAGTAGTTGATAAAGTAACATGGGGCAGAATTTATTTAGATGGAAAAGTTTTAATAACTAACGACTCTCAAATTTTAAAAGAAAGAAGAAATATGGCAGCTAATGGCTATATGGAAATTACAATTTTAATTAAGAACGGTCAGATTAAAAATAATCCGATCATTACTTTGAAAGGAATTCCATTATTGGAGGAAGATGCAGCTGAAATTGAGTATGATCTGGAAGATATTGTTATGGATACTTGTAAAACATTTAACTTAAATAATTCAAAACAAGAAAGAAATATAATTGATACTTTAAAAGGTAACTGTAGAAAATTAATAAGTGAAAAATCTGGAAAAAAACCTTTAGTAAATATTAATTTAATTAGATTGTAGTTTTGTGTCTGTAATTGGTGGCATTCTAATCTATGTAAATTTGTGGATGATCGTTTTATTCACAGTTCTACCTTTAGGAGTTAAAAACCAAATTGATTCTCATGATTTTCAAAAAGGCACTGATCCAGGAGCTCCAATTGAATCTAAAATGAAAAAAAAAGTTTTAATAACCACGATTATAACCACTGTTATTTTTTCTTTAATCTTTGCCCTAGACAAATTAGATTTGTTTTATATTAGAAAATTATTATTTTAATGCTGATTTCAAAATTTTTTTTCCCAGTTCTTAGAGAAGTCTCTGCTGACGCTAAGCTAAAGTCGCACCAAGTAATGTTGAAAGCAGGAATGGTTAGACAAAGCGCTGCTGGAATATATTCGTGGTTACCTTTAGGTCTTAAAGTTTTAAAAAAAATTGAACAAGTAGTTAGAGAAGAACAGAATAATATTGGTGCTCAAGAAATGTTAATGCCAACTATTCAATCAGCAGATATTTGGAAAGAAAGTGGCAGATACAATGATTACGGCGAAGAAATGCTTAGAATTAAAGACAGGCAAGGCCGCGAGTTATTATATGGACCAACGAATGAAGAGTTAATTACAGAAATTTTTAGAGACAACGTTAAATCTTATAAATCGTTACCATTAATTCTTTATCATGTTCAGTGGAAGTTCAGAGACGAGATTAGACCAAGATTTGGAGTAATGCGTTGTAGGGAATTTTTAATGAAAGACTCTTATTCTTTTGATCTTACTAAAGAGGATGCAATTAAATCTTATAACAAAATGTTTTATGCATACCTTAGAACGTTTAGTAGATTAGAATTAAAAGCATTACCTCTTCGCGCAAGCTCAGGACCTATCGGTGGAGATGCTTCTCATGAATTTATTATTTTAGCAGACACAGGTGAGAGCCAGGTCTATTTAGACAAATCATTACTTGATATTGATGTTAATAGTTTTGATAGTTCCGATGCTTCTATTCAGAAAATGATTTCTGCATTTTCAAATCCTTATAGTGCAACAGATGAAAAGCATTCTGAGAAAGAATTTAATGAAAAGGTTTCAAAATCTAATCAACTAGCAACAAAGGGTATTGAAGTTGGTCATATTTTTTATTTCGGCAATAAATATTCACAACCAATGAAGGCTAATGTTTTAAATAAAGAAGGAAAAAACACCAATGTGGAAATGGGATCTTACGGTATTGGTGTTTCAAGATTAGTTGCTGCAGTTATTGAAGCCAAATGTATTGACGGTGTAATGAAGTGGCCTTTAGTTATTTCTCCATTTGATATTGCTATTATTCCACTTAATAATAAATCAGATAGCACTCCATTAGATAAGGCTCGTAAAATTTATGATGTTTTAAAAAGTAATTCTATTGATGTTATCTTAGATGATACTTTAGAAAGTCCTTCAAGCAAATTTAAAAATTTTGATCTAATGGGTGTTCCTTATCAGATTATTATTGGTTCTAAATCTAATGACGATAAACTTGAGTTTAAAGAGTTAAATGCAAAAACAGAAATGTTAACGATTGAAGAAATAGTTAAAAAAATAAAAAAATTAAAAGGTTAAATTGATTTCCGCTGCAGAGTTTTTAATAATTAAAAATTATATTCGTTCGAAAAAAAAAGATAGTTTTCTAAAAATTATATCTATTTTTTCTTTCCTTGGAATTTCCATAGGAGTTGCAACTTTAATCATTGTAATGTCAGTGATGAACGGTTTTCGTGCTGAGTTATTTGATAAACTTTTAAAATTTAATCCTCATATCAGTGTTCAATCCGTTGGTAGTGATGATTTAAATATTGCTAAACTAAGTCAGTATTTCTTAGATAAAAAAATTGAAGTCAAAAGTATTAGAAAAGTTATTAAGGCCCAGGGTTTGTTAGTGTCTGAGAGAACTAATTCTGGAATTGGAATTATTGGGATTAACAAAGAAGATTTAGTTAAAGATGAATTTGTTAAAGAATTGTCTGGCTTTGAGAAGGGTTCAGTTATTATTGGTGCCTCTCTTGCTGATAAACTTGGAATAGCAAAGAATAATAAGATCAATGTTTTATCAGCAAATAATGTCTCAACTCCTTTTGGTAAATTACCTCAACAATTTACCTTTAAAGTAGCCTCTACTTTTTCAAGTGGAGTGTCAGAATTAGATTATAATTATGTGTTTATTCCTTATAGCGACGCTTTAGAATTCATAAAAAATAATAAGAATTTAATCTCAGTGGATATTAAAATTAAAGACGTAAATAACGTTGATAATTATAAAAAAGATCTACAGAAAAATTTTCAAAATTACTATTTCACGACTTGGATAGATAATAATCAAACTTTCTTTGATGCATTACTAGTTGAACGCAATGTGATGTTTATTATTTTAACTCTTATTATTATTGTTGCTGCATTCAACATTGTAACTGGAATGACGATTTTGGTTAAAAACAAAACTAAAGAGATTGCAATTTTTAATACACTTGGAATGTCGAAGTTTTCAATCGCGAAGATTTTTTTTATTATGGGATCTTTCATTGGAATTACTGGAACTATTTTTGGTGTAGCTCTTGGCGTGTTATTTGCTCACAATATTGAAGCCATTAGACAATTTGTAAGTTTTGTTTTTCAAGTAAAAGTATTTCCTCCTGAAATTTATTTCTTAAGTAAAATGCCATCTTTAATAGATTATAAATCGGTTCTAATTATTTGCTTTTTCTCGGTACTGATTACTTTTTTCGCAAGTTTATATCCTGCAATTTCAGCTTCAAAACTTAATCCAATTAAGGGATTAAAATATGAGTAAAAATTTTTTAGAGTTAAAAAATATTAGTAAAAAATATGTAGATGCTAGTAAGAATATTTTAGTTTTAAAAGGAATTAATTTATCTTTAGCTAAAAATAATATTGTTTCTTTAGTAGGCCCATCTGGATCTGGAAAATCTACATTATTACATATTTTAGGATTATTAGAGACTGTGGATGAAGGTCAGTATCTTTTTAATAATAAAGATTTAATTAAAACAAAAGAGGATGAGAAAACAATTTATCGAAGAAAAAATATTTCAATTGTTTATCAGTTTAATAATCTTATCTCTGATCTTAAAGCAGTAGATAATGTTGTTTTACCTTTATTGATTAATAATATTAATAAAAATGTAGCTTTTGTTAAAGCAGAACAATTACTTTCAAAGCTTGGATTAAAATCTAGATTAAATCATTATCCTCATGAATTATCAGGGGGCGAACAGCAAAGAGTTGCAATTGCGAGAGCATTAATTAATGAACCTGAACTTATTCTTGCAGACGAGCCTACAGGAAATTTAGATAACAAAACTGCAAACGAAGTATTTGAAATACTTTTAAGTTTAAAATCTATAGAAAGATTAATTGTTTTTGCAACCCATAATAGAGAATTATCTAATAAAGCTGATATTCAGTTAGCTATTCAAGATTCTAATGTTAGAATTTTGAAATAGAAAAATGAGTCTCAAAGATATTACTTTTAATCACTTCAAAATTCACACTCAGTACTCAATTTGCGAAGGGGCTGTGAAGATCGAAGAACTTGCTAAATATGCAAAGCTTACAAAATTTTTATCACTTGGCATATCTGACTCTTATAATTTAAGTGGGGCCTTAGAATTTTCTGAAGACTTAGCAAAAGTTGGCGTTCATCCAATTATTGGAACTCAATTAAATATAAAGACTGATAATATAATTGGCAAAGTATCTCTTATTGCCAAAAATGAGCAGGGTTATAAAAATTTATTAAAACTCTCTTCAAAGTCTTACCTTGATATCAACGCAACGGAAGCTCCACATTGTTCTATTAAAGATTTACTAGATTATAGCAGTGGTCTTTTTATTTTATTAGGTGGCAACCATACTTTAACTTCTCAGCTTATTCTTAATAATCAGGATAAAATATTCTTAAATAACGTTAATAAAATTAAATCCGCTTTTAAAGATAATCTATTCTTTGAAATTCAAAGACATAATGAAGTTAACGAAGATAGAATAGAAAATTTTCTGGTTAGCAATGCTAGATCTTTAAAAATACCAATTATTGCTTCACAAGAAGTTTTTTATATCCATCAAGATATGTATGAGGCACATGATGCATATATTTGTATTGGCCAAAAAGCTTATGTTGAGGATAAAAATAGAATTAGTTACTCAGATCAGCATTATTTAAAGACTAATGAAGAAATGTTTCAATTATTTGCTGATTTACCTGACGCTTTAGAAAATAATAATAACTTAAGATACCAGTGTTTATATAGGCCATTACCAAGTAAGCCTTTACTTCCAAATTTTATTTCTGGTGCTGAAAATAATATAGAGAAAGTTTTACAAGACCTTGCCCTAAAAGGTTTAGAGAGAAGATTAAATGAGGTAGTTTTAAAAAATATAACGGATCCTAAACAAATTGAAGATACAAAAAAAATTTATTTAGAGAGATTAAATTATGAAGTGAAAATGATTAATCAGATGAAATTTTCTGGTTATTTCTTAATTGTCTCTGATTATATTTTGTGGGCAAAAAATAATAATATTCCGGTAGGTCCGGGAAGGGGTTCCGGCGCCGGATCATTAGTTGCTTGGGCATTATCTATTACTGAATTAGATCCAATAAAATTTGGATTAATCTTTGAACGTTTTTTAAATCCAGATCGAATTTCAATTCCAGATTTTGATATTGATTTTTGCCAGGAAGATCGTGACAAAGTTATCAATTATGTAAAAAATAAATACAAAGGTGGAGTTGCACAAATTATAACATTTGGAAAACTACAAGCTAGAATGGCAATACGTGATATCGGACGTGTTATAGGCCTTCCTTATAGCGTTGTAGATTCACTTTCTAAAATGATCCCTTTTGATCCTTCAAGACCTTTGTCATTGCAAGAGTCAGTTGCACTCGAGCCTAGAATTCAAGAAGCACAAAAAAACGATCCCAAGATTGATAAATTAATTAAGTTAGCAATTAAACTAGAGGGGCTTTATAGAAATATTGCAACTCATGCTGCGGGAATAGTTATTGCTGACAGACAAATTGAAGAAGTGGTTCCTTTATATAAAGACTTTGATTCAGAAAACGATATTCCGGTAACTCAGTTTGATATGAAGTGGTCGGAGAATGCAGGATTAGTTAAGTTTGACTTTTTAGGACTTAAAACACTTACAGTTATTAAAAAGACAATCAATTCACTTAAAGAAAATAATATCAACGTAAATTTAAAAGATCTTCCTCTTGATGATCCAAAAACTTTTGAACTTTTGTGTTCGGGTGAGACTATGGGTGTGTTCCAGTTAGAGAGTTCTGGAATGAGAGAGGTTTTAAAGCAAATGAAGCCTAATAAATTTGAGGATATTATTGCACTTGTTGCTCTTTTTAGACCGGGCCCAATGCAGAATATTTCAAAGTACAATAATTGTAAGCACGGAATAGAAAAACCCGATTACCTTCATCCTAAAATAGAACATATTTTAAAAGAGACTTACGGAGTTATTATTTATCAAGAACAAGTGATGCAGATTGCTCAATCTCTTTCAGGATTTTCTGCTGGCAAAGCCGATATCTTAAGAAAAGCTATGGGTAAAAAAAAATCTGCCGAAATGGAAAGACAGAAAAAAGATTTCATAGAAGGGGCTGTTAAAAACGGAATTACAAAAGATCAAGCGGTTTACATATTTCAGTTAGTAGAAAAATTTGCTCAATATGGGTTTAACAAAAGTCACGCCGCAGCTTATGCATTAATTGCTTATCATACTGCATATTTAAAAACTCATTACCCTCTTTATTTTGTATCCGCTTCTATGAATTTGGATTTGGCAAATACAGATAAATTGAATGAATTTTATGAAGAGCTAAAAAGATTAAAAATTGATGTTGTTTTGCCATCAATTAATGAATCTTTTGCCGATTTTGTTGTAAAGCAAAATAAAGTTTATTATGCGTTGTCAGCTATTAAAGCTGTTGGCTATGAATCAGTTAATCAAATTATTTTAGATAGAAATAAAAACGGTAAATTTAAATCGCTAGAAGATTTTATTTTAAGAATTGATTCAAAATTAATTAATAAATTACAAATGGAAGGTTTAATAAAATCAGGTGCTTTTGATTGTTTAGAAAAAAATCGTAAATTTTTATTTGATGCTGTTCCTGAAATTATTAAAATTTCAAAAAATTATAAAGAATCAAATCTTTTGCAAGATAACTTATTTGGAAATGATAATAGCAGTCGTCTTCCGTCCTTAGAAAATCTTGTGAATAAAAATGACACTTGGAATCCTAATGAAAAAATGAAAAATGAATTTGAATCTATTGGTTTTTTTATAAGTGAACATCCTCTTTTAAATTATGAAAAAGTATTAAAGGCTTACAATGTGATGAGATTTGCAGATATTTCTGAATATGACTTAAACAAAGAATTTGTTTTATCAGGCACCTTGATGGCAATACAGGAAAAAAAAACTGCCAAAGGACAACCCTTTGGAATTATAAAGCTAAGCGACCTAAGTCGAATGTACGAACTATTTATTTTCTCTGAAATATTATTAGCTAATAGAGATAAATTAGTTCCTGGAAATTCTTTTTTAGCAAATATTATTAAAGAAAAGATGACGAATGGCACTACAAGATTATCAGTTAGAAAATTAACTGAAATTAATTCAATTAAAGAAGCAAAAATTAACAAAGCTGAAATTATTATTAAAGATCTTAGTAGTATTAATGAGTTGAAAAAAATCTTAAAAGATAATGGAGATACCAAAGTTTCAATTAGAATGAATTCTAAAGATAAGAACTATGTTTTTAATCTAAAAAATAACAAACTAATTGATGCTTCTATAGTTAGCGTTCTAAATAGCTCTGGTTTTGAGTGTAAAATTCACTAGTATTAACTTGTGTTTTCCCTAAATTTTAATATAAAACCCTAAAAATTCGCACACAGTTGTGGGTAGTAATACCCCCCGGTCCAATAAAGGCAGAAACTGTGGTGGAAATAACCGGAGAAAAAAAATGAATATACCTTCTGCGTCTGTAAAAGAGCTTTTAGAAGCTGGTGTGCATTTAGGTCATAAGACTTTTAGATGGAATCCAAAAATGAAGAAATTTATTTTTGGAGAAAAAAACTCAATCCACATTATTGATTTACTTCAAACTGTAAAATTATTGAATAATGCAATGTTAGAAATGCACAAATGTGTAGCTTCTGGCGGTAAAATTTTGTTCGTTTCGACAAAGAAACAAGCAAGCGAACTAATTGCTGAAGTTGCCAAAGAAACAGGACAATTTTTTGTTAATCATAGATGGCCAGGTGGAATGTTAACTAACTGGAAGACTATCAGTAACTCTATTCGAAGATTAAAAAAACTTACAGAGGAACTTAATAAAGAGAATAAAGGATTTACAAAAAAAGAACTTATTAAGATGAGTCTTGAGCGTGATAAATTAAATAGATCTCTAGGTGGAATTGCTGACATGAAGGGCGTTCCTAATATGGTATTTGTTATCGACACAAACATCGAATCTTTAGCTATTGCAGAAGCAAAGAAACTTAAAATTCCTATAGTTGCTGTCGTAGATAGCAACTCAAATCCTGATGATATTGATTTTCCAATTCCTGGAAATGATGATGCCAGAAGATCTATAAATCTTTATTGTGATTTAGCTAAAAAAACTATTTTAGATGCTAAACAAAATATTAAAATAGTAGAGCCTATTGAGGAAGAAAAACCTAAAAAGACTACTAAAGAAGTAAAAATTAAGGAATTTAAAATTAAACCAAAAAAAGATTCTGAAAAAACAGAAGAAACTTTAAAAAATTAAAAAGTTTATTCAATGTCAGACAATCTAGCAAAAGTTAAAGAGCTTAGAGAATTAACAGGAGCAGGAATTCAAGACTGCAAAACTGCTCTATCAGAAAATAATTTTGATATTGAAAAATCAATAGAATACCTCAGAAAAAAAGGAATAACTAAAGCTGCAAAGAAATCTTCAAGAGATGCAGCCGAAGGTTTAACTGTTATTGCATCTAACGATACTAAGGCTTGTATATTAGAAATTAATTCAGAAACAGACTTTGTGGCAAAAAATAATGAATTTATCAAATTTTGTTCAGAAGTTTCGAGAGTTGCACTTGCTAATAATTTTAATTTAGAAACATTAATTAATGCTAAAATCAATAATTCTTTAATTAAAGATGAGTTAGTTAATTTGATAGCAAAAATTGGAGAAAATATTAAAATTAGAAGAATTTCTTATTTAGAAAACTCAAAAGGGGTACTTGGAAAATATATTCATAATCAACAAAATGAAAATATGGGCAAGATTGGAGTTTTAATTTCAATTGATTGTGACAGTAAAAATAAATTAATATTAGATTTTGCAAGAAAAGTTTGCATGCACATAGCTGCAATGTCACCCATGTCATTATCTGAAAAAGATTTGAGTGTAGATTTTATAAATAAAGAAAAAGAAATCTTGAAAGAAGAGCTTAAAAATCAAGGCAAAAAAGAGGATATGATTGATAAAATTTTGATTGGTAAATTAAAGAAAGTTATATCTGATAACACTTTATTGGGTCAAAAATGGATACACAATCAAGACATAACTGTTGAGCAGGCAATTGTTGAATTTGCAAAAGAAATCAATCAAAATTTATTCATTAAATCTTTTATAAAATATAAAGTAGGCGAGGGTATTGAAATTAAAAAAAGTGATTTTAATGAAGAAGTAAAGTCATTAGCAGGAGCCTAAGATGATTATTAAGAAGATAGAAGAGAGAATGAATTTATCTATAGTCTCTTATGCCAAAGAATTGTCAACCATTAGAACGGGTAGAGCAAATCCAAAAATGTTAGACAGTATAAAAGTTGATTCTTACGGTCAAAAAATGCCAATAAGCCAAGTTGCAACTATTTCTGTTCCAGAACCTCAAATGATTAATGTTCAGGTGTGGGATAAGGGAAATGTAACTGCTGTAGATAATGCAATCAGAACTTCGGATTTGAATTTAAATCCATTAATAGATGGGCAGTTATTAAGAATTGCTATTCCAAAACTTACAGAGGAAAGAAGAAAAGAATTAATTAAAATTTTAAAAGCAATTGCCGAAAAAGCTAAAGTTTCTATCAGAAATATCAGAAGAGACTCACTAGAAGAATTAAAAAAAGATCAGAAAGATAATTCTTTAAGTGAAGATGATTTAAAAAAAAACTCTGCTGAAGTACAAAAATTAACAGATTTAAAAATTGCTGATATCGAAAAAAAATTAAACGAAAAAGAAGTTGAAATTTTAAAAGTATGACCACCGTTTCCCATATTGCCATTATCATGGATGGTAACGGTCGCTGGGGATTAAAAAAATACAACGACAGAAATAAAGGGCATTACCATGGAGCAGAAAATGTTAATGAAGTTATTAAAAATTCTATTAAGTTAAATATAAAATATTTAACACTCTACACATTTTCCACTGAGAACTGGAATAGACCTAAAAAAGAAATAGATTATCTTTTTTTTTTATTTCAATTTTTCTATAAAAAAAAATTTAATAAATTAATTAAAGAAAATATTAAAATTAAATTTATTGGTGATTTAAATTCAATTCCTAAAAAATTAAAAAAAATTATAAAAACTGTTGAAAATAAAACCAAAAAAAATAATAAAATAACTGTCAGTTTTGCTTTTAATTATGGATCAAGATCAGAATTAGTTGATGCAGTTAAAAAATCCATCAAAAGTTTAAAAAATATAAATCTGCTAACAGAAGAAATTATTTCTAATAACTTATATACAGCAAATATACCTGATCCAGATATTTTAATTAGAACAGGGGGGTATCACAGGTTAAGCAATTTTTTATTATGGCAATTATCATATTCTGAAATATTTTTTATTAAGAAGAATTGGCCTGATTTCAATTATTTAGATCTTAAAAAAATTGTAAATCAATTTAGTAAAATAAAAAGAAATTTTGGGAGTATTGATGAGTAATTTCCATAAAAGATTTTTAGTATCTTTAGCGGCTTTTCCACTAATTTATTTGTTATTATTTTTTCCTATAGTTTTTAATGCTTTAATCATTGTAGTATTTTTAGCCTGTGTTTATGAGTGGAATAAAGTTTTTAAAAAAAAGGATATAATTTATTTCATTGGTTTAGCAATTTTTTTAATATTTCTTACACTCTCGATTAAGATTTATAATCTAAAAAGCTATAATTTAAATTTTCTATGGTTAATTCTTATTGCTTGGTTCACTGACATAGGAGGTTATGTTTTTGGAAAAATTATTGGGGGTCCTAAATTAACTAAAATTAGTCCAAATAAGACATGGTCTGGTGCATTAGGATCTTTTGTATTAAGTCAATTTTCTTTTTTAATATTCTTATCAGAGACTAATTTTAAATTTGGAACTTATGTTTTTGTTATTCAGCTATTTTTATCCTTTGTTGGTCAAGCAGGGGATCTATTAATGTCTTTTATTAAAAGAAGAAATGGCATTAAAGATAGTTCGAAATTAATACCGGGTCATGGTGGATTTTTAGATCGAGTGGATGGATTAATCTGGATTATAATTTTTGGTAGTATTTTATTTATATGAAAAAAAAAATTTGCATTTTAGGATCAACAGGTAATATTGGGCAATTAACTTTAAGAATAGTAGAAGAAAATAAAAAAGATTTTAGAGTTTTGTTAATTAGCGCAAATAAAAACCATAGACTTTTATTATCTCAAGCTAAAAAATTTAATCCAAAATATATATTTTCAACCAATGATCATTTGATAGAGAAAATAAATAACTTTTGTAAAAAAAAAAGAATAACAATTATTAAAGACATCAAGTTAATAAATAAAAAAGATAGATTTGATATTTCTGTATGCGCAATATCAGGAATGGCTGGATTAGTTCCTACAATTGATATCGTTAAACATTCTAAAGAAATTGCTATAGCAAATAAAGAGAGCATTATTTGTGGTTGGAAATTTATTAAAAGGGAATTGCTAAAGTATAATTGCAAATTTATCCCTTTAGACTCAGAGCACTTTTCAATTTATAATTTAATTCAAAATAAAGATAAAAAAACTATTTCAGAAATTTGTCTAACGGCGTCCGGAGGTCCTTTTTTTGGAAAAAAAGTAAATTTAAAAAATATTACCCCTTCTCAGGCAATCAAACATCCTAAATGGAAAATGGGAAAAAAAATATCTGTAGATTCAGCAAACCTAATGAACAAAGTTTTAGAAGTTTTCGAGGCATCATTGTTATTTAATCTTCCTTTGTCAAAATTTTCAATAATGATTCATCCTCAGTCATTAATTCATTCTGTTGTTAAGTATAATAATGGATTATCGACTATGATGTATCATTATAATGATATGAAAATACCAATTATGAATTGCTTATATAAAAACTTTGATTTTAATGATTATTTAATTAATAAATTTTCTTTTAGTAAAAATCGTAATCTTGAATTATTTTTTTATAAAGTTGATCCTAAAAAAAATCATGCAATTAAAGTTTTGAATTTGGCTAAAAAATTAAATGTAAATGGGTATATAACGATCAACGCTTTAAATGAGCTTTTAGTAGAAAAATTTTTAGAAAAAAAGATATCCTTTTCTGATATTATCTATAAATTACACCATATTTTACAATCTAAAATTGTTAAAAACTACTTAAAGAATAATAAAATTAAACATATAAATGATGTCTTTAAAAATTACGAATTTTGTAGGAGCATATTAAATTGATAAGAATATTAACTACTATTTTTCTTTTACTTTTTTTCACTAACAATTCTTTTTCTGAGATTAAAAAAGTTGTTATTATTGGAAACACAAGAGTTAATTCCAATACTATAGAATCGTTAGTTGATAAGAAAGTTTTAAATATTGACTCAATATATATTAATAATCTTACAAAAAAAATATATGACACAGATTTTTTCTCTGACGTTAAAATTTCATATAATCAAGATATTATAACTATTACAGTCTCTGAAAATGCTGTTGTTAATTTTTTTTATATTAACGGCATAAAAGATGATGACTTAGATAAGGTGAATAAAATGATTTCTTTAAAAGAGAATTCAATTTTTTCTAGTTCTAAATTAAAAAAAGACATAGAAACAATTAAAGATTATTTTAAATCAGGTGGTTATTATAGAATTTCTATTGATCCCGAAGTTATTAAAATTGCAAATAATCAAGTCAATCTAATATTAAATATTGATAAAAAAGATGTTTCTAAAATAAAAAATATTTATTTTATTGGTAATAAGTATTTTAAAAGTTCTGAACTTATAGATGTTATATCTTCAGCTGAAGATGGTTGGTGGAAGTTTTTTTCTGCTACGGGTTTAAATGAACAGCAGGTTGAATATGACAAACAATTGTTAAGAGATTTTTATAAATCTAAAGGTTTTTATGATGTTCAAATTGAGACTGCTTTTGCTAGCGTAGACAATAGTAAAAACTTTAATTTAACTTACTCAATTAATTCTGGAAAGAAATATAAATTTGGACAAGCTGAAATTAAAGTTAATGCTCCAATGTACAAAGAGAATGATATTTTAGAAATTAAGAATATTTCTAATAAACTTACAAGCAATGAGAATTATTCAATTTTAATACTTGAGCAACTTAATAAAAAAATTAATGATTATCTTCAGTCTAATAGATACAATAATTATGAAGTAAATATTCAAGAAAGTAAAAAACCTAATGAAATTGTCGATATTTTAGTAAATCTAAATCAGGAACAAAAAGTATTGATTAATAAAATTAATATTTCCGGAAATACAATTACGCATGAAAAAGTAATTAGAGATAATTTATATTTAAGCGAAGGTGATAATTTAAATACTTCTAAAATAAAAAAATCTATAGATAATATTAAATCTAAACAATATTTCAGTAAAGTAGATTATAAATTAGAAGATTCTATCGATAAAAAAAATACGAAAGATTTTAATCTATTCGTTAAAGAACAGGCCACAGGAAATATATCAGCAGGTGTTGGTTACGGTACTAATGGAGGATCGTTCCAAGCCGCTATTGACGAAAGAAATTTTTTAGGCCAAGGAATTAACCTAAATTTTACCGGAACTATTGCAACAACAGGTGTTCTTGGAGAATTTACTTATGTAAATCCAAATTTCAGAGATTCTGATAGAGAATTATCAGCTAGCTTGATTGCTAAAACTGATACTTTTAAAAACTCAGGATTTGACAACAAGACCTACGGAACCAAAGTTGGAACTAAGTATGAAATTTATGAAGACCTTTATTTTAGACCAAACGCCAACATTCAGTCAGATAAATCAACTGTTAACAATAGTGCCACAGTATCAGCCTTACTTGCTAGTAGAGCTGGCAGCTACCTAACAACAGGAGTGGGTTACAACTTTTCAATAGACCGTAGAGATTCAAAATTTAATCCAACAAATGGCTGGTCATCTTATTTTGATCAAAATATTGCAACTCTAATTAGTGATGTACCAACAATTACAACTTCCATTGGCTCCACTATTTATAAAGAATTATTTAACACCCAATATATTGGTTCAGCAAGGATTAGAATTGCAAATAGCTCGTCATTAGATAACGCTAAAGATATTAAATTATCTGATAGACTTTTCGCTTCTGTAAATGATTTAAGAGGATTTGAATTAAGAGGAGTTGGACCAATAGATGGTTCAGATCACGTTGGTGGCAATAATTTAGCTACAGTGAGTTTAAAATCAACTTTTCCTAATCCAATACCAGAATCTTTAAGAGCAAATACTTATTTATTTTTAGACGCAGGAAATGTTTGGGGAGTCGATTACTCAGATGCTATTTCTGGCAGTTCTAAAATTAGATCTTCAACAGGTCTTGCACTTGATATTATGAGTCCACTAGGTCCGCTAAGTTTTACTTATGCTATACCGCTTTCTAAAGCGTCTACTGACATATCACAAAGATTCTTATTTAATATTGGATCAAGTTTTTAGTAATTAAAATTTAAAAAATGGATAATAATTTATTTTTTTCGAAGGCAAAAAAATTCTTATTATTAAAAGAAATTTTTTTATTATGCAAATCAGAAATAACTGAACATCCTAAAAAAAAAATTTTTGGGATAAATAGTTTAAAAAACTCAAAACTCAACGATATTTCTTTTTTTGATAATTTAAATTACTTAAAAGATGCCCAATCTACAAAAGCATCAGCATGTATAGTAAATGAAAAATGTCAAAAATATTTAAATAAAAATACAATTCCAATTATTTCAAAAAATCCTCTAGTTGATTTTTACAAAATTGTTTCTTTATTTTATCCAGAGGCAAATAATGATAATGAGCAAATCAACTTTATAGACTTTAATAAAATAAAAAAATTTTTTAATAAAAGCATTTTTATAGGTAATAATTGTTTAATAGACAAAACAGTTAAGATTGGAGATAATTCTAAAGTTGGAAATAATGTTTTAATTAAAAGGGGAGTCAGTATTGGAAAAAATTGCTTAATAGGATCAAATGTTGTTATAGAGAATTCTTTAGTTGGTGATAATGTAATAATTAAATCCGGAACACTAATTGGGCAAACTGGTTTTGGTTTTAAATTTGAAAATAAAAAAAGAGTTAAATTTCCTCATATAGGTAGAGTAATTATTGAAAATGATGTTCAAATTGGAACGCTTTGCACTTTAGATAGAGGCTCATTAAGTGATACCGTTATTGGAGAATTTAGCTCATTAGATAATCAAGTTCACATTGCTCATAATGTTAAAATTGGAAATTATTGCATGATTGCAGGACAAGTGGGAATTGCCGGTAGTACAACTATTGGAAATTATGTTCAAATTGGAGGTCAGTCAGGAGTTTCTGGTCATTTAAATATAGGCAATAATGTAAAAATTGGTGGGAAAAGTGGAGTGATATCTGATATTGAAGATAATAGTACTGTAATGGGTTATCCAGCTAAAAATATTAAAGAATTTGTAAAGACAAGATAGTTATGGTTTTAAAAAAAGAAATAACTAAAGAAGAGATAAAAAGTTTAATACCTCATAGAGAGCCTTTTTTATTAATTGATAAATTAACCGATATAGTTCCAATGATTTCAGCAACTGGGATTATGAACATAAAAAAAACAGATTTCTTTTTCAATGGACATTTTCCAGGACAGCCTGTTATGCCAGGGGTATTAATAGTTGAAGCTTTTGGACAAAGCGCAGCTGCTTTAACCGCTTATAGTTTAGATCCGTCAATTATAAAAAATAAATTAGTTTTTTTAATGACTGTCAATGAAGCTAGATTTAGAAGTCCGGTAATTCCTGATTGCAAATTAGAATTAAAAGTTGAAGCAATAAGATCAAAAGGCAAAGTATGGAAGTACAAAGGTATTGCAATGGTTGGTGATAAGATTATGGCAGACTCAGAATGGATGGCAACCATAGTTGACAGAAAAGATTAATGATTAGCGATAAAGCGATAATTGAAAAAAATGCATTTATAGACCCCTCTGCTACTATTGGGCCATTTAGTATTATCGGGAAAGAAGTAAAAATCGGTAAGAATGTGAAAATATCATCACATGTAGTGATTACAGGTGATACTTCAATTTCAGAAGGGTGCGAAATATATCCATTTTCTTCAATAGGTAACTATCCTCAGGATTTAAAATTTCAAGGTGAAAAAACAAAGTTAATTATTGGAAAAAATAATAAAATTAGAGAATATGTAACTATTAATCCAGGCACCAATCATGGGGGTGGCATTACAAAAGTAGGAGACAACTGTTTGTTTATGATTTCATCTCATATTGCTCATGATTGTAAGATTGGAAATAATGTGATTCTTGCAAACAATGTAGCTATAGCTGGTCATGTGGAAATCGAAGATAATGTTATAATTGGTGGTAATTCTGCAGTTCAGCAATTTACAAGAATTGGAAGAATGGCAATGATTGGCGGAATGACAGGCGTTGAGAAAGACGTTATTCCATACGGTCTTGCAAAAGGAAATAGATCTTATTTAGAAGGAATTAATCTTATAGGATTAAAAAGAGCTGGGTATTCTTCAGAAGAAATTAATGCTTTAAATCAATCAGTTAAATTGATTTTTTCAAATAATCTTTTGAAAGATGGAATTGAAGAAGCAAAAAAATTTTCTAAATTTAAAATCGTAAATGATGTTATTAGTTTCTTGGAAAAAAGTGAAAAAAGACCAATTTGTAGGCCATTAAGATAAATGCTCGGATTAATTGTTGGAGAATCTAGTTTACCAAAATTTTTAATAGCTAAATTAATAAAAAATAAAAAAGAATTTATCATATTAGATTTAACCAAAAATAATATTTATAAAAAATATAATTATTCATATAGTTTAAAAATAACTCAATTAGGAAAAGCTATTTCAATTCTAAAAAAAAAAAATTGCAAAAGAGTTATTTTAATTGGAAAAGTAATAAGACCTGAGATTTCATTATTAAAATTTGACAGAAAAACATTATTGTATTTACCAAGACTTTATACTGCTTTTAAAAAGGGGGACGGTAGTATTTTAAAGGAAATTATTAAAATTTTTAAAGAAAATAAAATTAAAGTTATTAATAGTATGTCTTTTACCCCAGAGTTAGTTTTTGAAGATAAAAATATTAATAATACAATAGTTAGTGATAATGATAAAAAAAGTATTTTTAAAGGGATTAATATCATTAAATCTTTAAGTAAATTTGATATTGGACAGTCAGTTATAGTTAACAATGGTTATGTTTTGGCAATAGAAGGACCTGAAGGAACAAATGAAACAATCAAGAGATCTTATTTGCTTGCAAAAAAATATAATTTAAAAAACAAGTCTATCTTAATTAAATTTCCAAAAAAAGACCAAGACTTAAGAGTCGATTTACCAACCATAGGATTAGAAACTATTAAAACTTGCATTAAAGCAAATATTAAAGGCATAGCCATTAAGAAATCTCAAAATATTATGATGGATAAAAATAAAATAATAAATTTAATAAAAAAAAATAATTTCTTTATTACTGCTTTATAAATTGTCTAAAAAAATATTTATAATTACAGGGGAGTCATCTGGAGATAAAATTGCATCATTAGTTATTAAGAAAATAAAAGAAAAAAATTCTAATGTCATTTTTTCGGCTGTAGGAGGAGAGTATATTAAGTCAGAAAACGTTTCATGCATTTTTGATATTAAAGATATTGCCTTTATGGGATTCGTTGATGTAGTTAGAAACATATTTTCGATTCAAAGGAAAATTAATTTAACAGTTAAAAAAATTATTGAATTTAATCCTGATATAATTTTTTCTATCGATTCTCCCGATTTTTCTTTTCGTATTTTAAAAAAAATTAAAAAATTAAATAGTAAAATTAAAACTTTGCACTTAGTTGCGCCCCAGGTGTGGGCTTGGAGAGAAAATAGAAAAATAATTATAAATAAATTTGTAGATCATTTGTTGTTATTATTTCCTTTTGAATCTAAGTATTTTGATGGATTTGTTAGAAATTCGTTTGTGGGCCACCCTTTTTTTGACACTTCTTTATTTGATCTCAATAAATCAGAAGAGAACAATATGAAATATCTCACATTATGCCCCGGTAGCAGAAACTCTGAGATAAAGACTTTCATGCCAATTTTTTTAGAACTTATAAATAAAATTAATATTGATAATAATTTTATTTTTCATTTTCCTTCAGTTAGTAGTAAAAAAAAATTAATTAATGATTTTTTTTTGGAATCTGGAATTAATAATTATGTTATTACTACCACTGAAGAAGAAAAAAATTTTTATATAAGAAACTCCATTTTAGCTATATCAAAGTCAGGAACTATCACTTTAGATATTTGTAAAAATAAATGTCCATTAATTGTTATTTACAAAACTTCTTTTATTAATTTTTTATTAATTAAACCTTTTATTAATACTAAATTTGGTAATATTTTAAATATTATAGCTAATAAAGAAATAATTCCTGAATTAATTCAAAATAATTGTAATATTGATAGTATTTATAAAAAAGCGCATGAATTTATTAATGACGAAGCTTTAAGAAAAAAACAAGTAAGGAATTATACAGAAGCTTTAAAATTAATTATTGTTAAAGATAGTTTGGATAAGATTTCAAATTATGTATTGGAATAGAAAATTATCTTTTGGAAATTTCAACAAAATCTCTTTTTTCTTTTCCTGTAAATAATTGTCTAGGTCTATTAAGTTTGTTAGTAGTATCAGAATACATTTCTTTCCAATGGGCAATCCATCCTGCAGTTCTCGCTACTGCGAATAAAACAACGAACATTTCTGTTGGAAAACCAATAGCGCTTAATGTAATACCAGAATAAAAATCTATATTTGGATATAATTTTTTTTTAATAAAATAATCATCATTTAAAGCTATTTTTTCAAGTTCTAAAGCAACTTTTAGCAATTCATCATCTTTTTTTCCAACAGCATCCAGCACTTCATAGCAGGCTTTCTGCATAACTTTAGCTCTTGGGTCGTAATTCTTGTAAACTCTATGGCCAAATCCCATTAATCTAAAAGTGTCATTTGGATCCTTTGCTCGTTTAATGTACTCAGGTATATTTTTTACAGTACCAATTTTTTTTAACATATTAAGAGCAGCCTCATTTGCTCCGCCATGAAGAGGTCCCCATAAAGAAGAAAAACCAGTCGCAATTGATGCAAAAGGATTAACACCAGAAGACGCTGCCAGCCTAACAGTTGATGTTGATGCATTTTGTTCATGATCAGCATGCAGAATAAATATTTTTTCTAAAGCATCAGAAATTATTTTGCTTATTTTATATTTTTGAGCAGGTACAGAAAAACACATGTTTAAGAAATTTTCACAATAATTTAGTTCGTTGTTGGGATAGACAAAAGGTTGTCCAATTGAATATTTGTATGCCATAGCAGCTAAAGTTGGAACTTTTGCTATCATTCTTCTCGAAGAAATTTCTCTTTCAACAGGATCATTAACATTTGAAGAGTCTGAATAAAAAGCAGACAGAGCGCCAACAACTCCAAGCATCATCGCCATTGGATGACTACCTCTTCTAAAACCATTGTAGAAAGATCTTATTTGCTCATGAACCATGGTATGGTTTTTTATAGCATTAGAAAATTCATTGTATTGATCTTTATTTGGCAACTCTCCTCTGTCCAAAAGATAAACAACTTCTAAAAAAGAACTTTTCTCAGAAAGTTTTTCAATTTCATAACCCCTGTACAAAAGAGTTCCTTTATCACCATCAATAAAACAAATTTCAGACTGACAACTTGCTGTAGAAGTAAATCCAGGATCAAAAGTAAAAAGACCGGTGTTTTTATAAAGATCCCTAACATCTATTACTGAAGGACCAATTGTACCTTTTTTAATTGGTAATTCGTATTTTTTTCCATCAATTTCAAGAAAGCATTTGTCGGACATGACAAATTAGTTATCAGTTTTTAATATTTTTGTCTATTTTTTCAAAGAATATCTCTAATCGTTTTAACAGCTCCTCTAAACCTAATGAATTTGCTATATCATAGACAGCTGGACCGTATTCAGATCCTGTTAGTATAATTCGTAGTGGCTGTCCTAAATCTTTAAAGTTAATTTTTTCAGTCTCAATTATTTGATCAAAAATTTTTTTTAAGAATTCTTTTTCAATATTACCTACTTTTTTTATTTGTGAATAAATTGATTTAATTATGTTTAATTTTGATTTATCAATCTTTTCTATTTCATTATTTGTTAATTCATAAGAAAATATATATTTAGAATTATTAAATATATCTTCTAAGCATTTTGATTTATTTTTTAAAAAAGACATGCTTTTTTCTATAGTAGCATAAAATTTTTCTGGGATTTTTTTTTTATAAGAAGCTGAATATTGAATTAATCTCTCAAATAAAATTTTATCATTTATATTTTTAATGTAGAATTCATTCATTGATTTAATTCTATCAAAATCTAATTTTGATGGTGATTTTCCAATGTTCTTTAAATTAAATAATTTTATACTTTCCTCTTCTGAAAAAATTTCTTTATTTTCATATGACCATCCAAGTCTTAATAAATAATTTTTGAGAGCCTCTGGAAATATTCCAATCTTTTTATAATCTTCGACTGTAGAAGCGTCGTCTCTTTTAGATAGTTTTTTTCCTTCTTTTGAATGTATTAAAGGTATGTGTGCATATTCTGGAATTTTCCATCCCATGCTTTCAAAAATTTGAATTTGTTTGAAAGCATTTATTTTATGATCATCACCTCTTATTACATGAGTGATTTTCATCTGAAAGTCATCAACTGCAGCTGACAAATTATAAGTAGGTTTATTATCTTTTCTTAAAATAATAAAATCTTCTATTGTACTATTTCCGATTTCTACATCACCCTGCACCAAATCTTTAAGTGTAGTTTTGCCTTCTAATTTTGATTTAAACCTAATAACAAATATTTTATTACTATTTTCTTCTTTAAGATCCCTACATTTTCTATTGTAAGTGTAAGGAATTTTTTTTTTAAGAAATAATTCTTTTTCTTTCTCTAATTCATCTTCAGAGCAGTAGCATTTATAAGCATTTCCATTTGCTAAAAGATTTTTTGCAATTTCAATATGAGATTCAATATTCTTTGATTGAATATAAGGCTCTCCGTCCCAATCTATTTTCAGCCATTTTAATGTTGATATAATTTGATCCAGGTATTCATCTTTTGATCTAACAACATCAGTATCTTCAATTCTTAGTAAAAATTTGCCTTTCTGATTTTTTGAGAATAACCAATTAAACAAAGCTGTTCTTGCACCGCCTATGTGCAAGTTCCCAGTAGGAGATGGAGCAAAACGAGTAATAACAATTGAATTTGTATTCATTATCTACAAGAATACAGAACTAATATTATTTAATTAAATTAGTAAATTAAAATTTTCTATATAAGGAAGCTAAAACTCCCTGTATTTTTACTCTTTCAGGATTGTAAATCTTAGTTTCATAAGCTGGATTAGCACTTTCTAATGCAATTGAATGACCTTTTTTTCTCATTCTTTTTAATGTTGCTTCGTGGTCATCAATTAATGCTACAACTATTTTTCCATTTTCAGCTGCATTTGTTTTTTTTATTATAACATAATCTCCAGTATTAATTCCGGCCTCTATCATTGAGTCACCCTCGACTTTTAATGCAAAATAATCATTTGAGCCTAAAAAACTCTTAGATAATGGTAAACTTTCGGTTTCAGTTTCGAGGGCCTCGATAGGAAGGCCAGCTGCTATTTTTCCTATTACTGGTATAAACTTTTCTTCATTATCAATTTTGTTAAGATCCAAACCTCCTTTAATAACTGTGGGTGAAAAATTGTTATATAGATCTTTAACACCTGCATTTTCTGGTAACTTAATAACCTCAAGAGCCCTTGCTTTATGAGGTAGTCTTTTAATAAAACCTCTCTCTTCAAGAGCAGATATAAGCCTATGAATTCCTGATTTTGATTTGAGATTAAGCGACATACGCATCTCGTCATATGAAGGCGAGACGCCAGTTATTTTTAATTTTTCATTTATAAAAATTAATAAATTTTTTTGTTTTTTAGTTAGCATAGAACAAAACCTAAACAGATATCGTTCTATTTAAGTTCTTATTAATATACAACTTAGATAAGATATTGAAATATAATACTATTTTTTATAAAAAGACTTAATTTTATCAGCAATACTATTAGATTTTATTAATGATTCGCCGATTAAAAAAGTTCTAATATTTGTTTTTTTACATATATATGAAATTTCTTTTTTAGAACTAAAACCACTCTCGGAAATAACAACACGTTTTTTCAAGTTAAATTTTTTATAAAGTCTAACAGTGTTATTGATGTCGGTACTAAAATTTTTTAAATTTCTGTTATTGATACCGATCATGCTATTTTTAAAAGTTAAAGCAAAAGCTAACTCTTCACTGTCATGAACTTCAATTATAGTGTCCATCCCGCATCTATTAGCCGCCTCATATAAATCATTAGCTATTTTTTTACTTACAGCTGACAACAAAATTAAAATGCAATCAGCTCCATAAAATTTTGCCTCATAAACTTGAAATGGATCAATAAAAAAATCTTTTGCTAAAATTGGAATATTGTGCATTTTTTTTATTTTTCTAATATAATTTTTATTACCAAGAAAAAAATTATTTTCTGTCAGTACCGATAGACAAGTTGCGCCACCTTCAATATATTGTTTGGCTATATTCATAATATTAAAATTTTTCTTTAACAAACCTTTTGAAGGGCTAGCTTTTTTTAATTCAGCTATAATAGAAATCTTATTATTTTTAATATTATTTATTATTAATTTTTTAAATAAAGACTTTTTATTAGGATTGTATGAAAATTTATTAACTAATTTATTATTTTTATCAAAAATTAATTTTTTTTTTTTGTAGTTAATAATATTTCTCAAAAAATTCATTATTTAGTTAACTCTTTAATTTTGTTGATACCTTTTCCTGACAGCAAATAATTTTTAACTTTATAATAAGCTTGCTTTAATTTTTTTTCTTTATCAACAACTATTAACCCAGCCGCTGCATTTAAAGCAACAATTTCTAAAAAAGAATTATGTTTTCCATTTAAAATTTCAATTATTTTTTTACTATTGTAAACGCTATCTTTTCCAATAATTGATTTAAATTTATATTTTTTTTTAATAAAAGAATTAGGATTAATAATAAAACTTTTAATCTTTCCTTTGTTTAGCTCATAAACTTTAGTTTTCTTAAATATAGATATTTCATCTAAACCGTCAGCACTATGAAAAACCCACGCTTTTTTATGACCTAATTTTTTTAGGACTTTAATATAATCATATAATAAGTTTTTATCAAAAATTCCTATTATTTGTCTTTTTACCAGACCGGGATTTATTAAAGGACCTAAAAGATTAAAAATTGTTTTAAATGGAAGATTTTTTCTTATTAAAGCAACATTTTTCATTGCAATATGATAGTTTGGGGCGAATAAAAAAATAAATTTATTTTTTATTATTTTTTTTTGTAATTTTTTTTTATTTTCAGATATATTAACACCGAGCCTCTCAAGAACGTCTGCAGATCCACATTTTGAAGTAACAGATCTGTTTCCATGTTTAACAACGTTAATGCCTAACCCTGCTAAAACAATGGCCGTGGCCGTGGATATATTAAGAGTTTGCTTCCCATCTCCACCAGTTCCGCAAGTATCAATAGAGTTTTCTGGGACTTTAACTTTAATTAATTTTTTTCTTAAGATTTTGGCCGAAGATAAAATATTATTGTAGTTGAAACCATTTCTAGTAATCAAAGTTAATATTGATGAAATTAAATGTTCATTGATTTCTGCGTTGATAATCTTTGTAAATAAAAAATTCAATTGTGTGTCAGATAATTTCTCATTCATTATTAATTTTGTTATTATTTTATTTATAATCATTTTATTTTAAGAAAATTTTTGAAAATTATATTTCCAAAATCAGTTTTAATACTTTCCGGATGAAATTGAATACCATAAAGATTATATTTTTTGTGATTTATTCCCATAATAATATTATCGCTAGTTTTTGCACAGATTTCAAAATCATTACTTAGTGTTTTATTGTCAATAACTAAACTATGATATCGAGTAGCATAAAAATTTTCAGGAATTTCTTTAAATAGTTTCTTTCCGTTATGTATAATTTTGCTTAATTTACCATGCATAATAACTTTTGATTTTTTAATTGTTGCATTGAAAGCAGAACCAATAATTTGATGACCAAGACAAATGCCTAAAATAGGTATTCTTTTATAAAATTTTTTGACTAAATTTATACAAATTCCAGAGCTCTTAGGATGTCCTGGGCCAGGCGATATTACTATTTTAGAAAATTTCTTTTTTTTGATTTGTTCTAAAGAAATTTTATCATTTCTATATACTTCAACTTTTGCACCTAACTCAGAAAGAGAATGAAAAATATTGTATGTAAAACTATCGTAGTTATCTATTAAAAGTATTTTTTTCATTTATTTTGAAGCTTCAAATAAAGCTTTAGCTTTATTAACAGTTTCTTTGTATTCATTTAAAGGAATACTATCAGCAACAATGCCTGCCCCTGATTGCACATAAATTTTATTATCAATAATTAAAGCAGTTCTTAACGCTATACATGTGTCCATTTCATTATTAGGTGTAAAATATCCAACACCGCCAGCGTATAATTTTCTTTTAGAAGATTCTAAATTATCAATAATTTCCATAGCTCTTATTTTTGGAGCACCAGATACAGTTCCAGCGGGGAAACCAGCAAACAATGTATCTAGTAATGAATTTTTATTATCAAAATCACCAACCACATTTGATACTATATGCATAACATGAGAATATTTTTCAATTTTAAACTTTTCATCAACTTTAACTGTGCCTATTTTAGAAACTTTACCTACGTCATTGCGACCCAAATCTAGAAGCATGAGATGTTCAGAGATTTCTTTTTTATCATTTAAAAGTTCTTTTTCTAATTTAATATCATCTTTAAAATTTTTTCCTCTTGGTCTAGTTCCTGCAATTGGCCTTATTGTAACTTTATTATTCCTTACTCTTACTAAAATTTCAGGACTACTACCTGCTATCTGAAAATTACTAAAATTAAAAAAGAACATGAAAGGAGAAGGATTTAGTATTTTTAATTTTTTATAAAAATTAATAGGAGATTTGTTTAATTTACTCTCAAATCTTTGACTTAAGACTACTTGGAATATTTCTCCATTATTTATTAATTTCTTAGCTTTTATTACAGACTTTAAAAAATTTTTTTTTGTAATATTACTTTTTATTTTATTTCTATTTTCTTTTTTTTTTAAGATTTCTTTAGAGCAAGTTATTTTACTAATTTGCTTAGCAAATTCTTTTATCTCCTTACATTTGTACTGATATATATTTTTTAAGTAATTCTTTTTATATTTTTTAAAAATATTTTGTATAAAAAATATTTTCTTTTTTTCGTTATCATAAATTATAACAAGTTGAGGACGCATTAATTTTAAATCGGGTATATTTAAGTCGTTCTTGCAATTATTTGATATTTTTTCTTTAAATCTAATAATGTCATAACCCAAATACCCAGCCAACATTGCTGACATAAGAGGTATTTGATTTGATGTTTTAAAATTAAAATTTTTAATTAAATTATTAAGATAGTTATAGGGATTTTTTTTTTTAATTTTTATTATTTTATTATTTAGCGTACGAATTATTTGATTATTATTAACCTCAATAGTTAAATCAGGATTAAAACCAAAGATTGTATATCGACCTCTAATTTTATCTTTTTCTACAGATTCAAATACAAAACTATCTTTATTTAAAGATACTAATTCTATTAAATTATCTAGTGCCGATAAGTCTTTGATCTTTTGAATCGTGTAAATTTGAGAAAAATTATTTATTTTGAGATTATTTTTAAATTTTTCATAACTAGAACAAATCATTTTTATACATTTTTTAGATAATCATTTAATCTTTTTTCATGAATTATAATTTTATAAATTTTACTTAATGAATTTTCATAAAGAGAGTTAATCTTATTTTTTATCAAATTCTCTGAATTTTTATTATTAATAGGAATATACCCAGAAACAGATTCTATAATTATTTTTCTTTTAAGATTTTTGGTAATTTGGTCTTCAATAATTTTAGAATTAATATTTCTCTCAAGTAAAAATTTTTCATATTTAGTTCTTGAAAAATTTTGATTATCTTTAAATTCTGGGGCATTTTTTATTTCTATAATTATTGTTTCATCATTGATAATAACTCCTGCTTTTTTCGCATGAATTTTTAAAAGTTTTTCAGATATAATATTAGAAATCGCTACTATATGAATATTTTTTTCGATAGCTGTTTTTTTATTGGTAACATTATTAATTCTCATCACATTATCAAATTCTAATAAAAAATTATTGAAAGATATTTCTTCACCGTTAATTTCAGCTATAGAGTTATTATAATTGGATTTAAAAAATCCGTTTATTCCCCAAAATACGAAACTTAAAGCAATTAATGATATAAAAATTTTAGCTATTAAGGTTTCAGAAAATTTTCTTAAAGAAGATAGCATTTAATATTTTAAAAATGTTTTATATAGTTTAAATATAACTGATTTATGAATAAAACTATATATTTCATTGCCAATTGGAAAATGAATGGAAATTGCAACTCCATTAAAGAAATAGAAAGAGTTGTTAGTTTTTATAAAAAAAAGGCTAATACTAATTTTAATAAAATTATATTTTGCCCACCATTAAATTTATTAAATTATTTTAAAAAAAAAATTAAAAATAAATTAATAGATTTTGGAGCTCAAGATATTAGTAAGATTAATTTAGATTACGGTCCATATACAGGGCAACTAAGTGGAAAAATGTTAAAAGATTCCGGTGCAAACTATGTTATTATTGGTCATTCAGAAAAAAGATTATTCGATGAAGATTTTATAACAATTAAACAAAAGATTAATTCAGCCATCAAAAGTAAACTCAAAGTTATTTTTTGTATAGGTGAGAATCTTTTGCAAAAGAAAAAAAAATTGTCCTTAAAAGTTTTAAAAAAACAAATTTCTCAATCTTTAGAAAAAAAAAATATTAATAAAGTAATTATTGCATATGAACCCATTTGGTCTATTGGAACTGGAATTTTACCAACTAATGACTATTTAAGTATGATTTACACAAAACTTAATATTTTTTTAAAAGATAAATATAAAATTAAAACACCAATAATGATTTACGGAGGGTCTGTTACATCAGATAATGTTGTAAATTTAGGTAATATTAGTTTAATATCAGGGTTCCTAATTGGAGGAGCTTCTTTAAAAAGTAAAAGCTTTATTAAAATTATAAAAAATTATTTTATTTAAACAATGGAAACATTTTTATTAATCATTCATATAATTCTTGCTGTACTTTTAATTTCTTCTGTTTTGCTTCAAAAATCAGATGGAGGAGCTCTTGGAATTGGTGGTAGTAGCAATGATTTGATGTCATCTAGAACTGCTGGAAATTTTTTAACTAAATTCACAGCAGTAGTCGCTACTTTATTTATTTTAACCAGCATTTCATTAACGTTGGTTAATAAAAAAGATACTTCTAATAAATCTATTATTGATAAAATTGAAAAATTAGATAAAAATAGTAGTTCTCAACCTAAAATTCCAAATTCAAAATAATTTAGTTTTACTATTTTCTTTGTGATTGTTATTAAATAATCTATAGTTTACTTCCATGGTCCGTTTTATTTTTGTAACTGGCGGCGTGGTATCATCTCTTGGAAAAGGTATCGCTTCAGCTTCAATAGCAACGTTATTACAATCCCGAGGATATAAGATAAGAATTAGAAAACTTGACCCATATTTAAATATTGATCCAGGAACCATGAACCCTTATGAGCATGGAGAAGTCTATGTGACAGAAGATGGTGCTGAAACAGATTTGGATTTAGGACATTATGAAAGATTTACAGGAATAAACTCAAAAAAAACTGACAATATTACTACAGGTAAAATTTATCAAAATATAATAACCAAAGAAAGAAATGGTGGTTATAAAGGAGCAACAGTTCAGATTATTCCTCATGTTACAGATGAAATAAAAAAATTTATTACTAGTAATTTAACTAATGAAGATTTTGTAATCTGTGAAATAGGAGGAACAGTAGGCGATATAGAGAGTTTGCCATTTTTAGAAGCAATAAGACAATACTCAAATGAATCAAGTAGTAAAAATTGTTTATTCATTCATTTAACACTTGTTCCATATATTAAAAGTGCCGCAGAATTAAAAACAAAACCAACGCAACATTCTGTAAAAGAATTAAGAAGCATAGGTATTCAACCCGATATGATATTATGTCGTTCTGAAAGTTTAATTCCTAGCGATGAAAAAGCTAAAATTGCTTTATTTTGTAACGTAGATAAATCAAATGTATTTCAATCCATAGACGTTAAATCAATCTATGAAGTTCCTATTAAATATCAAGAAGAAGGTCTAGATAAAAAAATACTAGATCACTTTGGAATAGTTAGTAAAAAATTAGCAAATTTAGAAAATTGGAAAAAATTTAACAAAAGCCTTACTTCAAAAAAAGAAAATGTTAAAATTTCTGTTGTTGGTAAATATACTCATTTAAAAGATGCCTATAAATCTTTAAACGAGGCTCTGATACATGCTTCTGTTTATAGTAATGTTAATTTAGATCTAAATTGGATCGAATCTTCAGATATTAAAAATTTAAAAGATTTAGAATATAATCTAAAAGATTCTAATGGAATTTTAATACCTGGCGGTTTTGGTAGACGCGGAGTTGAAGGTAAAATTTTATCTATTTATTTTGCAAGAACTAAAAAAATTCCCTTTTTGGGAATTTGTTTTGGAATGCAAATATCAATTATCGAATCTGCAAGAAATCTCTTAGGATTAAAAAATTCAAATTCAACAGAGTTATCGAATACTAAAAATCCAGTTGTCTGCTTGATAGATGAATGGACTAAAGGAAATAAAATTTTAAAAGGTGAAAAATATAAAATAGGGGGGTCTATGAGATTAGGCTCTTACCCAGCAAAAATAAAAAAAAATTCATTGCTATATAAAATTTATGGAAACAAGACCTTAATTCACGAAAGACATAGACACAGATATGAAGTAAACACTTCGTATAAAGCAATGTTAGAAAAAAAAGGAGTTGTATTTTCAGCCAATTCTCCAGATGGAAAATTACCAGAAGCCATAGAATTGAAAGATCATCCTTGGTTTTTAGGAGTTCAATTTCATCCAGAGTTAAAATCTAGACCTTTTGAACCACATAAAATATTCGTTTCTTTTATCAGAGCCGCTATTAAAAATAAAAATTTAAATTAATGAATAACAAAGTTATTAGAGTAAAAAAAATAAATATAGGAAATAAACTCCCCTTAACTTTAATTGCAGGGCCATGTCAAATCGAAAGCAAAGATCATTGTCATATGATTGCTTCAAAAATTAAAAAAATCGCAGATAAGTTGAATATTGGATTTATTTTCAAAAGTTCTTTTGATAAAGCGAATAGAACAAGTCTAAAATCTGCAAGAGGAATTGGATTAGATAAATCTTTATCTATATTTGAATACATTGCTAAAGATTTAGACCTTCCTATTTTGACTGACGTTCACAATGAAGAGCAATGTGAGATAGTTTCTAAAGTCGTTGATGTTATACAGATCCCAGCCTTCTTGTGCAGACAAACAGATTTATTAGTTGCTGCTGCAAAAACAAATAAAGTTATTAATATTAAAAAAGGTCAATTTTTAGCTCCTTGGGACATGAAGAATGTCATTAAGAAAATTGAAGAAAGTGGTAATAACAAAATACTTATTACGGAAAGAGGGGTTAGTTTTGGTTACAATACGCTAATATCAGATATGCGTTCATTGCCTATTTTATCTGAACTTGGCTATCCAGTCGTTTATGATGCCACTCATTCAGTTCAGCAACCAGGTGGAAAAGGAGACAGCAGTGGTGGTGAAAGACAGTTTGTAAGCTCACTATCAAGAGCTGCTGTTGCAGTTGGTATTTCTACAATTTTTATAGAAACACATAATAATCCTGACAAAGCGCCTTCTGATGGGGCAAATATGATCCCTTTAAATAGTTTAGAAAAGTTACTAAAAAATTTAATAGCTATCGATAAAATAATTAAATCAAATTAGTATTATGTCGGTTATTAAATCAACTAAAGCGAGACAGGTTTTTGATAGCAGAGGATTCCCAACAGTAGAAGCTGAAATTTTATTATCAGATGGTTCTCTAGGTCAGTCAATTGTACCGTCAGGAGCTTCAACAGGATCTTACGAAGCCCATGAACTAAGAGACAGAAGTACTGAATATTTAAAAAAAGGAGTTTTGGAAGCTGTTAAAAATATCAATTTAAAAATTAACAAAGCAGTTAAAAATACTTCAGTTTTTAATCAAAAAAAAATAGATCAAATTTTGATTGAATTAGACGGAACTGAAAATAAAAAAAAATTAGGAGCTAATGCTATACTTGCAGTTTCGATTGCAGCTGCAAAAGCAGCAGCTATATCAAAAAAAATACCATTATATAAATACTTAGTGACAGGTAAAAAAAACAAATTACCTTTTCCAATGCTAAACATAATTAATGGTGGAGCTCATGCAAGCAACTCTCTTCAAATACAAGAATTTATGATTAGACCAGACGGAGCAAAATCATTTAAAGAATGCTTGAAAATGTCTTTTTTAGTTATTCAAAATTTAAAAGAAGAATTAAAATTAAAAAATTTTAATACAAATCTTGGTGACGAAGGCGGATTTGCACCTTCATTTGATAGTGATGAAAAAGCAATTGAGTATATTATTAAAGCAGTTAAAAAAGCGGGATTAAAAATAGGTAAAGATATTAATATTTGCTTAGATGTTGCCGCTAATGAACTTTACTCTTCAGGAAAATATAAAATTAAAGAAGATAAGAAGCCCGTGACATCTGATGAGTTAATTAATTATTATCAAAAATTGTGTAATAAATTTCCAATTGTTTCTATCGAAGACCCTGTTTTTGAGGATGATTGGAATATTTGGACAGAATTAACTAAAAAGTTAGGAAAAAAAATTCAAATTGTTGGTGATGATCTTTTTGTTACAAATTTAATACGTTTAAAAAAAGGAGTTTCAGAATTAGCAGCTAATGCAATATTAATTAAACCAAATCAAATTGGTACTGTTACAGAAACTTTAGATGTTATTAATTTTGCAAAGAAAAATAACTTTAATACAATTATTTCTCATCGTTCTGGCGATAGTGAAGATACATTTATTGCTGATTTAGCTGTTGCGACTGAATCTTCTCAAATTAAAACAGGATCTTTGGCAAGATCTGAAAGAGTTGCAAAATATAACAGATTGTTAAGAATAGAAGAAGAGTTAGGGAAAACTGCCCAAATGTCAAAATTACAATGACTAATTTATTAAATTCTATTTTTGAAAAAAAAATTTTTTTTTTATTAATTTTAATAATTCTGTATATTTTATTTAATTTTTTTGGTGGTGATAGAGGCCTTATTGAATATTTTAAAAAAAAGACAATATTAAAAGAGTTTCAAGAAAAAAATTTAGAAATTACAAAAGAAATTCGTTTTTTATCAAGAAAGAATGATTTTTTGTCAGTTAATATAAATAAAGATTATTTAGATGAAATATATAGAGATTATTTTATTCTAGGTAAAAAAGGCGAAAAAATTTATATTATCAATCAAAAATGACAATTAGACATCCAGAGAAAGCGAACAATATTGAAAGTCCAATCCAAAAAAAACCCTCTTGGATTAAAGTTAAAGCCAGTTATTCTAATAATTACATTGAAACTAAAAATATTTTAAAAAAAAATAATCTTTTTACTGTTTGCGAAGAAGCTTCTTGTCCAAATATTAACGAATGTTGGAGTAAAAAACATGCAACATTTATGATTATGGGGGACACATGCACTAGAGCATGTGCTTTTTGCAACGTTAAAACCGGTATTCCACAAAGTCTAGATCTTTCTGAGCCTAGAAAAATTGCACAAAGTGTTAATGATTTAAATTTGCAGCACGTAGTAATTACTTCTGTTGATAGGGATGACTTAGAAGACGGTGGAGCCATGCATTTTGCAAATGTGATTTCTGAAATTAAAAAATATAATAACAAAACTACAATTGAAGTTTTAACTCCTGATTTTTTAAGAAAAGGAGATGTTTACAAAATCGTTGTAGATGCTCACCCAGATGTATTTAATCATAATTTAGAGACAATTCCTCGTCTTTATTTAAAGGTAAGACCAGGATCACGTTATTTTCAATCTTTGGATTTATTAAAAAGAGTTAAAGACTATGATTCTCAAATTTTTACTAAATCAGGGTTAATGGTTGGGTTGGGAGAGACAAAAGAAGAAATTATGCAAGTTATGGATGATTTAAGAGTTGCTGGGGTTGATTTTTTAACTATCGGACAATATTTACAACCCAGCACAAAACATTACCCGATATGTAATTTTATTACCCCAGAAGAATTTGAAAATTATAAATTAATTGCCGAAGGAAAGGGATTTTTATTAGTATCATCAAGCCCACTAACAAGATCTTCTTATCACGCAGCAGAAGATTTTAATATTTTAAAAAAAAAAGATTTAATAGATTGATATAACTTGCCAGTTAAAAAAATTACACAACAGTTCAATTATTCAAAAAAAGATCTTATTGAACTTGTTTTAAGAATAGATGATTATAAAGAGTTTTTACCATGGTGCATCAACTCTAAAATTTTAACTATTAATAAAGATAAACAAAATTTAAATATTACAGCTGATTTAGAAATTGGCTTTAAATCTTTTAAAGAAATTTATACAAGTATGGTTATTTATAATCATGAAAAATCTAAAATTGAAGTTACTTGCTTAAAGGGTAACATAAAAAAATTACTAAATATTTGGGAATTTAAAAAAATTGATGACAAATCTTGTAGTGTAGATTTCTTTATAGATATCGAATTAAAAAATCCAATCATAAATATTTTATTTGCTAAATTCTTTAATTATGGATTTGATAAAATTTTAGATTCTTTTCAACAAAGAGCAAAGTATACTATAAAAGATTAATATTTTTTTTAATTATTTTAATTGTTTCAATTAATATTTTTTTTTGAATAATTTCTCTTGTTAGTTTATTATTAAAATTAAATTTGAAAATTTCTGTACCTTCTTTATTTGCAATTCCTATATAAACAAGCCCAATAGGTTTTTTTTTGCTGCCTCCATCAGGTCCTGCTATTCCAGTAGTTGAAACGGTAACATTAGACTTGCTAATTCTTAATAAATTTTCGCACATTTCTTTGCAAGTTTCTGGGCTTACAGCGCCATTATTCTTTAAAGTTTTTTCTCTAACTTTAAGAATTTTTTTTTTGGAATAATTAGAATATGAGACAATACCCATATTAAAGTACTTTGATGCTCCTGGAGTCTTGATCAAATTTAGGCTTACTAATCCGCCTGTACAAGATTCAGCAACAGAAATTTCAATTTTTTTATTTTTAAGATTTCTGGCTAATTTTTTAAGTTCATTATTTATATACATAAATAAACTATTAAAAGAGCATATATTCCAGCAATGACGTCATCCATAATAACCCCAATGGAGTTTTTTATTTTAAGATCAAAATAACTAGCCGGCCATGGTTTGGTAATATCAAATAAGCGAAATAATAAAAATGATAGAATTATTAAAAAGATATTATTACCGCAGATAATTAATGGAATTGACTGTCCTATAAATTCATCTATTACAATTTCTTTGGGATCTGATGAAGTGAATGATTTTTTTAAGATTTTTTCTAAAAAAAAAAGTGTGTAAAAAAAAACTATTATAACAAAACATAGAAAGAGAATGACATTAAGATAGCTATTAAATAAATAGTAAATAATTAGGGTTACTAGAGATCCAGCAGTTCCCGAAAGAGGTAAGTTTCCAATTCCAAAAAGAGTAAAAATTTTTTTATTAAATTCAATTATTTGAGACAGATGTTATAACCTCACATGCTATTGATTTATTTTTTCCAATATTTCCAAGCCTATCAGTTGTTTTGCCTTTAACACTTATTTTTTTTTGATTAATATTACAAATCTTAGCAATATTATTGGATATTATTTTTTTGTACTTTTTAATATTTGGTTTTTGAGCAATAATATTAATATCAATGTTGTTAATTGTGATATTATTTATTTTGATTAGTTTAATTACTTCTTTTAACAACAACGTGGATCTTATGTTTTTATATTTTTTAATATTAGGAAACAAAGTTCCAATATCACCTAGTTTCTTTGATCCTAAAATAGAATCTATCAAAGCATGAATTACAGGATCCCCATCCGAATGACCTGCAAGTCCCATGAAGTAAGGAATTTTAACTCCACCTAAGTATAATTTATAATTTTTTTCTAATCTATGAATATCATAGCCAATCCCATAAAAATTTTTTTTATTATTTTTATCAACGTCTATATCTGATTTGTTAGTTATTTTAATATTACTATAATCACCTGTTATTTTTTTAACTCTTAATTTTTCAAAGAAAAATAAAGAAGATTCATCATTAAATTTTATTTTTTTGTATTTTTTATGCAAGTCAAATATTTTTTTGTATGTAAAACATTGTGGAGTTTGAATAGATAGTATTTTTTCTCTGTCTAGTATTTTATTTTTATATACAGTTGTATCTCTGTTTTTTATGCAAGGGATAACAGCATCATTATTTTTTGAATATTTATCAACTCTATTTATTAAGTTATTATTTAAGAATGGTCTTGCTGCATCATGTATCAAAATTTTTTTAGGATTAATTTTTTTTAATTTATTAAGAGCTAAAAATACAGAATCTTTCCTTTCTTTTCCTCCACTAATGATTAAAATTTTTTTATTTTTATAAATTTTACTTTTAAATTTATTAAAATCTCGCTTATTAATTACTAAAATTATCTTTTTTATTGAATCTAATTTGCAGAATATTTTAAGCGAGTAATTTATTATTAATTCATTATTAAATACTGTATATTGTTTAGGTATAGTTTTTGAATATCTATGACCTTTTCCAGCTGCTAAAATTATAGCGTGATAATTCATAAAATATGATTAAAAAAATATTAAATTCTAGTTTACTTTTATACTTTAGTACTTTTCTTTCAATAATTTTTGGGATTTTTACTCTTTATACTTTTTCAGGAACAGGTTTTGTTGAATTAAATGAAAAAAATATTCAATTTCTTTTATTAATAAACATAATAATTATCTGTTTATTCTTATTTTTAATTATAAGAAAACTTGTAATACTTTTTTATAAATCAAAACAAGTAGCCGGATTAAGTACAAATCTAAATTTTATTAAATATTTTATTTTTGTAACGGCTGTACCATCAATTTTTGTAGCTATTTTTTCTTTAATACTCTTTAATTTAGGAATTGAAAAATGGTTTGATAATAAAGTTAATGATGTTGTAAATAATTCTGTTGAAGTTGCTAAAAATTACCTTGAAGAAAATCAGAATTCAATAAGAAATGAGATTTTAGCGATGTCTAGTGATCTTAATCGTAATTTCAATTTATATTCAGAAAATAAAACTGTTTTTCAAAATTATTTTGACCAACAGTCAAGAATAAGAAAAATCGATGAATCTTATTTAATTGATAATGAGGGTAAGATTCTTTTATTAACTTCTTTTACTAACAAGAATAATTTTGTAGCTCCTATAAAAACTTTTATTGAAATGGCTCAAAATGGCCAAACAGTATTAATTTCTGACGCCAATAGAAATCAAACTAATGCTTTAACAAAAATAATAAGTAATCAAAATATTTTTTTATATACTATTAGATATGTTGATCCTGAAACTGTAAATTTTTTAAAGAAAACCGGAGATGCCTCTACATTCTACTATAAATTAAAATCTAATAGTTTCGGACTTCAAATTACTTTTGCTGTAGTTTATGTAACAATAGTAACATCTTTAATATTGCTTTCCAGTGTATACGCAATAAATATAGCCAACAAAATTTCAAAACCTATTCTTAAGTTAATTTTTGCAGCTAAAGAAGTTGCTAGCGGTAACTTAAATGTAAAATTAAAAGATGAGAAGGAAGATGAAGATTTTAAAAAATTATATCAAACTTTTAATGTTATGACAGAGGAAATACAGGCTCAAAATAAAAAGATTGCATTAACTGAAAGATATCAGGCATGGGAAATGGTAGCAAAAAAACTTGCCCATGAAATTAAAAATCCATTAACACCTATTATGCTTTCACTAGATAGAATTAGAGAAAAATACTCTAAGCAAATTAATTTAGATAAAGCTGATTTTGAGAATTATTTAAATATTATCTCTAGACAAGTTAAGGATATTGGTAACTTAGCAAATGAATTCTCAGATTTTGCAAGAATGCCAGAACCTATTAAAAAGAATAATAACTTCAAAAATTTAATAGAAGACACGGTTAGTTTGTACAAATTATCAGAAAAAAATGTAGTTATAAATTTAGACTATAAAAGTAGCGTTGAATTTTTTAAATTTGATTTAGATCAAATTTCAAGAGTTTTAGTTAATGTTATAAAAAATTCATTAGAGGCAATCCATGAGAAACAAGAAATAGAAAGAAATTTAAAAGGAGAAGTAAAAATTCAAGTCGAGAATATTAATGATTTTATTTATGTTATCATAGAAGACAATGGAGTAGGCTTTAAAACCGATCTAACAGATGTTACAGCTCCCTTAGCAACAACTAAGCAACATGGATCTGGCCTTGGATTGTCAATAGTATCTAAAATTTTACATGAACATGGTGGTGATATAATTTTCTTACAAAAGTACAATGGCGCTAAACTTAAACTAAGTATTAAAATTAAATAATGAAAAGTGAGATTTTATTAATAGATGATGAAAAAGATATAAGATTTGCTGTTAGTGAAATCCTAAAGGAAAATAATTTTTCAGTTAGAGAAGCCGATACTGTTGAAAAAGCTTTATTTGAGATAAATAAAAAATTACCCGATCTAATAATACTAGATGTTTTACTTGATGAAAAAAATAGAGACGGAATAGATATATTAAAATTTGCAAAATCAGTCGATTCAGACATTCCTGTTATTATGATTTCAGGCCACGCAAATATTAAAATTGCTGTCGATTCAATAAAACTAGGAGCATTTGAGTTTTTGGAAAAACCTTTTAATAAAGATAGATTATTAAATTTTATTAATCGAGCAATTGAAACGTCATCACTTAAAAAAGAAAATCAATCATTAAAAAAAAATTTTTATTTCTCAAATCAATTAATAGGAAGTTCATCAAAAATAATAAAATTAAAATCTGCTATAGAAAGATTTTCAAAAACAGATAGTCGAATTTTGATTTATGGACCAGCCGGTTCTGGAAAAGAGTTAGTAAGCAGACTTATACACGAAGGTTCATCAAGAAATAAAAATCCATTTAAAATTGTTAATGGTGCAATACTTGATCCAGCTCATTTCGAGGTAGAATTATTTGGTTCAGAAAATAACGACAAAATTCTTTCTGGGATTTTTGAAAAATCTAATAATGGCACTTTATTAATTGACAATGTTTCTGACGTTCCACTTGAAACCCAAGGTAAAATTTTAAGAGTTTTATCTGATCAAAAATTTCGCAGAGTAAATGGATTGAACGAACTTAATGTAAGTATTAGATTTATTTGTTCTACAAGTAAAAATTTAACTGAAGAAGTTTTAAATGGAAATTTTAGAGAAGATCTTTTTCACAGAATAAACGTAATTCCAATTGAAATGCCTTTCTTAAAGGATGTAAAAGAGGACATTCCTTCTTTAATTGAATATTTTGTTAAAAAAATTTCAGAAACTAATGGCATTAAACCAATTGCTGTAAATTCAAAAAATACAGTATTCTATGACTATGATTGGCCAGGTAATGTTCGTGAATTAAGAAATTTAATTGAAAGAGTAGTTATTTTAGCTTCCGGAAAAAATGAGGATGTCGATAAAATTTTATCAGAATCTTTGAAAATCTCGTCTGTAAAACAAAATAAAAATGAAGATACATTTCAATTTCCTTTAAAGGAAGCTAGAGAAAAATTTGAAAAAAGTTATCTCCAGATTCAACTTAACAGGCATAATGGTAATATTTCTAAAACAGCTGATTATATTGGGATGGAAAGAAGTGCTTTACATAGAAAACTAAAATCTTTAGGTATTAATTGATGATGAAAATTAAAGTTGCAATTAATGGCTTTGGTAGAATTGGGAGAACCATACTAAGAGCACATTATGAAAATAAAAAAAAACATAATTTAGAAATTGTAGCAATAAATGGATCAGGAAATGCAAAAGATAACTCTCATTTATTAAAATACGACTCTACGCATGGAAAATTTAATGAGAAAATTTCTTTTAAAGATAATTTCATTTATGTTAATAAAGATAAAATTGAATTCTTAAATTACAAAGATCCAGAAAATTTACCATCTTGGAAAAAACTTGGCGTTGATTTAGTTTTAGATTGTACAGGTCGCTTCACCTCAAGAGACAAAGCTCAATTACATATTAAAGCTGGAGCAAAAAAAGTTCTTATTTCGGGACCTGGGTATTCACCTGGAACAGGAAAAGAGGCAGACGCAACTATTGTTTATGGTGTTAACCATAAAATATTAAAAAAAAATCATACAATTGTTTCAAATGCTTCTTGCACTACTAATTGCTTAGCTCCAATTGCAAAAATATTAAATGATAAATTAGGAATAGTGTCCGGTATTATGAATACAATTCATTCTTATACTAATGATCAGGTTTTAAATGATTCTTACCATAATGATTTACGTAGAGCACGTGCAGCAGCCTTATCTATGATACCAACAAAGACTGGAGCTGCAACTTCTATAGGTTTGGTTATTCCAGAACTTGAAGGCAAATTAGATGGACTGTCAGTAAGAGTGCCTACTAATAATGTTTCTTTGGTCGATTTAACTTTTTTATCGAAAAAAAAAACATCAGTAAAAAATGTTAATGATTTAATTAAATCTGCTGCAAAAAGTAATTATATAAATATCATTCAATATAATATCGAACAATTAGTCTCGATAGATTTTAATCATAATTCCCACTCTTGTATTTTTGACTCAACCCAAACAAGAGTATCTAATGATGGTAAATTAGTTAAAGTCTTAGCTTGGTATGACAATGAATGGGGTTTTTCAAACCGTATGCTAGATACTTCTATTGCTTTAATGAAAGCTTAAATCAATAACAAATTGATTAAAAATAAATAATTGTTAAAAGTATTTAAAATTTAGTTGCGCCCTTAGCTCAGCTGGATAGAGCATCGGTTTTCTAAACCGAGGGTCAGAGGTTCGAATCCTTTAGGGCGCGCCAATTTTGTAAATTATGGCCAAAATTTTAATTTTAGGAGCAGGCTCAATGAGCACTGCCTTTGCTTTTCCATGCATTGATAATAGCCATAAAGTTTCAATCGTAGGCACTCATTTAGAAGATGATTTTATAGATACTATTAAGTCTAATAAAAATATTCATCCAATATTAAAATCTAAGATTCCAAAGGATGTTAAGCTTTATAAATTTAAAGATTTTAACTTAGTACTAAATAACTCTGAATTAATAGTAATCGGAGTAAGTTCAAAAGGTATTAATTGGGCAGCTAAACAATTAACAAAAATAAAAAAAAATCAGCAAATTCTTATTTTAACAAAAGGTCTAAATGTTAATAAAAAAAATAAATATGAAGATTATTCAAAAACTATCGAAAATATTTTATTAGATAAAGGAATTAAAAATTTAAAGATATCAATCGCAGCTGGACCGTGTTTAGCAGCTGAATTATCAAAAAAAGTTCTTACAAATGTTGTTTTTGCGAACAAGGATATTACTGTAGTTAAAAATTTGTCTAAAATTATATCAACTGCTTATTATCATATTAAATGCTCAGATGATGTAGTTGGCGTAGGTGCATGCGGAGGAATTAAAAATATTTATGCTATGGTTGTTGGGGCATCTATGGGAATAAATTTGACTAATGAAATTTATAATAAAAATTTAAATTCAGCAGCAGCGTTATTTAACCAATCAATCTTAGAAATGAGTTATTTTATAAAAAAAATAGGTGGAAAAGAATCCACTGTTAAAGATCTTGCTGGAATTGGAGATTTATATGTAAGTTGCACCGGTGGAAGGAATTCAAAAATGGGTAAATTTTTAGGAATGGGAATGACATATAAGCAAGCAAAAAATAATAAAATGCCAAATGATACAGTTGAAGGCGCTGATCTTATATTTGAAATCGGAAAAAAAATTATCAAAGACTTTTCTATTAAAGAACTTCCTTTAATGATCTCTTTCACTAAAGCGTTAATTAATAATACTAAATTTAAAATTGATAAAAAATTTTTCTTTTAAGTGTTAAAAAATTTCTTCGTCTATATTATCGCAACTATAAATAATAAAAAGATTATTACTTATGTTGGTTGGACAAATAATTTTAAAAAAAGATTGAAACTTCATAATTCTGGTAAAGGCGCTAGGTTTACAAGAGGAAGAAAATGGATATTAATTTTTAAAAAAAGGATGCTTTCAAAACAAGATGCGATGAAATTTGAGTATAAATTAAAAAAAGACCGAATAAATAGAAAAAAAATAGTGACAAATTTTTTTCACAACCTATGATTGTTTAATAATTGTATAACTTTTAAACAATTTTTATATTGGATATAAATTAATTACTTAAAAGTATAAAAAAAATCTAATTCAAATGCTGATTAATCTATGTTTCGTTTTTTTATATCAATAATATTTTTTTTATTTTTAGCATCGGGTCTTGATGCTCATATTGAACATAATAAAGATTTAAAAAAAATTGAATTTGATATTTATAGAAACGGGGAAAAAGTTGGTTATCATACTGTTAGTTTTTTAAATAAAAAAGACGGTTTTAAGGAAGTTTACACGGACGTTTTTATAGATATTAAGCTACTTGGAGTTTCCCTTCATAAATACCATTCTTTAGGTAAGGAAATTTATAAAAATAATAAGTTAATTAATTTTAAATCAACAACTAAAGACGGTAATGACAACGATTATTGCAATATTATATTTAGAAATAATGGCGAATATAATTTTGATGGAGTTACTGAAGGAAAATTTTATAAATATACTTCAAAAAATGAATTCACATTAGGAACATGGTGGAATCACGAAGTTTTAATTAATAATAATTTTATTGCTGCACAAAGCTGCAGACAAGTTAATACAGAGGTCATTTTTTTAAAAAAAGAGGAAAAAATTATTAATAATAAAAAGCAAATGGTTCAATTTTTCAATGTAAAAGGCGAAGGTATTGATGTGAAAATTGGTTTTATTGAAAACTCATCTCAATGGGTTTCGATGGACTTTACTATTAAAGGAGAATGGAATTATCAATTAAAAAGTATTAATTAATTTTTAATTTTTTTCACGTAAAATTGACTAACATCTGTGTGTTCAGTATCAAAGCCTGTTTCACAATAACTTAAGTAATAGTTCCATAAATTTTTAAATTTTTCATCAAAACCTAGTTTTGCTATATCATTCCAAGATAAATTAAACTGTTCTTTCCAAATTCTAAGAGTTTTGGCATAGTCTTTTCCAAAGGATATTTCTTTATATAACTCAAAATTATTGTCTTTAAATAATTTATATAAAATTTTTTTTGAAGGTAAAATTCCACCTGGAAAAATATATTTTTGGATAAAGTCTACCTGATTAATGTAATTTGAATATTCTTCGTCATTAATTGTTATTATTTGAAAACATGCTTTACCGTCTTGTTTAAGTAAATTATTTAATTTTTTAAAATAAATGTCCCAATATTCTTTTCCTACAGCTTCAAACATTTCTATAGAAACTATCTTGTCATAAAAATTATTAGAATCTAATTTTCTATAATCTTTAAATGTGATTTTTATATTCGCATTTAAGTTATTATTTTTAATTAGGTCATTTACATAAGTAAATTGTTGCTCACTAATTGTTAAACCCTCTGCCTTACAATTAGTTTGTTCATAATTTCTTTTTAAAAAACCACCCCAACCAGAACCGACTTCCAATATTCTATCTGATGATTGAATATCTAAATTTTTTATAATGCTATCGTATTTATTGATTTGAGAACTAAATAGGTCATCATTATTATTAAGAAAAATTCCAGAAGAGTAGGTCATGGATGGATCTAACCAATAGGAATAAAATTTATTTCCAAGATCGTAATGATAATGAATATTTTTTTTTGCTTGGCGTATAGAGTTGGATTTAAATATAAATTTTATATTTTCTATAAATGATGAAAAATAGTTATTAACCCAATTTTTTTTTTTAATTTGTTGATTTTTTAATAATATCTTAAGTAGATTTGTTAAATTGGAAGTTTTCCATTTATTATTAATATAAGAATCTGCAAAGCCAAGCTCACCGTTAAACAATATATCTTTAAAGAAAGAACTGTCATTAATAGATATGTCTGAACTTAAATTCCCTTCTTTAGCTTTAAAATTTTTTTGATAGGAATCTTTAAAACTAACCTTAATTTCACCCCATTTAATACTTTGGAGTTTAAATTCTAAATAGTTTTTAAATAAATTAAACATGAAATGAGACAGTATCATTTTTTTTTGTTGGTTTTGAGAAAAAAGATTTTTGTTTTATAAAAATTTTAATTGCTTGATAGTGTATAAGTATCATAATTTTTTGAGCAAAAAATAAATTCTTAAATAAATTTATAATTAAAGAAATATTATTGAGTTTAATATCTTTTGATGAAATACCTGTTTTAAGCATAATTTGATTTTTTTTATAGACATCAATATTTAATAGAAATTGTCTATTACTATTTAATAAATAAAATTTATATTTTAATTCCATCTCTAAAAACGGAGAAACATAAAACTTTTTATTAAGTCTTGTAGATATTTTTATTTTATTTTTTTTTATTTTTAAAAAATAACAATGTTGTTCATGATGAGTATTTTTTACTTCATAACAAATATATTTAATTTCATTCTTATGATTTTTACATAAATATACGGAAATTGGATTAAAAACATATCCTAGAAAAGAAGGAGTGCAATAAATATATATTTTGTAATTATTTGTATCTTTAAATCTTTTTGAAATATTTTTTTTTATAAAATCTTTTGGATTAGTTTCCTCTTTTCTATATCCGTGATCTTCAAAGTTAAAACTAAATAGATTAAATTTATTTATAGAGAAAAATAATAATTTATTAATATTTTCTAATTCATCTAAGTCAATGAGAGCAGATAAAGTCTTGTATGCAAATTTATGATTATATGGAAAAACTCTTTGATGAAATACGCTTCCAGGGTGAAGAGTGCTATTCATTATAAGAAGTACTTAACAACATTCTTTGCAGAGACGACACCATCTTCATGAAAGCCATAGCCACACCATGCGCCACAGTAATAAATATTTTTAACACCTTGAATTTCTTCTAATTTTCTAAAAGTATACTCTTTGTTATATTTAAAAACAGGATGACTATATTTCATTTTTTTTATTATTTTATCTTTATTTATTAAATCATTTGAATTAATTGACACAAAATAATCTTTCTTACATTTTAGATTCTGCAAATAATTCATCCAATAGGTTAATTTTGCCTCATTTTTATGGTTTGTTTTAATGAAATTCCAACTTGACCAGTTAAATTTATTTTTAGGCATTAATGAATTGTCAGTATGTAGACATGCTTCATTATACTGATACTTAACTAATGATAATACTTTTCTTTGCTTTTTAAAATGACTAGGAAGAATTTTAATTATTTCGTCAGAGTGATTGGCAAAGATTAAGTAATCATAGTTCTTAATTTTATTATTAGTTTTAATGCTGATTTTATCAGCAATTATTTTTATTGAATTAACACTAGAATTTAAAAAAAACTTGATATTTGTTATATTTTTAATCTTTTCAATATATTTATTACTACCATATTTAACTACTTTCCATTTGGGTCGGAAAAAAATATTTACTAGACCATGGTTTATAAAAAACTTAATTAAAAAGTCAGTTTTATAATTTTTAATTTTATTTATTGGATTTGACCAAATTGAAGCACACATAGGATATAGATAATATTTTTTAAACTCTTCAGTAAAATTGAACTTTTTTAGAAACTTATCAATTTTTAAATTTAAAAAAAAATTTTTGCTAATTTTTGCTAAAAAATTAAATTTTATAATTCCAGCTAAAATTCTAAAAAATTTTATGGAAAATAAGTTTTTATTTTTAAATATAATGCTTTTTAGATCTTTTCCAGACCATTCGAAATTTTCAATAGGGTAGTTAACTGAAAAACTCATATTAGTGTTTTCTGATTTTACTTTTAATTTACCCAATAAATTTATGAAATTTGGATAAGTTTTGTTGTTAAAAACTATAAACCCACTATCAATAAAATAATTTTTACCATGCTCATTTATTTTATGGGTATGAGTGTGACCACCAAGATAAAAATTTTTTTCATAAATATGCACTTCATATTTTTTGTACAATTCAAAAGCAGCTGTCATACCAGAAATTCCACTTCCTATTATTGCAATTTTCTTTTTCATTTTTTTAATTCTTGAAAAGCTTCTAAGGCTGCCTTTCTAGCTTCTTCATGTTTCACAATTGGTAGAGGATATGTTTTTCCTATTACAATTTTAATTTTGCACTGCAATTCCATAGGCATTTCCCAAGGTTTATGCAAAAACTCTTCTGGTACATTTATTAATTCAGGACACCATTTTTTTATATAAAGACCTTTAGAGTCAAATTTTTCTCCCTGCAGGATAGGATTGAAAATTCTAAAATAAGGAGCAGCATCAGCGCCCGTACCAGCTACCCACTGCCAGCCAGCAACATTATTTGCTAAATTAAAATCTAATAATGTTTTTCTAAAATATTTTTCACCTGCACTCCAATGAATTCTTAAATGTTTTACTAAGAAAGACGCAACAATCATTCTTACTCTATTATGCATCCAACCAGTTTCGTAAAGTTCTCTCATTCCCGCATCTACAATTGGATAACCTGTTAAACCATCTTTCCATTTTTTTAATAATTTATCATTTTTATTCCATTTAAATTTATCAAAATCTTTTCTGAGATTATTCGTCTCCATTTGTGGAAAATTATGAAGTAATGAATGGGAAAATTCTCTCCATCCAAGTTCATTTATATATTTTCTAAATCCTATTCTTTTATTTTTAATTTCTAAACATTTTTGCATTATTTTATGAACTGATATTTGACCAAATTTTAAATATGGAGATAATTTAGATGTTCCATTAACAGAAGGAATGTCTCTATTGTGGGCGTAATTTTCGATAGAATTTTTTAAAAAGTTATCTAATATTTTTTCAGCATTTTCTTCGCTAGGCTCCCAATATTGTTCAAATTTTTTATACCAATTTTTTTTAGGGTATATAAATTCGAATTTACTATTTTTTACTGAAATTAATTTATTATTTTTAAATAATTTGAAATTATTGCTATATTGAGAATGATTATTTAGATAAACTTTTTCAGCTTTTTTCCAATAGTGAGTGAAAACTTTAAATGCTGTTCCGTCATCTTTCTTTATCTGCTCAACAGGATTAAGTAGATTTGATTGAAATTCTTTATAAGTAACATTGTTTTCTTTTAGTATAATTTTTATATTTTCCTCAGTAGTATTTTCGTGATTATGACAAGATTTGTTCCAATAAAAATTATTAATTATAGTATTCTTAATTAAATTTTTTATAATTTTTTCTTTATTTCCTTCAATAACGTCAAGTAAAATATTTAAATTTTCTAGTTTTTTTTCAAAGACTTCTAATGATCTTGCAAGCCACCATCTTTGAGCTTCGCATTGAAGGTATTCTTTTTTATCGAAAATATATATGGCTTTCTTTTTAGTATTTTTATCTTCAATTAAGGCTGATATTGCTTGATTATTTGATATTCTAAAGTCGTCTCTTAACCAAACCAAGGAGCATGTCATGATTTTTTATCTTTTTTTTATTTTAAGTATTGATTTTTTATTCAAAAGTAAGTTTAATCAGTTTTTATTATTTAAATAAAGGGATCAATGTCTTTAGAACTAAATCAACACCTAGGCAAACAGCTTCGCTCAAGAAGAGCTGCCTTGGGACTTACTCAAACTCAAGTTGCGAAAGCCATTAATGTAACGTTTCAACAAATTCAAAAATATGAAAAGGGAACTAACGGTGTTAGTTCAAGCAGATTACTTCAGTTAGCTAATTTTTTAAAGGTTCCTGTTAAATATTTTTTTGAAGATTTTAAAGATTTTCAAAATTTAGATTTACACGCAAGCAAAGATAATTCTTTAGAAACATTTGTTACTAAATTGTCTGAGGTTGAAAAAGAAAAACTTTCAAACATTTTGAATTCAAACAAGAAATTATCAAAAACTGCTTAATTTTCTTTTGGCTCCCCGAGCAGGACTCGAACCTGCGACCAATTGATTAACAGTCAACTGCTCTACCAACTGAGCTATCGGGGAATAAAAAGCACAATACGATTTTTTTTTTTAAAAACAATATTAATTTTGGAGGCCACGCCCAGAATCGAACTGGGATACAAGGATTTGCAGTCCTCTGCGTAACCATTCCGCCACGTGGCCATTTTTTTCTGTATTATTATCTAATAGCTATCGTGTATATATATTTAGTTTTCTAAACGCGCAAATATTATGGAACATAGTACTCGTCAATTAAACATGATTGAAAGCCAATTAAGGCCTAATAATATTATTGATGAGAATTTAATATCAGCATTTCAAAAAGTTAAACAAGAAAACTTTTTACCAGAAGAATTAAAAAAATTATCTTATATGGATGATCATATAAGTTTTTCTAAAAAAAGTTTTATTTTAAAACCTCTAATCTTTGCAAAATTCTTAAATATTTTAAAATTAGAATCATCTGACGTGGTGTTAGAAATTGGATCAGGTGGAGGATATACAGCTTCCATACTTTCTGGCTTAGTTAATAATGTATATTCAGTTGAAGAAGACAAAAATGCTTATGATTTATCTTTAAAAAACATAAAAAATAATAAATTCATAAATATTAAAAACTTTTACTGCAATTATAAGCAATTAAATATTCCAGAAATTAAGTTTGATAAAATTATTATTAATGGATCTGTAAACGCCGACCCTGTTAATTTGCTAGAAAAACTAAAAATTAATGGAAAGTTAATATGTGTTTTAAAAATTGATTCTTCTTCAAATATTTATCTTTATAATAAAAAAGATAAAGGATATGAAAAATTAAAGATTACTAATGCCAACGCTCCAATTCTAATAAATTATATCGATAAAGAAGAATTTAATTTTTAATGTTAGAAGAAAATTATAATCATTTAGATATAGAAGATAAAATTTATGATTTTTGGGAAAAGAAAAAGTTATTTCAGCCCATAAAGAATAATAATAAAAAATATTTTTCCATAGTTATACCCCCACCAAATGTTACTGGCAGTTTGCATATGGGTCATGCTCTTAATAATTCTATTCAAGATTTATTAGTTAGATTTTATAGATTGAAAGGTTATGAAACTTTGTGGCAACCAGGAACTGATCATGCTGGAATTGCAACAGAGCTTGTTGTTGAAAAAAAACTTAACGATAAAAATCTATCGAAAAATACACTAGGTAGAGAAAAATTTCTTAAAGAAGTTTGGGATTGGAAAGAGCATTCTGGAAATTTAATTATAAATCAACTTAAAAAATTAGGTTCATCTTGCGATTGGACACAAAACAGATTTACCATGGACAAAGATATGTCGTCTGCGGTGATAAAAGTTTTTTTAGAACTTTATAAAAAAAAATTAATTTATAAAGATTTAAAGTTATCTAATTGGGATCCTGTATTACAAACAGCAATTTCTGACCTTGAGGTTGAGCAGAAAGAGGTAAGTGGTAAACTTTATTATATTAAATATTTTTTTAATAAAAAACATTTTATAACAATAGCAACTACAAGGCCAGAAACAATCTTTGCCGATGTTGCAATAGCCGTTAACCCCAAAGATAATAGATATAAAAAATTAATAAATAAATTTGCCAAAATACCACTTATTGAAAAATCAATTAAAATTATTGCAGATAACTATGCTGATCCTAATCATGGTTCAGGAGCTGTAAAAATTACACCAGCTCATGATTTTAATGATTATGAAGTTGGCACAAGACATAAATTAGAAAAGATTAATATTTTAGAACCAGATGGAAAATTAAATAATAATTGTCCAAAAAAATACCAAGGATTAGATAGGCTTGAGGCAAGAAAATTAATAGTAGAGGATTTAAAATTAGGAGATTTTTTAGAAAAAGAGGAGTCAATAAAACATAGCGTTCCTTATGGCGACAGATCAAACTCTGTAATTGAACCTTATCTTACAGAACAGTGGTTTTTAAATGTTAAAAAATTATCCAGTAATGCTTTGAAAGCAGTTAAAAATAAAAAAACTACGTTTTTTCCAGAATCATGGACAAAAACTTATAACCTGTGGTTAAAAGATATTAAGCCATGGTGTATTTCCAGACAAATTTGGTGGGGTCATCAAATTCCTATTTGGTATGGAGATAATGGAAAAATTTTTGCAGCAGCAAATAAAGACGATGCCCAAAAACAAGCAGATAAATTTTATAAAAAAAAAAACTCCTACATTAAACAAGACCTAAATGTTCTCGATACTTGGTTCTCTTCATCATTATGGCCATTTGCTAGCTTAGGTTGGCCTAACAAAACTTACAATTTTAAAAGATTTTATAAAACTTCAGTTCTAGTAACAGGTTTTGATATTTTGTTCTTTTGGGTAGCAAGAATGATGATGATGGGTTTATTTGTAACAAAAAAGGTTCCTTTCGATAAAGTTTACATACACGCTTTAGTTAGAGATGAGCACGGACAAAAAATGTCTAAATCAAAAGGTAATGTCATTGATCCATTGGAGTTAATTAAAAAATACGGAGCTGATGCTTTAAGATTTACACTAATGTCAATGGCTTCGCCAGGCAGAGATGTGAAGCTTTCTGAAGAAAGAGTTAAAGGTTATAGGAATTTTTTAAATAAAATTTGGAATGTTTCAAAATTTTGTGAATTAAATAATTGTAATTCTAATTTAGAAAATAACATTAACAATACAAGACTCGAAGTTAATCAGTGGATCATTAATGAATATATCCAAACCCAAAACAATATTAATAAACACATGCAAGCATTTAGATTTGATGAGGCCTCAAGAGAAATTTACAATTTCGTATGGAATACCTTTTGTGACTGGTACTTAGAATTTGCAAAGTCAATTTTTTATTCAAATGATCAAGATAAGATAATGGAAACAAAAAAAGTTTTTGGATTTATATTCTCAAAAATTTTAATATCACTCCATCCTTTTATACCTTTTGTTACAGAGGAACTATGGAATAAATTAAAATTTATGGATTTTTACAAAAGCCCTTTAATTAATTTTATCAATAACAAAGAAATTAAAATTATTAAAAATAATGATATTGAAATGATTAAATGGTTAATTAAAATTGTAGGTTTAATACGATCAACAAAAGTTATTTTACAGGTTTCTCCTGGTAATTTTGTTGATATTTGTGTTGATAATTTATCTAAAAATAAGAAAGATTTTTTAGATAGGAATTTTTTAATTTTTAAAAAAGCGTCTAGAGTTGAGAGTTTATTTAAAAAAAATGAAAAAAATGAAAATATATTACCACTTTATTCAGAAGGAGATGCTATATTGATTAAATTTTCTACTGAAATTTCCTTAAAAGAGCAAATTGCTAAAGTACACAAGAAAATAGATGTAATTAAAAATAATATTAATATCTCAAAGGGAAAACTTGCTAACAAATCTTTTATAGAGAAGGCACCAAAGGATATAGTTGATAAAGAAAAAGATATCTTAAAAAATTTAGTAAATGATTTGAATCAATTAGAAAGTATAATATCCATTAAAAATTAATATGAAATTTGATAAATCTAAATTACCAAGTCGTCATACCACCGTAGGTCCAGACAGAGCTCCTCATAGAGCTTTTTATTATGCAATGAATCTTAAAAAAAATGACATTGCTAAACCTTTTGTTGGAGTCGTTTCAACATGGAATGAAGCTGCACCGTGTAATATTGCTTTAATGCGTCAGGCTCAGTCAGCTAAAAAAGGAGTCTTTGATAATAATGGCACACCAAGAGAGTTCTGCACAATTACAGTTACAGATGGTATTGCAATGGGTCATGAAGGCATGAAATCCTCATTAATATCTAGAGAAGTTATAGCGGATTCAACGGAGCTGACAGTTAGAGGTCACTGTTATGACGCTTTAGTCGGTGTCGCTGGTTGCGACAAGTCTTTACCGGGATTAATGATGGCCATGTGCAGATTAAATGTTCCAAGTGTTTTTATTTATGGCGGATCTATATTGCCAGGAAAATTCAAAGGAAAAGATGTGACAGTTGTTGATGTGTATGAAGCTGTTGGTAAGCATGCAAATCATCAAATGTCAGATGAAGATTTGGAAGAATTAGAAATAAGTGCGTGTCCTAGCGCAGGTGCCTGTGGTGGTCAATTTACAGCAAATACAATGGCATGTGTATCTGAGGCTATAGGTTTAGCATTACCTTACTCATCTGGAACACCAGCGCCCTATGTAGAAAGAGATAAATATGCATATGCAAGCGGTAAGGCAGTTATGGAATTATTAAAAAAAAATATAAGACCAAGAGACATTGTTACTATTAAATCATTACATAATGCCGCAACAATAGTTGCTGCTACAGGAGGATCAACAAATGCAGCTCTTCATTTGCCAGCCATAGCTAATGAATGTGGAATTAAATTTGATTTATTTGATGTTGCAAAAATTTTTAAAAAAACTCCTTATTTAGCAGATTTAAAACCTGGTGGAAAATATGTAGCTAAAGATATGTTTGAGGCAGGAGGAGCGCCAATGCTATTAAAAACCTTATTGGAGGGTGGTTACATTTATGGGGATTGCTTGACTGTAACAGGTAAAACTATGCAAGAAAATTTAAAGTCAGTTAAATTTAACAACAATCAAAACGTAATGAGACCCTATAATAACCCACTTTCTAAAACAGGTGGAGTTGTAGGTCTAAAAGGAAATCTAGCTCCAGAAGGTGCAATTGTTAAAGTTGCTGGAATGAAAAAACTAAAATTTACTGGCAAAGCGCTTTGTTTTAATAGTGAGGAAGAAGCTTTTAAAGCCGTTCAGAATAAAAAATACAAAGAAGGGGATGTTATTGTTATTAGATACGAAGGACCAAAAGGTGGCCCAGGCATGAGAGAGATGCTATCAACCACTGCAGCAATATATGGTCAAGGAATGGGAGAAAAAGTAGCACTAATAACAGATGGAAGATTTTCCGGAGGAACTAGAGGATTTTGCGTTGGCCATGTAGGACCAGAGGCTTTTAATTGTGGACCTATAGCTCTATTAAAAAATGGAGATATTATTACAATTGACGCCGTTAAAGGAACTATAGATTTTAAAATTTCCAAATCAGAATTGCAAAGAAGGAAAAAAGTTTGGAAAAATATAAGTCCTCACTTTTTATCTGGAACTTTATGGAAGTACAGCCAGACGGTTGGTTCTGCTAAAAATGGAGCAGTTACCCATGCCGGTGGATTTAAGGAAAAAAAATGTTACGCAGATATTTAAAAATTAAACCAATAATATTATGCGGAGGTGAGGGCACTAGGTTGTGGCCCGAATCTAGAAAAAAAAATCCAAAGCAATTTATTAATATTAATGGAAAAAGCTTGTTGCAGCATGCCATAGATCGAGTAACAGGACCTAATTTTGATAAAATTACAATTTGTTCAAATACCAATTATTTAGATCAGATTAAAGAACAAACTAAAAAAATAGATTGTAAAATTTTTGTAGAGCCCCAAAAGAAGAATACTGCTCCAGCAATTCTTGCGGCTGTAAACGATGATGATTTGTCATTTTACCAACCTATATTAATTATTTCTTCAGATCATATTATTGAAAAGAAATTATTATTTCAAAAGCAGATAAAAAATTTATCTAAATATTTAGATAGAGATAAAATTTTTATTTTTGGAGTAAAACCTAATTATCCAGAAACTGGATACGGTTATTTATATTCAAGAAAAGTTAATAAAAATTTTAATAAAGTTCTAAAATTTATTGAAAAACCAAATTTAAAAAAAGCAAAAAAACTTATTAAAAATAATAATTATCTTTGGAATTCAGGAATGTTCCTTTCAAATAAATCGGCATTATTAAATGAGTATTCTGTTTTACAAAAAGAACTGGCGCTGCAAGTTTGCGATTCTTTTATTAATGCGAAAATAATAAACAATATACTGTTATTAGAAGATAAATATTTTTCGAAAATTAAACCTATTTCTTTTGATCATGCAATTTTAGAAAAATCTTCTAATGTTTTTTCAGCAAAATTATTAAGTGACTGGAAAGATGTTGGTGGCTGGTTACAGAAATGGGAAATTGAAAAAAAAGATAAATATAACAATTTTATAAAAGGAAAAATTTTTAAAAATAACGTTAAAAACTCCTATATATCTTCAAATGAAAGAACTATTGTAGCGAGTAATTTAGAGAATGTATTAGCAGTGGACTACAAGGATGTTCTTTATTTGTCTGATTTAAAGAAAAATAATCTTCAATTCATTTATCCTTTTATTAACAAGCAATTCCCAAAGATTACCGATCAGCACACAACTACACAAAGACCATGGGGGCAATTTACAAATATATTTGTGTGTAAAACTTTTCAAGTTAAAGAACTTGTTGTTAATCCAGGAGCAATTTTAAGTTTACAAAAACATAGACATAGATCTGAGAATTGGGTTGTTGTTGAAGGTATAGCGAATGTTACGCTTAATAAAAAAAATTTAGTTTTAAGTAGATCTCAATCTATTTTCATTCCTAGAGGAGCAGTACATAGGATTGAAAATAAGCAAAAAAATGTTTTGAAAATTATCGAAGTCCAAACAGGTAGCTACCTAGGAGAAGATGATATTATTAGAATTAAAGATGTTTACGGAAGAGCCTAAGCCAATGTTAATCTGATCGGCGCATGATCGGATGGTCGTTCCAAAGACCTTAAATAAGAATCTATTGTAACATCTTTAATAAGATTAGTTATGTTTTTGGATAATAAAAAGTGATCAATTCTTAGTCCTTTATTTCTTTCAAAAGAACCATATTGATAATCCCAGAATGTATAGTTATTGGGCTTTTTATTAATTAATCTAAAGGCGTCGTTGTATCCTTCGTTTAATATATTCCTAAAAAATTTTCTTATTTCAATTCTATATAGAGCATCATTTTCCCATTCTTTAGGATTATAAACATCATCTTCATTAGGAATAATATTAAAATCTCCGCCTATGATTATTTTATTTTTTAATTTATTTTGCTTGATTAAATAATCCTCAAAAGATTTTAACCATTCTATTTTATATTTATATTTTTCACTATTGACTGGATTTCCATTCGGCACATAAACAGAAATAATTTTTATTAATTGATTTTTGTAAACTATGTCAGCAGAAATTGTTCTAGATTGTTCTTGTTTATCATTAATAATATTAAAATTTATATTATTTATTTTTTTATTATAAATTATAGCAACACCATTATATGATTTTTGACCATGAACTTCACTTTCGTAACCGATGTTTTTTAACTCTGAATAAGGAAAATTTTTATTTTCAGTTTTTATTTCTTGCAAAAGTAAAAAGTTTGGTTTGTTTTTTTTTAAATAATTAATAACATGATCAATTCTAACTCTTACCGAGTTAACATTCCAACTGCTAATAATCATTAAACTGAAAATGAATTACCACACCCACATGAAGATGTAGCTTTAGGATTGATAATTTTAAAAGTATTTTCAATTAATTTTTCAGAATAATCTAATGTAGAGCCTTGTATAAAATAAAAAGAGGATTTATCAATTAACACATTATTAATAATTATATCGTCATGATTTTTTTTGCTGTCCATTAAAAAATGATATTTATAACCCGAACAACCTCCACCTTTAACCTCTATTCTAAAAAATTTATTGGATTTTTCATTTACTAAAAGATTTTCTATCTTTTTTTTAGCATTATCTGTAATGGTAAAATTATTAGTCATTCAATTATATGTTGCTATAACTCTATTAATATATGTCCGGAGTAGATAATTACAATAAGTTATTAGTAAAATTTTCTTCCAATAATTCTAATTATTTGGGAAGACAGTTTGGAGATAAAAAAAATCCCTATAGATCATTTTATCAAAGAGACAGAGATAGAGTTATACATTCCACTTCTTTTAGAAGGCTAAAATATAAAACTCAAGTTTTTGTATATTATGAAGGAGATCATTACAGAACTAGACTTACGCATTCATTAGAAGTCTCTCAAATATCAAGATCAATAGCTAGATACCTTAAATTGAATGAAGATTTAGCGGAGGCAATAAGTTTGTCTCATGATCTTGGGCATCCACCATTTGGACATGCTGGTGAAAAAATACTAAATCATTGCATGGACAATCATGGAGGTTTTAATCACAATATTCATTCAATTCGTTTAATTACTGAATTAGAAAAAGCCTATCAAAATTTTGACGGTTTAAATTTATCCATAAATACAATAGACGGCATTGTTAAGCACAATGGACCAAATTATTTGATAACACAGAATTTAGAAATTTTACCAAATTTGAGTAAAATTAAAAAAATTAACTTTTATGATCAGTCCTCTTTAGAATCTCAAATTAGCGCTTTGTCAGATGATATAGCTTACAATAATCATGATATTGATGATGGAATTAGAGCTGGGTTTTTTTCAATTAATGACATTAAAGATATTCCAATTATAGGCGACGTAATTAAAAAGAAAAATAAACAATTCAAGAATAAAAAATTGTTAAGAAATGAGATTATAAGGTCAATAATAAATATTATGGTTACTGATTTAATTTTGCAGACCAAAAAGAATTTAAAACAATATAATATCAAATCAATTCAAGATGTTTATAAGTCTACTAATTTTATTGTTAGTTTTTCATCAAAGCTTAATGATGCAAATAATCAAATTCGTGAATTTCTAAAATTGAATATGTATGAAAATAAATCTGTAAAAATAATGACTAATAAAGCGGAAAAAATAATTAAAAAATTATATATCCATTTAATTAAAAATAATAAAAAGTTTATAACAGCCGAAACAAAAAAAAAATGGGGATTAGAAAGATCAGTAGCAGATTTTATTGCTGGAATGACTGATAAATTTGCTATCGATTTATATAATAAAATTAAATGAACATTTTTTTTGATTATAAAATAAAATTAAATAATTTCTTTAAATCTTTGGAAAAAAAAAATATTATTAAATTACCAGACAATTTTGTTAATTTTTCAGTAGAAATTCCTAAGATTAAGACTCATGGAGACCTAAGTACAAACGCTCCAATGATTTTTGCAAAAGTAAATAATTTAAATCCTATCGAATTAGCAACTAATATTAAAAGGGAATTAGAAGGAAAATTTGAAGAAATTATAAAAATTGAAGTAGCAAAACCAGGTTTTTTAAATTTTTTTTTTAATAAAAAATTTTGGCACGATTTTTTAAAAACAGTAGATATCAACTTTGGTAATAATCAAAACTTAGACTCTAAAAAAATATTAATCGAATATGTTTCTGCTAATCCAACAGGTCCTTTGCACGTGGGACATTGTAGAGGTGCTGTTTTTGGTGATATTTTAGCCAATTTATTAAAATTTGTCGGACACAATGTTGTTAAAGAATATTACATAAATGATTATGGTAATCAGATTAATCAATTTGTTAAATCAGTTTATCATCGAATATTAGAGTTAAAAAATAAAATTCCGTTTCCTGAGGATCAGGGGCTTTATCCTGGTGATTATGTAATTGATATAGCTAAAAATATTTTAACAAAAAAAAGAATATCAAATTTTGATAATTATGATTCAATTTTTGATAATTTTAAAGAGCTGTGCATAGAAGAAGCGATGTATTTAATCAAAAATGATTTAAAAAAATTAGGCATAGTTCATGATAATTTCGTCTCTGAAAAATCTCTTGTAAACAAGAATATTGTTGAAAAAGTTTTGAAAATTTTAAAGGAAAAGAATTATGTTTATGAAGGGATCTTAGAGAAACCTAAAGGAAATGAAGTTGATGACTGGGAGCCTAGAAAACAACTATTATTTCAATCTACTAAATTTGGAGATGATATGGACAGGGCTTTAAAAAAGTCTGATGGAAGTTGGACTTATTTTGCAAATGATGTCGCTTATCATTATGACAAAATAGAAAGAAAATTTGATCTACTGATTAATGTCTTAGGAGCGGACCATGCTGGTTATTTAAAAAGACAATCTTCATGTGTTTATGCGTTGTCAGAAAACAAACAAAAAATTATTTGTAAAGTTTGCCAGTTAGTAAAATTGTTTAAATCTGGAGAACAGTTTAAAATGTCCAAAAGGGCTGGTGACTTTATAACAGCTAGCGATCTTATAAATGAAGTTGGAAAAGATTCCGTAAGATTTATGATGATATACAGAAGCAATGACTCGCAATTAGATTTTGATTTTGATTTAGTTACTGATCAGTCCAAAGAAAATCCAGTATTCTATGTGCAATATGCTTACGCAAGAATATGCTCTGTTTTTAGAAAAATAGCTTACGAAGATAAAGATCAAAAAAAAATAAATCTTAACTTGCTTACTCAAGAAATAGAATTTGACATAATGAAGAAAATTTCTCAGTGGACTAAATGTTTAGAGCTTTCAGCTTCTCATCTAGAGCCACATAGACTGCCTTTTTATATGTATGAATTAGCAAGTTTATTTCATACTTATTGGAATTCAGGAAATGAGGATGAAAATTTAAAAATTTTAAATGATAAAAATTTAGATCTCCAGGCTTCACGATTGTTTTTGATTAAAAAAATACAATTAGTTTTAAAAAGTGGACTAGATATTTTAAATGTAAATGCTCCAACTGAAATGTGATGACTTAATGAAAAAGAATTTAGTTAATATTATTTCTTTTTTATTAGTTTTGATTATTTTAGGTTTTTGTCTTTTTTATTATAATTCAAATAACTTTGTTATAAATTTAAAGAAAAAAAGAGAGGATTATTTAATTTATTTAAATTCATATATTGATAAATTAGAAAAAATTACTTCTCCTTTAGATTTTAAAAAAAAGATAGATAATGAAGAGTTCTTTAAAAAAACTTATAAGCAAAAACAATACTGGGAGTTAATAAAATAAAAATTTGAAAACACACGCAATTATATTTGGAATTAATGGTTTAAAATTAAGTTTAAATGAAATTAATTTTTTTAAAAAATATAAACCCTGGGGGATAATATTATTTACCAGAAATATTGATAACCTCTATCAAGTTAGGAATTTAACAAGTAGTATCAAAGATATTTTTAAAGATGAAAATTTTCCAATATTGATTGATCAAGAAGGAGGAAGAGTTAATCGTTTTAAAAAAATTATAAATTTTGATAAATATAATGCAAAATATTTTGGTGATATTTTTGAAAATAAACAAAATTTTTATAAAAATTTTAATAAATTCCTTAAAGCGAATGTTTCTATTTTAAAATATTGCGGAATTAATATAAATACTGTTCCTGTTTTGGATTTGTTTAATAAAGATAAAAATAGCGTAATAGGAAATAGATCTTTTTCTAAAAATTCAAAAATTGTCAAAAAAGTATCTAAATATTTGACCCAAATTTATAATAATAATGGTATAGAAACTGTTATTAAGCATATCCCAGGTCATGGCTGCACCAACGCAGATTCTCATTTTAAACTACCAAAAGTAAAATTTTCTTTAAAATATTTGAAAAAAAATGATTTCGAACCATTCAAAAATAACACTGCAAAGTTAGCTATGACTGCTCATATATTGTATGAAAAATTAGACTCAGAAAGATGCGCAACGCAATCAAAATATATAATTCAGGAAATAATCAGAAAGTATTTAAAATATAAAGGAATTATAATGTCGGATGACCTTTCTATGAAGGCTTTGTCCAAAAGTCTTGCTACAAAAGCAAAATTAAGTCTTGAAGCTGGTTGTAATTTATTACTCCATTGTAATGGAAAAATTGATGAAATGAAGAAACTATCTTTAGTTGTGCCTCAAATCGATAATTTTACTTATAAAATATCGGAAAAAATTAAGACTAATTTTAATAAATTTAACTCAAGAATCAGTTAAATAAATTAAATGGACACAGTAGTTGAATTAAAGCCCGTTTCTGAAGAACAATTAGAAAGTAAGTTTACTCTTAATATTGATAACTACGAAGGACCTTTAGAACTACTTTTAGATTTAGCAAAATCTCAAAAGGTAGATTTAATGAAAATATCTATTGTTCAATTAGCTGATGAATATTTAAAATTTATTAATAACATAAAAAAAAATTTAGAATTAGCTGCTGATTTTTTAGTTATGGCTACCTGGCTTGCTTATTTAAAATCCAGATTGTTGCTACCAGATGATTATGAAGATGATTTTTCAGCTATTCAGATGGCAGAAAAACTTAAGTTGCAATTAAGAAAATTAGAAGCAATAAGATTTCTTTCAGATAAACTTGTTTGTCAAAAACAACTAGGTAAAGATATTTTTATGAAAGGAATGAGAGAAGGAATAAAAACTCTTTCCACTTCTAAGTATTCAGTATCTTTGTATGAGTTGATAAAGTCTTACGCGGAAATTAAAAGAAAACAAAATTTTTCTGTTATGAATATTTCAAAATTACCAGTCTTCACAATGGAAGAAGCTATAAAAAAAATTACAAGCTTATTAAACGATCTTACAGAATGGAGAGATATTAAAGATGTCGTTCCAGGTTCTTTCTCCGGTTCTAAAACTTTAAAAAAATCTGGTTTGGCAGGAATATTTGCTGGTAGCCTAGAACTTGTTAGAGAAGGAAAATTATCAATTATGCAAAAAAAAATTTTTGATAAAATTTTAATCAAAGCTAGATAATTATGTTGAATAAAAATAAGGATGCAAAAAGATTAGTAGAAGCTATTTTGTTTGCTGCTGACGAACCTTTAGACATAGAAACAATAAAATCTAAAGTTAATTTAAATGTTGATGTTGTTAAAATTTTAAAAGAATTGCAATTAGAATTTATTGAGCGAGGAATAAATCTTTACGAAATTTCTAACAAATGGTCTTTTAGGACCGCTGAAAATTTATCTAATAAAATTGCAAGCGAAGTTGTACAACAAAGAAAGTTATCGAAAGCAACAATTGAAACCTTAGCTATTATTGCATATCATCAGCCAGTTACTCGTTCGGAAATTGAGGAAATTAGAGGCGTTTCTTTTAGCACTGGAACTTTAGAGATATTATTTGAGCTTGGATGGGTAAAACCGCAAGGCAGAAAAGAAATACCCGGAAAGCCTTTACTATATGTAACAACGGACACCTTTTTAAGTCATTTTAACTTAAAATCTATTTCTGATTTGCCTAGCTCTGAAGAATTAGCTTCTGCTGGATTAATCGATAGTCGTTTAGATAGATCAATATTTGGAACAAATAAATTTGCAAAGGATGATTTAGACAAACAATCGAAAGAAGATATATTTTCAAACATTGATGATATGCTGTCTGACACCCTAAATAAAAAAGAAAATTAATTTATTTGTAATAGAATATTATTTAATATATAAAATTCACTAATGGGTCTTAGTTTTTGGCATATCATTATAGTTTTAATAGTTGTCGTTCTGTTATTCGGCAGAGGAAGAATTTCTGATTTAATGGGTGATGTAGCTAAAGGAATAAAAAGTTTCAAAAAAGGAATGTCGGAAGATTCTGATAATAAAGATTCTAAGAATAAAGATTCAAATTCAAAATCAGATCACTAAAAAATATGCCACAAATAGGGTGGTCTGAAATTTTAGTTATTATACTAGTAGCGATAATTGTTATTGGTCCAAAAGACCTTCCTGTAGTTGTTAAAAAATTCATACAAATTAAAAATGGTATTAAAAACTACATTAATTCATTTCAGAAAAGTATGGATGATATTGTTGAAGAACACGAAAAAGATATAAAAAAAATTACAGATCTTAATCTTGAAGAGAAAGATAAAGATAAATCAAATAAATCTTAATTTTTTTTATTTTATGAATAACGAAAATGATCAAAATCAATCTAGTATATTAGAACATCTTTTAGAATTAAGAACTAGGATTATAAAAAGTTTAATTTTTTTTACCTTTGCATTTATAATTTCATATATAAACGCAGAAAAAATATATAATTTTTTACTACAACCGTATGTTTGGGCTTTAGGAGAAAATAATATTGGTACAAAAAGATTAATTTTCACTGCATTACAAGAAACTTTTATTACTTATTTAAAACTTTCCTTTTTTTCAGCAATTTGTTTTTCTTTCCCAGTTTTTTTAATTCAAATATGGAAATTTATAGCGCCTGGTTTGTATAATAATGAAAAAAGAGCAATATTACCATTTCTCATTGCAACTCCAATTCTTTTTGTGACTGGTGCACTACTTGCTTATTTTTTTATAATGCCATTAGCCATTAAGTTTTTTTTATCCTTTGAAACACTCAGCACTCAAACTAGTATGCCTATACAGCTTGAAGCAAAAGTAAGCGAATATCTTTCTTTAATTATGGTTTTTATGTTTGCTTTTGGGTTAAGTTTTGAATTGCCTGTATTATTAATTTTATTAGCAACAGTTGGATTGATTGATTCTAAATATTTATCAGAAAGAAGAAGATATATTATTGTTATAATATTTATAATTGCAGCTATTATAACGCCTCCAGATCCAATAAGTCAGATTGGATTAGCAATTCCATTGATGATTTTATATGAAATATCTATTTTAATTATCAAATATTTAGAGAGAAGCAAAAATGATAAATCTTAAAAATTTAAGAGACAATCCTCAGCTTTATAAAAAAAAATATCAAGAAAGATTCTTAAAAAATTCAGATAAAATTATCGATGAAATTATTTTTTTGGATAGCTCTATAAGACAAATTTTAGAAAAACAGCAAAAACTTCAAGAAGAAAGAAATAAGATATCTAAAGAACTATCTTTATCTAAAGATAAGAAAAGTGAAGAATTTTTATCTTTATCAAAAAAAGTAGTTGGAATTAAAAGTGATATTGATCACTTTGAAAAGAATATCGTAGATCAAAAAGTTAAAATTAATAATATTCTACACAACTTGCCTAATATTCATCTTGATGATGTTCCTGTTGGAGAAGACAATAAGAGCAATAAAGAAATTCGAAAAGTTGGAAAAATCAGAGAATTTGATTTTATAATTAAATCGCATGATGAAATAGGGATTGAAAAAGATTTAATGGATTTCGACACCGCTACTAAAATATCAGGAGCTAGATACGTTATAACTAAGGGTAATATTGCAAAATTGGAAAGGGCACTTATTAATTTTATGATCGATACCCATGTAAAAGAGTCAGAGTATTTAGAAATGAATGTTCCAATTATTGTTAATGAAGAATCTATGTTTGGAACAGGTCAGCTTCCAAAGTTTTCTAAAGAACAGTTTTCTCTAAATACAGGAGCTTGGCTAATACCAACTGCTGAAGTTTCTCTTACGAATATTGTAAGGGATAAAATATTAAATTATGAAGATTTGCCACTTAGATATGTAGCTTGCACACCATGTTTTAGAGCTGAGGCCGGTGCTGCTGGAAAAGATACAAAGGGAATGTTGAGGCAACATCAATTTTATAAAGTCGAACTTGTTAGTATTGTTAAACCTGAAGATAAAAATAAAGAACTCGAACGTTTACTTAATTGTGCAGAAAATATACTTAAAAAATTAGAAATTCCTTATAGAGTAGTTTTATTATCTTCTGGCGATATGGGTTTCAGCGCCGAAAAGACCTACGACTTGGAAGCTTGGATTCCTTCACAAAATAATTATAGAGAAATTTCCAGCTGTTCTTCTTGTGGTCAATTTCAAGCAAATAGAATGATGTCGAGATTTAAAGATTTAGAAAAAAAAATTGACTATGTTGTTACTTTAAATGGTTCGGGTCTCGCGATAGGAAGAACTCTAATTGCCTTAATTGAAAATAATCAAAATAAAGATGGTTCAATTACTATTCCAAAAGTTCTTCATTCTTACATGGATGGAATTAGTAAATTATAGATTAAAAAATACTTTTTAAATTTAAAATATTATTGTAATTAAACATCTTCTAGTATAATTAAACTTTATATGTCTATGACTGCGTTGGGTCAATTTATCCCCTTAATACTGATTTTTGTTATTTTTTATTTTTTGTTGATAAGACCTCAACAAAAACGAGTTTCAGAACATAAAACTATGATTTCAAAATTAACTAGAGGCGACAGTGTTATTACAGCCGGTGGAATTATAGGAAAAATTTCTAGAGTAATTGATGAAGAAAAAGTAGAATTAGAAGTAGCAGATAACGTTAATGTTAAAGTTATCAAATCAACAATTTCACAAGTTCTTTCCAAATCAGAAACTAAGTAATTTTTAGTGTTAAATTTTTCTAGATTAAAAATAAGTTTAGTCTCTATTACTGTTTTATTTTTTTTTTATATTTTTTTAGGAAATTTTTTTTCGTCGGATAAATATAAATTTTTTTTAGATAAAAAAGTAAATTTAGGATTAGATTTACAAGGTGGATCTTATTTACTTTTAGAAGTTGATATAAATCCTTTAGTAGCAAAAAAAATTGATGACAAGGCCAATGAATTAAAAAAAAATCTTAAAAACTCAAATATCATTTATAAAAACTTTAACGTTACAGATCAAAAAATTTATTTTGAAATTCAAGATTTTAAATTAAAAGAAAATACAATTAATATAATTAATGACTTAAATGGTAAAAAAAGTTTTTTTAATCCTGCGGGTAGTAGTTCAACAAATTTTAATAAAGAAATATTTTATAAAATTGAAAAAGAGTCTTTCGTTATCCAGTTTACACCCGAATTTGTTAAGCACGTCAAACAAGATGCTATTAATCAATCTTTAGAAATTGTGAGGAAAAGAATAGACCAACTTGGTACAAAAGAACCTAATATCCTTCAAAAGGGTGAAAATAGAATATTAGTTGAGCTTCCAGGACTAACTGATCCTTCTCATTTTAAAAATATTCTTGGAAAAACTGCCCAACTTACTTTTAAATTTGCTAGATCGCAAAAAAGCTTATCAGCTGATAATTCAGGATATGAAAAATATAAATATAAATCTATCGGTTCAACTTTAGAAGTTGAAAAAAGAATAATTTTAACTGGAGAAAATCTAAAAGATGCTCAGCCAGGATATGACAATCAAAATAATGGTATCGTTGTTAATTTCAAATTAGATGGGGTAGGAGCAGCAAAATTTGCTACAGCGACAAAAGAAAATGTCGGAAGGTCTCTTGCTATCATACTTGATAACGAAATTCTTAGCGCCCCTGTCATAAGGGAACCAATTTTGACAGGTAGCGGACAAATTTCTGGAAATTTTACTGTAGAAGAGGCAAATCAATTATCTATATTACTTAGATCAGGAGCTTTACCAGCCCCTATGAAAATAGTAGAGGAAAGAACAGTAGGCTCTGATCTAGGTGAGGATTCAGTTAAGTACGGAGTTATATCTTTCATTTCAGGTTTTTTGCTAGTCGCACTTTATATAATATATGAGTATAGAATTTTTGGCTTATTTGCAGACCTATGTCTTTTGCTAAACGTAGTAATTTTAGCAGCTGTATTATCTTTATTTGGATCAACGTTAACCTTACCTGGCATTGCAGGTATCGTTTTAACAACTGGAATGTCAGTTGATACCAATGTGATAATTTATGAAAGATTGAGAGAAGAATTTAAAATAGAAAAATCGATGATAATTGCAACGGATGCAGCTTACAAAAGATCACTACTAACAATAATAGACACCCACCTTACAACGTTAATAGCTGGAATAATATTATTTTACTTAGGAAGTGGTCCTGTTAGAGGATTTGCGTTAACACTTATCATTGGCTTGATTTCATCTTTTTTTACAGCATTTACCGTTAGTCGATTAATGGTTGGAAAATATGTTTTAGCAAATAAAAATAATGAAATAAAAATCTAGTATGACAAATTATAATTTTTTAAAATATAAAAAGTTCTTTATCTATTTGTCTACTATTTCAACAATAGGATTTTTTTTAATTATTTTATTTAAAGGGTTTAATTATGGAGTTGATTTTAAGGGAGGTACAGTTATCGAAATTAGAACAGAAAAAAACATTCACGTTGAAGAAATTAGAACTTCTATTTCAAAAATAAATATTAATAACTATACAGTCAAGGAATTTGGTGCTCCGAATAATTTTGAAATATCTATGGAGAACAGCATTAATAATAACGAATTTGTTAATAATATTAAAAACAATCTTGAAAAAGATTTAAAACAAAAAATTTCAATTAGAAAAGTAGAGACAGTTGGTCCCAAGGTTGGAGGTGAGTTAATTAAATCAGCTGTTTACGCATTGTTATTTGGATTTCTAGCTATTTTTATTTATTTATGGTTTAGATTTGAGTGGCAATTTAGTTTAGGTGGCATAGTAGCATTATTTCATGACACAATAATTACGGCAGGTATTTTTTCTTTATTTAACATAAAATTCGATCTTACAATTATTGCTGCCTTACTAACGATTATTGGCTACTCAATAAATGACACTGTAATTATTTATGACAGAATAAGAGAGAATTTAAAAAAAGATAGCGTATCTAATTTAACAGATTTAATAAACAAATCGTTAAATGAAACTCTTTCTAGAACACTTAAAACTTCTGGAGCCACTTTGCTTTCTATTGTTGCCGTTTTAATTTTTGGAGGTGAAGTTCTTAGAGGATTTGCATTTGCAATTACATTTGGAATTATTTTTGGAACTTATTCATCAATATACATAGCGTCACCAATCGTTATGTTTTTTAATATTAAAAGAGATTGGTCAGTTAAAATTGATAATACGCCTTAATAAAGATTTTGAGCTATAACCATAGTTAGAAGCATTGGAATAGATAAAAAGGCATTAGTTCTAGATGTAAGCATCGCAATCCTTGCTGATTTAGCTTTACTCTCAGGATCGCATTCTACAATGCCCAAGGCTTTTTTTTGATTTGGCCAAATAATAAACCAAACATTAAAGGCCATAATTATTCCAAGCCACATACCAATTCCTATAGTTATATTTTTAGGACTTCCTTTGAAAGCTAAAGCTTCATGAATATAACCATTAAGATATCCAGTAATTAGACCAGTAACAATTGTAGAAAGAGCAGCCCAACGAAACCAAAATAAAGCTGCAGGAGCAATTACTTTTCCAATGGCAGGTTTTTGTTCATCTGGAATTTTAGGCATGCTAGGTATTTGAACAAAATTAAAATACCAAAGTAATCCAATCCACATTACACCAGACAAAACGTGTAAATATCTAAATATAGCGCTCCAGAAATATCTATCATTTGCCCAGCCGTCATTTATATAAAATAAGATTCCAAAAAATATTAGCGTAGCAACAACTGAACTTAGAATTGTTTTAGGAAGAGATTGTAAAATATTACTGATTCCCATGTACCGATACTAACACAAAAAATACTGTTTTAAGCAATTTTTTTTGAGATATTTTTGGATAAGATTTTCTTTAAAAATTCACCTGTATAACTACCTTTTATGCGAGAAACATCTTCCGGGGTACCTTCTGCAACTATCTTTCCTCCCTTAACACCTCCTTCAGGTCCCATATCAATTATCCAGTCAGCAGTTTTTATAACATCTAGATTATGCTCAATTACAACAACTGTATTCCCTTTATTTACAAAAGTATGAAGAACTTCTAATAATTTTTTTACATCGTGGATATGAAGACCAGTTGTTGGTTCATCAAGAATATAAATAGTTCTTCCCGTTGCTCTTTTAGAAAGTTCTTTTGCTAATTTTATTCTTTGAGCCTCACCACCAGACAAAGTAGTCGCTTGTTGCCCAATTTTAATGTAGCCAAGTCCAACTTTTTGTAATGTTAAAAGTTTATCTCTAATAGATGATATATTTTCAAAAAATATAACACCTTCATCGACAGTCATGTTTAAAACATCAGCAATATTTTTGTCTTTAAATCTAATTTCTAGAGTTTCTCTATTATAACGGTTTCCTTTACAGACGTCACACTGCACATAAACATCTGGCAAGAAATGCATTTCATAAGTAATAACTCCATCACCTTCACATGCTTCACATCTTCCTCCTTTAACGTTAAAAGAAAATCTCCCGGGTTTATAACCTCTTGCTTTTGAATCTGGTAAGTTAACAAACCACTCTCTGATAACTGTAAAAGCACCAGAATAAGTAGCTGGATTTGATCTCGGTGTTCTTCCTATTGGAGACTGATCAATATCAATTATTTTATCTAAATATTCATATCCTTGAATTCCCTTAAAAGGTTTTGGCATATTCTTGGATATTGTTTTGTTTATCATTAAATTCAAAGCCCTATAGAGAGTGTGTAAAATGAATGTTGATTTTCCGCTTCCTGAAACACCGGTTACAGCAGTAAATGTTCCTAACGGAATTTTTGCTGTAACGTTTTGTAAATTATTTCCAGTAGCTCCACTTAAAGTTAAATATCTTCCGTCTTTAGCTTTTTTTCTTGATAGAGGAAGAGAAATATATTTTTTGCCTGATAAATATTGTCCAGTTATACTATTTTCGTTTGCCTTAATTTGCTCTGGAGTTCCTGCTGCAATAATTTTTCCACCCTCTGTTCCAGCCCCAGGGCCTAGATCGATAATGTGATCGGAACTGAGCATTGCCTCTTCATCATGCTCAACAACTATAACTGTATTTCCAAGGTCTCTTAGTCTTTTGAGTGCATTTAGTAATTTAATATTATCTTTTTGATGAAGCCCAATAGAAGGTTCATCTAAGACGTATAGCACGCCAGTTAAACCCGAACCAATTTGTGATGCTAATCTTATTCTTTGAGATTCGCCACCAGATAAAGTTCCAGATGATCGTGATAGATTTAAATAATCGAGTCCTACATTTATTAAAAAAGTTAATCTTTCATTTATTTCTTTAAGAATATGTATTGAAATTTTATTTTCTTTTTCCGTTAAATGGTTATGAAGATCAGCAAACCAGTCATAAGCATTCTGAATGGACATTTTTGAAACTTCACTAATATTTAATTCTTTTATTTTTACTGAAAGAGCTTCTTCTTTGAGTCTCATTCCTTTACATCTCTCGCATTCTGTTTCATTTTGAAATTGAGAAATTTCCTCTCTTTTCCAATCGCTATCTGTCTCTAAATATCGTCTTTCTAAATTATTAACTACACCTTCAAATGATTTTTTGTTTGAGTACTTTTCATATCCGTCATCATAAGAAAATTTTATTTCTTCTTCTCCAGATCCATATAAAACAATATCTTGAATTTTTTTTGACAAATTTCTCCAAGGTTCTTCCAGTGAAAAATCATAATGTTTTGCTAATGAAGCTAGCGTTTGGGCATAATAAAGTGTAGAAGTTGAGGTCCAAGGAAGTATCGCTCCATCAATTAAGCTTTTTTTATCATTTGGAATGACTAATTTTGGATCTATATATAGATCAACACCAATTCCTTCGCATTCAGGACAAGCACCATAAGGGCTATTAAATGAAAACAATCTTGGTTCTATTTCTTCTATTGTAAAACCACTTTCTGGGCATGCAAATTTAGAAGAAAATACTATTTTTTCATTTTTTTTAAATTCCTTTGGTAGATTTTCATTTGTGAAATCTACATAAACAAGTCCGTCAGATAGAGATAATGTAGTTTCGATACTTTCAGCAATTCGCTGTTGTTCTTTTTTGTCATTAACAAAACCATCGACATATATATCGATGTCATGTTTTAGATTTTTATTTAAAATCGGCGCTTCATCAATTTCATAAATCTTTCCATCAATCCTAGCTTTTTGAAATCCTCTTTTTTTATATCCAAGTAATTCTTTTTTATATTCTCCTTTTCTGCCTCTCACTATCGGTGCATATATTTGAACTTTGGATTGTTTAGGGAGATCTAATATACGATCTACCATTTCTGAAACTGTTTGAGATTTAATAGGCTTTCCAGTAAATGGAGAATATGGAATCCCAACTCTTGCGTAAAGAACACGCATATAATCATAAATCTCAGTTACAGTTGCGACAATTGACCTTGGATTCTTTGAAGTAGTTTTTTGTTCAATTGATATAGCGGGCGATAAACCTTCTATTAAATCGACATCTGGCTTTCTCATTCGATCTAGAAATTGACGAGCGTAAGCCGATAGACTTTCCACATACCTTCTTTGGCCTTCAGCATAAATTGTATCGAAAGCTAAAGATGATTTTCCAGACCCTGATAAACCTGTAATCGTTATTAATTTATCTCTTGGAATCTCTAATGAAATATTTTTTAAATTATGCTCTCTAGCTCCTTTAATGACGATTTTTGTGACGGTATTACTCATCTTTTTTAGTAAATTTTATTCTTTTAATTTGATTAGTCTGATATAATAAACTCTAATTCTTAGTTCAAAAAAAGATCTATATTATGGCAGGTAGTTTAAATAAAGTTTTATTAATTGGCAGAATTGGAAACGATCCAGAAATTAAGCAAATGCAGAATGGCAAAAGTGTTGCTAGATTAAGTGTCGCAACCTCAGAATCTTGGAAAGACAAGAATACAGGAGAAAAAAAAGAAAAAACAGAGTGGCATAGGGTTGTTATATTTAACGAAGGATTGGTGAGTGTTGTTCAAAAATATTTAAAAAAAGGGGCTCAGGTTTATATAGAGGGCCAATTAAACACAAATAAATACACTGATAGCAATGGACAGGAAAAGTACAGTACTCAAATAGTACTACAGGGTTATAATTCAACTTTAACAATGTTGGGTGGAAAAAGTTCCTCATCTATCGAAGGTGGAAAATTAGAAGGAAGCCAATTACCATCTGATGATATGCCTGACATTTCCCAAGATCCAGACGATAAAGTGCCATTTTAAATTTACTTCATGAGTGAAGATTTAAATCAAGAAAATCCAAAAAATAAAAAATACAATTCAGTACAAATTGTTGATGAGATGAAGACCTCATACTTATCGTATGCGATGAGTGTCATAATAAGCAGAGCTCTTCCTGATGCAAGAGATGGATTAAAACCTGTGCATAGAAGAATTATTTATGCCATGTACAAAGGTGGTTATGATTGGTCAAAACAGTTCAGAAAATCAGCCAGAGTAGTCGGGGATGTAATCGGTAAATATCATCCTCATGGCGATCAAGCTGTTTATGATGCGTTAGTAAGATTAGCTCAGGAATTTTCGATGAGTGTAAAATTATTAGATGGACAAGGAAACTTTGGTTCAATGGACGGGGATAGAGCTGCCGCAATGCGATACACTGAGACAAGATTAGCAAAAATTTCAGAATTTCTAGTGGCCGATATCGAAAAAAATACAATAGATTATCAAAATAATTATGATGATACGGAGTTGGAACCAACTGTACTTCCTGCTCAATTTCCAAATCTACTAGTAAATGGTGCTGGCGGTATTGCAGTTGGAATGGCAACAAATATCCCCCCTCATAATCTTGGAGAGATTATTGATGGAACACTTGCTTATATTGATAAAAATGACATTTCTATTGATGAATTAATTAAATTTATACCAGGTCCAGATTTTCCAACAGGAGGATTAATAATTGGAAAAGACGCAATCAAAACCGGATATAAAACTGGAAGAGGATCAATAAAAATAAGAGGCGAAATTAGTACAGAGGAAGAAAAAAAGGATAAGACATTAATTGTAATTAAATCAGTCCCATTTCAAACTAACAAATCTCTATTAATTGAAAAAATTGCTTTATTAGTAAGAGAAAAAAAAATTGAAGGGATATCTGATATAAGAGACGAGTCTAATAAAGAGGGAGTTAGAATAGTTATTGATTTAAAGAGAGGAGTTTCAAGCGAGGTTATTATAAATCAACTTTACAAATATTCGCCTATAGAATCTTCATTTGGATTTAATACTTTAGCAATTCTCAATGGCAAACCAGAGTTATTAAACTTAAAACAATTTATAAAAGTTTTTGTAGATTTTAGAGAAAAAGTTTTAATTAAAAGAACTTTATTTGATTTAAAAAAAGCTAAAGATAGAGTTCATATTTTAATTGGTCTTTTTATAGCAATCGAAAATATTGATGAAATTATATCGATTATTCGTAAATCAAAAAATCCTAACGAAGCCAAAACAACACTTCAGAATAAACAATGGAGTTTCAAGAAATCAAAAATTAATAAAGATGTTTTGGATGTTAGTGATTTATCTAATAAAGATCAGTACCATTTGTCAGATTACCAAGTAAAAGCAATATTAGAGTTAAGACTTCAAAAACTTACTGGTATTGGACATGAGGAAATTAACCAAGAGATTAGCGATCTTTACAAACTTATAGTTCAATATAAAAAAATTCTTAATGATAGAAACGCACTGTTAACGCAAATTAAAGATGAACTAAAAGATATCAAAGCAAAATTTGCAACTTCAAGAAAAACTAAAATTATAAACCAGGTTGGTAGTTTTGATGTTGAGGATGTAGTTCAAAAAGAAGATGTAATCATTACAATCACAAATAAAGGATATATTAAAAGAAGCCCTTTAAGCTCAGTTAAAGTTCAGAAAAGAGGCGGCAAGGGAAAAACAGGAATAACAACTAGGGATGAAGATTTCGTAAATCAAATATTTACCGCAAATACACATACACCAATTCTTTTCTTTACTTCCAAAGGCATTGTTTACAAATTAAAAGCTTGGAAAATTCCAGAAGGGTCTAATCAATCTAAAGGTAAAGCACTTAATAGCATTCTTGCCTTAAAAGAAGGCCATGTAATTACTTCAATTATGCCTTTACCTAGCGATGAATCTCTATGGGCTAATATGAAAATTATATTTGCCACATCCAATGGGAAAGTTAGAAAAAATAGTCTTTTAGATTTTGAAAGTATTCAGACTACTGGAAAAATTGCAATTAAATTAGAAGACAATGATTCAATAGCTGGGATAAAAATTTTAGATGATGATGACGATTTTTTACTAAGTTCAGAACACGGAAAATCTTTAAGAGTACAATCAAAAAAATTAAGAATTTTTAAAGGCAGATCATCAAAGGGAATTAAGGGTATGTCCTTAAAAAAAGATGACAAGATTATTTCTTTATCAATTTTAAAAAGTGTAAAAATTACATCCGAGGAGGCCAAATCTTACATAAAAGTATCTAGATTAGAAAAAGATGCAGATGAAATTCCAGATGACGAATTAGATGATACTAAAATTGTAAAATTATCAAAAAAACAAATTGATGATTTTAAAAATAAAGAACAATACATTTTAACTATAACAGAAAATGGCTATGGAAAACGTTCTTCTGCCTACGAGTACAGAGTAAGCGGCAGAGGAGGTCAGGGAATTATTAATATCATTGCCTCAGAAAGAAATGGGAATGTAGCATCAACTTTTACAATCAATCATGAAGATCAAATTATGTTAATTACTGATAAAGGTCAGATGATAAGATGTAACGTCAAAGATATTAGAATTACTGGTAGAAATACTCAAGGAGTTAGAATTTTTAATCTTTCAGAAAATGAAAAAGTAGTTTCTGCCGCAAGAATAGAAGATTCTTCCGAAGAGAGTAATTAATGATTCAAAAAGCTAAAATTTATCAACCTTCAAAAACAGCTATGCAGTCTGGAAAGGCTAGAACAAAGTTTTGGGTTTTAGAGTTTGAAAAATCTAATTCAGGTAAAGATTTTGTTATGGGTTGGACCTCATCATCAAACACAAATGAGCAAGTGAAACTAAAATTTGAAACACAGGAACAGGCAATAAAGTACGCTGAGCAAAATAATATACAATTTGTTTTGATAGAACCAAAAAAAAATAAGCTTATTATTAAAGCTTATGCAGATAATTTTTTAAAATAATGTTTAAGAGTTTTTTTTTAAATAAAAAATGGGCTTTGTGGTCTTGGGGTGGAGGCTTGTTACTAATTATTTCGTTACTTATACAGGTATCAATAACTGTTAAAATTAATGAATGGTATAAAGGTTTTTATGATTTGTTACAAAACGCAACAAAAAGTAACATTTTAGAATTTTGGGATAAAATTTACATCTTTTGTTATTTGGCCTTTCCTTACGTACTTTTGGCAACCTTTACATCTTTTTTTACACGAGTTTATTCTCTTCGCTGGCGAGAAGCTATAACTTATGAATACATTCCTTTATGGAAAAATTGCTCTGAAAATATAGAAGGGGCATCGCAAAGAATCCAAGAAGACACAAGTAGATTTGCAAAAATTGTTGAAAGTTTAGGCCTTCAAGTTATCAGAGCCATTATGACATTAATTGCATTCATACCAATACTATGGAGCCTTTCTTCCGGGATTCGAATTGAATTTTTAAAACAATTTCCAGGATCTTTAGTTTGGGTATCTTTATTTGTGAGTTTAGGTGGATTAATAATCAGCTGGTTTGTAGGAATTAAATTGCCTGGTCTTGAGTACAACAATCAAAAAGTAGAAGCTACATTTAGAAAAGAATTAGTCTACGGTGAAGATGATAGAATTAATTATGCAAAACCAGATACTGTTTTTGAGCTATTTTCGGGTATAAAGTTTAACTATCACAGACTTTTTTTTAATTATGGTTATTTTGATGTTTGGGTTAATTTATATGATCAATTCATGGTTATTGTTCCTTATTTAGTGATGGCGCCTAGTTTATTTGCGGGAGCAATAACTTTAGGCGTTATAATTCAAATATCAAATGCATTTCAAAGAGTTCATAATAGTTTCTCTTTATTTATTAATCAATGGACTACTATTACAGAACTAAGATCAATTTTCCGAAGATTAAATGAATTTGAGATCGCGATTGGTTATAAAAAAAATTAGCCAGTATCTATAATATTTAGTATTTGATCTTTTTTAAAAAATTTAAGCAGAACATTGAATTTATCAATTGATAAATTTTCATTAGTATAAAAATCTATTTCTTGTTTTGCGAGTTCAAATAAGTGTGAGTGATACATTGGGTCAGCAACAATAAAATCTTTTTCACCACTCTGCTTGTAACCAATAATATCTCCAAAACCTCTTAACTTAAGATCTTGTTCAGATATATAAAAGCCATCATTAGATTCTTTAAGAATTTTAAGTCTTTTTTTTCCATTTTCACTTATTGATTTTGAATATATTAAAATGCACTCACCATCTTCAATTCCTCTGCCAACCCTACCTCTTAATTGATGAAGTTGAGCAAGACCAAATCTTTCCGAGTTTTCAATTATGATAGTATTTGCATTTTGATTGTCGACACCAACTTCAACTACAGTTGTTGATATTAATATTGAAAACTTTTTATCCAAGAATTCCTTCATCACTAAATTTTTTTCATCATTTTTAAGATTTCCATGCATAATCCCAATATTTTCTGGAAAATATTTCTTTAAATATTCAAATCTTTCTACAACAGGGGTTAACTTTACTTTTTTGCTTTCTTCAATTAAAGGACAAACCCAATAAATTTGCTGCTTATTTTCAATTTTTTTCTTAATTAAATTAATTAAATCCGATATTTTATTTTCTGGAAAAATATTTGTTATTATTTTTGTTTTTTTAAATGGCTTTTCTTTTAGCGTAGAGACTTCCATGTCTCCATAAGTTGATAAAATTAAAGTTCGTGGAATTGGAGTTGCGCTCATTAAAAGAACATCGCAATTAAAACCTCCTTTTTCTGAAAGGTTAATTCTTTGTTTAACTCCAAATTTATGCTGTTCATCAATAATAATTAGTCCCAATTTATTAAATAGAACAGATTCTTGAAATAAAGAATGCGTTCCTATTAAAAGATCAATTTTTCCATTAAGGAGATTTTTTTTTATCTCTGTTTGTATATTTTTTTTTACACTGCTACTTAAAATTTCAATTCTAATATTTAAATCTTTTGTTAATATCTTGATTAAATTTAAATGTTGTGTTGCTAATATTTCCGTAGGGCACATCAAAGCAACCTGAAAACCAGACGCTATAACATTTACTGCTGATATAATTGAAATAACGGTTTTACCAGAACCAACATCGCCTTGTAGCAATCTTAACATCTTTTTATCTTTTTTAAGAGCTTCTTCGATTTCTTTTATAATATTTTCTTGATCTTTAGTTAGAGTGAAAGGAAGTTTGTTTAATATTTTTAATTTATATTCTGATGTGAAAAATTTAGGTTCTTTATATATTAATAAATTTTTTTTTTTTATTAGAGAAAAAATTAACAAATTTGAAAATATTTCATCAAATGATATCCTTTCGTAAGCCGGTGAATTTTTATTTAAGTCTTCGATTTTTTTGGGACTATGAAGTTGTATTAAGGAATCTTTAAAATTTGCCCATTTATTATTATTTAGAATTATATCTCGGTGCCACTCTGGTACGTCTGGTATTTGTTTCGTGATGTTTTCATAAATTTTATTTACAGTTTTATTAGAAATTCCTTTTAAAGAACTATAAGTTGGCATAATTTTACTAATTTTCTCTTCATTATTGACCGAGGTCACATATTCAGGATTCGTTATTTGGTATTTATTTTTATAAATATTAATTTTTCCACTTATGATAACTTCAGTATTTAACGGTAAAATTTCTTTGATATAATTTTCCCTAGAATTAAAAAAAACAATATTTATTTCTCCAGTGTCATCAAAGCATTGAACAGTATTCGGCAGTCTTCTTATTCTTGGAAAAATGTATTTTTTAACCTTAACAAAGATAGTGCTAATTTTACCAACTTCCAAATTGTTTAATTTTGGGCAATGAGTTCTGTCAATTAAGCCGTATGGGAAATTGAAGATTAAATCAGCATTAGATTCAATTTTTTTTTCATTAAATAGTTTCTGTATTTTTGGCCCTATTCCTTTTATTTTGGAAATTGGATTAAAAAAAAAATTAAAATTTTTTTCTATCATTTAAAGAATTATTCTATTTAATATATATTAGATATGGATAATTTAATAAAAAAACTTTTGTACCGATCTAATCACAGAGGAACGAAAGAGATGGATTTGTTAATTGGTGGATTTGCAAAAGAAAATTTGAAATCCTTAAATGCAGATGAATTAAAAGAATTTGAGTTAATTTTAAATTATACCGACAAAAAGCTAAATTCTTGGCTAGTTGATAATAAAACAGATTCTGATTTAGAAAAATTTTCTATATCTAAAAAAATTAAAGAATTTAAATTAATTTTGGATAAATAATCTTATCCACAAACAGGCATAGTGTTGTTTCTTTATTTTTAAAAAAAGGAGCAAATTAGTTTTTTAAAAAGATATATTTATCAATGGTTTTTTGGCGGAGAGGGTGGGATTTGAACCCACGAACGAGTTGCCCCGTTGCTAGTTTTCAAGACTAGTGCTTTCAACCGCTCAGCCACCTCTCCGTGTTTAATGACTTTAAATATTGGCTATGTTAAAAAAAAGTAATGAATATTTACCTTAAATTCAAAATATTTCTAATTATTTTTTTTTTTACAACAATTAATATTAATGTCGCTTTATCGAATGAAAAGTTTGATGAATGGTTAGTTGGCTTCAAAAGTAGAGCTATAAGCCAAGGTATTTCAAAAGAAACTGTTGAAAATTCTTTAAAAAACGTCAAATTTTTAGAAAGAATAGTTGTCTTAGATAGAAAGCAACCTGAGTTTTTTGAAAAAACCTACGAATATTTAGACAAAAGAGTGGATGAAAAAAAGATCCAAACTGCGAAAAATCTATTAAATGAAAATTTAGACTTATTTGAAAAGGTTAGTAACAAATTTAAAGTAGACAAAGAAGTATTGGCTGCGTTATGGGGAATAGAAACTAATTTTGGGGTTAATAAAGGTAAAGTAGATATAATATCTGCTTTATCAACGCTTTCATTTGACAATAGAAGACCTGAATACTTTGAAAAAGAATTAATTATACTTCTTAAGCTTATAGACAATAAAACATTAAAATATGAAAGTCTTTATGGTTCTTGGGCTGGAGCAATTGGTAATTTTCAATTTATGCCATCAACAATTCAAAAGTACGCTGTAAACTTTGATTCATCACCTGACATTGATTTAATAAACTCATTTCAAGATTCATTAGCATCAGCTGCCAATTATCTTCATACAATAGGATGGGCACAAAAAGAAACTTGGGGATTTGAATTAAAAAATAATCAAAGTTTTGATAAAAAATTAATTAATACAGATTCAAGAAATTTACAAAATAAAATATCAATTTTAAATTTAAAATCGTTAGGTTTTAAAAATAAAAATAATAGCGAAATAATAATTTCAGAAACAAAAGAAGGATGGGTAATTAGACCAGATGGTGAGGATGGGCCAATTTATATCGTTTTTGATAATTTTTTAAGATTGTTAGAATGGAATAGATCTTTAAGGTTTGCAATAACAGTCGGCACACTCTCTGATAAAATTAAGTTGTAGAATGAAAAAAATTTTTTTTTTTTTATTTTTATTTTTAATCTATTCCTGTCAGAATTATAACCAAGTAAATTTCACTTATGAAAAAATTGGCTTCGCTGGTCGAATAAGTGATAGCAAAAATAATATTTTAGGATTGAATAATATTTTAGAAGATGAATCAATTCACTCTTCTATACCGGCTAATACTCAAGTTAAAATAACCAATCTTATAAACAATAAAAGTGTTCTTTTAAAAATTGATAAAAATTCTACTTATAATAATGGAAGGGAGATTCTTATATCTAAAAAGTATTTCGATATACTTGAATTGAGTAATAAATTTCCATTAATTAAAATTGAAACAATTAGGGTTAACAAAATTTTCACAGCGGAGACAGCAAAAATTTTTGAAGAAGAAAAAAAAGTTGTTCAAAACATTGAGACACAAAGTGTTGATGTAGTTGATTTATCAAGAAATAACTCATCTAGAGATAATTTATCAAAAATAATAATAATTTATTATGGTGATTTTTCTTATAAAAATGGTGCAACAGATTTCGCAAATTCTTTAAAAAGAGAGTTAAAAAATATTAATCCAAATATAATTCAAATAAATAAAAAGTTTAGAGTAGAGGCTCTTTCAATTAAAAATGTTGATGAATTTGACATTTTTTTTAACAAAATAACAAATACTAAGTTTCAAAATTATAATATAAGCGTTAAATGATTTTTAGAGTACTTTTATTTCTTTCAATAATTATTAACTTTTTTTGTGTCAATTCATTTTCTCAAGTTATTATTCCAGACAAAGTAAAATACGGAATTGTGATTGATCATTTCAGTGGCACAACATTAGCTCAAAAAAATTCCGATACTAGAATTTCACCAGCTTCTTTGACAAAGATTATGACCGCTGTAATAGTTTTTGATCAACTTAAAAATAAAAAAATTAAATTAAAAGATCAGTTTACAGTTTCAAAAAAAGCATGGAACTCAACTAAGTCTGGCGAATCCACAATGTTTTTAGTGCCGGGAGATAAAGTTTCTGTTGAAGATTTATTAAGAGGATTGATTATTGTTTCTGGAGTTGATGCTTCTATAGTTTTAGCGGAAGGAATATCTGGTTCTGAAGATCAGTTTGCATTGTTAATGAATGCTAAAGCTAAAGAAATTAATATGAGTAGTACTAATTTTAGTAATTCATCAGGAACTTTTAGTAAAGATAATTATTCAACTGTAAGAGATATAGCTTTGTTATCGTCTTATTTAATTAATAATTATCAAGAATATTATAAATACTTTAAAGAAAAAGATTTTGCATGGGTTAGAACAGGTGGCAATCCAGTAAAACAAGAAAATCGTAATGTGTTATTATTCATGGATGAAAGTGTAGATGGAATAAAAACAGGACACCTTGCTGACAGCAAATACTCTATTGCTGTTACTAAGAAGAAAGATAACAAAAGAATAATAGTTGTAATAAGTGGTTTGCCCACAATGTCATCCCGGGCTGAATCTGCCAAATTGTTATTAAATAGCGCTTTTAATAAAATAGACCTTATAAAAATTCCTTATGACAAAGATAAATTCAGAATAAAAATTTGGAATGGAAGCTCTTCTTATTTGGATGTGAGAGGTAGAAACAAAGATGGCATATTTTTTAATCTACCTAAAAATTTAAAAAATACGAAAATTAAAATGGAACTAGAATATGAATATCCATTATCAATACCTATTAAAAAATATGATAAAGTGGCAGTTCTTAGAGTTTATAATAATAAAGAAGTAGTTTATTCAGAAGATCTGTTTGCCCAGAAAGATATTGGGGAAAAAAATAGATTTTTTAAAGGAATTCAAAATATCAATTATTATTTATGGCGATAAAAAAAGGTTTTTTTATCTGCTTTGAAGGTGTTGAGGGCTCAGGAAAGTCAACGCAGGCAAAGTTATTGTATAAGTTTATCAAAAAAAACATTAGCAAAAATGTAATACTAACCAGAGAGCCTGGTGGAACATTGTTCTCAGAAAAAATAAGGGATCTGATGCTGGATAATAAAACTAAAGTTAATCCCTTAACAGAGTTTTTTTTATTAATGGCAGCAAGAAATGAACACATTGTTAACAAAATAAATTTTTATCTTAAAAAAAACTTTATTATAGTTTGTGATAGATTTTTTTATTCGACTTTAGCTTATCAACATTATTTGGAGGGTATGGATAAAAAATTTATATTTAATATTCAAAAAAAAATTTTTAATAAAGTTCATCCAAATATTACTTTTTTGATTGATTTAAATAAAAAAGAATCAAAATCTAGAATTAAAAAAAGATCAAAAAGAACAAACAGATTCGATAGATTATCAAATTATCATTTTAACAAAATAAGAAACGGTTTTTTAAAAATATCTAAAATTTATAAAAATAAAATAATTTTAATTAATGGTAGTAAATCGATGTATGAAATTAAGAATGAAATAAATAACAAAACTTTAAAACTATTAAATGCAAAACGTTAATTTTTTAAATATTGAGGAATTAAATAAATCTCAGAGGTTATTATACGGTCATGATGATTTATTTAAAAAACTAACAAGTTTATGCAAAATAAAAAAGCTACCTAATAAGATTATATTTAGTGGTTTCGATGGAGTAGGGAAGGCTACTTTTGTTTATCATTTAATAAATGCTATTTTATCAAGCCAAGAAGAGAATTCTTATAATCTTTCTGAAAAAAAAATTTTAGAAACCAATAAAAGTTATTTAGATTTGATTAATAATGTTAATTTTAATTTAAAGCATTTAAAAGTAGATGATTCTAAAAAAATAATTTCAATAGAAGAAACTAGAGAAATAATAGATTTTTTTAATAAATCATCAATTAATAATAAGCCAAAAATTTTTTTTCTAGAAGGCGCAGAAAATCTTAATAAAAGCTCCTCAAACTCAATCTTAAAAGTTTTAGAAGAATTACCAGAAAATAATTTTTTTTTTATTTCTCATATTGAAAATAAAAAATTATTGGAAACAATTAAATCCAGATGTTTTAACTGTAGACTTTTTGTTAGTTCCAAGGAAAGTCAAATTATAAAAAAAAAGTTAATAGCTCAATATGACGCTAGTGACACTATTATTCCCAATTTAACGCCTGGAATAAACCTTAAAATAAGTCTTTTGTTTAAAGAACTAGACCTACATAAAAAAGATTTTTCAACAAAAATACTAGCTATCCAAAGTTATTATTTAGAAGAAAAATATAATAAAGTATTAGATTTAATGCATGTATATATTGAAAATTACTTCGCTAATAATATAGAAAAAAATAATTTTTTTAAAAATTTTAGAATAAGAAATAAAATTAATAATATTATTCATAATATTAATTCAATTAATAACGAGATTAAAAGTAGTTTTTATGAAATTAATCTTTTACTAGGCATCAAATAATGAAAAATTTTTACCTCACTACACCTATTTATTACCCTTCAGCAAAACCACATATGGGCCATGCTTATTCGAGTATATCAGCTGATGTCATAGCGAGATTTAAAAGAATTGAAGGCTATAAAGTCAATTTTTTAACAGGAACGGACGAGCACGGTCTTAAAATCCAAAGAGCTGCCGAACAACAAAAAAAAAATCCAAAAGATTTTTGCGATGAAATTTCTAAAAACTTTATTGATCTTGCAAAAAAATTAAATCTTACAAATACTGATTTTATAAGAACTACAGAAGCTAGACACAAAAAAACTGTTACTAAACTGTGGAGTATTCTTGAAGAGAAAAAAGAAATTTATATTTCTAAATATTCTGGATGGTATTCCGTTTCTGATGAAGCATTTTATACAGAGGACGAAATTGAAACTAAATCTGATCTTAAAATTTCTAAGATCTCAGGATCCAAAGTTGAGTGGATGGAAGAAGAATCTTATTTTTTTAGACTTTCAAAATGGCAAGAACCTTTATTAAAATATTATGAAGATAATCCTGATTTTATTTCTCCAACAAGTAGAAAGAATGAAGTTATCAGTTTTGTTAAAAGTGGACTAAAAGATCTTTCAATTAGTAGAACTTCTTTTAAGTGGGGCATACCAGTTCCAAATAATGATAAGCATATAATCTATGTTTGGCTTGACGCTCTCACTAACTACATAAGCGCTTTGAATTATTTTGAAAAAGATAATAAAAATGAATTTTGGCCTGCAGATGTTCATATTATAGGAAAAGATATTATTAGATTCCATTGTGTTTATTGGCCAGCTTTTCTATTAGCGGCTGGGATTTCTCCACCAAAAAAAGTTTTTGCTCATGGGTGGATTCTTTCTGGAGAGGAAAAAATGTCTAAATCAAAAGGAAATATT